>Ga0308158_10000048_pt1 | contig 314780 bp, 272 predicted proteins | sample PhyBR2_FD_201038 | JGI IMG/M metagenome (GOLD analysis project Ga0308158, IMG submission 201038) | Phyllosphere microbial communities from UC Gill Tract Community Farm, Albany, California, United States - DLSLB.R2 | ecosystem: Host-associated > Plants > Phyllosphere > Unclassified | place...
GAGAGTGCAAAATGAAAGTTAACGCTTCAGTCAAGCGGATCTGCCGCAACTGCAAGATCATCAAGCGCAAGGGCGTGGTCCGTGTGATCTGCGTCGAGCCGCGTCACAAGCAGCGTCAAGGTTAATACGAGGAATAACGAATGGCACGTATTGCAGGGGTCAATGTCCCCAATCATCAGCACACCGTCATCGGCCTGACGGCGATCTACGGCATCGGCCGTACCCGTTCGCAGCAGATCTGCGCAGCGACCGGCGTTGCTACCAACAAGAAGGTCAAGGACCTGGACGACAACGAACTGGAAAAGCTGCGTGAGCAGGTTGGCAAGTTCGTGGTCGAAGGCGATCTGCGCCGTGAGCTGTCCATGAACATCAAGCGTCTGATGGACCTGGGCTGCTACCGCGGCATGCGTCACCGCAAGGGCCTGCCGGTCCGCGGTCAGCGCACCCGTACCAATGCACGTACCCGCAAGGGCCCGCGCAAGGCCGCTCAATCGCTGAAGAAATAATCTAGGAACCGACCATGGCTAAGCAACAAAGCAGCGCAGCAGCAGCGCGCATCCGTAAGAAGGTCAAGAAGAACGTCGCCGAAGGCATCGCACACGTCCACGCTTCGTTCAACAACACCATCATCACGATCACCGACCGCCAGGGCAACGCCCTGTCGTGGGCAACTTCCGGCGGCGCCGGCTTCAAGGGTTCGCGTAAATCGACCCCGTTCGCGGCGCAGGTCGCAGCTGAAGCAGCAGGCAAGGTCGCTCAGGAATACGGCGTGAAGAACCTGGAAGTGCGCATCAAGGGCCCGGGCCCGGGCCGTGAATCGGCTGTGCGCGCGCTGAACAACCTGGGTATCAAGATCACCGAGATCCAGGACGTGACGCCGGTTCCGCACAACGGCTGCCGTCCGCCGAAGCGTCGTCGTATCTAATATCGCTGGCGGCTTCGGCTGCCTGTGGTGGATGCGCCACGCAATCGTGGTAAAAGAATCGCCGGTGCAGTGAGCCCAGAAATGGGTTATACTGCCCGGCTATTGTCGCCTTGGGTCGCCATGATACCAGGGTTTTTGTAAGCCACGTCCGATCTCATGCAGAATCGGACTAGCGCCTGTTGTGGACTTATCCTCAAATCGGACCACATCCGGGGCGTGATCATTCAAACAAAGGAAGTTTAACGTGGCACGTTATATCGGACCAAAAGCAAAACTGTCGCGCCGTGAAGGCACCGACCTGTTCCTGAAGAGCGCACGCCGCTCGCTCGACTCCAAGTGCAAACTGGACGTCAAGCCGGGCCAGCACGGCGTCAAGTCGGGCGCCCGTACCTCGGACTACGGCAACCAGCTGCGTGAAAAGCAGAAGGTCAAGCGCATGTACGGCATCCTCGAGCGTCAGTTCCGCCGCTACTTCGCAGAAGCGTCGCGCCGCAAGGGCAACACCGGCGAAACCCTGCTGAAGCTGCTGGAAGCCCGTCTCGACAACGTCGCTTACCGTATGGGCTTCGGCTCGACCCGCGCCGAAGCGCGCCAGCTGGTCAGCCACAAAGCCTTCACCGTGAACGGCCAGGTCGTGAACATCGCTTCCTACCAGGTCAAGACCGGCGACGTCGTCGCTGTCCGCGAAAAGGCCAAGAAGCAGACCCGTATCGTCGAAGCGCTGTCGCTGGCTGAACAAGTCGGCATGCCGAGCTGGGTCTCGGTCGACGCCAAGAAGATGGAAGGCACCTTCCGCGCCTTCCCGGAGCGTAACGAGATCGCTGCCGACGTCAACGAAGCGCTGATCGTCGAACTGTACTCGCGTTAATCGACTTCATCGCGGTCACCCCGCGATGAAGTCGTCCCCGCGAAGGCGGGACCCAGGTTTGGCGGCGCAGTGTTATCGCGAAACTTGGGTTCCCGCCTCCGCGGGAACGACGGCTAGCCCGTCAAACTCAGAATTCGTTGTACCCGCCCGCCATCGTAGCGGGCGTTTCTACTGATGCCATCAGCCTTATCGGTGTAACGAGCCGAGGGTATTGATAAAGGACCTTTCATGCAAAATAGTCTGTTGAAGCCACGTATTATCGATGTCGAGACGCTCGGCGCCGGCCACGCAAAAGTCGTGATGGAGCCGTTCGAACGTGGTTATGGCCATACGCTGGGCAACGCGTTGCGCCGCGTGCTGCTGTCGTCGATGATCGGCTACGCGCCGACCGAAGTGACGATCGCCGGTGTCGTGCACGAGTACTCCTCGCTGGACGGCGTGCAGGAAGACGTGGTCGACCTGCTGCTGAACCTGAAGGGTGTCGTGTTCAAGGTCCACAACCGTGACTCCGTGACGCTGACCCTGAAGAAGGAAGGCGAAGGCCCCGTCCTGGCATCGGACATCGACCTGCCGCATGACGTCGAACTGATCAATCCGGAACACGTGATCGCCCACCTGACCGCCGGCGGCAAGCTGGACATGCAGATCAAGGTCGAGAAGGGCCGCGGCTATGTGCCGGGTAACGTGCGCCGCCTGTCGGAAGACACCAACAAGACCATCGGCCGCATCATCCTGGACGCTTCGTTCTCGCCGGTGCGCCGCGTGTCGTACGCCGTGGAATCGGCCCGTGTCGAACAGCGTACCGACCTGGACAAGCTGATCATCAACATCGAGACCAACGGCGTCATCACCCCGGAAGAAGCGATCCGCCAGTCGGCACGCGTGCTGGTCGACCAGCTGAACGTGTTCGCCGCCCTGGAAGGCACCGAAGCCGCCGCCGAAGCACCGTCGCGCGCTCCGCTGGTCGATCCGATCCTGCTGCGTCCGGTGGACGACCTGGAACTGACCGTCCGTTCGGCAAACTGCCTGAAGGCCGAGAACATCTACTACATCGGCGACCTGATCCAGCGTTCGGAAAACGAACTGCTGAAGACCCCGAACCTGGGCCGCAAGTCGCTGAACGAGATCAAGGAAGTCCTGGCTTCCCGCGGTCTGACCCTCGGCATGAAACTCGAGAACTGGCCGCCCGCAGGTCTCGAGAAATAAGCTCGATAAACCTACTGCGCGGGCACATTTCGGGCCTGCGATGCTCGCCGTACCGTAAGTACGGCTGCGCTTCTCGACCCGAACTGAGCCCTGCTCGCTACGGTTTCTCGAGCTTACGAAACTGTAGTGGTTTGCTGGTTTGTAGTGCCGCCTGATGCATGTGGCGTCAGGCGTTTAACCTGTTAGAACCGGTCCGCGGTCATGCTCAGCATGAACGATCGAAGAACTGGAATATAAAACTCGAAAGGATTTACCATGCGTCACCGTCACGGCCTCCGTAAGCTGAACCGTACTTCGTCCCACCGCCTGGCCATGCTGCGCAACATGACCGTTTCGCTGCTGCGTCACGAAGCGATCAAGACCACCGTTCCGAAAGCAAAGGAACTGCGCAAGGTCGTCGAGCCGATCATCACCCTGGGCAAGAAAGACACCCTGGCAAACAAGCGCCTGGCATTCGCCCGCCTGCGCGACCGTGAGATCGTCCAGAAGCTGTTCGCTGACATCGGCCCGCGCTTCGCGAACCGCAACGGCGGCTACACCCGTATCCTGAAGATGGGCTTCCGCGTTGGCGACAACGCTCCGATGGCCTACGTCGAGCTGACCGACCGTCCGGAAGTCGGCGTCGACGAAAACGCACCGACCGCCGAGTAATCGGTTCGTCAGCGTATGAAAAAACCAGGCTTCGTGCCTGGTTTTTTTTCGCCCGTGCACCGGCGACACGCCGGGTGTACCATTCTGCTGCGTTGAACCAACACTTCTGCCACATGCTCCGATTCCTGTCCGCCCTCCTGATCGCCTGCACCGTCCTGATGTCGCCCGCGCGCGCGGACGAGGATTTCCTCCCGCCCGAACAGGCTTTCAAATTCTCCGCCCGCATGGTCGATCCGCATACGGCCGAGGTCAGCTATGCGATCGCCGACGGCTACTACATGTACCGCGAGCGCTTCAAGTTCGCCGCTGCTGGCGCGAAGCTCGGCGAGCCGCAGGTCCCGCCCGGCAAGGTCAAGTTCGACGACACCTTCCAGAAAGAGGTCGAGACCTATCACAAGGGCGTGGCGATCCGGATCCCCGTGCAGGGGGACGGGCCGTTCACGCTGACCGCCACCGGCCAGGGCTGCGCGGATAAGGGCTTGTGCTACCCGCCACAGGACGCGACCATCCGCCTGGTGGCCGGAAATGGCGGCGGGGCAGGGGCTTCGCAACCGCAGATGAGCCTGCCGCCCGGCCAGCCTGGCACCGGTGCGCCCGGTTCGGCCCCGGCCGCCGAGGGCGCGCCCTCGTTCACGCTGCCGGGCCAGCCGTTGCCGTCCGCCGCTTCACAGCCGGCGCAGGCCGATACCCCGGCCGCCGCGGCACCGGCGCCCCCAGCAACCGCGCCCGCGCGCACCACGTCCGCGCCTTCCGAACTGTCCGGCATCGCCGCCCTGCTGCAGGGCGGCCGCCTGCTCGCCATCGTCCCCGCCTTCATCCTGCTTGGCCTCGGCCTGGCGTTCACGCCCTGCGTGCTGCCGATGGTGCCGATCCTGTCCTCGATCATCGTCGGCGAGGGCCGTCAGGCCGGGCGCGGGCGCGGCTTCGTGCTGTCGCTGTCGTATTCGCTCGGCATGGCGATCGTCTACACCGTGCTGGGCGTGGCCGCCGGCCTGCTCGGCGAAGGGCTCGCCGCGGCCCTGCAGAACCCCTGGGTGCTGGGCACCTTCGCGCTGCTGATCGCGGCGATGTCGCTGTCGATGTTCGGCGTGTTCCAGCTGCAGGTGCCGGCCGCGCTGCAGACCCGCCTGGCCGACGCTTCCGGCCGCCAGGCGTCGGGCAAGCTGGCCGGCGTGTTCGCGATGGGCGCGATCTCGGCCCTGATCGTCGGCCCCTGCGTGGCAGCGCCGCTGGCCGGCGCCCTGGTCTACATCAGCCAGACCCGCGACGTGCTGGTCGGCGGCGCCGCCCTGTTCGCGATGGCGCTCGGGATGAGCATCCCGCTGCTGCTGGTGGGCGTGTCGGCCGGCTCCCTGCTGCCGCGCGCCGGCCTGTGGATGGAATCGGTGAAGCGTTTCTTCGGCGTGCTGATGCTGGCGATGGCGCTGTGGATGGTGGCGCCGGTGCTGCCGGGCCTGGTCCAGATGCTGCTGTGGGCGGCGCTGCTGCTCGGCTATGGCTTCTACCTGCTGCGCGCCACCGGCAAGCCGCGCCACTGGGCCGCCATGGCCCTCGGCGCCGGCCTGGCGGTGCTGGGCGCGACCCAGCTGGTCGGGGTCGCCAGCGGCGCGCGCGACCCGTTGGCGCCGCTGGCGCGCTTTACCGGCGGCGCCCCGGTCCAGCAGCTGGCCTTCACCCGCATCAAGACCGTCGAGCAGCTCGACGCCGCGCTGGCGGCCACGAACGGCAAGACCGCCATGCTCGACTTCTATGCCGACTGGTGCGTGTCCTGCAAGGAAATGGAAAAGCTGACCTTCGTCGACCCGGCCGTCAAGGCGCGGCTGGCGAATACCGTGCTGCTGCAGGTGGACGTGACCGCCAACGACGCCGCCGACCGCGCGATGCTGAAGCGCTTCGGGCTGTTCGGGCCGCCGGGGATCATCCTGTTCGACCGGGCGGGGAGGGAGATTCCGGATGGGCGGGTGATCGGGTACCAGGATAGCCAGAAGTTCCTGGCTTCGCTGGAGCGCCTGCGGTAAGGAAAAAGGGACGCCGCGGCGTCCCTTTTTTACGTCGGCAGGCCGATCAACCGCGCGCGGCATCCCCACGCGGCTGACCGCCATGCTGCCAGCCGCCATGGCCGCCATGGTGCCCCATGCGCGACTGCATGCGCGCGGTCTTCTCGTCGAAGACCTTCTTCTGGTCCGCCGACAGCACCGAGTAGAAGGTGTTCAGGGCAGCCAGGCGCTGTTCCATCGCGGCCGTGCGCGCTTTCTGGCGCTCGAGCATCTTCTCGGCACGCTGCGGGGCGCTCAGGCCGGCCCAGGCGGCGCGGTCGCCATGCTGGCCGTCGGCGCGATGGGCCGGCTTCATCGAGGCCACGAAGGCGTTCCAGGCGTTTTCCTGGGCCGGCGTGATCTTCAGCTCGTCGTGCAGCCGGGCGACGCGCTGGGCCCGCATCTGCTCGCGCTTGGCGGCGAATTCCGCGCGCTTGGCCTGGCGCTCTTCCTTGCTCAGCTGCGCCTTGGGATGGCCATCGGGGGCCTGGGTTTGCGCCTGGGCGCCGATCATCGCGCCGCCCAGAGACAGCGCGGCCAGTCCGGTGAGGAGGGTTTTGCGTAGGGTATTCATCTCTTGTGTCCTAGTCAGGTTATGTGGCGGCTGCCACAGTGAGGCCATCATCGGTGAAAGATGTAAGCCCAGCGTGTCCGCTGTCTCGCCCTTTGTATCAATTTGTTTCCTTGCACCATACTTATACATACCGATACAAAGTGACTGTTCAGGGGCGCGCCAAGTCTGGATAATGTGATGTCATGGATAATCCCTCTACCATTCTGATTGTCGACGACGACCGCGACATCCGCTCGCTGCTGGCCGATTACCTGGAGGCGAACGGCTACCGCGCGCTGGCTGCCGCCGACGGCAATGCGATGTGGAAGACACTGGACGAGGCGCGCCCCGACCTGATCGTGCTCGACCTGAACCTGCCCGGCGACGACGGCCTGACCCTGTGCCGCAAACTGCGCGCCACGTCGACCCTGCCGGTGATCATGCTCACCGCCCGCAACGAGCCGCTCGACCGCATCCTCGGCCTCGAGATGGGCGCCGACGACTACCTGCCGAAACCCTTCGAGCCGCGCGAACTGCTGGCGCGCATCCGCAGCGTGCTGCGCCGCAGCCACGCGATGCCGCCGAACTCGCAGACCGAGAACGTGCAGCAGATGAAGTTTTCCGGCTGGACCCTGGACCTGACCGCGCGCCACCTGGTCAATCCGCAGGGCGTGATCATCATGCTGTCGGGCGCCGAGTTCCGCCTGCTGCGCGTGTTCCTCGAACATCCGAACCGCGTGCTGAACCGCGACCAGCTGCTGAACCTGACCCAGGGCCGCGATGCCGACCCCTTCGACCGCTCGATCGACATCCAGATCAGCCGCCTGCGCCAGAAGCTGGGCGAGGACGCGCGCATGCCCCAGATTATCAAGACGGTCCGTAACGGCGGCTACGTGCTGGCCGGCCAGGTGAGCGTGGAGCCCAGCGCGTGAAGGCATTCTTCGGCTCGATGACGGGCCGCGTGTTCATCACCCTGCTGCTGGGTGTCCTGCTGACCGCCGCACTGACCCAGCTGGTCGCCGACGCCGAACGCGCACGCGTCATCGACGAGTTCCGCGACCTGCATTCGCTGGACCGCGCCGAGCAGCTGATCATGGCGACCGAGATCGTCCCCGAATCCGCGCGCAGCGCCTACCTGCAGGTGGCGAACCGTCCCGGCATGCGCCTGGAAGCGGCGGCCGCGGCCCTGCCGGCCCTGGCCGCGGCGCCGACCGAATTCACCCAGTTGCTGGCGGCGCGCATGAACAAGAGCGCCAGCACCCGCCCTTACCGCCTGCAGTCGATGGCGGCGCGTCCCGAGTCCTGCGCGACCGCGCGCGAGCAGTCGGTGCTGTTCGGCCTGCTGCGCATGAAGTGGCGCGGCACCTGCGAAAGCATCCTGGTCGGCCTGCGCGACGGCACGCCGCTGATCCTGTCGGTCCTGCCGCCGCGCTCGGCCGTCATGCCCGAGCGCACCGATTACCGCGGCACGATTTCGCTGTTCCTGATCAGCATCGGCTTCCTGGCCTACCTGGTGGCGCGCATGACCACCCGTCCGCTCAAGCAGCTGGCCCAGGCCGCGAAGGACCTCGGCAACGACATCAACCACCCGCCGCTCGACCTGACCGGCGCCGACGAGATCCGCCAGGCCAGCGCCGCCTTCAATGCGATGCAGGCGCGGATCCGCCAGTACATCTTCCAGCGCACCCAGATGCTGGCCGCCATCACCCATGACCTGCAGACGCCGCTCACGCGCATGCGCCTGCGCCTGGAGAAGGTCGGCGAGGAAGAGCTGCGCCAGCGCCTGATCGGCGACCTGTCGGCGATGCAGGCGATGGTGCGCGAAGGCCTGGACCTGGCGCGCAGCATGGACACCACCGAGACCATGCAGATGCTCGACCTGGATTCGCTGCTGGATTCGGTGTGCGCCGACGCCGCCGACGCCAGCCAGCGCGTCACCCTGAGCGGCACCGCCAACATGGCGCTGCTGGGCCGTCCGATGGACCTGCGCCGCTGCCTGGTCAACCTGATCGACAACGCGGTCAAGTACGGCCAGTCGGCCAAGGTGACGGTCGACCGCATCAACGGCGCGGCGCGGATCCGCATCCGCGACGGCGGCCCCGGCATCCCGCCGGACGAGCTGGCGCGCGTATGCGACCCGTTCTACCGCGTCGAAGGCTCGCGCTCGCGCGAATCGGGCGGCACCGGCCTAGGCCTGACGATCGCCCGCAACATCGCCGAGCAGCACGGCGGCAGCATCGCACTGGCCAATCACCCGGACGGCGGGCTCGAAGCAACCCTCATGCTGCCGGAGTTTTACCCAGGGAAGTAATAACAGGGTCATGCCGATGTGCGAGAATCGCCAAGGAGACCCACGTCTCATCCTCATCATTATAAAAACGAAGCCGCCGGGACTGGCGGCACAGGGAGTGGAATGAAAAAGCATCATCTCGGCGCCATTGCCGCCGTCATCATCGTCGCCGGCATCAGCGGCTGCAGCCAGGAGAAGGAAGGCGCGAACGCAGGCGCCGCCAATGCCGCCAAGGGCAAGGGCGGCCCGCCGCCCGCGGTCGTCAATGTGGTGGCGCCGCAACGCCGCGACGTGCCGGTGGTCCAGCAGGCCAACGGCACCGTGACCCCGATCCGCACCGTCGACCTGCACCCGCAGACCACGGCCACCATCCGCCAGGTCCACATCAAGGAAGGCCAGTTCGTGAAGGCCGGCGAGCTGCTGTTCTCGCTCGACGACCGCGCCGACCGCGCCAACCAGGACAAGGCCCAGGCCCAGGTCGAGCGCGACCGCGCCCAGCTGGCCGATCTCGAGCGCCAGTACAAGCGCAGCCAGGAGCTGTTCGCGCAGAAGTTCATCGCCCAGAGCGCGGTCGACACCCTGAAGGCCCAGGTCGACCAGGCCCGCGCCACGCTGCAGTCGGACAGCGCGGCGGCGCGCGCGGCCGGCGTGAGCACCAGCTACACCGCGATCCGCGCGCCGATGTCCGGCCGCGTCGGCGGCATCGCCGTCTACCCGGGCAGCCTGGTGCAGCCGGCCACCTCGCTCACCACGATTACCCAGCTCGACCCGATCACGATCGCCTTCACCCTGCCGGAATCGAGCCTGCCGGCCCTGCTGGCGGCGCAAAAACGCGGCAAGGTCGAGGTGCAGGCTACCCCGGGCGCCGGCATGGCGCCGGTCACCGGCACCCTGAGCTTCATCGACAACACGGTCGACCCGAGCGCCGGCACCATCAAGGTCAAGGCCGAATTCGCGAACCGCGACACCACGCTGTGGCCGGGCCAGTACGTGAACACCAAGGTCACCGTGCAGACCATCAAGGACGCCGTGGTGGTGCCGCAGAACGCGATCATCACCAACGCCCAGGGTACCTATGTGTATGTGCTGGACAAGGATCACTCTGCGCGCCAGGTGCCGGTACAGCGCCTGTACGGGGCCGGTACCGACGCCGCCGTCAGCGGCCTGACCGGCGCCGAGCAGGTCATCACCGAGGGCAAGCAGAACGTGCGCCCGGGCGGCAAGGTGCGCCTGGCCTCCGAAATGGGAAAAGGCAGTGACGGCGGACAGAAAGCCGGCGACGGCAGGAAGGGCGGGGCCGCATGAACCTCTCCGAATTATGCATCCGCCGGCCGATCATGGTGGTGCTGCTGTCGATCAGCCTGATCCTGGTCGGCGTGCTGGCCTACATGCACATCCCGGTCGCGGCGCTGCCCAGCTATAACACCCCGGTCATCAACGTCAACGCCAACCTGTCGGGCGCCAGCCCGGAGATCATGGCGTCCTCGGTCGCGCTGCCGCTCGAGAAGCAGTTCTCGACCATCGCCGGCATCAACCTGATCACCTCCACCAGCACCCAGGGCAATACCTCGCTGACGCTGGAATTCGACAACTCGATCGACGTGAACCGCGCCGCAGTCGACGTCCAGGCCGCGCTGCTGGCGGCCCAGCGCCAGCTGCCGCAGGAGATGACGGACCTGCCGTCCTACCGCAAGGTCAACCCGGCCGACGCGCCGGTGCTGTTCATGACCATGACCTCGCCGTCGATGAACCTGTCGGAGCTGAACGACTACGCCGAAAACCTGGTGTCGCCGGCCATTTCGACCCTGCCGGGCGTGGCCCAGGTATCGGTCAACGGCGGCAAGAAGTTCGCCGTGCGCGTGCGCGCCAAGACCGACCTGATGAACGCGCGTAACCTGACGATGGACGAACTGGCGGCCTCGCTGCGCACCGCCAACTCGAACGCGGCGCTCGGCGTGCTGGACGGCCCGCAGCAGACGCTCACCATCCAGGGCCCGCCGCAGATGATGAAGGCGGCCGACTTCGCGGAGCTGATCGTCGCCACCCGCGACGGCCAGCCGGTGCGCCTGAAGGACGTCGCCACCGTCGAGGACAGCTACCAGTCGACCAAGGCCTACGGCGCCTACAACGGCGAGCGCGCCATCGTGCTGCTGGTGCAGCGCCAGCCGGACGCCAACACCGTCGCCGTGGTCGACCACGTGCGCAACCTGCTGCCGCGCTTCCAGTCGCAGCTGCCGGCCTCGATCAAGATCAACCTGGTCAACGACCGCTCGAAGTCGATCCGCGAAGCGATCCACGACGTGAACTTCACGCTGGCGCTGACCGTCGGCCTGGTGGTGCTGGTGATCTTCCTGTTCCTGCACCGCGTCTCGGCGACCTTCATCCCGGCCATCACGATGCCGATCTCGCTGCTGGGCGCCCTGAGCCTGCTGTACGCCTTCGGCTACAGCCTCGATAACATCTCGCTGCTCGGCATCACGCTGGCGGTCGGCCTGGTGGTCGACGATGCGATCGTGGTGCTGGAGAACATCGTGCGCCACATCGAGATGGGCAAGAAGCCGCTGCGCGCTTCGCTGGAGGGCGCGCGCGAGATGGGCTTCACCATCATCTCGATCTCGATCTCGCTGGTGGCGGTGTTCATCCCGATCTTCTTCATGCCGGGCGTGATCGGCCTGCTGTTCCACGAATTCGCGGTGATCGTCGGCCTGGCGATCCTGGTGTCGGCGGTGGTCTCGCTGACCCTGGTGCCGATGCTGTCCTCGCGGTTGCTGCCTGAGCACGGCCACGGTCCGCAGGAAGAAAAGAGCTTCATCGGCCGCCACTTCGAAGCCGGCTTCACCAAGGTCCGTAACGCCTACGAGAAGACGCTCGACCTGGCGCTGCGCTTCCGCTTCGTGGTGCTGCTGATCGCCTTCGGCACCTTCGCGCTGACGGTGCTGCTGTACACGACCATCCCGAAGGGCTTCTTCCCGGAAGAGGACATCGGCCAGCTGCGCGTGTCCACCGAAGCCGCCGAAGACATCTCGTCCAGCGCCATGCAGGCGCTGCACGCCCAGGTCGCGGCCGCGATCCAGGCCGATCCGGCGGTGCAGGACACGACCGCGTTCTCGGGCGGCGGCAACAACGGCCGCATGTTCGTGGTGCTGAAAGCCCGCGACCAGCGCGACAAGATGCCGCAGGTGATGGAGCGGCTGCGCAAGGCCACCCGCAAGATCGCCGGCATCAACGTCTACATGGCGCCGGTGCAGAACCTGCAGCTGGGCGGCCGCCAGTCGAAGAGCCGCTACCAGTACACGCTGCAGAGCGTGTCGGGCGCGGACATCGGCCAGTGGGCCAACGAGTTCATGGAGCGCATGCGCAACAATCCGCTGTTCCGCGACGTCACCAGCGACACCCAGGAGAAGGGCCTGCAGGCGACCCTCGACATCGACCGCGACAAGGCCAACCTGCTGGGCGTGCAGCTGGGCGACGTGCGCACCGCGCTGTACGCCGCCTTCGGCGAACGCCAGGTGTCGACCATCTACTCGACCGCGGCCAGCTACTACGTGATCCTGGAAACGGCCAACGAAGACCGCCAGTTCGAGGACGCGCTGTCGCGCCTGTCGGTGCGCAGCAAGACCGGCCAGCTGGTGCAGCTGTCCAGCCTGGCCATCGTCAAGCGCACGGTCGGCCCGATCGCCGTCAACCACCAGGGCCAGCTGCAGGCGATCACGCTGTCCTTCAACCTGGCGCCGGACGCCCCGCTGGGCGACGCCACCGCGGCGATCGAGCAGATGGGCCGCGACATGAAGCTGCCGGCCTCGATCATCACGAAATACGGCGGCGACGCCGCGGTATTCCAGGACTCGCAGTCGAGCCAGCTGATCCTCATCATCGCGGCGGTGGGCGTGATCTACGTCCTGCTGGGCGTGCTGTATGAAAGCTTCATCCACCCGATCACGATCCTGGCCGGCCTGCCGTCGGCGGCCGTGGGCGCGCTGCTGACCCTGCGGCTGTTCAACATGGACCTGACCATGATCGCCATGATCGGCATCCTGATGCTGATCGGTATCGTGAAGAAGAACGCGATCATGATGATCGACTTCGCCCTGGACGCCCAGCGCAACCAGGGATTGAGCCCGGAGCAGGCGATCCGCGAGGCCTGCGTCCTGCGCTTCCGTCCGATCCTGATGACGACCCTGGCCGCGCTGATGGGCGCGCTGCCGATCGCCCTCGGCCTGGGCGCCGGCGCCGAGCTGCGCCAGCCGCTCGGCCTGGCGGTGTGCGGCGGCCTGATCTTCTCGCAGGTCATCACGCTGTACATCACCCCGGTGATCTACCTCTACCTCGACCGCTACAGCGGCAAGGGTCCGATGACCGATGAGCATCTCGAACAGCTGGAACAGGCCCCTCACCATGAGGCGCCGCAGGTCGTCCTGACCAAGGTGGCATGATCGCAGGGTGGGCACGGGGTGCCCACCCTGCGCGCCGCGGATACATTCTGTAACAACCATCAATCCGACCAGCTTGTAAGCTGTTAGCGAAGGTCCAACAAACATGTGCGGCTAACTTAAAACAGGTTAGACTGCGGCCCTCGGACCATTCTTTGCTACTTCCCGGAAAGTTGTACGATTATCTTGCGTGACCATTCCCATATCCCGCTGGAAGACAGCGATGTCTGCGCACATTGCGGCCAAGTGCTGCCTGGACGGAAGGTGGTCACTTACGGACAAAAGGGGGCGAACCGTACCGGCCTGATCGTCACGATCGCCCTGCACCTGCTGCTGGTGGCGGTCTGGCTGTTCCAGCCGAAGGTCGAGCGCCATGCGCCGCCGAAGCGCGGCGAAGCCGTCGTCTGGCTGCCGCCGTCGAAACCGAACAAACCGACCCCGCAGGCCGCACAGCCGGCGCCGAAGCAGAGCGCGAGCACCCTGCCGCCGATGCCGAAGTTCACGCAGCCGCGTATCGTGGTGCCGCGCCTGCCGGACACGATCACCTTGCCGAACGAAAAGCCGGTCGAGCAGCCCAAACCGAAGCCGAAGGAAGAAACCAAGCTGCAGCCGGACGAAACCGACATGGCCGCCTTCATCGAAAAGCGCCGCCAGGCGCGCGGCGCCCGCAGCGACCAGCCGGCCGAGGAAAGCGACGCCCAGCGCGGCATGCGCAACGCAATGGCCAATATCGCCGCCATCAACGGCCGCGGCGGCCAGGATGCGAACGAGACCGGCGGCGTGTTCAGCGTCACCAACAAGACCTTCAGCCATGCCGACGTGAAGTTCCGCGGCTGGAATCCGAACTTCAAGCGGCGCTGGCTGACCTCGGCATCGGTCGATCGCGGCAGCGAGCCGGACATCGAAACGGCGATCGTCAAGAAGATGATCGAGCTGATCCGCAAGGAAAAGACCGGCGACTTCGAGTGGGATTCGCACCGCCTGAACAAGGTGGTGACCCTGTCGGCAAGGCCGCAGGATACGAAGGAACTGATGGACTTCCTGTACAAGGAAATGTTCCCGGATTACAAGCCGCCGAGATAACAAAAAACCGCGCCCCGGCGCGGTTTTTTATCATTTGACCTGGCTGAACGATCAAGCCATGGCCTTCAGGCGCCGCGCCACATCCAGCGCAAAATACGTCAGCACGCCATCGGCGCCGGCCCGCTTGAACGACATCATGGTCTCGAGGATGATCTTGTCCGGATCCAGCCAGCCGTTCTGGAAGGCGGCCTGCAGCATCGCATATTCGCCGCTGACCTGGTAGGCGAAGGTCGGCACCTTGAACTCGTCTTTTACACGGCGCACCACGTCCAGGTAGGGCATGCCGGGCTTGACCATCACCATGTCGGCGCCTTCGGCGATGTCCAGCGCCACTTCGCGCAGGGCTTCGTCGCTGTTGGCCGGGTCCATCTGGTAGGTTTTCTTGTCGGCCTTGCCCAGGTTGGCGCTCGACCCCACCGCGTCGCGGAACGGGCCGTAGTAGCCCGAGGCGTACTTGGCCGAATAGGCCATGATGCGGGTGTGGATGAATTCTTTTTCTTCCAGCGCCATGCGGATCGCGCCGATGCGGCCATCCATCATGTCCGACGGCGCGATGATGTCGACGCCGGCTTCGGCCTGGGCCATGGCCTGGCGGGTCAGCATGGCGATCGTCTTTTCGTTGACGATGTAGCCGTTCTCGTCCGGCAGGCCGTCCTGGCCGTGGGTCGTGTACGGGTCGAGCGCGACGTCCGTCATGATGCCCAGTTGCGGGAAGTTGCGCTTCAGCTCACGCACAGCCCGCGGCACCAGGCCGTCCGGGTTGGTCGCTTCGACGCCGTCATAGGTCTTCAGCGAGGCGTCGACCATCGGGAACAGGGCCATCACCGGAATGCCCAATGCCACGCATTCTTCCGCGACCTTCATCAGCAGGTCGACCGAGAGGCGCTCCACGCCCGGCATCGAGGCCACCTGCTGGCGCTGGTTCTGGCCGTCGAGGATGAACACGGGGTAGATCAGGTCCGACGCGGTGACGGTGTTCTCGCGCATCAGGGCGCGCGAGAACGGGTCGCGGCGCATGCGGCGCATGCGCACGGCAGGGTACTGACTAGGAGTAATGATCGGCATGTCCTGTCCTTGAAAATAGTGAAACTGAGATTCAGAGCGGAGCGTCGTCCTGCGGGGCCTCGTCTTCTTCGTCTTGCAGGCCCAGCAGTTCGATGATCTTGTCGTTCGCTTCGTCGATGCCCACGCGCTTCAGCGCCGAGAACAGCTGCACGGTGAAGGGGAAGCCGTTGCCTTCCTCGTCCACGTAGCTGTCCAGCACCTGCCGCGCCTGGCGCAGCGCATTGGTGGATTCGTTGCGGTTCAGTTTATCGACCTTGGTCAGGATGCAGTGGATCGGCTTGCCGGTCGGGGCGAACCATTCCAGCATCTGAATGTCGAGTTCGGTGAACGGGCGCCGCGAATCCATGATCAGGACCAGGGCCGCCAGCTGTTCGCGGCGCTGCACGTAGTCGCCCAGCAGCCTCTGCCAGTGCAGCTTGGCGTCGCCCGACACTTCCGCATAGCCGTAGCCGGGCAGGTCGACCAGCAGGGCCTGGATCTCGTCGACATTGGTCGGGTCCTTGCGGTGCATGGCCACGTGGGCGCCGCCGATCGAGAAGAAGTTGATGTGCTGGGTGCGGCCCGGCGTCTTGGACGCGAAGGCCAGGCCCTTCTGGTTGGTCAGGATATTAATCGCCGTCGACTTGCCCGCGTTGGAGCGTCCGGCGAAAGCGATTTCCGGCACCTGCGTGCGCGGCAGGTCGCGCAGCTGGTTGACGGTCGTGAAGAAGCGGGCTTGCCAGAGTTTGGACATGGGGAAGAAAATTGGCGGATCGGAAACAAAGCTATTGTACAATAGGGAGTTACCTGTCGTCGGCGAGACCGTCGTCAGGACACGAGCATGGCCGCTGCACTGTACACAAGAATTATCGTTTTAATTTTTTCAGGGTGCTTGAATGAATCGTGTGTTTTCCCCGGCCGCCGGTGCGGCAATCGTAAAGTCCTTGCTGCTCGCGACCCTGGTGTTCGCCGGCAGCGCCCAAGCCGCCGACGCGGCCCATGGCTCCGCTCCGAAAGCCGATCCTGCCAAGGGCGGCTCCTTGTACGACACCGGCGACAACGCACGCGGCCTGCCGGCCTGCGCTTCCTGCCACGGCGCCGGCGGCAACTCCACCATCGTCGCCAATCCCAAGCTGGCCGGCCAGGCCGAAGCCTACATCCACAAGCAGCTGGTCGACTTCACCACCCCGAACCGCCAGCAGCCGGTGATGACCACCTACGCCAAGATGCTGAGCGACGAAGAGAAGACCAATATCGCCGCCTGGCTGTCGACCCAGCAACCGAAGCAGGGCGCGGCGCGCAACAAGGACACGATCGAACTGGGCCGCAAGATCTACCGCGGCGGCATCGCCGACCGCGGCGTGGCCGCCTGCGCCAGCTGCCACGGCGCCACCGGTTCGGGCATCCCGGCCCAGTATCCGCGCCTGGCCGGCCAGCACCAGGATTACACGATCGGCCAGCTCCAGGCCTTCAAGACCGGCGCGCGCAACAACAGCCCGCAGATGGGCGCGCTGGCCAAGCGCATGTCGGACGAGGAAATGAAAGCCGTTGCCGACTACATCGCCGGCCTGAAGTAAGACTTGAAGCAAACGGGCGCTCGCGCCCGCCAGGAAATCGATGAGCACCACGGGAATTGAACTGAAAACGCGCCGCCGCGGCCTGGCCGAGGCGGTCGAGCTGGTGTCGTCGATGCGCTTCGCGATCGGCTTGCTGGTGATGCTGGCGATCGCCGCCATCATCGGCACGGTCATGAAACAGAACCAGGCCGCGCCGGACTACGTCAACCAGTTCGGCCCGTTCTGGTTCGAGATCTTCCGCAAGCTGGGCCTGTACGCCGTCTACAGCACCTGGTGGTTCCTGCTGATCCTGGCGATCCTGATCGTTTCCACCAGCCTGTGCATCGCGCGCAATGCGCCGAAGATGATGCGCGACATGCGCAGCTGGCGCGAAAGCGTGCGCGAGGAATCGCTGCGCAATTTCCACCACAAGAGCGAATGGACCTCCGGCGGCAGCGCGGTGGCGCTGGCCAGCCAGACCGCCCAGCGCCTCGCCAACGCCGGCTACCGCGTGAAACTGGTCGACAAGCCGAGCGGGGTGCTGGTGGCGGCCAAGAAGGGCGCCGGCAACAAGTTCGGCTATATCTTCGCGCACTCGGCCATCGTCATCATCCTGCTGGGCGGCCTGCTCGATTCCGATCTGACCATCCGCTTCCAGCAATGGTTCATGGGCAAGACGCCGTATATGGGCGGCGGCCTCATTTCCCAGATTCCGCCCCAGCACCGGCTCGGCCTGGGCAACCCCAGCTACCGCGGCAACACCATGATCCCGGAAGGGCAGGACAGCGCCAGCGCCATCCTGCAGCAGGCCAACGGCGTGCTGATCCAGGAGCTGCCGTTCACGATCCACCTGAACAAATTCATCGTCGACTTCTACTCGACCGGCATGCCCAAGCTGTTCGCCAGCGAAGTCACGATCCGCGACCACGAGACCGGCAAGACCTTCCCGGCCAGCATCAAGGTCAACCAGCCGCTGATCTACCGCGGCGTGGCGATCTACCAGTCCGGCATCGAGGATGGCGGCAGCAAGCTGAAACTCACCGGCTACCCGATGACGGGCGCGTCGGACAAACCCTTCGCGATCGAGGGCGAGGTCGGCAACGCGACCGAGCTGAAGCAGGGCGCCGAGCCCTACACCGTCGAATGGTCGGGCTTCCGCGCCTTCAACGTCGAGAACACCAAGGAGGGCCAGGACGTCCGCGACGTCAAGAAGGCGGAATCGCTGGACGCGCAGCTGGCCCGCACCCTGTCCCAGCACACGGGCTCGGCGGCCAAGAACGCCAACAACAAGGACCTCAAGAATGTCGGCCCGAGCGTGCAGTACAAGCTGCGCGACAAGACCGGCCAGGCGCGCGAGTTCATGAACTACATGCAGCCGGTGACGCTCGAGGGCGCCGAGGTCTACCTGGCCGGCGTGCGCAGCAATCCGGGCGACCCGTTCAGCTTCCTGCGCATTCCGGCCGACGACCAGCATGGGGTGCGCGAATGGATGCGCCTGCGCGCCGCGCTGGCCGACCCCGGCCTGCGCGAGGAAGCCGCGCGCCGCTATGCCGAGCGCGCCATGCCGCAGGCGAAGAATGACGCGGCCCTGGCGCGCCAGCTGCAGGAATCGGCGGCCAAGACGCTGGCGATCTTTGCGGGCGATGGCAGCAAGGGCGGTTACCTGGCGGTCTCGCAATTCCTCGAACGGATTCCTCCCGCCGAGCAGGAAAAGGCGGCCAATGTCTTCATGAAGATGCTCAACGGCGCCATGTGGGAGCTGTGGCAGGCTGCCCATGCGCGCGCGGGCGACGCGCCGGTCGAGCCGAGCGAGGCCCACGGCCGCTTCCTGCAACTGGCGACCAATGCCCTGTCGGACAGCTTCTTCTACGGCGCGCCCGTCTACCTGTCGCTCGAGGACTTCACCGAAGTCAAGGCCTCGGTGCTGCAGGTGACGCGCTCGCCGGGCAAGAAAGTGGTCTACCTGGGCTGCCTGCTGCTGGTGCTGGGCATCTTCGCGATGTTCTACATCCGCGAGCGCCGCATCTGGGTGTGGGTCCGGGAGCAGGGCAGTGATGCCCACGCGCTGATGGCGATGAGCACCCAGCGCAAGACGCTCGACTTCGAGCGCGAGTTCGAGGATTTGAAGACCAGGCTGCCGCAAGCGGCGCAAATCGGCGTAAGCTAGGCCAGGTACCGGAGAGAGGACTTATGTCGCAAGCAACCCAACCCCCCAGCACTTCTTCGCAGGCTGCGTACACCCAGCCGCCCGGCTTCTTCAAGCGCCTGACGGCCATCGACTGGCTGTACGGCGCCGGCCTGCTGGCGGCCGCGCTGTTCGCGCTGCAGCGCTACGGCAGCTTCATGGACATCTACGAACAGGCGATCCTGGTGCTGGCCGCGCCCACCTTCGCCCTGCTGGGCTGGCACTGGAAACCGGTGCGCTGGCTGATCCCGCTGATCGCCGTGCTGGCGCTGTGGGGCGTGTCGCTGTACGGCGGTTCGCTCGACGCCGCCAACCAGAAATTCTTCCTCAAGTACATGCTGTCGAGCCAGTCCGCGATCCTGTGGATGAGCGCCCTGTTCGTGTTCTCGACCGTGTTCTACTGGATCGGCCTGCTTGCGCGCTCGCCGTTCGGCGCCAGCGTCGGCTCCAAGCTGTGCTGGGCCGCCGTGGTGCTGGGCTTTACCGGCATGATGGTGCGCTGGTACGAGTCCTACCTGATCGGCGCCGACGTCGGCCATATCCCGGTGTCGAACCTGTACGAAGTCTTCATCCTGTTCTCGATGATCACGGCGCTGTTCTACCTGTACTACGAACAGCGCTACGCCACCCGCCAGCTGGGCCCGTTCGTGCTGCTGGTGATCTCGGCCGCGGTCGGCTTCCTGCTGTGGTACACGGTGGCGCGCGACGCCGCCGAGATCCAGCCGCTGGTGCCGGCCCTGCAGAGCTGGTGGATGAAGATCCACGTGCCGGCCAACTTCATCGGCTACGGCACCTTCGCGCTGGCCGCCATGGTCGGCAGCGCCTACCTGCTCAAGTCGCACGGCATCCTGGCCGACCGCCTGCCGTCGCTGGAAGTGCTGGACGACGTGATGTACAAGTCGATCTCGGTCGGCTTCGCCTTCTTCACGGTGGCCACCATCCTCGGCGCGCTGTGGGCGGCCGAGGCCTGGGGCGGCTACTGGTCCTGGGACCCGAAGGAAACCTGGGCTCTGATCGTCTGGCTGAACTATGCGGCCTGGCTGCACATGCGCCTGATGTCCGGCCTGCGCGGCCGCGCCGCCGCCTGGTGGGCTTTGATCGGCCTCGTCGTCACCACTTTCGCCTTCCTGGGCGTGAACATGTTCCTGTCCGGACTCCATTCGTACGGCAAGCTGTAAAACAGTGCGTTGGCCGACTGAATCCCGGCAAATAGTGTAAGGTTGATATGTCGGGCGCAATGTGTGCGCCCGACACGCTTTGCGGGAGCCAGCCATGCTGATCAAACGAAACCCGAACGGCATCGACCTGCCGTTCCCATCCGAAATTACACCGCGCGAGGTCTACGAAGGCCGGCGCAAATTCATCGCCCGGATCGCGGCCACCGCCGCGGTCGGATCCTCTTTGTGGGAACTGGCCAACCGCGAAGCCTTCGCACAAACGACGCCGGCGCAAAAGCTGGCCGCCGCCCGCAACGCCGCCTTCTCGACCACGGAAAAGCAGACCTCCTTCGAGGACGCGACCCACTACAACAACTACTACGAATTCGGCACCGATAAATCGGACCCGGCCCAGAACGCGCATACCCTGCACACGCGGCCGTGGACGGTGCAGATCGACGGCGAGGTCAAGAAGCCGCTGACCCTCGACATCGACCGCCTGGTCAAGCTCGCGCCGCTGGAAGAGCGCATCTACCGCCTGCGCTGCGTCGAGGGCTGGTCGATGGTGATTCCGTGGGTCGGCTATTCGCTGGCCAGCCTGATCAAGCAGGTCGAGCCGACCGGCAATGCGAAATACGTGGAATTCACCACCCTGGCCGACAAGCGCCAGATGCCGGGTGTGGGCAGCCGCGTGCTGGAATGGCCGTACGTGGAAGGCCTGCGCATGGACGAAGCCATGCATCCGCTGACCCTGCTCACCGTGGGCATGTACGGCCAGGTGCTGCCGAACCAGAACGGCGCCCCGGTGCGCGTCATCGTGCCCTGGAAGTACGGCTTCAAGTCGGCCAAGTCGCTGGTGCGCATCCGCTTCGTGAAGGACCAGCCGCGCACCGCCTGGAACACGGTCGCGCCCGAAGAATACGGCTTCTATTCGAACGTGAACCCGAACGTCGACCATCCGCGCTGGTCACAGGCCACCGAGCGCCGCATCGGCGAAGGCGGCTTCTTCGCGCCGAAGCGCAAGACCCTGATGTTCAACGGCTACGACCAGGTCGCGTCCCTGTATAGTGGGATGGACCTGAAGAAATACTTCTGACGAGGCCAGATGACAAAGAACGCGCCACCCAGACCGGCCGTCGGCCTATCGCCCAGGCAGCTCACCGCGATCAAGAGCGTGGTGTTCGTGCTGGCGCTGCTGCCGTTCGCGCGCATCGCCTGGCTGATCGTCAACCAGGTGCCGGTCGAGCCGGTCGAGTTCGTCACCCACGGCACCGGCGACTGGGCGCTGTACCTGTTGTGCGCCACCCTCGCCATCACGCCGCTGCGCCGCTTCACCGGCTGGAACTGGCTGATCCGCCTGCGTCGCATGCTGGGTCTGTACACCTTCTTCTACGCCCTGATGCACTTCCTGACCTTCCTGTGGGCCGACCACAACTTCGACGTCGGCGCCATGTGGAAGGACGTGCTGAAGCGTCCCTTCATCACGGTCGGTTTCATCGCCTTCGTGCTGCTGCTGCCGCTGGCCGCGACCAGCACCAACGCCATGATCAAGCGCCTCGGCCGGCGCTGGGCCCAGTTGCACCGCCTGATCTACCTGATCGCGCCGCTGGCGATCCTGCATTACTGGTGGATGAAGGCGGGCAAGCACAACTTCGAACAGCCGATCATCTGGGGCACGGTGGTCGCCGTGCTGCTCGGCCTGCGCGCGTACTGGAGCTGGAGCCGCGCGCGCAGCCTCACCTCATCCAGGCCGATGGGTTCCTGACGTGATGAAGGGGCCTACCGCTCTCGGCCTTCTACTGGCGCTGGTGCTCGTGCTGGTGCTGGCGGTTTCGCGCTTCCACACCGGCTCCTCGGTCGAGCGCTGCCTGGTGCTGGACGGGCGCTGGAACGAGCAGGCGGCGGCTTGCGCAAGGCAGGCCTGGCCGGAAGACCGGTCGCGCGAGAGGGAGTAGGAAGGCCGGGCCAAGGGCGGGGCGGCGGCGCCCCGTCAAGAACTGACCCGGCCTGGCCGCCGATTACTGGGGCGGCGCCGGAAACTGGACAACGGGGCCGTTGGGAGTCTGGCCGGGCGGAACGAAGGCCGGGGCCGGATCGCCCACAGGTCCGAGGTGGCGTACGAAACGATAGATGGAGCGCACGTCTTCCTTGTCCATATCGCGCAACGCGAACCAGGGCATGGGGGGCCGCAGCTTCGTCGTGTGCGCGAACTTCACCCACTCGGTTTCGCTCATCTTGCTCATCGTCAGGCGCAGGTTGGCCGGGTAAGTCGTTCCCCACGGGCCACGAAACCCGAGGCGGTCGCCAAGCAGCCAGTCCTTTTCCGGCACGGTTCCGCCGGATTGCGCATACCCCGTAGTGTGGCAGTCGTTGCATCCCGCAATCTTGACGAGATAGCGTCCACGCTCGATGGAAGCGCCCTTGCTGGCGGCGCCCGCCGACGGCTCGCCCGCTGTCCTGTCGGCAGCGAACGCCGCCGCTGGCAAGCAAATGGCCAACAGCAGCACGCCCCTGGCAGCGCTGGCGGCAAGCGTCTTGTCGATGTCACTGAGTCTCATTGTCCCCTCCAGGCCATGCGATGGTTTGCTCTCCACGAGCCATGATAGTTGGCCGTGTCGTCGGCACAAGGGACAGAAATCCTGTTTTCATAGGACAGTCGGCGAGATGTCGTAGGCACTTGTACTGCCAGGCAGCCCCGATGCGCCGTCTAGCGCAGCAGCGAACGCGCCGTCGGCTGCAGGCGCAAGGTCTCCGGCCCCCGTTCCATGGCGTGGGCCGCCAGCATGGCCTGCCAGCGCCCGTCCGCCGCCAGCGCCTTCACGTGCCGGTCGTACGCCGCCGCACCGTCGAACGCGGCAAAGCTGACGAACACGCGCTCCTTTTCCCGCACCGGCAGGCGCGGGAAGGTATTCCTGCTGCTGTCGGTCACATACTGCGCGAGGATGCGCGCGCCGCGCCGTTCGAGCAGCGGCGCCATCTCGCGCCTGAAGGCGGCCGCAAAACCGTCCAGCGACCCGTCGCGCAGGTAGTAGATGGTGGCGACCACCAGCCGGCTGCCCACTGCCGCACCTGCAGCCGGCCGCGCCAGGCCGTCGAGCACGAAGCCGCTGCCGGCGAAGGCGGGGTGCAGCAGCAGCACGTTGTCGTTGTCTTCGAGCGTGGCGTTGGCCTGGTTGCGCCAGGTCTGCCATACCGGGCCGTAGTAGAAGGCGGTGAGGGCCTCGTGGCGCGTCCGCATGTCCGCGAATCCGCGCACCCATACGAAGCGGTTCGGGTCGTCCAGGTCGCGGAAGGTGGCGGCGATGCGCATGCCGGTCGCTTCCTGGCTTTCGATGAAGCGTTCCTCGAACAGCGCGATGAGTTCGTCGCGCTTGCCGGGATACAGCGTGTACTGGCGCAGTTCGACGATCGGGCAGCAGTCCTGCGCGAGGGCGCCGGCGACGGGAGCGGCGGACAGCGCGCAGGCCAGCGCGGCGCCGGATAGAAGGCGGCGGCTCATGCCTGCCACCCTTGGGCGACGGTGGCGATGCCGGTACCCACCAGCAGCAGGCCGACCGCGCGCGTGGCCAGCCCGCTGGCGCCGAGCGAGGTGCCGGCCCGTTGCGCCAGCAAGGCGACGCCGCCGTAGACGCCGGCCTGGGTGCCGGCCGTGATCAGGCCCAGCGCGGCGGCCTGCGGCCAGATCGGTCCCTGCGCCGGCTTCAGGAACTGCGGGAACACCGCCAGCATGAACACGTAGGCCTTCGGATTCAGCAGGCAGGTCGCCATCCCTTTCAGGAACACGGACGCGGCCGGCCGCGCGGGGGCGTCCAGGCGGACCCGGAACGTGGTGGCGCCGGCACGCGCCAGCTGCCAGCCGATCCAGCCGATATACGCCGCGCCGGCCACCAGCAGCAGGTTGAACAGCGCGGGCCAGAGCCGCACGATGGCGGCCACGCCGAGCGCGCCCATCGCGATGTGGCAGATCCCACCGGCGACGATGCCCGCCACCGCGGCCAGGCCGGCGCCGCGGCCGCCGACCAGCGCGTTGGCCAGCACATAAGCCATGTCGAGGCCGGGCAGGGCGATGATGCCGAGCACCAGCACGAAATACAGCCAGAGCGTCGTACTTCCGTTCATGTTTGCCTCCGTGGTCAAAACGTCACGGTACGCGCGATATAGGACATAATCGGTCCTATGTATCATCCGACCACACGCGTTCTCGCCTTGCTGGAACTGCTGCAGACCCATGGCCGCATGAGCGGGGCCGAGCTGGCGCCGCGCCTCGGCGTGGACCGCCGCACCCTGCGCCGCTACGTCGGCAAGCTGGAGGACATCGGCATTCCCATCGTGGCCGAGCGCGGACGGGCGGGCGGCTATGCCTTGATGCCCGGCTTCAAGCTGCCGCCGATGATGTTCACGGAGGACGAGACGCTGGCGCTGTCGCTCGGCCTGCTTGCCGCGCGCGGGCTCGGACTGGCCGAGGCGGCGCCCGCGGTGGCCAGCGCGCAGGCCAAGCTGGAGCGCGTCATGCCGGACGGGCTGAAGCGGCGCGTGCGCGCCGTCGACGAAACGGTCAAGCTGGACGCTGCGCCCGCGCCGGCCAGCAAGCGTGCCGACAACCGCGCGCTGGTGGCGCTGACCGGCGCGGCCCAGGCCTGCCGGCGGGTGGTGCTGCATTACCAGAACCAGAACGGTGACGCCTCGGTGCGCCGCTTCGATCCCTTCGGCGTGGCGTTCCGCCATGGGCGCTGGTACGCGGTCGGCATGTGCCACCTGCGGCGGGAGTTGCGTACGTTCCGGCTGGACCGGATCGCCGGGGTGGAGCCGCTCCCGGAGAAATTCGACCGTCCGCAAGGCTTCGATCCGATGGCCCATCTGGTGCAGGCGATCGCGACCCTGCCGCGCGCGTTCGCGATCGAGGTGCTGCTGAAGACCGACCTGGCGTCGGCGCGGGCCCACCTGTTCGCCGAGGCCGGGATATTCGAGGAAAGCGCCGGGGGTGTGGTGATCCACGCCCAGTCCGACGAGCTGGACTGGTTCGCGCGCCAGCTGGCCGGCATGCCCTTCGATTTCGAGATCCGCCATCCGCCCGAGTTGCACGCGGCGGTGGCGGATTGCGTGCGGCGCCTGCTGCGCTGCAGTCCGGCGGCCGGCTAGGGCTTGCGCGGCAAACAGCCGCGGTCCTGCTCCACCGGGTACAGGTGCGCACGCACGCCGCCGATCTCGATGTCCGCCAGCACCGGGGGCACGGCGCGCAGCTTGCCGGCCGCCAGGTTGTCGCGCAAGGCCCGGCAGTCGACCTGCGGCAGGCTCACGCGGGCAAGCGCCGACCATTGTCCCTGGGCATCTTCGGCGAATGCCACGCCATTCGGCACTCTTTCGGCGTCGGCGTCACGGCTGCTGACCAGCACCTCCAACTTGCCGTCGCCGTTCACGTCCAGCAGGAAGGCATCGCAGCGCTTGTCCTGCTCAAGCAGGCATTCTGGGTACAGGTAGGGCGTATCCTTCAGTGCCCAATCGGTACGCAAGAAGGAATCGGGCAGCCGCACGCCTGCCTGGCGAATGGTGAGGTTCGCGCCCACGTCGATTCGCCGCGCAGCCAGCGCGGCGGGACTCCAGCGGTTGCTCATCTTGCGCACGATGGCGATCTGGCGCCGCACCAGCGCCGTATCTGCGCCCAAGGCCTCGCGCTCGAGACGATCCAGCGCGGCGCGTCCATAGCGTTCACCGTCGAAGCGCAGGAACGCGAAGTCGAAGCGGTCGGCCTTCACCTTGCCGGATTCCAGCCGCGCGAGCTGGCTGGCGACCGAGATCCGGGCCGGGTCGAGCAGGGGCGAGAACAGCAGCAGGAGCACGCCGAGGACCACGAAGGCGGCGCCGATGTTGACCGCCGCCAGCGAGGGCAGCCAGCCGGGGCGCAGGGCGGCGCGCAGATAGCCGGCCGCATAGCAGGCCGCGACCACGATGCAGGCCGCCGCGCTGACGCGGTCGCCGGTCCAGCCGTAGTCGCGCACGCGCAGGGCCAGCGCATACGCGGCAAGGACGACCAGGGGCGCCAGCAGCAGGGCGGCGGCGCGCGCGGCCCCGCGCACGATGCGCGCGACCGATGCGCCGTCCTCGCCGTTCTGCCAGGCGGCGTTGACCAGCACCACCAGGCCGGCGGCGGCGACCAGCAGCACCGCGGCCGCGCGCTTCGTGTTCCAGAGAGGTTCCAGGCCGGTGAAGGGCAGGGCCAGCAGGAAGCCGCCGACCAGCAGTACGATGACGGGCAGCAGCCAGGACAACAGCACCAGCAGCAGGCCGCGGATGCCGCGCACGATGGCCGGCCGTACATCGGTCAGGTGCATCGCGCAGGAAAAGGCGAAGGCGGTCACGGGAATCGCGAACCACTCCTTGCGCAGCAGCTCGGACAGGAATTTCAGCTTGACCAGGTCGAACAGGTTCGCGCCGAGGACCAGCACCAGCCAGCTCACGCCGGTGAACAGGGCGCTGAAGGCCAGTTGCACGCCGAGCTTCCAGGCGATGTCGAAATAGCTCGTATAACTGGCGATCCGGCGGCCGTCGCGCACCGCGGCCAGCACCAGGGTGTGGGCGATGAAGAAGCCGGCCATGGCGAACAGCACCAGCGGCGGCGACGGGTAGAGGGAGCGGGACAGTCCGGGCGCGGACGCATGACGGACATTCGGTTCGCCATGCGGCGGCAGCGGCAGGTCGCCGCCGCGCCAGGCGTCGTGGCAACCGAGGCCGACCAGCACCAGCAGGGCGAGGCCGCCCCACAGGAGCAGCTGGCGCCGGGACAGGTGGCCCAGGCCGGAAATCAGGATGACCGGCACCAGCAGGCCGGCCAGCATCAGCGGCACGAGCAGCATGGGCACCGTCGCCGGCCACGTCAGGTCCTGGCCGGCACGGTAGAGCAGGTAGAGGAGCAGGCCTTGCAGCAGGCCCAGCAGGATGCGCCAGCTGCCGACCCGCGGCAGGGTCAGCGTGGGCAGGGAAGGGCTGTCGGACGGATCGAGCGCTTGCATGGAAAGCCTCCGGATGGCGATCCGGAGAGCTTATCATTCATACAAGCTGGTGCAACAATTTTCAGTCGACGATCGTTTCCAGCGCAAACAGCTCGGCCGGGTTCTCGCGGCGGCGGATCAGGTGGACCTTGTCGCCGTCGACCAGCACCTCGGCCGCGCGGCCGCGGGTGTTGTAGTTCGAGGCCATGGTGAAGCCGTAGGCGCCGGACGCCATCATGGCCAGCACGTCGCCCGGTTCGACCGCCAGTTCGCGGTCGCGCGCCAGCCAGTCGCCCGATTCGCAGACCGGGCCCACGAGGTCGTAGGTGACCGTGGCGCCGTCGCGCGGGACCACCGGCTTGACGTCCATCCAGGCCTGGTACAGGGCCGGGCGCGCCATGTCGTTCATGGCGGCGTCGATCACGCAGAAATTCTTCTCTTCGCCCGGCTTCAGGAATTCGACCGACATCAGCAGTACGCCGGTGTTGCCGACGATCGAGCGGCCCGGTTCGAAGATGACCTTGATCGGCTTGCCCTCGTACTTCTCGGCGCGCCAGGCGTCCACGCGCGCGAACACGCGGCTGACGTAGTCGCCGATCGCCACCGGGGCGTTGTCGCCGGTGCCGTAGTCGATGCCCAGGCCGCCGCCCACGTCCAGGTGGTGCAGGTGGATGCCTTCGGCAGCGAGGGTGTCGATCAGTTCGATCAGTTTATCGAGGGCTTCGAGCAGCGGGGCGTCGTCCAGCAGCTGCGAGCCGATGTGGCAGTCGATGCCGACCACTTCCAGGTTTGGCAGCGAGGCCGCGGTGCGGTAGGTGTCCAGGGCGTCCGAGAAGGCCACGCCGAACTTGCTGGCCTTCAGGCCGGTGGCGATGTAGGGGTGGGTCTTCGGGTCGACGTTCGGGTTCACGCGCAGCGACACCGGGGCGCGCTTGCCGAGGCGGCCGGCGACGTCGTTGATGCGGTGCAGTTCGGGGATCGACTCGACGTTGAAGCACAGGATGCCCTTGTCCAGCGCCAGTTCGATCTCGGCCACGGTCTTGCCCACGCCCGAGAAGATCACCTTGCCGGGCTTGCCGCCGGCGGCGATCACGCGCAGCAGTTCGCCGCCCGAGACGATGTCGAAGCCCGCACCCTCGCGCGCCAGGATGTCGAGGATGGCCAGGTTCGAATTCGCCTTCATCGCGTAGCAGACCAGGGCGTCACGTCCCTGTGCGGGCTTTGCATAGCCCCGGAAGTTCTGCAGCAGCTGGGCCTTCGAATAGACGTAGGTCGGGGTGCCGAATTGCCGGGCGATGTCGGCCAGGGGAACGCTTTCGGCGTGCAGGGCGCCGTCTTGGTACGAGAATTGCGACATGATTACTGTTGGGTGGCGGGAGGAGATTGGGGAGCTTGCGTGGTGGTGCCGTTCGACCCCGCAACCGGCGGAGTCACGCCTGCGGCGGGCGCCGGCGGGCTGACCGTCGTTGCCGGAGCAGCCGGAGCGGTCGGCGCAGCTGGAGCGGCTGGAGCGGCGACGCGGGCCGGCGGCTTGGGCATGTAGAGCGGGCCGGGCTGGCCACAGGCGGACAGCAGGGCCAGCATGGCGGCAGCAAGAGCCGGGAGCGCAAATGGGGACTTCACGATTAGAATCACGGTTTGATTAGCAGACCTTGGAGTGTAGCATGACCGAAACCGAATTTTTGGACCTGGCCGAAGCCACCCTGAACGAGATCGAACAGGCCTTCGACCGCCTGTTCGAGCAGGACGTGGTCGACGTCGAATGCAAGCGCAGCGGCAACGTGCTGGAAATCGAATTCGTCGACAACGGTTCGAAAATCATCGTCAACAGCCAGGCCCCGCTGCAGGAGATGTGGGTGGCGGCGCGCGCCGGCGGCTTCCACTACAAGCGCGTGGGCGACGAGTGGCGCAACACGCGCGACGACAGCGAACTGTTCACTTCGCTGTCGGACTACGCCACCCAGCAGGGCGGGGCGCCGGTCAAGCTGCGCTGATCACACCCAGCAGGGCTTCCATGTCCACCGGCTTGACGAAATGGTGGTCGAAGCCCGCGGCGGTGGTCCTGGCCCGGTCCGCCTCCTGTCCATAGCCCGTGATGGCGATCAGGGTCGTCGACGCCATGTGCGGCAACTGCCGCAGGCGCCGCGCCAGTTCGTTGCCATCCATGTCCGGCAAACCGATGTCGAGCAGGCAGGCATCGGGCGGCTCCGCGCTCGCGCATTCCAGCGCCGCGCCGGCGCTCTGCACGACCGTGACCCGGTGGCCCGCCGTCTCCAGGTACAGGCCGAGCATCTGGCCGGCGTCGTCGTTGTCGTCGACCACCAGCAGGTGCCGCCCGCGCGCATCGGCGGCGGCCGCCGCATGCCGCGTGGCCGTGGCGCCGTCGCCGGGCGCCGCAACGCGCGGCAGGGTGACCGTGAAGCGGCTGCCTTTCCCGATCCCCTCGCTGTAGGCGGAGACCTGGCCGCCGTGCAGCAGCACCAGGTTCTTCACCAGCGCCAGGCCGATGCCGAGGCCGCCCTGGGAACGGTCGGACGAACGCTCGGCCTGCGCGAACATGTCGAACACATGGTCGATCATGCGCGGCGCCATGCCGATGCCGTTGTCGCTGACGGTATAGCGTACGCTGTCGTCCCCGGCGTGCATCGCCACGACGATGTCGCCGCCCTCGGGGGTGTATTTCGCGGCGTTGTTCAGCACATTCGCGACGATCTGCACCAGGCGCTTCTGGTCGCCATGCACGAAGGCGGCGTCGTGCGGCATCTGGATCGTCACGCGGTGCCGGCGGGCCTCGACCAGCGGGCGCACCTGCTCGACGGCGCTGGTGACGATCTGCCTGGCATCCAGCAGGGTTTCGTCGAGCGTGACCAGCCCGCGCGACACGCGCGACAGGTCGAGCAGGTCGTCGATCAGCCCCGTCATGTGCTTGACCTGGCGCGAGATGATTTCGCTGGTCTGGCGGATCCTGTCCGGGTCCAGGGACGGCAGGCGCAGCAGGTCGGAAGCCGCGCGGATCGGCGCCAGCGGGTTGCGCAGCTCGTGCCCCAGCATGGCCAGGAACTCGTCCTTGCGCTGGTCGACCTCGCGCATCGCGTACTGCCTGCGCCGGGCACGCAGGGCCGATTGCGCCGCGCTGACCAGGGTCACGCCCTGCGCCGGGCGCTCCAGCAGCGAGACGTTGCCCAGCTCCAGGTAGCGGTGCTGCAGGCCGGGAGACGTCGCCTCGCGCCGGCTCATGATCAGCACGGGCAGGTCGGACCATCCCTGCTGGTGGTCGATGAAGTGCTTGAGGACGTGCAGGAATTCCGGCGTGATGGCCTCGTCGCCGACCAGCAGTGCCCCGGCGCCGCTCGCCAGTTCCTCGGCCAGCTGGCCGGGATGGGCGCAGACGCTGCAGGCGATGCCGGCCCGCCCGAACAGTTCCGCGATCAGGCGCGCGTCTTTCCCTACCGGCGCATGGATCAGGATGCGTTGTTCCAGGTCCGTGTTGGGCATCAGGCGGCCGGCTCGGGATACGTGTGGCGCTGGCCCTCCGCCAGGATGGTCGGCACGCCGGTCAGGATGCCCTGGAAATTGCTGAGCACCGGGCCGACGGCGATGCCCCGGCGCGTGATGTCGAACCGCCGCAGGGTCGTCTCATGGATGCTGCCGCGCTTCTTGAAGACGGAAATCGCCTTCTGGACCGCGCCCTGCGCTTCGAAATAGCGCAGGATCAGGACATTGTCCGCCATGTAGCTGACGTCCATCCCGGTCGACATGGTGCTGCCCACGATGCCCTGCTGGACGCCGACCAGGAAGGTCGCCACGCCGCGCTGTCCCAGGTAGGTCAGGATCTCGTGCAGGTGGGTGGCCAGGAAGCCGGCTTCCGGCATGGCGTTCAGGTAGCCGTTCAGGCTGTCGATGACGATCACGCGCGCGCCCTGGTCCGCCGCGCCGCACACGGCATGGCTGAATTCACCCGGCGACATCTCGGCCGGATCGATCTGGTGCACGCTCAGGAGCCCCGATTCGTAGGGCGCGCGCAGGTCGATGCCGATCCCTTCGCTGCGGTTCAGCAGCGTATTGAAGGACTCCTCGAACAGGAACATGGCGGCGCGCTGGCCGCGGTCCGTCATCGACTTCACGAACTGCACCGCGACGCTGGACTTGCCGGTGCCCGGCGGCCCGGAGATGAGGGTGCTGGAGCCTTCCTCGATGCCGCCGCCCAGCAGCTGGTCGAGCGCATCGAGGCCGCTGCCGATCTGGTCGCGGCGGCTCAGTTCGCGCGTTTCGGCGGCGACGATGCGCGGATAGACGACCAGGCCGCCGGTGAGGATCGAGTAATCGTGGGGGCCGCGGCGGAACGCGACCCCGCGGTATTTCAAGATCCGCACCAGGCGCCGCTCGGCGCCGTATTCGGAATCGGTATGCTGCAGCGAGATCACGCAATGGGCGACGCTGCGCACCTGCTGGTCGCCCCTGAGCGAGGTCTTGTCGTCGAGCAGCAGGGCGGTGCAGGAGCGCTTCGCGAAGTACTGCTTGAGCGCCAGCACGTGGCGCCGGTAGCGCAGCGGGCTGCCCGACAGCAGCTGCAGCTCGGACAGCGAATCGAGCACGACCCGGGTCGGATTGAGTTCCTCGACCAGCCGCAGGATCATGTTGTTGGTTTCGCCCAGTTCGACCTCGGACGGATGCAGCACCGTGTACTGCTCGCCCGGATCGAGCAGGCTTTCGTCCGGGATCACTTCCTGCACCGTGACGCCGTCCAGCGACATGCCGTGCGCCTGCGCGACCGCGCGCAGTTCGACCTCGGTCTCGGCCAGGGTGATGTACAGCACGGTTTCGCCGCGCGCCGCGCCTTCGGCCAGGAACTGCAGCGCCAGCGTGGTCTTGCCGGCGCCGGGGTCGCCCTCGACCAGGTACAGCCTGTCCTTGGTGAGGCCACCGCCGAGGACATTGTCGAGACCGGGGATGCCGGTCGAGATGAATGCCGTGCTGGAGGCGTTCTGGGTGGTCATGGGTGTTCTTTCGCTAGAAATCATCAATTTCGTCAGAATAACTCGTTTCTGACCGCGTCACGCGACTTCTGCTGATCCGCCGGCGGCGCCACCCCGACGTCGAGCGATTGCACGCCGGTGCCCGGCGGGTTCTCCATGTAGTAGTACTCGTCGCCGTACTGCACCAGGCCGGCCGGCACCGGGCGTTCCGCCACCGGCACGTCCTTCAGCGCCTTCTGCATGAAACCGATCCAGATCGGCAGCGCCAGGCCGCCGCCGGTTTCCTTGTTGCCCAGGTTGCGCGGCTGGTCGTAGCCCATCCAGGCGATGCCGACCAGGTGCGGCTGGTAACCGGCGAACCAGGCGTCGATCGAGTCGTTGGTGGTGCCGGTCTTGCCGGCCAGGTCGGGGCGCTTCAGCGTTTGCTGGGCCTTGGCGGCGGTGCCGTAGCGCGCGACGTCGCGCAGCATGCTGTCCATCAGCCAGGCATTGCGCTCGTCGATCACACGGTTGGCATCGACGCCGGCGCGCTCCGGCCTCGCTTCCGACAGCACCTTGCCGTCGGCGTCGGTCACCTTCGAGATCAGGTAAGGCATGACGCGGTAGCCGCCGTTCGCGAACACGGAATAGGCGCCGGCCATCTGCAGCGGCGTGGTCGCGCCCGCCCCCAGCGCCAGGGTCAGGTAGGGCGGGTTCTTGTCCGCGTCGAAGCCGAAGCGGGTCGCGTATTCCTGGCCGTAGCGCGCGCCGATCTTGTTCAGGATGCGGATCGAGATCATGTTCTTCGACTTCATCAGGCCGCGCCGCATCGTCATCGGGCCTTCGTACTTGCCGTCGTAGTTCTTCGGCTCCCAGGCCTGGCCGCCGGTCGAGCCGGCGTCGAAGGAGATCGGGGCGTCGTTGATCAGGGTGGCCGGCGAGAAGCCGCGCTCCAGCGAGGCCGAATAGATGAAGGGCTTGAACGAGGAACCCGGCTGGCGCCAGGCCTGGGTCACGTGGTTGAACTTGCTGCGGTTGAAGTCGAAGCCGCCGATCAGCGCGTGGATCGCGCCGTCGTCCGGGCTCACCGCCACGAAGGCCGATTCCACTTCCGGCATCTGGGTGATGCTCCAGGTCGAGCCGCCGTCCTGGGTCACGCGGATCACCGCGCCGCGGCGGATGCGGCGGGTCTCGGCCGCCTTCGGCGACAGCCAGCTCTGGGCGAACGACAGGCCGGCGCCGCTCATCGTGATTTCCTCGCCGGAGGCCAGCACCGCCGTCACCTGCGACGGCGAGGCCTGCAGCACGATGGCGGCGACGATGTCGTCCGAATCCGGATGCTCGGCCAGTTCGGCCTCGATGGCTTCGTCGGCTTCGCCCTTGGCCTGCGGGATCTCGATGTATTTTTCCGGGCCGCGGTAGGTGTGGCGGCGCTCGTAGTCCATCACGCCGCGGCGCAGCGCCAGGTAGGCGGCGTCCTGCTCGGCCTTGGTGATGGTGGTGAACACGTTCAGGCCGCGCGTGTAGGTGTCTTCCTTGAACTGTTCGTAGACCAGCTGGCGCGCCATCTCGGCCACGTACTCCGCATGCACGCCGAAGGCCGTGCTGTCGGTCTTGATCTTCAGTTCCTCGTTCTTGGCCTGCTCGAATTGCGCGTCGGTGATGTAGCCGAGTTGGTGCATGCGCAGCAGGATGTACTGCTGGCGCAGGCGCGCGCGCTTCGGATTGACCACCGGGTTGTAGGCCGACGGCGCTTTCGGCAGGCCGGCCAGCATCGCCGCCTCGGCCACGCTGATGTCCTTCAGGTCCTTGCCGAAGTAGATCTGGGCCGCCGACGAGAAGCCGAACGCGCGCTGGCCCAGGTAGATCTGGTTCATGTAGACCTCGAGGATCTGGTCCTTGCTGAGGTTCTTCTCGATCTTCCAGGCCAGCAGCGCTTCGTAGGCCTTGCGCTTCAGGGTCTGTTCCGAGGACAGGAAGAAGTTGCGCGCGACCTGCTGGGTGATGGTCGAGGCGCCCTGGCGCGCGCCGCCGGTGGCGTTGTGCAGCGCGGCGCGCAGGATGCCCCAGTAGTCGACGCCGCCGTGCTCGTAGAAGCGGTCGTCCTCGATCGCCAGCACGGCCTTCTTCATCACGTCCGGGATGTCCTTGAAGTGCACCAGGGTGCGGCGCTCCTCGCCGAATTCGCCGATCAGGACGTTATCGGCGGTGAAGATCCGCAGCGGCATCTTCGGCCGGTAGTCGGTCAGGGTATCGAGGGCCGGCAGGTTGGGGTAGGCCATGGCCAGCGCGAACACGACCACCAGCACCCCGCAGACGGCCAGGCCGAACAGCGTGGCGAACAGGGTCAGGACGATGCGTTTCGGACTGTGCTTGTTGGGCGGGGAAGACGGCGGGGTCGGCGCCCCGTTCGAAGATGCTTTCATGCGCATGAATGGTTCGCTGTGTTGATCTGATTCATTATAAGGCAGGGCCGCCGCGGGGGCACGAATGGTCAAGCCGATAACAGCTGTGTAAACGGTGACAATCTTGATCTATGCGACAGGAGAACCAAGTGTCGTATTCATGCTTCGGCTCAATATGTTCCCGTGTAGAAATATCTTGTCTGTAGTCATCCTTATTGCTACGATTTCACGCAGTGCCTTGAGCATCTACATAAATAAGGCGCGTTAAAGCGCTGGTTTTTCTAAACAAAACATCCCGCCCGGGCGTTCAATAAGTCGTTCTTGCAAGAACGCGCTGCAGCAAAGAGGGAGCAACGCTCGTGATCAGTCTAGGTTCCTTGTTCGGACAGTCCAACCCGCCCTTGATCGGGATCGACATCAGTACGTCCGGCGTGCGCTTGGTGGAGCTGGCCGATGCCGGCAAAGGCGAGCTGCGGCTGGAACGCTATGCGTCCGAGCCGCTGGCGCGCGGCACCGTGGTCGACGGTAATATCGAAAATATCGAAGCGGTGTCGGACGCGGTGCTCCGCGTCTGGAAAAAGAGCGGCACCCGGATCAAGCACGTCGTGCTCGGCATGCCGCCGGCCGCCGTCATCACCAAGAAAATCATCCTGCCCGCGGGCCTGGCGGAAGACCAGCTCGAAGTGCAGGTGGAGTCCGAGGCCAGCCAGTACATCCCGTTCGCGCTGGACGAGGTGAGCCTGGACTTCGACGTCATCGGCCCGGCGCCCAACTCGCCGGAAGACATGGAAGTGATGCTGGCGGCGGCGCGCCGCGAGAAGGTCGAGGACCGGGTCGCGATCGCCGAGGCGGCCGGCCTGACCGCCACCGTGCTGGACGTCGAGTCGTATGCGGCGCGCGCCGCCGCGCAGCGCGCGATCGGTGAACCGGGCGGCGAACCGGGCGCCGCGCAGGACGGCCGGATCGTGGCCCTGTTCCAGATCGGCGCCCAGGCCACCCACATCTCGGTGATGCAGAACGGCGAGACCATCTACGAACGCGAACAGCCTTTCGGCGGCATCCAGCTGACCCAGGACATCGTGCGCGCCTACGGCCTCTCGTTCGAGGAAGCGGAAGCGCGCAAGAAGGCCGGCGACCTGCCGGACAACTACGGGGCCGACCTGCTCGCGCCCTTCCTGGAAAACGCCGCGCTGGAAGTCACGCGCGCGATCCAGTTCTTCTTCACCTCGACGCCGTACACCCGCATCGACCAGATCTACCTGGCCGGCGGCTGTGCGCTGGTGCCGGGCCTGCTCGACATCATCGCCGGCCGCACCAGGATCTCGAGCGCGGTGATTTCGCCGTTCAAGGGCATGCAACTGGGGCCGTCGGTGCGCGAACAACAGCTGCGCAACGAAGCGCCGGCCTACCTGGTCGCCTGCGGCCTGGCACTGCGGAGGTTTGGCTGATGATCCGGATTAACCTGCTTCCCCACCGGGAAGCGAAACGCAAGCAGAAGCAGGCCGCGTTCGCGGTGCTGCTGGCCCTGGGTGGCCTGCTCGGCGCGGCCCTGGTGCTGATGGTGGGCGGTTACAACGCCAGCCGCATCGCCACCCAGAACGAGCGCAACCAGGTGCTCAAGAATGCCAACGCCGAACTCGACGTCAAGATCAAGAAGATCGCCAACCTGAAGGCCGAGATCGAGGCGCTGAAGGCGCGCCAGCAGGCGGTCGAAGACCTGCAGGGCGACCGCAACCAGCCGGTCTACCTGCTCGACGAACTGGTGCGCCAGACGCCGGAAGGGGTCTACCTGAAGAGCTTCAAGCAGGACGGCCAGAAGGTGCTGCTGTCCGGCGTGGCCCAGTCGCAGGAACGGGTCGCCGAGCTGCTGCGCAACCTGTCGGGCAATTCGCCGTGGCTGGAGCGCCCGGACCTGGCCGAGGTGCGCGCCGCCACGCTGGCCCAGAGCAAGACCGGACGCAAGGTCGTCGAATTCACGCTGAACGTGTTCATCAAGCGCGCGCGTGAGAAGGAAGAGAACGCCAAAGAAGGCGCCAAGGACGGCGCCAGGCCGGGACCGAAAAAATGAATATCGATCTGAAACAGCTTAGCGCCGACATCGCGTCCCAGTTCGAAGGCCTGCAGGGCCGCCATCCCGGCCTGTGGCCGCTGGCGCCGCGCCTGCTGTGCGCGGCCGGCGTGATGGCGGCCGTGCTCGGCCTCGGCTACTTCTTCTACTGGAGCGGCCAGTTCGAGAAACAGGAAGCCCTGGCCGCGCAGGAGCAGACCCTGCGCAACGATTACAGGGTGAAGATGGCGCAGGCGATCAACCTGGAGGCACTGGAAGCCCAGCAGCAGCAGGTCAACCGCTACGTCGAACGCCTCGAGAAGCAGCTGCCGAGCAAGGCCGAGATGGCGGCCCTGCTGTCGGACATCAACCAGGCGGGCCTCGGCCGCGGCCTGCAGTTCGAGCTGTTCAAGCCGGGCCAGGTGGTGGTCAAGGACTACTACGCCGAGCTGCCGATCGACATCAAGGTCACCGGCAGCTACCACGACATCGGCGAATTCGCCGCCGACATGGCGAAGATGCCGCGCATCGTCACGCTGAACAACCTGGCGCTCACCACCGGCAAGGATGGCGTGCTGTCGCTCGATGCGATCGCCAAGACCTTCCGCTACCTCGACCAGGACGAGCTGGACAAGCAGTCGCAGGAGCGCAAGAAAAAGAACAAGGAAAAGAAGGGGGCCAAGGCATGATCAGGCAAGTCAGCGCCTTCGTGGCGGCAGCCCTGCTGCTGGCCGGCTGCGGCGACAGCGACGTCAAGGAAGTCCACGACTGGATGGACCAGGTCAGGCAGCAGACCCGCCCGGCGGTCAAGCCGCTGGCCGAGCCGAAGGACTTCATTCCCTTCGCCTACGGCGACCGGCAGGCGGTCGACCCGTTCAGCCCGAACAAGCTGCTGAACGAGCTGGCCAAGGCGGCCGAGACCTCGCACGATCCGAACAAGCCCGACCTGCAGCGCCCGCGCGAGGTCCTGGAGGGCTACCCGCTCGACACCATGAAGATGGTGGGCACGATGCAGAAAGGCAGCGTGACCTATGCGCTGCTGCAGATCGACCGCGCGGTCCACCAGGTCCGCGCCGGCCAGCGCATCGGCCAGAATTTCGGCATCGTCACCCGTGTGAACGATGACGCCATCAATATCCGTGAAGTGGTGCAGGACGCTGCCGGCGAGTGGGTCGAGCGCATGGCGAAGCTGGAGCTGCAAAGCAAGGAGAACCGGAAATGACCCGACTTGGAAGCATCGCCCTCGGCCTGTTGATGGCGTTCGGCGCCAGCAGCGCCTTCGCGCAGAACGCGATCGAATCGATCAGCGCCAACCAGCAAGGCAATAACGTCGTCATCAACGTGGCGATGAAGGATGCGCCCACCAAGCTGCCGATCGGCTTTTCGATCACGAATCCGGCGCGCATCGCGCTCGACTTCGGCGCCACCGTGAACGCCACCGGCAAGAACGCCCAGGACATCAACCTCGGCGACGTGCGCGGCGTGAACGTGGTGCAGGCCGGCGAGCGCACCCGCCTGGTGCTGAACCTGAAACGCACGCTGAACTATGCCGCCGCGATCGACGGCAAGTCGGTGATCCTGACCGTGGAAGGCTCGGGCGGCGCGGCGCAGGCGGTGAACGCCGCCGGCCTGCCGGCGCATGCCGCGGCCCCGGCCGCCGGCCCGCAGAACCTGCGCGACCTCGATTTCCGCCGCGGCAGCAACGGCGAAGGCCGCATCGTGGTCGACCTGCCGAACAGCCAGGTGCCGGTCGACGTGCGCCAGGCCGGCAACCAGATCCAGGTCGATTTCCTCCGGACCGGCCTGCCGCCCTCGCTGCGGCGCCGCCTGGACGTGACCGATTTCGGCACCCCGGTAACCAAGATCACCACCGTGCCGCAAGGCGAGAACGTGCGCATGACGATCGACGCTCACGGCACCTGGGAACAGAGCGTGTACCAGAGCGACACCCAGCTGGTCATCGACGTCAAGCCGGTCAAGGAAGACCCGAACCGCCTGGCCCAGGGGCCGCAGGGCTACCGCGGCGAAAAGATCTCGTTCAACTTCCAGAACGTCGAAGTGCGCGCCGCGCTGCAGGCGGTGGCCGACATCTCGGGCCTGAACATCATCGCCAGCGATTCCGTCAGCGGCAGCCTGACCCTGCAGCTGAAGCAGGTGCCGTGGGACCAGGCGCTCGACGTGATCATGCAGGCCAAGGGCCTGGACATGCGCAAGAACGGCAACGTGCTGTGGATCGCGCCGAAGGAAGAAATGCTGACCAAGGAAAAGCTGGAGCTCGAGCAGAAGGCCCAGATTTCCGACCTCGAGCCGCTGCGTTCCGAGATCTTCCAGCTCAACTACCAGAAGGCCGAGGCTTTCCGCACCGTGTTCGGGCTCGACCAGAGCGGCGGCGGCGACGGCAAGAACCGCGTACTGTCCAAGCGCGGCAGCGCCACCATCGACCCGCGCACCAACCAGGTGTTCGTGACCGACATCGCGTCCAAGCTGGAAGACGTGCGCAAGCTGATCCAGAAGGTCGACATCCCGACCAAGCAGGTGCTGGTCGAGGCGCGCCTGGTCGAGGCCAACGACGGCTTCTCGCGCAACCTCGGCGCCAAGCTGGGCTTCGCCGACATGCGCACCATCCGCGGCGGCGACGCCGGCTACCAGCTCAGCGGCAACCAGCGCGTGGCGGTCGGCGGCAACCTGAACGGCATCGGCCAGACCACCGGCCAGCTCGCGCTGACCCAGGATTCCTACAACAATACCCAACTGGTCAACCTGCCGGCGGCGCCGATCAACGGCGTGAACGCCCCGACCATCGCCTTCTCGCTGTTCTCGTCGGCCGCGAACCGTTTCCTGAACCTGGAACTGTCGGCGCTGGAAGCGGACGGCAAGGGCAAGATCATCTCGAGCCCGCGCGTGGTCACCGAAGACAACGTGGCGGCCGTGATCGAGCAGGGCGTCGAGCTGCCGTACCAGCAGGCCACCAGCAGCGGCGCGACCTCGGTCACTTTCAAGAAGGCCAACCTGCGCCTGGAAGTCACGCCCCAGGTCACGCCGGACGGCAACGTGGTGCTGGAGGTCGACGTGGCCAAGGATTCGAAAGGCGAGGCCACCGCGTCCGGCTTCGCCATCAACACCCAGCACGTGAAGACCAAGGTGATGGTCGAGAACGGCGGCACCGTGGTGCTGGGCGGTATCTACCAGCAGAGCGAGACCAACAACGACTCGAAGGTCCCGCTGTTCGGCGACCTGCCGGTGGTGGGCCACCTGTTCAAGAGCACGGCGCGCTCGACCTCGAAGACCGAGCTGCTGGTGTTCATCACCCCGAAGATCGTGACCGACCGTCTGCAGAACGCGGCGCACTGAACCACCCGACACAACCGATAACAAGAAGGCAGACATGAGCAATCCCCACTTCAAGCGCCGCGGCGCGCCCGTGGCCGCCGCCCTCCTGATGGCGCTGGTGCTGGCCGCGTGCGGCGGCGGCGGCGGCAGCCCGGGCGCCACCGGCGGCAGCGGTAGCGGCAGTACCGGCGGCAGCGGCGGCACCGGCGGCACCGGCGGCACCGGCACCGGCGGCACTGGCGGCAGCACCGTCACCGCGACCCCGACCGTGACCCTGGCCTTCGTCAACGCCAGCGGCGCCACCACCAACTCGCTCACCGGCGCGACCCCGCTGACGGTCAAGGCGACCGTGCTGGACAAGGACAAGAAGCCGGTCCCGAACGCGATCGTCAGCTTCGGCACCGACAACACGCTGGCGGTCTTCTCGCCGTCGGCCGGCACCGCGCTGACCGACGTCAACGGCGTCGCCAGCGTCACCATGCGCGTGGCCAGCCTGGCCGCCGGCGGCGCCGCCAAGGTCACCGCCACCAGCACCGTGGCCGGCAGCACCATCACCGGCGAATCGAACTACGCGGTCGGCGCCACCATCCTGAACTTCGGCGCCCTGAGCGCCTCGCCGACCAGCATCCAGGCCTACGGCTCGGCCGTGCTGTCGGTCGATGTGCTGGCCGGCTCGTCCAAGTACACCGACCAGCAGGTCAACGTCAGCTTCAGCTCGGCCTGCGTGGCCGCCGGCAAGGCCACCCTGGCCGCCACCGTCGCCACCAACAACGGCACCGCGCAGACGGTCTACCGCGACAAGGGCTGCGCCAACAACGACGTGATCACGGTATCCGCCGACGGCGTCGCCAAGTCGGCCACGACGCAGCTGCAGATCGCCGCGCCGGCCGCCGCCTCGGTGCAGTTCGTGCAGGCCTCGCCGTCCGACAAGTCGATCGTGATCCGCGGCCAGGGCGGCAATGGCCGCACCGAGACCGCGACCCTGACTTTCAAGGTGGTCGACATCTTCGGCAACCCGCTGGCCGGCAAGCCGGTGAATTTCAGCGCCAGCACCAGCGCCGTCACGGTCAACAAGCTCAGCGACACCACCGATGCCACCGGCAGCGTGGTCACCACCGTCAACTCGGGCGATACCCCGACCTCGTTCCGCGTCCAGGCGACCCTGCCGGGCACCGCCAGCGGTGGCAACGCGGACATCTCGACCTATTCCGACTCGATCGTCGTGACCACCGGCCTGCCGGTGCAGCGCGCGTTCTCGCTCAGCTCGGGCTCGTTCAACGTGGAAGGCTGGGGCGTCGACGACCCGAGCGCGACCACCGTGCAGGTGATGCTGGCCGATGCCTTCGGCAACCCGGTCCCAGACGGCACCCCGGTCGTGTTCCAGACCAATATGGGCGCCATCGGTTCGTCCGACAAAGGCGGCTGCAATACCGTCAACGGCCTGTGCTCGGTGGTGTTCCGCACGCAGAATCCGCGCACCGCGACCCCGGGCCTGCCGGCCACGCCGTGCAACACCGGCACCGGTTCCAGCCCGGACAGCACCCGTCCCGGCCTGGCCACCGTCTGCGCCAGCTCGACCGACGGCACCAACACCGTGTTCGCCAAGACCGCCATCTTCTTCAGCGGCAGCGGGGCCGTGAACACCACCAGGAACGGCGTGCAGGTGTCCTTCACCACCCCGAACGACCTGGGGCAGATCGGCTCCAGCGCGACCGAGGTGTTCCAGCTGCAGATCAACGACATCAACAACAACCCGATGCCGGTCGGGACCAAGGTCGAGCTGACCAGCGTCCTGAACGCCAACCCGGCCGCCGTCGTGCCGGCGACCGTGCCGAACATCGCCCCGCACGGCACCGGCGGCGACGACAATACCGGCAATACGGTCAACGGCCCGCAGGGTTCGACGCACACGTTCAGCATCTCCAGCAACAGCCCGACGGAGTGCAAGGGGCCGGCGCAGGCATCGTTCAACGTGACGATCACCACGCCAAAGGGCACGGTGACCAATATTCCGTTTAAACTGTTGTTCACCTGCCCGTAAATCGGCGAATTGACCATGCGGCGGCCAGGTTATCCTGGCCGTTTGCATTTTGAGCGATCGACATAGTGCCTCACTGCAAGAACAACAACATCTTCCTGGTCGGCCTGATGGGTGCCGGCAAGACCACCATCGGGCGCATGCTGGCGCGCCGGCTGGGCATGAACTTCGCCGATTCCGATCACGAGATCGAAGCCCGCACCGGCGCCTCGGTGCCGTGGATTTTCGAGATCGAAGGCGAGGCCAGTTTCCGCCGGCGCGAGGCCGACATGATCCGCGAGCTGACGGCCGGCAGCGGCCTGGTGCTGGCCACCGGCGGCGGCGCCGTCCTGAATGCGGAAAGCCGGCGCCTGCTGGCCGAGCGCGGCACCGTGATCTACCTGCGCGCGAGCGTCAACAGCATCCTGGCGCGCACCTCGCACGACAAGAACCGGCCGCTGCTGCAGACGGCCGATCCGCGCAAGAAACTGGAAGACCTGACCGCGCAGCGCGAGCCCCTGTACCGCGAGATCGCCGACATCGTCATCGATACCGGCCGGCCTAACGTACAATCGATGGTTCAGACAATCCTGGACCAGCTGGCCGCGATCGATGCCGCGCGCCAGCGGACCTCAGCACGCACAACCATGAACGAACAGCCTTGTACCACCCTTCACGTCGACCTGGGCGAACGCAGTTATCCGATCCTGATCGGACGCGGTCTACTGGATAACGGCGCGCTGCTGACCCGCCACATCGGCGCCGGCGGCGGCAAGATCGCAATCGTCACCAACACCACCATCGCGCCGCTGTACCTGGAAAAAGTGGCGGCGCCGCTGCGCGCCAGCGGACGCGAGGTCGTCACCATCGTGCTGCCGGACGGCGAAGAATACAAGAACTGGCACAGCCTGAACCTGGTGTTCGACGCCCTGCTGGAACATAAATGCGACCGCAAGACCACCCTGGTGGCGCTGGGCGGCGGCGTGATCGGCGACCTGACCGGCTATGCGGCCGCCAGCTACATGCGCGGCGTGCCTTTCGTGCAGATCCCGACCACGCTGCTGTCCCAGGTCGACTCCTCGGTGGGCGGCAAGACCGGCATCAACCACCCGCTCGGCAAGAACATGATCGGCGCCTTCTACCAGCCGCGCGCCGTGATCGCCGACACCGCGACGCTGGACACCCTGCCGGACCGCGAGCTGTCGGCCGGCCTGGCCGAGGTGATCAAGCATGGCGCGATCCTCGACCTGTCCTTCTTCGACTGGATCGAGGAGAACATCGGCAAGCTGGTGGCGCGCGACCACGCCGCGCTGGCGCACGCGGTCCTGCGCTCCTGCGAGATCAAGGCCGACGTGGTGCGGCGCGACGAGCGCGAAGGCGGCCTGCGCGCGGTGCTGAACTTCGGCCACACCTTCGGCCACGCGATCGAGAACGGCCTGGGCTACGGCGAATGGCTGCACGGCGAAGCGGTCGGCTGCGGCATGGTGATGGCGGCCGACCTGTCGCATCGCCTGGGCCTGCTGGGCGCCGACGACGCCCTGCGCGTGCGCCGGCTGGTCAAGGCGGCCGGGCTGCCGGTGGTGGCCCCGGACCTGGGCGCCGAGCGCTGGATCGAGCTGATGGAAGTCGACAAGAAGAACGAGGGCGGGGAGATCAAGTTCATCCTGCTCAAACCGCTGGGCAGCCCGAGCATCACCGGGGCCCCGCGCGAACAACTGCTGGCGACCCTGGAGGCCTGTACCAGATGATCGATTTCGACGCCCACCTGGCACCTTATGCGGCGCACTCGTCGAAGTCCCGTGGGCGTCGCCATCCCGAGGCCGCGGCCGGCTCGCGCAGCGAGTTCCAGCGCGACCGCGACCGCATCATCCACTCGACCGCCTTCCGCCGGCTCGAATACAAGACCCAGGTCTTCCTGAACCACGAGGGCGACCTGTTCCGCACGCGGCTGACGCACTCGATCGAAGTCGCCCAGATCGCGCGCACGCTGGCGCGCAGCCTGCGCCTGAACGAAGACCTGGTCGAAGCCACCGCGCTGGCGCACGACCTCGGCCACACGCCTTTCGGCCACGTCGGCCAGGACGTGCTGAACGAATGCATGAAGGACTACGGCGGCTTCGAGCACAACCTGCAGAGCCTGCGCGTGGTCGATCATCTGGAAGAGCACTACGGCGCCTTCGACGGGCTGAACCTGACGTTTGAAACGCGCGAAGGCATCCTGAAGCACTGCTCGCTGACCAATGCGCGCCAGCTCGGGGAGCTCGGCCAGCGCTTCATCGACAAGGCCCAGCCCAGCCTCGAAGCCCAGCTGACCAACCTGGCCGACGAGATCGCGTACAACAACCACGACATCGACGACGGCCTGCGCTCCGGCCTCCTGACCATGAAGCAGATGGAGGAAGTCGAGCTGTTCGCGCGCCTGCACCGCCAGGTGGTGCAGCAGTATCCCGGCCTGCCGGGCCGGCGCGAGCTGTACGAGACGATCCGCCTGATGATCACGGCGATGACGGCCGACCTGGTCGACACCACGGCCGCGCTGCTGAAGGAAGCGGACCCGAAGAACATCGACGAAGTGCGCGCCAGCCCGCCGCTGATCCGCTTCTCGCCGAAGATGCGCGAAGAAACCACGGCGCTGAAGCGCTTCCTGTACGCCAACCTCTACCGCCACTTCAAGGTCAACCGCATGCGCGTGAAAGCCAGCCGCATCGTGCGCGAACTGTTCGAGGCCTTCATGACCGATCCGGTGCTGCTGCCGTTCGATTACCAGGTGACGCCGGGCGACACCATGAAGCAGGCGAGGAAGATTGCCGACTATATCGCGGGGATGACGGACCGGTATGCGATCCGCGAGCACAAGCGCATCTTCTCGCTGGACGAACTATAAAAATTCGGGGTCAGAGCGCTTTTTGGCTAACATTCGGGGTCAGAGCACTTTTTCGGGCAACATCCTTTTGCCATCTTTCTCCCATTCGCTGCGCACGACGGCTGCTGCAAGCGCGCTGCCCGAGCATGATGTTACTGGGCGAGCAATTGTTCAAAAAAGTGCTCTGACCCCGAATTTGAAGAAAAATGTGCTCTGACCCCGAATTTGGGTTTAATTGAACAGGTTCGGCTGCCCGAGCTGTCCCAGCAGCTTCTTGATGGGCGCCGGCAGGGCCGCTTCTTCGATCCGGGCCAGGTCCCACCACACATGGCCATCGGCCGCCTCGGGGCGCGATGCCAGCGCGATCCGGTACGGGTGGATGTGCAGCTTGTAGTGCGTGAACACGTGCTGCAGCGGCAGCAGCGCTTCGGTTTCGGCGACCTTGCCGAAGCGTCCGGCCGCTTCGGCCGCCGCGCCGATGTCCAGTTCTTCGGCGTCCTCATCCAGCGCCACGTGCCCGTCGACCTCGGGCAGCGACAGCAAACCGCCCCAGATTCCGGTGCCCGGCCGCTGCTCGAGCAGCACCTGGCCGCGGTCGATCACGACCAGCATCTGCGCGCGCTTTTCCGGCGTCGCCTTTTTCGGTTTGCGCACCGGCAGCTCCGCCGTGCGGCCGGTGGCGTGGGCCACGCAGCGGTCCTGCAGCGGGCAGCGGCCGCAGTCGGGCTTCGAGCGCGTGCACAGGGTGGCGCCCAGGTCCATCAGGCCCTGCGTATAGGACTCGATGCCTTCTTCAAGCGGCAGCAGGGCGTCGGCGCGGCGCCACAGCGCGTCCTCGACCGGTTTCAAGCCGGGATACTGGTCGATGCCGAACACGCGCGCAAACACGCGCTTGACGTTCCCGTCCAGGATCGCGGCGCGCGTCCCGCTCGAAAAGGCGGAGATCGCGGCCGCGGTCGAGCGGCCGATGCCGGGCAGGTCGGCCAGCAGCGCCGGATCGGAAGGGAACACGCCGCCGTACTCCGCCACCACGCGCCGGGCGCAGGCGTGCAGGTTGCGCGCGCGGGTGTAATAGCCGAGGCCCGCCCAATACGTCATCACGTCTTCGACTGGCGCTTCGGCCAGTGCAAGCACGGTCGGGAAGCGTTCCAGGAAGCGCGCGTAATAGCCCAGCACCGCAGCGACCTGGGTCTGCTGGAGCATGATCTCGGACAGCCAGATCCGGTAGGCGTCGCGCGTGTTCTGCCAGGGCAGGGCGTGGCGGCCGTGCTGGCGCTGCCAGTCGATCACGGCGCGCGAGAAGCCCGGGTCGGCCAGTTCGCTTGCATCAAATTCGGTCAATCTCTTCATGCAACTTCCAATGCTTGCGCTGCCTTCGGGGCGCCATCCAGCCCTGCATCGAGCACCCGCGTCACCGCGCCAGCCAGGGTCGCCAGCCGGGCCTTGACCTGCTCGAGGTCGTGCTGGGCCGATTCGAAGGCGGCGATCTTCTGCTCCAGGCTTTCGGTGGCGTCGTGGATGCGCTGGATCGAGGACTGGCGGTGCCGCAGCTGTTCGCGGTGCTGGCGGATCTGCGCTTCCAGCGGCGCCATGATCACCTTCAGCCAGGCCTCGACGTCGGCGTTGGCGGCGCGGAAGGTGTGCTTCACGCGCGCCGCGATCGTGTCGACGAAGCGCTCCAGCAAGGTGCCGCGGCTGGTGATCAGGAGGGTCGCGGTACCGGACTGTTTCTGCCAGATCGCTTCGATGGCGTCGACGTCGAGACGGTAGCGCGCCAGCGACAGCGGCATCGGCATGGCCAGCGCCAGGCCGTGCTCCGCCGAGAACTTGCGGTACATGGTTTCCATCATCGCGCTGATCTCGCCGATCTTCGCGGTGGAAGCGTCGAGGTTGGCGCGCGCCGATTCGAAGAAGGCGCGTACCGGGGCGCGCATGCCGGTGGCGAAGCGCACGCCTTCCATCGCCGTGCGCACGGTCTCGACCTGTTCCTGCACCAGGTCCATGCCGATGCTGCTGTACAGCTCCGTGGACAGGGTCGCGAACACGGCGCGCGTGCCCTGCAGCTTGAACAGGCTGGCGTCGAATTCCTTCTTCTCCATTTCGACGCGGCGCATCATGTGGGCGATCACGCCCTGGTTCTTGCCGCGCAGGCTTTGCAGCTCCTGCAGCTGCTCGACCAGGTCGCGGATGCGCGCGCCCAGCAGCGCCTGCTGGCCGGCCGTGATGGCTTCCATGTCCTCGCGCAGCTGGCGGCGCAGGATGTCCTGGCGCGCGGGGATCAGTTCGTTGAACAGGGCGGATTCCAGCAGGCCGATACGGCTCTTCTCGAACAGCGCCATGTCGCCGTTCACGCGGCCCACCAGGCCCTTCTGGGCCGAGACCGGGAACACCTGCGATTCGTCGAGGCCGAGCAGCTGCGCCGCGCCGGCCTGCTGGCGCGCGATCGCGGCGTCGTTCTCCGCTTCCGTGCGCAGTTCGTCCCACAGGGCGTCGATCTTGTTGAGGACGACGATGCGGCCCGGCCCGGAACCGATGTGGGTGCGCCAGACTTCGATATCGCTCTTCGTCACGCCGGTTTCGGCGGCCAGGATGAACAGCACCGCGTGCGCGTTCGGGATCAGGTTCAGGGTCAGCTCGGGCTCGGTGCCGATCGCATTCAGGCCCGGGGTGTCGAGGATCACCAGGCCCTGCTTCAGCAGCGGATGCGGGAAGTTGATCAGCGCATGCCGCCACTGCGGGATCTCGACCAGGCCGTCGTCGCCGACGGCGCCCTGCAGGTCCGGGTCTTCCGGGTCGTACAGGCCGTAGCTGCGCGCTTCGTCGACGCCGACGCGGCGCGTCAGGCTGACCTGGCGGAAGGTCTCGATCATGCGCTCGGGCGACTCCAGGTCGAGCGGCAGCACGGTCCAGGCGGCGGGATCTTCGCGGTAGTCGCTGGTGGCCAGGCGCTGGGCGCGGGTTTCGATCGGCAGCAGGCGGATGCAGGGGGGCAGCTGCGGATCCCAGGCCAGCTCGGTCGGGCACATGGTGGTGCGCCCCGGGCTGGACGGCACGATGCGCTGGCCGTAGTCGGCGAAGAAGATCGCATTGATCAGCTCGGATTTACCGCGCGAGAACTCGGCCACGAAGGCCACCGACAGGCGGTCGTCGCGCACGCGGGCGAGGGCGCGCGCGAGGCGCTGTTCGGCGGCGCCGTCCAGCAGCTCGGCTGCCTGCACCCAGCCGCGGTATTGTTCCAGCGTCTCGGCGACGCTTGCGCGCCAGGCGCCGTATTGTTGAATATCTTGCATGTTCAGCTGCCTTTTTGTTGGCTTACTTCTGGCAAGTCGCGCAGTAGAACGTCGACCGTTGGCCCTGGACGATCTGGCGCACTGGTGCGCCACAGTTGCGGCAAGGCAATTTTGCACGATCATAGACGAAATATGTCTGCTGGAAATATCCAGATTGACCATTTACTGCAATAAAGTCACGCAAGGTACTGCCACCCTGCACGATTGCCTCGGCGAGGATCTCGCGGATGGCTTCGGCCAGCCTGTCATAGCGGGCGCGGCTGATGCGCGAGGCCGCCGTCTTCGGGTTGATCCCGGCGCGGAACAGGCTTTCGCAGGCGTAGATATTGCCGACCCCGACCACGATGTCGCCGGCAAGCAGCACCTGCTTGATGGGCGCGTTGCGCCGTCTGGTCTCGCGGTGGAGCAGGGCGCCGGAAAAGCCGTCCTCGAGCGGTTCGACGCCCAGGCCGCGCAGCAGCACGTGCCGGGCCAGGTCGCCGTCGTCGTTGCCATGCCAGAGCACGGCGCCGAAGCGGCGCGGATCGTGCAGGCGCAGCACGCGCCGGCCTTCGGGGCCGCCGCTGACGACCAGGTCGAAGTGGTCGTGTTTTTTCAGCTCGACCCCTTCCGGCAGCACCCGCAGGTGGCCGGACATGCCGAGGTGGACGATCAGGGTGCCGTGCTCGAAATGGATCAGCAAATACTTGCCGCGCCGGCTGGTCGACAGGATCCGGCGGCCGGCAAGGAGTTCGTCCAGGTGCGGCGGAAACGGCCAGCGCAAGCCCTCGCGCCGCAGCACGACCTGTTCGACGACACGGCTTTCCAGGTGCGGAGCGACGCCGCGCCGCGTGACTTCTACTTCCGGGAGTTCAGGCATGTTTGAAGGAAGAACAGTGGAAAAGTATGTAAATTCGTGTTGCAACGGCGCACGCGCGGCAGGCGTTAAGCGTAGAATCGGTCAATCTTGTCAATGCGGGATCGACCTTGAAAAACACTTTCGCCATTGTAACTCTCTCGGCCTTGTTATCTGCATGCGCTGTGGCGCCCAAACCGCAACCGGAGCAGGCGGCCGGGGATCACGCCGACCGGCCGCTCGCCGCCGCCGAGGCCCAGCGCCGCGCTGCCGCCGGCGAACCTGCCCTGGACGCGAAACAAGGTGACGAGCAACTGCCGAACGTGAACATGACGCCCCAGATGATGTACCAGCTCATGAATGCCGAGCTGGCCTTCAAGAAGGGCGACTGGCAGGGCCCCTACCTCACGCTGATGAGCCTGGCCCAGCAGACCAGGGATCCGCGCCTGGCCAAGCGCGCCGCCGAGATGGCGCTGTCGGCCAAGCAAGCCGACGACGCCCTCGCCGCGGTGAAGCTGTGGCGCCAGTACGCGCCCAACTCCGACGAGGCCAACCAGTACTATCTGGGGCTGGTAGTCCTGTCCGACAACCTCGCCGAAGCAGAAAGTGCGTTGAAACAGCGCCTCGCCGAGGCGACCCCGGGGGCGCGCGGCCTGGTGATGTTCCAGGCGCAGCAGCTGATGATGCGCGCCAAGGACAAGGAAGCCGCGATCGCCATGCTCGAGCGCCTGGTGGCGCCCTACGGCAACATGATGGAATCGCACGTGGTGCTGGCCCAGTCCGCCCTGGCGCGCGGCGCCAAGGACGACGCCCTGCGCGAAGCCCGCACCGCGCTGCAGATCAAGCCCGATTCCGAGATCGCCATCCTGACCCTGGCCCAGGTGACGGAAGGCGACGAGGCGTCCGCCAAGGTGCTGGCCGACTTCCTGCAAACCCATCCGGACGCGAAGGAAGTGCGCACGGCCTATGCCCGCATGCTGGTCAACGAAAAGCAGTACGAGGCGGCGCGCCGCGAATTCCTGGTGCTCGACAAGGCCCAGCCGGACAATCCTGGCACCCTGTACGCGCTCGGCATCCTGTCGATGCAGACCAACGACAACAAGACCGCCGAGCAGTATTTCACGCGCTTCGTCGAGGTCATGGAAAAGGCGCCGGAAGAGGAGCGCGATCCGTCCAAGGCCGTGCTGATCCTGTCCCAGCTGGCCGAGGAGCGTGGCGACATCCCCGCCGCGCTGGCCTGGCTCGACCGCCTCGACACGCCCGACCCGAAGATCCAGTTCGGCTCCGACCTGCGCCGCGCCCAGCTGACCGCCAAGCAGGGCGACCTGGGCGGCGCCCGCAAGCTGCTGGGCACGCTCAAGCCCGAGGACCCGGCCGAACAGGCGCAGGTGGTGCTGATCGACGCACAGCTGCTGCGCGATGCCGGCAAGAACCAGGAAGCCTACAAGCTGATGGAGCAGGGCTTGAAGCGCTTCCCGGACAATATGGATTTCCTGTACGACTTCGCCCTGATGGCCGAAAAGATGGGCAAGACCGACGTGATGGAAAAATCGCTGCGCCAGGTGATCGCCAAGGCGCCGGAAAACCACCAGGCCTACAATGCCCTCGGCTATTCGCTGGCGGACCGCAACGTGCGCCTGAAGGAAGCCTACCAGTTGATCGACAAGGCCCAGAAGATGGCGCCGACCGATCCCTTCATCATGGACAGCATGGGCTGGGTGCAATACCGCCTGGGCAAACTGGACGAAGCGGAAACCCAGCTGCGCAAGGCCTATCAACTGCGCAGCGACCCGGAGATCGCCGTCCACCTGGGCGAAGTGCTGTGGAAGAAGGGCCAGCACGACGACGCCCGCAAGCTGTGGCGCGAAGCGCGGGCCAAGGATCCGAAGAACGATGCACTGAAAAGCACGCTGAACCGCTTGCGGGCGTCGCTTTGAGGGAATCTTTCATAAAATAGCTATTTTTGAAATAAACCTTCACGTTGCCCCCGCGAAGGCGCAAAAGCGCCCGCGGGCGCTTCTGCCCCAAGTTTCCTACCAATGCCGATCCAGTTCCCAACCCGCCTGCTCGCCGCCGCCGCCATCGCCTTTGCCCTGTCCGGTTGCGCCACCTCCACCGCCAACCTGTCCACCGCTTCCGTAGGCGCCTACCGCGACACGATCGACCTGACGGGCAGCCTGTCGGTGAGTTACCTGAAGCAGGATGGCCAGCAGGACCACCTTACCGGCCGCTACACCTGGGCCCAGCGCCCGGGCCGCATCGACGTGTCGCTGAATTCGCCGGTCTCGACCGTTGCCGAGATCAGCGTCACGCCGGAGTCCGCCACGCTGACCCAGGCCAACCGCGAGCCACGCACGGCGAAGGACATCGACGCGCTCACCCAGCAGGCGCTCGGCTGGCCCTTGCCGGTGGCCGGCCTGCGCGACTGGCTGCAGGGCTATGCCACCGACGCACAGGGCAAGCGTTTCGCAGCTTCTCCCGCCAACAACAACGTGTTCACGCACGACGGCTGGCGCCTGCGTTTCGTGGACTGGCAGGCGGGCGCCAACGGCGCGCCGATGCCGAAGACCATCAACGCCGAACGCAGCGCCACCGCCACCAGCGGCGAGCTGTCGCTTCGCATTTCGATCTCCCCGGCAAGCTGAGATGGCCCTGACTTCGCTCCACGGCTGCCCGGCGCCGGCCAAGCTCAATCTGTTCCTGCACGTCATCGGCCGCCGCCCGGACGGCTATCACCTGCTGCAATCGGTGTTCCAGCTGATCGACCACGGCGACACGCTCGACTTCGACCTGCGCAGCGACGAGCGCATCGTGCGCGTGAACGACGTGCCCGGCGTGCCGGAAGAGCAGGACCTGATCGTGCGCGCCCTACGTGCACTGCAGGCGGAATACCAGCGCCGCCATGGCAGGCTGCCGCCGGGCATCGACGTGCGCATCGACAAGTGTTTGCCGATGGGCGGCGGGCTGGGCGGCGGCTCGTCCGACGCCGCCACCGCGCTGATGGCCGCGAACTACCTGTGGCAGGCTGGCCTGGCGGATGCCGAGCTGATGGCGATCGGCTTGCCGCTGGGCGCCGACATCCCGTTCTTCCTGTTCGGCGAGACCGCCTTCGCCGAAGGGGTAGGGGAGGCGCTGCAGGCAGTGCCGGGACCGGATTGCTGGTACGTGGTGATCGAGCCGGGTGTCGCGGTGCCGACCGCGGCAATTTTCACGGCGCCCGATTTGACAAGAGACACGAATGCCGTCAGAATAGCGGACTTCCTAGGGCACTTGGCCGGATCGAAAGGTTCGATTGAGTTCGGGAAGAATGATTTGCAGGACGTGGCTGCCCGCCTGTTCCCGCCGGTAGCCGAGGCGGTCGAATGGTTGAGTGGTCATGGAGCGGCCAGGATGACTGGTTCCGGAGCGTGTGTGTTCAGCGCGTTTTCCAGCGAGCAAGAAGCAGAGCAGGTACTGATGCAGGTGCCGGCGAAGTGGAAAGCATGGAAAGCTAGGTCGCTAACGAAACATCCGATGAAATCGCTCTTGCAAATCAACGAGTTGTAGAATAAAATTTTGCCTGTCGACGCAACGGCAACATAGTCGAAGCGACGATAAGCAAGCAGTACAAGTTTCAGTGTAGGGGAATCGCCAAGCTGGTTAAGGCACCGGATTTTGATTCCGGCATACCAAGGTTCGAATCCTTGTTCCCCTGCCAAAGTTTTTGCCTGAGCTGTTGATGCAATGCTCCAGCAGGCAATCGAAGTGGAGCCGCCGCGAGCGGCCCATTTTTTTTGTAGTCCAAACGTTAATCTTCTTGCATTAACGGCTTTTCAGTTCTTTCAACGCTCTAACTCTTCTGGGACTCCCCATGGCTTACGAAAACCTGATGGTTTTTACTGGCAATGCCAATCCGGCGCTAGCAGAAGGGGTCGCAAAAAGCCTCGGCATTCCTCTCGGTAAGGCCGTGGTCTCGAAGTTCTCCGACGGCGAAGTCATGGTCGAAATTAACGAGAACGTTCGTGGCAAGGACGTCTTCGTTCTGCAATCGACCTGCGCTCCCACCAACGACAGCCTCATGGAAATCATGCTGATGGTCGACGCTCTCAAGCGCGCATCGGCAGGCCGCATCACCGCGGCGATTCCTTACTTCGGCTATGCCCGCCAGGACCGCCGCCCGCGTTCCGCCCGTGTGGCAATTTCGGCCAAGGTCGTCGCTAACATGCTGGAAGAAGCCGGCGTGGAACGTGTGCTGATCATGGATCTGCACGCTGACCAGATCCAGGGCTTCTTCGATATCCCGGTCGACAACATCTACGCATCGCCGATCCTGCTGGGCGACCTGCAGAAGCGCAACTACGACGACCTGCTGGTCGTGTCGCCGGACGTCGGCGGCGTGGTGCGCGCCCGTGCGCTGGCCAAGCGCCTCGGCTGCGACCTGGCGATCATCGACAAGCGCCGCCCGAAGGCAAACGTGTCGGAAGTCATGAACATCATCGGTGAAGTCGAAGGCCGCAACTGCGTGATCATGGACGACATGGTCGACACCGCAGGCACCCTGACCAAGGCCGCTGAAGTCCTGAAAGAGCGTGGCGCGAAGAAAGTCGTCGCTTACTGCACGCACCCGGTCCTGTCCGGCCCGGCGATCGATCGCATCGCGAACTCGCCGCTGGACGAACTGGTCGTCACCGACACGATCCCGCTGAGCCCGGCCGCCCAGGCGTGCGGCAAGATCCGCCAGCTGACCTGCGCACCGCTGCTGGCCGAAACCTTCAAGCGTATCGTGAAGGGTGATTCGGTCATCTCGCTGTTCGTCGATTAAGTAATAGATTCACCGTCGTTCCCGCGCAGGCGGGAACCCAGGTTCTGCAAGCGTTTCGATAGCGCAGAAAACCTGGGTTCCCGCCTTCGCGGGAACGACGTTTATGATTTCTTGAGTGCGTAATGCGCTCATTTCTCGGAAGCCCCTGGTCGCGGGGGCATCCACAACCGGGCAACCGGGCCGGAACTGTCCGGCATTCGTGCCCATTTTATTTTGGAGTTTCACATGAAAGTTGTCGCATTCAAACGCGAACTGCAGGGGACCGGAGCGAGCCGCCGCCTGCGCAATGCTGGCCAGACCCCGGGCATCATCTACGGTGGCGCCGCTACCCCGGAACTGATCGCCGTCGATGGCAACGCACTGTTCCACGCGCTCAAGAAAGAAGCTTTCCACGGTGCCGTTCTGGACCTGGAACTGGACGGCAAGACCCAGCAAGTCCTGCTGCGTGACTTCCAGATGCACGCATACAAGCAACTGGTCCTGCACGTGGACTTCCAGCGCGTCGATGCTTCGCAGCCGATCCACACCAAGGTCGCCCTGCACTTCATCAACGCCGATGTCTCGCCGGCAGTCAAGCTGAGCGGCGCCATCGTGTCGCACGTGCTGAACGAGCTGGACGTGTCCTGCCTGCCGGGCAAGCTGCCGGAATTCATCACCGTCGACCTGAGCAAGCTGGAAGCCGGTCAATCGGTGCACGTGTCCGACCTGACCCTGCCGGAAGGCGTGTCCGTGGTTGCCCACGGCAAGGACCAGACCATCGCCACCTCGTCGATCCCGCGCGGTGCTGCTACGGCCGAAGCTGCAGCTGAATAATCCGCTGCTGAGTAATCGGCTTGCCAACCGCTCTTTCGGGAGCGGTTCGATGAAAAACCCGCTGTGACTCGCGTCCGGCGGGTTTTTTGTTTGTTCAGCCATTCGCGGTTTTCCGCGATAATCGAGTTTTATGCGAACTTGACCGTTTTATGCACATCCGCCTGATCGTCGGCCTCGGCAACCCCGGCCCGGAATATGAACAAACCCGCCACAACGCCGGCTTCTGGCTGGTGGACAACCTCGCCAACACCTTGCCGGGCTGTCACCTGCAGCGCGAGACGCGCTTCAACGCCATGGTCGCCAAGACATCGATCTCGGGCAAGGACGTCTGGCTGCTGGAACCGTTGACCTTCATGAACCGCTCCGGCCAGTCGGTGGGCGCGCTGGCGCGCTTCTTCAAGATCGCCCCGGAAGAGATCCTGGTCGTGCACGACGAGCTCGACCTGCCGCCCGGTGCGGCCAAGCTCAAGCGCGGCGGCTCCTCGGGCGGCCACAACGGCCTGAAGGACATCACCGCGGCCCTCGGCACCCAGGATTACTGGCGCCTGCGCCTCGGCATCGGCCACCCGCGTACCCTCAACCTGCAGCAGGGCGTGGCCGACTTCGTGCTGCATCGCCCGCGCCGCGAAGAACAGACCCTGATCGAAGAGGCGATCGACAAGGCGCTGCGCATCATTCCGATGGTGTGTGAAGGCAAGTTGAGCCAGGCCACCACGCAGCTGCATACCGATTAAGGTAGGGTGGGCACCATGTGTCCACCCTACGAAATTAAACCGCGGCTCAGCGCTTTCAACGTCGCCGCCGGCCGCGAGCTGGCATCCAGCTTGTGAAAAATATTGTCGACGTGGGTGCGCACGCTGGCCGGGCTGATCTTCATGGCGCGCGCCGCCTCGCGGCTGGTTTCTCCCAGGCTGATGTGGCGCAGCACCTCGATCTCGCGGGCGGAGAGCAGCTCGTCGCGCACCTGTTTCGTCCGGCCCGGTTTTGGCGCCATCGCGCGCGCGGCATCGAGGACGGCGGCCACCGCCTGGCGGTCGAAGCGTCCCGCGCCGGCCTGCGCAACCAGCAGGGTCCCGGCGGCCGCTTCGCCATGGGCCGGGCGCCAGGGCCGCGGCGAGCACATCGCCGTGTAGGCGGCGGCCACCGCCAGCACCCGTTCCTGCATCCCGATCGCCTCAACGCGCGCCTTGCGGAAGTAACCGCTGCCGTCCAGGCGTTCATACGTGAACGAGGCCAGGGTCGCGTCCTGCGCGATGGCGGGCACCTGGGCGCCGGCCCGCGCAGTCCAGAACGGCACTTTCCTTACCTGGTCCCAGTCGAGGACGCCCAGTTTGCCGGGGCGCTCCCACACGGCGTTCGGCACGGCCACCCGTCCGATCCCGTGCAGCAGGGCAGCCCGCACCAATGGCTTTTCCTCGAGCGCGATCAGGCCAGCCGGGACCGCGCTGCGCCGGGCCAGCTCCGCCACGCGGCGCGAGTAGCCGGCCAGCCAGGGCAGCTTCAGTTCGATCACGTCGGCCACGATGGTCAGCGGGACGCGGCGGTCGTGCCCCGCGTAGTCGGCGGCGCAGGACGGCTCGTCCAGGGCGGCCAGCCAGTCCTGGGCGTGGGGCAGGAGGCGCTGCACCAGGGTTGCCGGATACTTGATGCCGGCCCGTTCGCCGATCAGCCGCAGCGCACCGTCCGTGCCGTGGGCCGGCGCCAGCATTTCGAGGTCGCCGGCCAGGCGCACGTAGAACACGGCGCGCGGAATGTTCGGCGCGAACAGCGCATCCTGCATGTCGCCGCGGTGATGGCTGCCGAACAGGTGGCGCAGGGCTTCCTCGACGTCGTTCGAGAGGCCCAGCAGCGCGGCGATGTCGCCCGCCACCTCGCACTGCATCTGGGCCAGCGGCAGCACATTCGGCAGGGTCAGGTTGGGATTGCCGGACAGGGTGCGCGTCACCATCGCGTGCCGGCCGAGGACGTCGTCGCCCAGCAGGCTGGCAAAGCCGGCCGCCGTCGCCGTGCTGCCCGACCAGCGCAGCAGCCCGACCAGGCGGGTGCTGGTGCAGGCATCCGCAGCATCGCCGTTTTCTTCCGCCAGGCGCGCGGCCAGGCGCGCCGTCCGGATCGAATGATCGGGCGGCAGGCCCATGCTCAGGTCGCCGACCATGGCCAGCACCTGCACGGCATCTTCCACGCTGATGGTTTCGTCGAGTTGCATGGCCATAATGTAACGGCCAACAGGAACGTGAACAAGGAGCACGATACGGATGGAGGAAAAGCCCGGCCGTAAACGCAAAAAGCCCGCCAAAAAGCGGGCTTGGTCGAGGACCACGATGATGCGAAGGGTGCCCATGCTATCTGCATGGTGCAGCCCTCCGTTCAGGCGGCCGCTCGGAGCGGCGTATCAGATCGCGCGGATATTGCTCGCTTTTTCGCCCTTCGGGCTGGCCGAGCGTTCGAACGACACGCGCTGGTTCTCGGACAGGCTCTTGAAGCCTTCCGACTGGATGTCCTGGAAGTGCGCGAACAGGTCGCCGCCGCCTGCGTCAGGAGCGATGAAGCCGAAGCCTTTGGAGTCGTTGAACCATTTGACGGTGCCGGTTTGAGTAGCCATGTATGTATTCCTGTAATGTTTGATGTGGGCGAACATGCCCGGGGACGCACATGCGACCAAGAGATGTGACCGAAGGGAATCAAACAGGAATGCCACGAGGGCGAGACGGGAAAGAGACCGACAATGACGACGACTTGATGTAGTGCCCGATTCAATATACAGGCCGTGTGCGGGTTCGCCTAATCATTTCGGATTTATTTTGTATAGTAGGCCGCACTCCCACGATTCCCGCAACGTGACGGTTCAGCATGAAACTGACGATCAGGCACTATCACCCGGCCGACCGCAAGGCGGTACTGGACGCTTTCCACACCAACGTTCCCGAGTATTTCCCGGCCTCGGAAGAAGCCTGGCTGCATTCCTGCCTGGATGAGCCGGACGGCCCCCTGTTCGTCGTTGTGGAAGACGAGGACATCGTCGGATTCGGCGGCTACGAAATTTCCGAGTTCTATAATCTGGGCACGCTGGTGTTCGGCCTGGTCCGCGCAGATCGCCACGGCGCCGGCATCGGCCGCGTCCTGCTGAATTACCGGCTGCTGCACATGGCGGCGCTGACGCTGCGTCCGCGCTGGGTGACGGTCGACACGCACCCGCATACGGCCGGCTTTTTTCAACGCTGCGGCTTCGAGGAGATCGCGCGCTGGCCCGGCGGCTACCGCTCCGGGCGCGACCGGGTCGATTTGCGTTTCGAGCTGAGCGAGGAGGCGGTGCAGAAACTGCGCACTGCCGGCTGACGCCGGGCGCTCAACGCATCGAGATCGCCACGCGGCTGCGCAGGTCGTGCGCGACCCTTTCCAGCGCCGGCCGCATGGCGCGCACCTCGGCCGGCGTACAGGTCGGGCGTCCGTTGCGGAAGGTCAGGCGCCGTTTGACGAGCACCGTATTGCCTTGCCGTTCGTAGGCAGCGCGGTAGAACACGCCGCCGCGGGTCACGCTGACGGGCGCCGGCAGCGCCAGGATCCTCACCTGCCTCGGCAACTGGTAGCGGGTCTCGTCCATGGCGTCGATCGCCGGGCAGGAGACAGCCCGGCTGCCGCTGCTTTCCCATGGCATGCCGGCCACCGCATCGGCGACCGTGCTCAGGTAAGGCTGGCTGGTCGGCAGCGCACGCGACCCGGGCAGGGCCACGACATGCGCGCCGACCCCGGACAGCGACATCCGGAATGCGTCCCCGCCCACGTCCAGGGTCCTGGGCGCCAGCGCATCGCGGCCTTGCGGCGACAGGCCCGGCAGCATGCGCCGCACGAACTGCTCCCGCAGCGCCGGCGGGGCGTCGCGCACGGCCTTGCGGAAAGGCTCGGCAAGGGCGCCGGCATAGGTCCGGTCCAGCGTGATCGACCCATTGCCGTCGCGCCGGATCTCGACCGTCGTCTTCATGCTGACGCTCTGCGGCTGTGTCATGGGCGTCATCGCGAAGCCGCCGCTGGCCAGCAGCACCGGCTTGCCGAGCAGGGATGGCGGCAGGTAGCCGGCCGCGATGGTTTCCGCAGCCGGATCGAGGTAGAGGCCGAGGCCGGGCAGGTAGACCAGCATGTGCTCGAAGGCGGCGGGCATGGCGACCTCCGGCAGGGTATCGATGTCGCCGCGCCGCACGAGTGCCGCCGTGCTGTCGATGCCGCTCTCCGCCAGCAGCGCCCGCAGCAGCACGACGATTTCCTCGCTGTTGCCGCTGCGTTGCGCCAGCACGGCCGCCGCCGGACGCGGCGCGGGGCCATCGAAACGCACGCGTGCGGCGACATGGCGGATGTGGGTGCGGACCCAGTCCGCCAGCGCCAGTGCGCGCGCACGCGGATCGGGGCGCCCGGCCGTGAGTTCGCGCGCGAGCGCGCCCAGCGCCGGCGAGGGTGCGGCCTTGCCCTCCAGGCGCTGGCGGACGGCCGCGGCGAGTTCCGGATAGCCGGCATAGGCCAGCTCCAGGCCCTCGCCGGAATCGCGCGCCCACGCGTGCACGCAGGTGAACAGGTAGAGCAGGCAAATCAACTTTCGATAGGGCATGGGGACTCCACAAAGACGGCTCGACGAGGAACCCAGCCATGTTACGAAGCCGCGCGCGCCGGCCTTTGCGCGCACGCAAGCAGGCGGATGCGTGCCCGAACCCTGCCGGCGCGGGCCTGCGCTTCCTGCGATAATCCCTCGATGAGCGCACTTACTTTCCACGCCGGGCCGCTGGCCCTGGCCCAGATCCGCGCGCATGGATTGCGCGCCCAGGACATCGCCGTCGTGCCCGCCGCCGCGGGCGGTCCCAAGGGGCTGATCTTCCGTTCGCTCGACCAGTGGGTGTTCGGCGACTGGTTCCCGTCCGCGCCGCGCGAGCGCACATTGATCGGCTCCTCGATCGGCGCCTGGCGCATGGCCGCGGCCTGCCAACGCGACCCCGTGAAAGCCTTCGAACGCCTCGGTGAGCTGTACAGCGGGCAGCGCTACACCAGTACCAAACCGTCGCAGGAGCAGATCGACGAGGTGGTGCAGGGCCTGCTGGGAGAGTTCGTGCGCGGCCACGAAGACGACATCGTCAACCACCCGCAGCACCGCCTGCACCTGCTGACCGTGCGCGGCAAGCGGCTGCTATCCGCGCCCGGGCACCGCTATGCGGAAATGAGGGGCTTCGCCGCGGCCGCCCTGCACAACCTGGCCTCGCGCGACCGCCTGGCCCAGCTGATGGACCGCGTGGTGATCGGCGACGTGCGCAGCGCCGCGCCCTGGCTGCGCGAGAAGTTCGACAGCTTCTCGACCCATTTCTCGCCCCTGACGCGCGAGAACCTGGCGTCCGCCCTGCTGGCCTCCGGGACGCTGCCGATGCTGATGAAGCCGGTGCGCGACATCGCCGGCGCGCCGCAGGGCCATTACTGGGACGGCGGCATCATCGATTACAACCTGGCGCTGCCCTATGCACGGATCGCGGAACGGGACCAGGCGCAGCTCGTGCTGTATCCGCACTTTAGCGAGCACATCGTGCCGGGCTGGCTGGACAAGGCGCTGCCGTGGCGCCGCGCCGCGCGCGGACCGAACCGCGGCTGGCTGGACAATGTGCTGATCGTCGCGCCCAGCCCTGAATTCCTTGGCAAGCTTCCGCGCGGAAAGCTGATCGACCGCAGCGACTTCAAGTACTACGGGCTGAACCACGATGCGCGCATCCTGGCCTGGAAGCAGGCGATGGATGAGGGGGAACGTCTGCGCGACGAGTTCGCGGCGTTTGTGAACAAGCCGGATTTGTCGCGGATTCGTCCGCTTTAATGAGGCATTTGCGGTCTTCTGGGCCCAGCGGGGGTACAATATGCGGTTTCGTAAATTCGACCCTGAAAGCTTCCCATGAGTCTCAAATGCGGCATCGTCGGCCTGCCCAACGTCGGCAAGTCCACCCTGTTCAACGCCCTGACCAAGGCCGGCATCCCGGCTGAAAACTATCCGTTCTGCACCATCGAGCCGAACGTCGGCGTGGTCGAGGTGCCGGATCCGCGCATGCAGGCGCTGGCCGACATCGTCAAGCCGGAACGCATGGTCAACGCCATCGTCGAATTCGTCGACATTGCAGGCCTGGTGGCGGGCGCATCGAAAGGCGAGGGCCTGGGTAACCAGTTCCTGTCGCACATTCGCGAAACCGACGCCATCGTTAACGTGGTGCGCTGCTTCGAAGACGACAACGTCATCCACGTGGCCGGCAAGGTCAGCCCGTTGGACGACATCGAAGTGATCCAGACCGAACTGGCGCTGGCCGACATGACTGCGGTCGAAAAGGCGATCCATCGCGAGAACAAGAAGGCGCGCTCGGGTGACAAGGACGCGGCCAAACTGGTTGCCGTGTGCGAGCGTCTGATGCCGCACCTGAATGAAGGCAAACCGGTGCGCACCGCCGGCCTCGATGCCGACGAGATGGCCATGATCAAGACGCTGTGCCTGATCACCGCCAAGCCCGCGATGTTCGTGGCCAACGTGTCCGATACCGGTTTCAAGGACAACCCGCTGCTCGACCAGCTGACCGAATACGCGAAAGCGCAGAACGCGCCGATCGTCGCGATTTCCGCTGCCATCGAAGCAGAAATCGCCGACCTCGACGACGCTGACAAGGCCGCCTTCCTTGCCGACATGGGCATGGAAGAGCCGGGCCTGGACCGCCTGATCCGCGCCGCCTACAAGCTGCTCGGCCTGCAGACCTACTTCACCGCCGGCGTCAAGGAAGTACGCGCCTGGACCATCCACGTCGGCGACACCGCGCCGCAGGCGGCTGGCGTGATCCACACCGACTTCGAACGCGGCTTCATTCGCGCGCAGACGATTTCCTATGAGGATTACATTGCCTACAAGGGCGAGGCCGGTGCAAAGGAAGCGGGCAAGATGCGCGCCGAGGGCAAGGAATACATCGTCAAGGATGGGGATGTGTTGAACTTCCTGTTCAACGTCTAAGCATCAGGTCGGAATCGAGAAGATTCCGATGAACGAGAAAAGCCCTGGTACCTATGGTGTCGGGGCTTTTTTCATCCGCTGCCCGGGCTGGTGATCCAGCGGCTTATAGCTCGTCCCGTCATAAACGTCGCTCGTCAGTTGACCGTCACGTTTTCTTACTCGCACGGTAAACAGGCGTGGTCCTGTTTCCAGGGAACCTCCGCAGCCTTGCGTATGACGTTCGCGCACCACAACCTCGAAGTATGCCGGCTTCTCGTTCACGTCCACTGCGCCGCACTCGTCTTCCAGTGTTGTTAAATGAAATTTGTGTATGGCGTCCGTGGCAAGTTTGATTGCGTCGTCTTCGGTTTTTACTTGCCCGCAAAATGCCGGTGCCGATGCTAGAAGCAACAAGGAAGCTAAGCAGTAAAATGGTTTCATGACTTGGCTGGAAAATTACTTTTTGAGGAGCGGCGTAATATGGGAATGAATAATCGATTTTAATTTTTTCGCATAGTGCGGATCGGTTGCATAACCCTGCTTTGCAACAGCCTCGGCGAATTTTTCTGGTGCGTTGCGATGCACGAAAGCAGCAGGGTATTTTCGCTGTATCAAGGATGCGTAATCATTGGCCGCTTCAAAGTAGCTGGCATAGGCACGAAATGCATCGACTTCGCTTATTCGTTGCCCAGATAAAGTGACTTCGTGCGTGGAAAAGCTTGTCGAGTTTCCTGTCGGGGACTTGCCCTTTATACCAAAGTAAGCGTTGCCTTTGACGGTTCTTCCCCAATCGCTTTCAAGCGCTGACTGTGCAAGTATCACTTCGGCTGGAATTCCTGTACGTACAGAGATAGCTTTCGCTTCAACGACATGCAGGTTGATAAATGCGACAACATGAGCCGGCTGTTTCCTGGGTTCATGCTTGTGCGGATGAGGAAGCGCGTGTGCGTGGCTGTGCATGTGAACGACTCCGATCAAGTTGATGAGGCAAGGCTCATCATTGAGACCTTTGGAAAAGCCGTTTTGAACTTGCTCAGCAGTCTTCGAGACTCCGTCAACGTTTAACGACAACGGCCCGCGCGATGCGGGCCGTTACTTGGATTTCGTCGCCGGAGGGGACATGGATTTCATTGTCCCTTACCCAGATTCTCCCCAAGGAACTTCTCGACCCGCGACCAGAAATCCAGCGTGGTCCGCTGGTAGCGCCAGCCATGCCCCTCTTCCGGGTACTCGATCCACTCGACGCGCGGGTTAGTGCGCCTGACCGCCTCGTAGAACTTCTTCCCGTGCTCGATCGGCACCGTGCGGTCCTTGCCGCCATAGGCCAGCAGCAGCGGCTGCGTGATCTTCGACGCGTTCTCCAGCGGCGAGTTCGCCTTCAGCATGGCGGCGTCCTCCTTCTGGTCGCCGATCAGTGTCGGCAGGCCGTAGGTCTTGGCGTCCTGCGAGGTGTTGGTGTAACGCAGGTCGTACAGCAGGTTGATGTCGGTCACGCCCACCCAGTCGACACCGCAGCGGAACAGTTCCGGGTTGCGGACCAGGCCCATGAGCGTCGCGTAGCCGCCATAGCTGGCGCCGGCGATGCAGACGCGCTTGCCGTCGGCGACACCCGTGCCGATCGCCCAGCGCGTCGCGTCGGCCACGTCGTCCTGCATCGCCTGGCCCCATTGCTTCCAGCCGGCCTTGAAGTACTCGTCGCCGAAACCGCGGCTGCCCCGGTATTCGGGCTGCAGGACCGCGTAGCCGCGCGAGGCCAGGAACTGCACTTGCGGGTTCCAGTCGAAATGCACGCCGCGCACCCACGGGCCGCCATGCACCAGCACCACCATCGGCAGGTTCTTGCGCTCGCCCTTGGGCAAGGTGAGATAGGCCGGGATCTCGCGGCCGTCGCGCGCCGTGACCCGCACGAAGGAGGTGTCCGCCATCTTCAGCGGATTAATGCCGGGCATGCTCGTGCCCAGCGGGGTCAGCTTGCCGGTGCCGCGGTGGTAGAGCTGCCAGAAGCCGGGCTCGGTATCCGAATACGAGTGCACCACGACGGCATCGGATACCGCATCGCTGGCCACCTGCAGCTCGTTGATCGTCGACGGCAGCAGGGTGTCGATGCGCTGCTGCACCTGCTTCATGCCCTCGTCGACCCAGGTCGTGATGAATTCGCTGGTTTCGTAGCGCACGCCGAGCAGGCTTTCGCGGTCGGGCGCGAGGATCAGCGAACCGCTGAAATCGAAGTTCTTCAGCCCGACGACCGGTTCCGGATCCAGCTTGCCGGTGTTGACGTCCATGCGGTACAGGCCGGCGGTATTGCGGCCGTGGTAGCTCCTCACGTACAGCTGTCCCGAGCGCGTCACCATGGCGGGAGAGACGCTGTCGGTCGACTCCAGGGTATAGGCGCCCAGTTCGCGCCACTTCCCGGTCGCCGGGTCCTTGTACAGCAGGTGCGTGACGCCGTCCTGGCGCCGGGTCGCGACGCGCGGCGCGCCGCCGGCATCGATCACGACGCGGCTGATGCCTTCGGGCGCATCGACGCGCACCAGGTTGCCGGTCTCGGTATTCAGGCGGAACAGCGCGTAGCCTTCAAAGTCCTCGTCGAAGATATTTTCCCGGGTCACATACACGTCGCTCGATTGCTCGTCGTGCACCGTACTCAGGAAGTAGGTATTCGGCGGCAGGGACTCCCGGCGCGTGCTGGCGCCCCACTCGTGCGCAACCAGGTGCTTGTACTTGCTGCCGTCGATGTCGATGGCATGCAGGCCCGGACCGCGGGCGCGCTCGCGCTCGTCGGCATCGTCGCGGTAGGCCGAGAACACGAGGCGGCGGTTGTTGACCCAGTGGACGCCGAAGACCTCCATCTCCTTCACGCCGGCCAGGATGCGCACCGGGCCGCCGGCGGCCGGCATGTTCGCCAGCACGATATGCCCTTCCGGTCCGCGCAGCAGCAGGGCGAGATTCTTGCCGTCGGGAGAAAGCACGGCGCTGGAAAATTGGGGGGGCGCGAAGAAGGCGTTGACGGGGAGTGGCGCGGACGGCGCAGCCGGCGCTTCGGCAGCGGCCGCGCCGGCGGCGCTCAGGGCCAGGCAGGCGCCGGCCAGCAGGAGATGTTTCAGCATGAATTCGCTTTTGATCTGGTGTCGGAACAAAAGCGCCCATGATACTTGCTAAATTGCAAGAAATTCTATCGAAGAATAACCAGGACCGTTTCCAGGCCTCGGCATCCACGCGCTCCGGTTGGCGGCCCATTACAGCTTGACTTTCCTGCGGCACCTTTTAAGATGCTTTCGTCCGTTCTACGCCGTGGTGCTTCCCTCATGTTACCTACCCGTCAGGCCCGGTTGATCCTGTTTGTGGCGTTTCCCGAGACGGGACTACTCGACCTGACCGGCCCGCAGACCGTATTTTGGGGCGCGCACCGCCATATGGGCGGGCACGACCTGCTTCCCTACGAATGCCATACGGTGAGCCTGCATGGCGGCCCGGTGCGCACGGAAGAGGGTGTCGTGATCGACACGCTGCCGTTTGCCAGGTTCGCGGGGCAGGCCATCGATACGATCGTCGTGCCTGGCTCCTCCAGGATCGCCGACATCCTGGATCGCCTGGATGCCACCGTCGACTGGATCCGGCAGGCGTCGGAAGGCGCACGGCGCGTCGCGTCGGTCTGTACCGGCGCCTTCCTGCTGGCCCAGGCCGGTTTGCTGGACGGCAGGCGCGTCGCCACGCACTGGGGCATGTCGGCCCTGCTGGAGCAGCGTTTTACTTCGCTGCAGGTCGACCGCAACGCCGTTTTCGTACGCCATGACGACGTCTGGACCTCGGCCGGCGTTACCGCGGGCATCGACCTGGCGCTCGCGCTGGTCGAGGAGGATTGCGGCAGGGCGGTCTCCATGGCGCTGGCGCGCGATCTCGTCGTGTTCATGAAGCGCCCCGGAGGGCAGTCGCAGCACAGCGAGATGCTGCGGGCACAGTCGCGGGAGCGCGCCGGCTTCGATGAACTCCACGCCTGGATCCTGGACAACCTGCACAACGCCGATCTCAGCGTCGAGCGGCTGGCGGCATCCGCGCGCATGAGCGCTCGCAATTTCTCCCGGGTCTACAAGGAAAAAACAGGACGTTCACCCGGCAAGGCGGTGGAACTGTTCCGGGTCGAGGCCGCACGGCGGATGCTCGAGCAATCCGGGCGTAATCTCGACCAGATCGCCCTGCAATGCGGGTTCGGGGACGAAGACCGCATGCGTGCGACCTTCCAGCGCCACCTCGGCGTGACCCCATCGGAGTACCGGCGCCGCATGGCCGAGGGCCCCCCGGCCTGATCGACGCCATGCCGCGTGGCGCACGCGGCAGGATGCGCGCGTTCAGTCTCCATGCTCGACCAGGGTGACGACGCTTTCGATGCCCTGGCGCGCCATCTTGGCATACGGGCAGACCCATTCGGCGTTGCGGACCAGTTCCGCGGCAGCGATCCGGGGAATGCCGGGCATGCGCACGCGCACGTGGGACGCAAGCATGAACAGGCCATCGGCAGGATCCCGGCCGAAGCTCACTTCCACGGCGACTTCGGTGCCGCTCGCAGCAATGCCGCGCTGGCTTGCCAGCAGCATCAGCGAACCGTGGAAGCAGGCCGCATAGCCGGCCGCGAACAACTGCTCGGGATTGGTGCCGCCACCGCTCCCGCCGAGCGCGGGCGGCATCCGCAGTTCGAGCTCCAGCTCGCCATCGTCGGACCGGGCGAGTCCGGAGACACGGCCGTGCCCGGCCCGCCCCCCGGTCACCGAGACGCAAGCGACGTACAATTCACCGCCACCGCCGGGGTGTCCGGGAAGCAGGGCAATCGACGGCGGAATGGAGCGCTTCATCGATTGCCCTTCGGCTTACCGGGCTGGCGCTTGCGCCTGCAGCCAGTTCTTCAGCGTGACGGTACCCAGGCGCGCCTTGCCGTGGGGGACCAGCGTGTCTTCCTTCAGTTCGGCGCCGAAATACAGGGCATGGACGTCCGCGCGCACCGTGCGGGGATCGTTTTTGGCGGCCAGGTATTGCTGCACCAGTTCGGCGAGGCGGAAGCGGTCGGGGCCGGCGATCTCGACGATGCCGTTCACCGGCGGGCCGAGCGCGGCGTCGGCCATCGCGATCGCCACGTCGTCCGAGGAGATCGGCTGCACGAAGGCGGGCGACAGGGCGATCGCGTCACCCTGCGCCGCCGACGCGGCGATTCCGCCCAGGAATTCGAAGAACTGGGTCGAGCGCACGATGGTGTACGGCAGGCCCGATTCGCGGATCAGCTTCTCCTGGGCGATCTTGGCGCGGAAGTAGCCGCTGTCGGCAAGCCGGTCCGTGCCGACGACCGACAGCGCCACGTGGTGCTTGACACCCGCCCTGGCGGCGGCGGCCAGCAGGTTCCGTCCCGAGGTCGTGAAGAATTCCATCACGGCGTCGTCCGCGAACGAGGGCGAGTTCGCCACATCCACGACGACGTCGGCGCCGGCCAGCGCTGCGTCGAGGCCTGCTCCCGTCATGGTGTTGACGCCCGAGTTCGGCGAAGCCGCGAGCGCTTCATGGCCGCGCTCGCGCAGGATATTCACCAGTTTGCTGCCAATCAGGCCGGTGCCGCCGATGACGACGATTTTCATGGCGCGCTCCTCAGGACAGGTTGGCCTTGTCGAGGCCCCATTCCTTGTCGAAGGAACCGGGCACGACCTTGAAGGCGACGTTGACACGGTTCCACGCATTGATGGCCATGATCTCGTAGGTCAGGTCGGTCAGTTCCTTTTCCGACAGCTGGGTGCGCACGCGCTCGTACAGCTCGTCCGGCACGCCCTGCGGCGACAGCGTGGTCAGCGCTTCGGTCCAGGCCAGCGCCGCGCGCTCGCGCGGGATGAACAGGGTGGACTCGCGCCAGGCCGCGAGGTGATGCAGGCGCAGCGGGCGCTCGCCGTGGATGACGGCCTGCTTCACGTGCATGTCGAGGCAGAAGCCGCAGCCATTGATCTGCGAGGCGCGGATGGCGACCAGGTCGCGGATGCTTTCCTCGATGCTGCCGTCGTGCATGAGGTTGTTGAACTCGACGAACTTCTTGAAGAGGTTCGGCGCTTGCTTGATGTAATCGATACGCTGAGTCATGGTGCTTCTCCTTGTGTTGGACACTGCAGTCCTGCAGTGAACCCAGTGTAGGCAGCGCCAGCGCCGGGCGGTAGGGCCGCCGCGGGGAGCATGCTGGTGCGCGAAACGCACCAATCATGCGCTTCTCCGGTCCGCCAGCAGGTAGTCGAAGCAGTGCAGGTCGAGCGCGCGGATGCGCTCCGTCATGTAGTCGATGAAAGTGCGCATGCGCGTCGGCATGTGGTGGCGGCTGAGGTAGCACAGGTAATGGCCGCGATCGTCCGGCGCGTGCTGCGCCAGGCAAGCCAGCAGGCGGCCGGCGCGCAAGTGCTCGGCGACCTGGTACCCCGCCATCTGGGCGATGCCTTCCCCATCCAGGACCGATTGCAGCACCAGGTCGGCGTCGTTGAAGCAAAGCCAGCCTTTGGGCAAATGCTTGTGGACCAGGCCGTCGACCTTGAACTCCCATTCGAACACGCGGCCGGAAGCGAAGCGGAAGTTGACGCAGGAATGCCTGGCAAGTTCGCCGACCGTGCGCGGCAAGCCATGGCGCCGGGCGTAGTCGGGAGAGGCGCAGACCAGCATCGGCATCGGGACCAGCTTCTTGGCGACGATCTGGCCGTCGTCCACCCGGCCGTCGCGGAACGCCACGTCGATACGGTCGGACGTGAAATCGGTCGGGCGGTCGTCCAGGACCAGGTCGAGCGTGATGCCGGGATAGGTGGCGTGGAAGTCTTTCAGCAGGGGCGCGATCACCTTGCGGCCGAAGGCGACGGTGGACGAGATGCGCAGGCTGCCGCGCGGCGCGCCGGAGCGCAGGTCGTGCATTTCCTCGACCGATTGCAGGATCCGGTCGACGCCAGGCCGGCAATTCTCGAAAAACAGTTCGCCTTCCGCCGTGAGGGCCGTACTGCGCGTCGTGCGCAGGAACAGCCGGGTAGCGAGCTGGGCTTCCAGCTTCTGGACGCTGCGGCTGACGGCGGAGCGGCCGATGCCGAGCCGCTCCGCCGCCCTGGCGAAACTGCCTTCGTGAACGACCGCAATGAAGGCAATGACGCCGGCATACGTGGTGGCAAAGCTCGAAGCCAGGGCGTCACCCTGGCCGGCGACCATCCTTGACGGCAGCGGCATGTCACCCATGGCTGACCTTTGTGGATGTGACTGAAAGGGGAGTCAAACGGTTCGGCACAACTTCCTGTTCGTGATAAATACGCGAATAAATGGTAGTTGTGCCTTCGCCGCACTGGCAATGACAAAAATCCCGTGTTTCGTGCCATGCGTGATGGCCATCTCCACTGCGAAGACCGGGATTGGTGCTTTTCCCTCACCAGGGTGCGTCCTTCCGGATGGCTATCGCACGAGGGGCGGCGTCCCTAGACTGGAGGCTCCCACTTCCAAAGGACCGCATCATGTTTCATTCGACGAAACGCCTCCGCCCCTTCCTCCTCTCCTTGTTGCTTGCCGCCGGAACGCAAGCCCAGGCGGCCCCACCCGGCCCTGCCGTGACCGCGCTCATGACCAAGGCGCTCGAAGACTTTCCCGGCAAGGAAGTCCTGATGCTCACCGTCGACTTCCCGCCCGGCGCCGTCGATCCCCTCCACCGGCATGACGCCCATGGCTTCATCTACGTCCTTGAAGGGTCGATCGTCATGGGCGTCAAGGGCGGCAAGGAGCAAACGCTCACGCCGGGCCAGACCTTTTACGAAGGGCCGCAAGACCTGCACACGGTGGGACGGAACGCCAGCAAGACCAAGGCCGCCAAGTTCCTCGTGTTTCTCTTGAAGGACAAGAACAAGCCAGCCGTCATTCCGGTCGGGAAGCCGTAAAGGCGATATTGACGGCATTCCGTGGCGCGTGCCGGCAACGTCAAGACCGCCTCAGGCCTGCGCCTCGACCCAGTTCACGATCCCATTCACGCTGCGGAAATCCGCCACCGAGCGGCAGGCGATCCCCGGATGCCGCTCGCGCAGCATGCGCGCCAGGGCGTTGCCGGGACCGAGCTCCAGGGCGACGTCGATGCGCGCCTCCAGGATCGCATCCAGGCAATCGGTCCAGCGGATGGTGGTGGTGGTCTGTCGGGCCAGCAGCTCGGCCGCCTGCGCGCCATCGGGCACCGTGGCCGCGCTCACGCCCGCCAGCAAGGGTAGCGATGGCGTGGCGGCATGGGCCTGCAACAGGCTGCGCAGCGGATCGACCGCCGAAGCCAGCAGGCTGGTATGCGACGCGACCGTGATCGGCAGCGGCTTGTAGCTGGCGCCGGCCTGCGGCGCGATTTCCGCCAGCCGGTCGAGCCGGGCGCGCAGGCCGCCGGCAATCAGCGCGCCGGGCGTGTCGATGGCCGCTTCGCAGCCGGCTTGCGCGACGAGGTCGCGGGCAATCTGCGGCGCGACGCCGGACACCGCCGCCATGCCCTGTTCGCCGCCATTTGCAGCCGCCTCGCTCATGATTGCGGCGCGCTGCGAGGCAAGGGCAACCGCACGGTCCTGCGGCAGGACGCCGGCGACGGCATAGGCGCTGACTTCGCCGACGCTGTAGCCGGCGACGAGGGCCGGCCGCGGCAGGCGCGCGGCCAGCATGGTCCAGGCCATCAGGGTCGACGCGACCACCAGCGGCTGCGCGCTGCGGTTGTCGAACATGGCCGAGGGGTGGGACAGCAGCTCGCGCAGCGGCGTCCGCGACACCGGCCCGTCCGCGTCGCGCAGCCAGGCTTCGACATGGGCCAGCGCGGCGGGATCGGCGGCGGCCAGGTCGAACATGCCCGGTCCTTGCGCGCCTTGTCCGGGGCAGAGAATGGCGAGGCGCATGATTAAATGGGTCCCGTTTCGGCGGACAGCGCGTGGACGAAGCAGGTCGCGGCCAGCAGGTCGGCCGCGCCGCCCGGCGACAGACGGTGCGCGACAAAGCGGCGATGGGCCGCCACGGCTTCCTCTTCCCAGCCGGCCGCTGCGGTGCCGCCGCGTTCCAGGAAGCCCGACGACGTCTCGCGCACGATGCGCGCCCCTTCCGCGCCGCCGCGGTGGTACACGTTGGTGTCGGACAGTCCGGCCATCAGCGTGAACAGGGTGTCGATGCGGGCGCAGCGCAGGCCGCGTCCCGCCGCCAGCGTGCGGCGCAAGGTCGGCAGGGCCAGTTCGAAGATGGCGGGGAAGCCCGCCGCCGCCTGCTCTCGCGCGCCCGGGGCCGCGTGTCGCGCGCGCACCGCGGCGCCGTTCGACGCGGCCGGGCCGCGATGGGCGGACAGCGCTGCGCCCCAGCACTCCACCAGCGTCGCGCGCAGCCGGCCGGGCTGCCAGCCGCCTGCGCCATCCAGCGCTGCGCGCCCGGCCGCCGCGCACAGCATCCCCAAGGAAAAGATGGCGCCGCGGTGCGTGTTGATGCCGCCGGTCGCCGCCAGCATGCGCCGCTCCGCGTCGACGCCGAGCCGGCGCAGGGTCTCGAACTCGCTGTCCTGGGCGCCGGCCAGCGCGATGTCGAGGAAGTAGCGGCGCAGCGAGAACAGGCTGCGCACGAAGGTCGAGGCATCCATGTCGTCGTGGCTGCCGGTGTCGACCAGCGAGACCAGGCCGGGCTTCGGATACAGCACCAGTTCCTGGTACAGGCTGCGCACCGCATGGCGCGCAATAATGGCGCTGGCCGCGGCGGTGTCGACGGCGGCATGGCCGCGATCGAGGAACCAGGCCTCAGCCATGGCCGCCTCCATGCGTGCCGAACTGCCCGAGCAGCTCGTCGCGCCGCATCAGCGCCAGGGTGTCGAGGTGCTTGGCCAGCACGCGGTCGGCACCGGTCCGCGCCTGCGCGACCACGGCCCGCCACTCTTTCCAGGACACCGCATGCCCGGAAGGGAATTCGATCTCGCCGTCCAGCGGCAGGCTTTGCGCGTGGCGCGCCACCAGGGCCAGGCCGGCGTCGAGCTGGGCGGCATTCGCGGGACGCAGCAGGAGATCGATGTCGGAATCGGCGCCGAGATAGCGGTCGCCGGTCAGGGTCTGCATCGCGAGCGAGCCGAATACGCGGCAATCGATACCCGCGGCGCGCAGCCCCATGCGCAGGCTGGCCAGGCCCGGTTGCCAGGCGGCCGGCGCTTCGGCATCGTCCAGCGCGAGCGCCGGGCGCACCGTGGCGACGTGGCCGCGCTCGGCGGCAAAGCCGAGCCGCACCTTCTGGCCGCTGTGCGGGTCGGGCGGGGCGGGGATGCCCAGGCAAAGCATGCCGGGCGCCGTGCCCGGCTCGAACCTGCGCACCACGGCCGGCAGGCCGCGCGTGCGCCAGTCCTCGGCCAGGCCAAGCTGCGCGCCTTCCAGGCCGCGCGACGCCATGTCCCAGCCTTGCGGCGTCAGCCAGACCAGGTCATGCCGCCTGTACATCGGATCCCGTACGGACGGCCTGCGCCACCCGGAAGGACAGCTTGCGGCCGCCACGTTCCAGGCCGAGTTCGGCCCGGCGGTCTTCCGGTCCGGCCTGGGCGATGGCCTGCTCCAGCGCGGCAGCCAGCTCGCCGTGCCAGATCTCGGCCACGCCGCCCATGCGCCGGTAGTTTTCGGCGCCCGGCGCGAACACCGGGTTGTCCACGGCCAGCTCTTCCAGCCTTTCCAGCGGCACCTTGGTGATGCGCGCCATCGCCGGCAGGCCCATCACGCGGATGGTGGCGTCGGGCAGGGCGTAGCAGGCGTCGGCGATCAGGCCGCTGGTGATGAAGCCGCCCGACAGCGCCTGGTCGTACACCAGCCCGACGATGCGGTGGCCGCTGCGCCGGGCCAGCTCGACGCACTTGCCGAGATGGGCCATGTAGCTGTTAATGCCCAGCATTTCGTCGCGGCGGCGCAGGCGCTGGCCTTCGGTATCGACCATGATCACGATCGGCCGGCCGGGGTGCCGCCTGACCGTGTCGAGGATGGCGGTGGCCTGCGCCAGCGCGATCTCGACGCCGATCGGCGTGTGCGCGGTGGTGCCGATCACGGTCACGGCCTGGCCGCCGACCTGCGCTTCGCCGCTCAGGAAGTTGTTGCGCTCGACGATGCGGTGGCCCTGCGGGAACAGGGCGTCCGCCACGGTTTGCCAGTTCATGATGCTGCTCCTTCACGGTGGCGCTCGGCCAGTTCGCGGAATGCGTCGGTCTCCAGCAGGGGCACCGAATGCGGATCGTCGACGCCGAGTGCCTCCCAGATCTCCAGCGGATCTTCCAGTTCGCCGAAGCGTTCGAGGCGGCTGCCGAGCATGCGCTGCTCGGCTTCCAGCGCTTCGAGCGTCAGCCCGGTGCCAGCGCCACGCGCCGCATCGGCCAGCCGCAGCGCGGCGTCGCGGAAGCTGCGGATATCGTCGGACACGATGGCCTGGGCATCGCCGAGCAGGTAGCGGTGCTTGCCGCCGGTGACGCGCCAGACCAGGGCGCGGTCGCGCGCGTCGAATTCTTCCACGCCACCGGCGGTCTCGATGACTTCCGGACCGGACATCGCCAGCCGGCTTTCTTCGGAGATGACGACGCCGTTGGTGCAGCGCGCCACGATGCCCATGCCGCCGAAGCAGCCGTTGGCGCCGCCCACCAGCGCGATCACCGGGATGCCGGCGGCGCGGGTGTCGAGCACGGCGCGCATCACTTCCGACACGGCGATCAGGCCGGCATTCGCTTCGTGCAGGCGCACGCCGCCGGTTTCCAGCAGCAGCAGCACGGCGTCGGCACGCTCGTCGACCGCGCGGCGCAGCATGCCGACCAGCTTGGCGCCATGGACTTCGCCGACGGCGCCGCCCATGAACGCGCCTTCCTGGGCGGCGATGAAGACCTTGCGTCCTTCGATGGTGCCGCGGCCGACCGCGACGCCGTCGTCGAACGAGACCGGGGCGTCGAGCTGGGGCAGGTGCGGGCTGGTGAGGCGCATCTGCGGCGGCAGGAATTCTTCGAAGCTGCCTTCGTCGAGCATGCCGGCGATGCGCTGGCGCGCGGTGGCTTCCTGGTAGCTGCTCATGAAGCTTCTCCGCTGATTGAACCTGTAATCGACTCGGCGGCCTGGTCGAGCCGCAGGCTGACCACCGCCGGGGTCGCGCCCATGTCGTTGATGGACACGTGCACGTCGGCCAGCTGCCAGCGCTGGTGGAAGTCGCGCACCACCGCTTCCCAGATCGGGCCGAAGCCGTGCGCGGCGGTGCTGATCTCGACCTCGCAGGCGCCGTCCAGGGGCTTGCGTTCGATCAGGATCTCCAGATTGCCCGAGCCGACCACGCCGACCAGGCGCGCGCCGTCGATCCGGCGTTGGCCGCCGCTGAAGTTGAATCGTAGGGTTTCCATGGTTACCAGTTCCTGAACTGTTTGGGCGGTTTGTACAGGCCATGCGACGCCCGCACCAGGTCCTTCATGTTCCTGGCCGCGAGCAGGTCGCGCGTGGCGAGCCGCTTGTCGATGCCGAGATCTTCTGGGCGGCGGATGATGCCGCGGTCGCGCAGGTTTTCCACCATGCGCGCGTCGCGCGCCAGGCCCACCGGGGTATAGCCGGCCACGCCGCGGATCGCCTGCTCGCGTTCCTCGTCGGTGCGGCACAGCAGCAGGTTGGCGATGCCTTCCTCGGTCAGGATGTGGCTGACGTCGTCGCCGTAGATCATCACCGGCGGGATCGCCATCTTCGCCTGCTCGGCCAGCTGCCAGGCGTCGAGGCGCTCGACGAAGGCGGGCTGCATGTGTTCGCGGAAGGTCTCGACCATCTGCACCACCAGCTTTTGGCCGCGCGGGATCACGTTCTTGCCGCGGCGCGCCTGTTCGCCGGCTTTCAGCCAGGCCGGGCTGGCGTGGCGCCGGCCGCGCGCATCGGCGCCCATGTTCGGGGCGCCGCCGAAGCCGGAGATGCGGCCCAGCGTCGCGGTCGACGAATTGCCCTGCAGGTCGATCTGCAGGGTCGAGCCGATGAACATGTCGCAGGCGTAGTGGCCGGCCATCTGGCTGTAGGCGCGGTTGCTGCGCATGCTGCCGTCCGGGCCGGTGAAGAACACGTCGGAACGGGCGCGCACATAGTCTTCCATGCCGAGCTCCGAGCCGAACGAGTGCACGTTCTCGACGAAGCCGGCTTCGATCGCGGGAATCAGCGCCGGGTGCGGATTCAGCGCCCAGTTGCGGCCGATCTTGCCCTTCAGGCCGAGCGAGGCGGCGTAGGTCGGCAGCAGCAGTTCGATGGCGGCGGTGTCGAAGCCGATGCCATGGTTCAGGCGCTCGACCTGGTACTCGGCGTAGATGCCCTTGATGGCCATCATCGCCATCAGCACCTGGATTTCCGAGATCAGCGCCGGGTCGCGGGTGAACAGCGGTTCGATGTAGTGCGGGGTCGGCGCCGCCACCGCGAAGTCGACCCAGTCGGCCGGGATGTCGATGCGCGGCAGCTCGTCGACGATCTCGTTGACCTGGGCGATCACGATGCCGCTCTTGAAGGCGGTGGCTTCGACGATCACCGGGGTGTCTTCGGTGTTGGGGCCGGTGTACAGGTTGCCGTGGCGGTCCGCGGCCTGGGCCGCGACCAGGGCCACCTGCGGCGTCAGGTCGATGAAGTAGCGGCCGAACAGTTCCAGGTAGGTATGGATCGCGCCGATATTGATCTTGCCCGCCGAGACCAGCCGCGCCAGCCGGCCGGCCTGCGGGCCGGAGAACGAGAAGTCCAGCTTTGCCGCGATGCCCTTGTCGAACACGTCGAGGTGTTCGGGCAGGGCCAGCACCGACTGCAGCATGTGCAGGCCGTTGACCCGCCCCGCGTCGAGCGAGGCCAGGGTCCTGGCCAGGAAGTCGGCCTGCTTCTGGTTGTTACCTTCGAGGCAGACCCGGTCGCCGCACTCGATCACCTGGTGCATCAGTTCCTGCGCCAGGCCGGTGTCGACGATCTTGCCCTGCAGGCCGGCGCCGAGCCGCTGGCGCGCCCGCGCCAGGCGCTGCTCGCGGTTGGCGCGCCGCGTGTCCCAGCTTCTTTCGTTCGCGGCCATCTAGCGTCCTCCCATGATCATGTCCGGCAGGCCGGTCGCGATCTGCGGGAACACGCACAGCAGGATCACCGCCACGAACATCAGCACGACGAAAGGCATCACGCCCCAGATCACGTCGGACAGCGGGATGTCGGGAGCGATGTTCTTGATCACGAAGATGTTCAGTCCCACCGGCGGGTGGATCAGGCCCATCTCCATCACGATCGTCATCACCACGCCGAACCAGATCAGGTCGAAGCCGGCTTCGCGCAGCGGCGGCAGGATGATCGGGGCGGTCATCAGGATGATCGACACCGGCGGCAGGAAGAAGCCGAACACGATCACCATCAGCAGGATCACCGACAGCAGCACCCATTTCGACAGGTGCAGCCCGACCACCCACTGCGCCGCCGACTGGCTGATGTGCAGGTAGCTCATCACGTAGGAGTAGAGCAGGGACATGCCGATGATCATCAGGAGCATGGTCGACTCCTTGATGGTCGAGCTCAGGATCGGACCGATCTCCTTCGGGCGCCAGATGCCGTACACCACGGCCATCAGCACGATGGCCAGCAGCGCGCCCAGGCCGGCGGTTTCCGACGGCGTCGCATAGCCGCCGTACAGCGCGATCATCACGCCGGTCAGCAGGACCAGGAAGGGCAGCACGCGCGGCAGCATCTCGACCTTCTCGGCCAGCGTGTAGGTATGGGCATCCAGGTAGGCGGATTTCTCGCCGCCGCGCTGGTAGGCTTCATGGGCCAGGCGGTATTCCTTGCGCGCCCGGTGCACGGCATAGCCGGCGAACAGCAGCACCAGCATCAGGCCGGGGCCGATACCGGCCAGGAACAGGCGGCCCAGCGACTGCTCGGCGGCCACCGCGTACAGGATCATCGTGATCGACGGCGGCAGCAGGATGCCGAGCGTGCCGCCGGCGGCGATGATGCCGGCCGCGAAGCCGGGCGAGTAGCCGCGCTTGCGCATCTCGGGAATGCCGGCCGAGCCGATCGCCGAGCAGGTCGCCGGCGAGGAACCGGCCATGGCGGCGAACAGCGCGCAGGCGAACACGTTGGCGATGCCGAGGCCACCCGGGACCTTGTTGAGCCAGGCGTGGATGGCCGAGTACAGGTCGCGGCCCGCCGGCGACTTGCCGATGGCCGCGCCCTTCATGATGAACAGCGGGATCGACAGCAGCGTGATCGAGGCCATCTCTTCGTACACGTTCTGGGTGATCGTGTCGAGAGAGGAAGCGGGCATGAAGAAGTACATGAACACGGTGGCGACCGCGCCCAGCGCGAAGGCGATCGGCATGCCTGAAAACATGACGACGAGCGTAGCGACGGCGTAGCCGACGCCGAGGGAAAGTGCGCTCATGGGGTTATTCCTTTTCGGTGATACGGCCGATCAGCTGGACCAGGATCTGGACCGACAGCAGCGTCATCCCGAACGCCATCAGCGAGTACGGGATCCACAGCGGCGGCGCCAGCGTCGACGAAGTGGTCTGGCCTTCGACCAGGGCTTCGTGGAACAGGGTCCACGATTTCCAGGAGAAGAAGGCGCAGAACAGGAAGGACAGCACGTCCACCAGGATCAGGCGGACGCGGTTCACGGCCGGCGAGAGCAGCCCGGCCAGCGCTTCGATGCCGATGTGGCCGCGGAACGACTGCACGTAGGCCGCGCAGAAGAAGGTGGCGCCGACCAGCATGAAGACCGCGGCCTCGTCCTGCCAGTCGGTGGCGACCTTGAAGAAGTAGCGCATCACCACCGAATAGCTCAGCACCAGGGCGGTGACGATCATTCCCACCATGGAGATCACCAGCAGCAGGTGGTTGATCCTGTTCAGGAGCACCGCCAGCGTGGCCGCCCCGCGGTGCGAGGGCAGTGCAGGCGCTTGCGGCGCCTGGGCCTCGTATCCGTGGGCGCTCATCACTTCACCTGTTCGGCGAGCTGCAGCAGCTTGGCGGTGTTGGCGTTCTTGGCCGCGAAGTCCTTCCAGGCGGTGCGGCGCGCGATGTCCTGCCATTTCTTGACGGTGGCTTCGGTCAGGTCGACGGTCTTGGCGCCGGCCTTCGCGAATACCTTGGCGACTTCTTCGTCATCTTCCTTGGCTTCCTTGAGGGCGAAGGCTTCCATCTCGGCGCCGACCTGCATCACCACGGCCTGCTGCTCCTTGGTCAGGCGGTCGAAGGCGGCCTTCGACATCATCAGCGGCTCCAGCATGAACCAGTAGGACTTGCCGCGGCCGGTGGTCAGGGCCTTCGACACTTCTTCCAGGCGGAACGAGATCAGCGAGGTCGAGGAGGTCAGGGCGGCATCCATGGCGCCGGTCTGCATGCCGGCATAGATCTCGTTGGACGGCAGGGTCACGACGGCGGCGCCGGCTTCCTTCAGGATCAGGTCCATCTCGCGCGAACCGCCGCGGATCTTCATGCCCTTCGCGTCTTCCGGCTCGACGATCGGCTTGCCGCGCGAGGCCATTCCGCCCGCCTGCCAGATCCAGCTCACCATCACCACGCCCTTGTCGGCCAGGATCTTGGTCAGTTCCTTGCCGACCGCGGCGTTCTTCCACGCGGCGCTCTGCTCATAGGACGTCACCAGGCCCGGCATCAGGCCGATATTCGTTTCGGGGACTTCGCCGCCGGCGTACGACAGCGGCACCAGCGACATGTCGAGCGCGCCCTTGCGCATCGCGGAGAACTGGGCATTGGTCTTCATCAGCGAAGAGCCGGGGTAGATCTCGAACTTGACACCGCCCTTGGTGCGTTTTTCGACTTCGGCGGCGAACATGCGGACCAGACGGTCACGGAAATCGCCCTTGTCGATCGTGCCGCCCGGGAACTGGTGCGAAATCTTGATGGTTGTCTGGGCCCATACCGGAGCCGCTGCAGCCATCGCCATGCCGAATGCCAGAACACCCATGACGGTGCGTCGCTTGATTGCAATCATTGTCTATCTCCTCAGTTCTCTTCACGGGAACGCATGCTTGTGCATGCAAATTTTTTGTTTATGTATACAAGATGAACCAGAAAAAATACAATGTCAATCAGGTTAATATGATTTTTTTAAGCGGGACGCAGCGCCATGAAAAAGCTTTCTGATCAGCTACGCGAACAGATAGAAGAGAAGATTGCCACTGGGAAGTTACTACCAGGGCAGCATCTGGACGAGACCGAACTGGCGAACGAATTCGGGGCCTCGCGTACCCCGATCCGTGAAGCCCTGATCCAGCTGGCCTCCGCCGGGCTGGTGCAGATCCGTCCGCGCAGGGGCGCCGTGGTGTCGACCGTGTCGCCGCACGAGATCGTGGAGATGTTCGAGGTGATGGCCGAACTGGAAGCCATGTGCGCCCGCCTGGCGGCGCGGCGCATGTCTCCCGCCGAGCACGCCAAGCTCCTGGAAGCGCACCAGGCCTGCAGCAGCGCCTACGAGGCGCGCGATCCGGATGAGTATTATTATCGCAACGAAGTGTTCCACCAGACGATCTTCACGGGAAGCCACAACCACTTCCTGGCCGAACAGGCGCGCGCCCTGTCGCGCCGGCTCCGTCCCTACCGCCGCCTGCAGCTCAGGGTGCGCGACCGCATGAAGCACTCGTTCGGCGAGCACGATGCGGTGGTCAAGGCCATCATCGAGGGCGACGGCCAGAAGGCCGCCGACTTCCTGCGCAGCCATGTGGCCGTGCAGGGGCAGCGGTTTACGGATTTGGTGGCTTCGATGGAAGCGATGAACGCCGTGGCGGCCTGAAAAGGCCGAATTACAAGGACAAGTCCGGGGCGGCGGAGGGGTATCTCACCGGTGAACTGACTCGGTTCAGGCTGGCGAAGGCGTTAAAACGTAGGGTGGGCACCACGTGCCCACGCGTACCCGGTGCAACGCAAAGGTCACGCGTGGGCATGGGGTGACCACCCTACGAACAGCTCCGCGAACTCGCTTGCCGCCCCAAAGACATCCTCCGCCAGATACACACTGCTGATCGCCGCCACCATATCCGCCCCCAGGCCCACCAGCGGCCGCGCATTCTCCGCCGTCATCCCGCCGATCGCCACCACCGGCACCGCCAGTTGCGCCTTCGCGCGGGCGACGATGTCCGGCGGCGTGCTGACTTCGTACACCTTCACCTTCGACGGGTAGAAGCCGCCGAAGGCCACATAGCTGGCGCCCGCGTCCTGGGCGGCCTGCGCCAGCGCGAACTGGCCGTAGCAGGATGCGCCGACGATCCGGTTCGGACCGAGCGCCGCGCGCACCGCGGCCACCGGCGCGTCGAGACCGCCGACGTGCACGCCATCCGCGCCCAGCCGCAGGCACAGTTCGACGTGGTCGTTGATGACCAGCGGCCGACCGTGGCGGCGGCACAGGGCGAGCAGGGCGGCCGCCTGTTCTTCGCGCAGCGCTTCGCCGGCCGTCTTGTTGCGGTACTGGACCAGGGTGGCGCCGGCTTCCAGCGCCTGCCGGGTGGCTTCCAGCAGCCGGCCGGTGTCGTCCCAGTCGGGGGTAACTAAATACAGTCCTCTCACTTTCATGCTCCTCGATGTTGGATACGGCGCGGGATGCGCTGGCCATGCGCGATCGCATAGGAATCCGCCAGCGCCTGGTGGCAGAAGCGCTGGGCGCGGTCGAGCGCCAGGTCCATCGCATCGCCCAGGGCCAGGCGCGCGGCCAGGCTGGCAGCCAGCGTGCAGCCGCTGCCGTGGAATTCGCCGGGCAGGCGCGGCCAGCGCCATTCGCGCACGCCACCCAGGCCGTGCCAGCGGTTGACGACTTCCCCGCCATCGCCGTGGCCGCCGGTCACCAGCAGATGGGGACAGGAGACCGGGCCGAGCGCCGCCGCTTCCGGCAGGTTCGGCGTCGCCACCGTCGCCACCGCCAGCAGCGGCGCCAGCGCCGCCACGGCATCGCCGCGCGCGAGCGGGTCGCCGTGGCCGCTGGCCAGCACCGGATCGAGCACCACCGGCAGCGCCGGCTGGCGCTCGCGCAGCTGCCGGACGATGCCGGCGATCGCCTCGGCATTCGCCCGGCTGCCCGGGATGCCGAGCTTGACCGCACAAATCGGCATGGTCTCGCCCAGCAGCACGGCCTGGCGTGCGAGCAGGGCGGCGTCCACGGGCACGACCTCGTGCACGCGTTCGTTGTCCTGCACCGTCAGCGCCGTCACGATGGGCAGCGCGTGCGCGCCCTGGGCCGCGATCGCTTCGATGTCGGCCTGGATGCCGGCCCCGCCCGACGGGTCGAGGCCGGAAAACACCAGCACGCAGGGCCTCATCTTATTCAGCGCCACCGAGCCGCCCCGCCATCGGCGACGAGGGAGACGCCGCGAAGCGCCGCGGCATCCTCCCCGCCAGGTACGCTTCGCGGCCGGCCTCCACGGCCAGGCGCATCGCGCGCGCCATGCGCACGGGCTCGCGGGCGAGCGCGATGGCGCTGTTCATCAGCACGCCGTCGCAGCCCAGTTCCATCGCCACCGCCGCGTCCGAGGCCGTGCCGACGCCGGCGTCGACCAGCACCGGCACCCTGGCCTGCTCGATGATGAGCGAGAGGTTCCACGGGTTCAGGATGCCCATGCCCGAGCCGATCAGGGATGCCAGCGGCATCACGGCCACGCAGCCGATCTCCTCCAGCATCCTGGCCTGGATCGGGTCGTCGCTGCAGTAGACCATCACGTCGAAGCCGTCGCGTACCAGTTCCCCGGCGGCGCGCAGGGTTTCCGGCATGTTCGGGAACAGGGTCTTGTCGTCGCCCAGCACCTCGAGCTTGACCAGCTTGTGCCCTCCCAGCAGTTCGCGCGCCAGCTGCAGGGTGTAGACCGCATCCTTCGCGGTGTAGCAGCCGGCCGTGTTGGGCAGGATGGTGTAGCGCGAGGGCGGCACCACGTCCAGCAGGTTCGGCGCGTGCGGGTCCTGGCCGATGTTCACGCGGCGGATCGCCACCGTGATGATTTCGGCGCCGGCCGCTTCGGTCGCCTCGCGGGTCTGCTCCAGGTCGCGGTACTTGCCGCTGCCGACCAGCAGGCGCGAGCGGTATTCCTTGCCGGCGATGACGAGCGGGCGGTCGTTCATGTCCTTCATATCTATCCTCCAGATGTTCAACCGCCGCCGATCGCGCGCACCACGTCGACCCGGTCGCGCGGCATCAGCACGGTTTCAAGCCAGCGTTCGCGAGGCACCACGCGCCGGTTCACGGCCAGCGCCAGCGCCTGGCCGGCCAGGCCCAGCGACTCGACCAGGGCGTGCAGGTTGGCCGCGTCGGGCCGCTCGGCGTCCAGCACATACGGGGCGCCGTTCAGTTCGAGTTCGATCTCCAGCATGCCTACTCCTTGTGATAGAGCTCGGCGCCCTTGCGCATGAACTCGACCGCCTTTTCCTGCATGCCGCCGGCCGCGTAGTCGCGCACTTCCTGCGTGATCTTCATCGAGCAGAAGTGCGGGCCGCACATCGAGCAGAAGTGGGCCACCTTGGCCGAGTCCTTCGGCAGCGTCTCGTCGTGGAAGGCGCGCGCCTTGTCCGGATCGAGGCCGAGGTTGAACTGGTCTTCCCAGCGGAATTCGAAGCGCGCTTTCGACAAGGCGTTGTCGCGGATCTGGGCGCCCGGATGGCCCTTGGCCAGGTCGGCCGCATGCGCCGCGATCTTGTAGGTGATGATGCCGTCCTTGACGTCGTCCTTGTCGGGCAGGCCCAGGTGCTCCTTCGGCGTCACGTAGCACAGCATCGCGGTGCCGTACCAGCCGATGTTGGCGGCGCCGATGCCGGAAGTGATGTGGTCGTAGCCGGGGGCGATGTCGGTGGTCAGCGGACCCAGGGTGTAGAAGGGCGCCTCGTGGCACTGCTCGAGCTGCAGGTCCATGTTTTCCTTGATCAGCTGCAGCGGCACGTGGCCGGGGCCTTCGATCATGGTCTGCACGTCGTGCTTCCAGGCCACCTGCGTGAGTTCGCCGAGGGTGCGCAGCTCGGCCAGCTGGGCTTCGTCGTTGGCGTCGTAGATCGAGCCGGGACGCAGGCCGTCGCCGAGGCTGAAGGCGACGTCGTAGGCCTTCATGATCTCGCAGATCTCTTCGAAATGCGTGTACAGGAAGGATTCCTTGTGGTGCGCCAGGCACCACTTGGCCATGATCGAACCGCCGCGCGAGACGATGCCGGTGAGCCGGTTCGCCGTCATCGGCACGAAGGGCAGGCGCACGCCGGCGTGGATGGTGAAGTAGTCGACGCCTTGCTCGGCCTGCTCGACCAGGGTGTCGCGGTAGATTTCCCAGGTGAGTTCCTCGGCCTTGCCGTTCACCTTTTCGAGCGCCTGGTAGAGCGGCACGGTGCCGATCGGGACCGGGCTGTTCCGGATGATCCATTCGCGCGTCTCGTGGATATGCTTGCCGGTCGAGAGGTCCATGACGGTGTCGCCGCCCCAGCGGATGGCCCAGGTCATCTTCTCGACTTCCTCGCCGATCGAGGAACTGACGGCCGAGTTGCCGATGTTGGCGTTGATCTTCACGAGGAAGTTGCGGCCGATGATCATCGGTTCCGATTCCGGGTGGTTGATGTTGGCCGGCAGGATGGCGCGCCCGCGGGCGATCTCGTCGCGTACGAACTCCGGCGTGATCTCGTGCGGGATCGAGGCGCCGAAGGTCTGGCCCGGATGCTGGCGGCCCAGCATGGCCGCCATGCGCTTGCCGGTCGGGCCCGCGGCTTCGAGGCTGCCCAGGTATTCCTGGCGCCGCAGGTTCTCGCGGATGGCCACGAATTCCATCTCGGGCGTGACGATGCCCTGGCGCGCATAGTGCATCTGGGTGACGTTGCGTCCGCCGGCGGCGCGGAGCGGCTTGCGTTGCAGGTCGAAGCGCAGCTCGGCCAGCTTCGGATCCTGCAGGCGCTCCTGGCCGTAGCGCGAGGACGGGCCGGCCAGTTCGACGGTGTCGCCGCGCTCGCGGATCCACTGGCTGCGCGGGCAGGGCAGGCCGGAACGGATGTCGATGCGCACCTCCGGATCGGTATACGGGCCGGAGGTGTCGTAGACCCAGACCGGCGGGTTCGGCTCGGCGCCGAAGGATGCCGGCGTGGGCGATTGGTGGATTTCGCGCATCGGCACCCGGATGTCGGGGCGCGAGCCGGTCACGTGGACCTTGCGCGAATTGGGAAGCGGTGTCACGGCCGCGGCGTCGACGGTGGCGCTGGCGGACAGGAATTTTGGATCGGCGTTCAATTGCACTCCTTGTTGGCGACTGAAGATCGATCCAGCGGAGGAGTGCAAAGAAACGTAGCACGAAGGCGTACGCGGACTCTGTAGCTTCCCTTCGCTGGCATTATCCAGATCAGGTTCGGAGGGTATTTCTCACCCGCGTTCGATCTGATTTGACCGGCGCAGGACCCCTAGCGTTGTTGCCGCTTCTGATGAAGCGACGGCCGGAGTGTACGTCGATTTTCGGGCAATGGCAATGCAGGGGCCTGCCCGGTGCGTGAAAATGTGCGTATTTTCGTGGGGGACCGAGCTGATAAGCTGCATCGCCGAATAACAAGGAGAAAAGCCATGTTCGACCGTCTCAAGCGCAGTTTCCGTCTTGCTGGGGCAAGCGCCCAGGTGCTCAGGCAGGACAATCACCTGATGCTGTTTCCCATCCTCTCCGGCGTGGCGCTGCTGCTGGTGATCGCCGCGTTCGCGCTGCCGCTGTTCGGCCTGGGCTCGATCGACGGCATCGGCAAGGGCGGCCTGTATTCGGCGGCCTTCCTGTTCTACGTCGTCCAGTACTTCGTCATCTTCTACTTCAACGCGGCGCTGGTCGGCGCCGCCATGATCAGGCTCGACGGCGGCAGCCCGACCCTGGGCGATGGCCTGCAGATCGCCAACAGCCGCTTCGGCGCGATCCTCGGCTATGCCGTCATTTCCGCCACCGTCGGCGTGATCCTGCGCGCGATCCAGGAGCGGGTCGGCTTCATCGGCCGCCTCATCGCCGGCCTGCTCGGCGCCGGCTGGGCCGTCGCCACCTTCCTGGTCGTGCCGGTGATCGTGACCAGCGAGCGCGGCGCCACGGGCGCGATTTCCGAGAGCACGGCCCTGCTCAAGCGGACCTGGGGCGAGAACGTGGCCGGCCAGGTCGGGATGAGTGCCGCCTTCGGCCTGCTGTACTTCGCCATCGTCGCGGCCGTCGTCCTGCTGGCGCTGCTGCTGGCCACAACCGGCGCCGCGCCGGCGCTGTACCTCGTTCTTGCCGTCGTCGCGGTGCTGGCCTTTTTCGGCTGCATGCTGGTGCACGCCACGCTGACCGGTATCTATTCCGCCGTGCTGTACCGCTATGCCGCCGGCGGCAGCGATGCGCCGGGCTTCGACCGTTCCGTGCTGGAGTCCGCCTTCCACCCGAAGCGCTGACCTGCCTCGATGCGGGCAGGGGCGTGATGCATCGCACCGCCGTTTGGTGCGATACTATCCGCCCCTGAAGTCGATCATGCCCGCGATGCCCATCCTGTCCCAACTCCTCCTGTACCCGATCAAGTCCTGCGCCGGCTTCGCCGTGCAGGAAGCCACCCTGCTCGAATCCGGCCTGGCCGCCCAAGGCGTGCACGACCGCGAATGGATGCTGGTGACCGAAGCCGGCCAGTTCCTGACCCAGCGCGAGTTTCCGCGCATGGCGCTGATCCAGCCGCGGCCGGACGGCGGCAACCTGCGCGTGCGTGCGCCCGGGATGGGCGAGCTGCTGCTGCCGCTCGCCTGGCAGGACGAGGCGCCCGTGCGCCAGGTGCAGATCTGGGACGACATGGTGAGCGCGGCCGACTGCGGCGAGCTGGCCGCCGCCTGGTTTGCCGAAGCGCTCGGCACGCGCGAGCGGGTGCGCCTGGTGCGCTTCCACCATGACGTGGTGCGCCCGACCAGCGTCAAGTGGACCGGCGGCATGCCCGCGCAGACCCGCTTCGCCGACGCCTATCCGCTGCTGCTGATCGGCCAGTCCTCGCTCGACGACCTGAACCTGCGCCTGCGCGCGGCGGGACGGGACGCGCTGCCGATGGACCGCTTCCGCCCGAACCTGGTGGTGGCCGGCATGGAAGCCTTCGAGGAGGACTACACGGCCTCCCTCAGCACCGGCGCGGCCGAGATCCGCCCCGTGAAGCCCTGCGCGCGCTGCCCGATTCCTTCCATCGACCAGGCCACCGGCGTACCCGGCCCCGATCCGCTCGACATCCTGCAGACCTACCGCGCCAAGCCGAAACTCGACGGCGCGGTCTGCCTGGGCATGAACTGCATCGTGTCGGCCGGCGCCGGCAGCGGGCTGCGCGTGGGCCAGGAACTGGATGTCGAACTGGCATTCTGACAACGGTTTCGCGCAGTTTCGATTTGCAATACGGCTGAGTTGGCGTAATGTATGGACTAATTGCTGAAAGGAATGTCCATGCACGAGCAGCAGGGCGCCAGTGTGCGCGAACTGATGGCCGAGAACGCCGCACTGCGCAGGCAGCTCGCCAGCCTGATCGACCAGGCCGAAAGCAACCACGCGATCATGATGCGCCACCAGGCCTTCGATCTCGAGATCGTGGGCGCGGGCAGCTTCCAGGAGCTGGTCGCCACCATCTTCCGCCAGCTGCCGATCGTCTCGAATCTCGATGTCGTGACCCTGTCGCTGGTCGACACCGGCGCCGACATCTTCACGGTCATGCACAGGCTGGGCGTGGACTTCGAGGCCCTGCCCAACCTGCTGTTCCATGAACATGCCGGGGAGCTGGGCTTCGACCTCGAGCCCGGCCACACGCCCAGGCCGCGCCTGCTCCCGTACCACCCGGTCAGCCATGCGATGGCCTTCCCGCATCCGCCCGCCGGCCTGGCCAGCGTGGCGCTGGTGCCGCTGATGCGCAACCGGCGCCTGATCGGCAGCCTGAACCTGGGCAGCCGCGACTTCAGCCGCTTCACGCCGCTGCTGGGCACCGATTTCGTCGAGCACATGGGGTCGATCATCTCGATCTGCCTCGAGAACGTGATCAGCAACGAGATGCTGAAGTACATCGGCCTGACCGATGCGCTGACCGGCGTCTACAACCGCCGCTACATGGACCGCCGCCTGGCCGAGGAGATCGCCCGGGCCCGCCGCCAGTCCTACGGCCTGTCCTGCATGTACATCGACGTCGATCATTTCAAGCGCGTCAACGACACCCATGGCCACCAGGCCGGCGACGACGTGCTGCGCGAAGTGGCGGCCCGCATCAAGGCCGAGCTGCGCATGTCGGATGCGCTGGGCCGTTTCGGCGGCGATGAATTCGTGGCGCTGCTGATCGACGCCGACCTCGAGAGCGCCAGCCTGGTCGCGCAGCGCATCCGCGCCAGCGTGGCCGGCCAGTCCTTCCTGCTGGGAGGCGGGCAGGGGCTGGAGGTGACGGTCTCGATCGGGGTGGCGGCGCTCGTCGACGTCGACCGCGAGCAGGCGGTCGAGGAGGTGGTGCAAGAACTGGTGGCGCGGGCCGACCAGGCCCTGTACCAGGCAAAGGAAAACGGCCGCAACCAAGTGGTCGCCTTACCGTAGCAGGCGCCCCTCGGCCCGCGTCACCGCCGTCCCGGTCCCGCGCAGCACCACCACGTCGCCGGCGCGCAGCTCGGTGTCTTCTTCCGGCTCGATGCGCTGGTTGCCGCGCCGGACCGCGGTCACCTCGGCGCCGACATCGTCCAGCTCGAGGTCGCCGATGCAGCGCCCGACCGCGCCGGCGTCTTCGTTCAGCACCACCGAATGCAGGCGCACGTAGCTGTGTTCCGGGTCTTCCCTGACGTCGCTGGCGCCGTGGAAGAAGCCGCGCAGCGTGGCGTAGCGCTCGTCGCGCGCGGCCTGCACGCGGTGCACCACGCGCCGCAGCGGCACCCCCATCACCACCAGCGCGTGCGAGGCCAGCATCAGGCTCGATTCCAGCGCTTCCGGCACCACTTCGGTGGCGCCGGCCCGCTTCAGGACATCGAGTTCGGTGTCGTCGTGGGCGCGCACGATCACCGGCAGCTCCGGCGCCAGCTCGTGCACCAGGTGCAGAACCTTCAGCGCCAGGCGGGTGTCGGCGAAGGTGATCACCAGCGCGCTGGCGCGGTTGATGCCGGCCGCGATCAGGGCTTCCCTGCGCGAGCAGTCGCCGTAGGAGACGTTGGCGCCGGCCGCGCGCGCCTCCTGGACCCGCTCGGGGTCGAGGTCGAGTGCGTACCACGGCAGCTTTTCCTCCGACAAAAGGGTAGCCAGGCTCTGCCCGCTGCGCCCGAAGCCGGCGATGATCACGTGCTTCTGCGCCGCCATCGTGCGGCTCGCGATCTGGGTCAGCTGCAGCGACTGCAGCATCCATTCGTTGGAGGCCATCTTCATCACGATCTTGTCGCTGTTGGCGATCACGAAGGGCGCGAGCAGCATCGACAGCACCATCGAGGCCAGCACCAGCTGGATCAGGAAGGGATCGATCAGCTTCGAGCCGGAGGCCAGGTTCAGCAGCACGAAGCCGAATTCGCCGGCCTGGGCCAGCGCCAGGCCGGTGCGCATGGCCACGCCGTCGGACGAGCCGAAGGCCTTCGCCAGCGCGGCGATCAGGGCGAACTTGAGCAGCACCGGGCCCACCAGCAGCAACAGCACCACCCACCAGTGGCGCGCCACCAGCTCCAGGTTGAGCAGCATGCCGATGCTGATGAAGAACAGGCCGAGCAGCACATCGCGGAAGGGCTTGATGTCCTCTTCCACCTGATGCTTGTACTGGGTCTCGGAGATCAGCATGCCGGCCACGAAGGCGCCCAGCGCCATCGAAAGGCCGGCGCGCTCGGTGATCCAGGCCGCGCCCAGGGTCACCAGCAGCAGGTTGAGCATGAACAGCTCCTGCGAGCGGCGCTTGGCGACGATGGTGAACCACTTGCGCATCAGCTTCTGGCCGAAGAACAGCAGCAGCGCCAGCACGGCGGCGGCTTTCACCGCGGCCCAGGCCAGGTTCATCGCCAGTTCCTCGGCCGGCCGCGCCAGCGAGGGAATCAGGATCAGCAGCGGCACCACCGCCAGATCCTGGAATAACAGGATCCCGATGATGCGCCGTCCGTGCTCGCTCTCGAGTTCGAGGCGTTCGGTGAGCAGCTTGGAGACGATCGCGGTGGAGGACATCGCCAGCGCGCCGCCCAGCGCCAGCGCGGCTTGCCAGCCGATGTTGAAGGGCGCCGGCAGCCGGGGCGTGAGCAGCGCGGCCAGTACCGTGATCAGGATGGTCAGCGTCACCTGGGCCAGGCCGAGCCCGAACACGATGCGCCGCATTGCCTTGAGCTGGGCCAGCGAGAATTCGAGGCCGATCGAGAACATCAGGAACACCACGCCGAATTCGGCCAGCGCGTGGGTGGTGGGACCGTTGTCGGCCAGTTGCAGGGCATGCGGCCCGATCAGCACGCCGACGGCCAGGTAACCCAGCATCGGGGGCAGGTGGAGCATCCGGAACGCGACCACGCCGAGGACCGCGCTGCCCAGCAGTAAGAGGGTTAGTTCAAGGCCGGAAGTCATGCTGGGGTGTGGTTTTTATCCTGTAAATATGTGCACTCTGTTACCACTGGCAAGTTTTTTGCTTTCGCAATTCGGCTATACTTCCACCATGAGTGTAACCCATGAAAAAATAATGCTGACAAGTTTTAACGAGACCCAGGCGATGCGCGCACTGGAGCTGGCCCGCCAGACCCTGGACATCGAGGGCGAAGCGATCCGCAAGCTGAGCGCTCGCCTCGGCCAGGACGACAGCCTGCCGCGCGCCGTGGCGCTGATGATGGCCTGCAAGGGCCGCGTGGTCGTGTCGGGGATCGGCAAATCGGGTCACATCGGCCGCAAGATCGCCGCCACCCTGGCCTCGACCGGCACCCCGGCCCTGTTCCTGCACCCGGCCGAAGCCGCGCACGGCGACCTCGGCATGGTGACCCCGCAGGACGTGCTGGTCGCGATCTCGTATTCCGGCGAAAGCGCCGAGCTGGCGGTCGTCATCCCGGCCGTCAAGCGCATGGGCGTGCCCGTGATCGCCATGACCGGCAAGCCGGGTTCGCGCCTGGCGCAGGTGTCCGATGTCCACCTCGACGTCTCGGTCGAGAAGGAAGCCTGCCCGCTGAACCTGGCGCCGACCGCCTCCACCACCGTGACCCTGGCGCTGGGCGACGCGATCGCCGTGGCGCTGCTGGAGCTGCGCGGCTTCAGGTCGGAAGACTTCGCCCTGTCGCACCCGGGCGGCGCCCTCGGCCGCCGCCTGCTGACCCACGTGCGTGACGTGATGCGCAGCGGCGACGCGGTGCCGAAGGTGGCGCTGGACGCGCCGCTCAGCGACGCCCTGCTGGAAATCTCGCAGAAGGGCATGGGCATGACCGCCATCGTCGACGAGGCCGGCCGCCCGGCCGGCATGTTCACCGACGGCGACCTGCGCCGCCTGATCGAGAAGGTCCAGGACTTCAGCAAGGTGGTGATCCGCGACGTCATGCACGCCAATCCGCACCGTATCCATCCGGAGCAGCTGGCGGTCGACGCCGTCGCCGTGATGGAAGAATTCCGCATCAACCAGATGCTGGTGACCGATGCCGACGACGTGCTGGTCGGCGCCCTGCACATCCACGACCTGACCCGCGCCAAGGTGATCTGATGACTCCGCTGGAACATGTACAGCGCGCGGCACGCGTGAAAGTCATGATCTTCGACGTCGACGGTGTCCTCACCGACGGCAGCCTGACCTATGGCCCGGACGGCGAAGTCACCAAGACCTTCTATGTGCTGGACGGCCTCGGCATCCAGTTGCTGAACCGCACCGGCGTGCAGACCGCCATCATCAGCGCGCGCAATTCGCCGATCGTGGTGAAACGCGCGGCCGACCTCGGGATCACCCACGTGTTCCAGGGCCAGCACGACAAGCGCCTCGCCTTCGCCGAGCTGCTGGAAAAGACCGGCGTGACGGCCGAGCAGTGCGGCTATATCGGCGACGACGTGATCGACCTGCCGCTGTTCACCCGCGTCGGCTTTGCCGTCACGGTGCCGAGCGGGCATCCGGAAGTGCAGCACCGCGCCCACTACGTCACGAAGAACCCGGGCGGACGCGGCGCCGTGCGCGAAGTCTGCGACATGGTGATGCGCGCCCAGGGCAGCTACGAACAGGCACTGGCTCCGTATTTTGGATAATCCATCGCAAGCCATGGCGACGACCTCCTACGTCAACAAGCGCACCGCGCACCGCTGGCGCCTGCTGGCCCTGATGCTGGTGGGCGTGTTCTTCGCCTTCGGCAGCTTCTGGCTGCTGCAGGTGATGCGTGGCGATGCGCAGGGGCCGAACGTCAACGTGGGCAACGATCCGGACTACATCATCGACAACTTCAGCTTCGTGCGCATGTCGGAAACCGGCCAGCCGCGCTACGTGATCTCGGGCGAGCGCCTGACCCACCGCCCGGCCGACAACACCTCGGTGATCGACAAGCCGGTCGTGCAGAGCATGAGCACCGACAAGCCGCACATGACCATGACGGCCAACCTCGCCCACGTCAACCAGGACCAGAACCAGATCGACCTGTCCGGCAACGTCGACATTTCGCGGCCGGGCAGCGCGACCTCGCAGCCGCTGCGCATCCGCACCGAAGCGCTGACCGTGCTGCCGGACGAGGAGATCTCGAAGACCGACAAGCCGATCGAGATGAAGCTCGGGGCAGCCTCGGTGACCGGGGTCGGCATGGTCGCCAACAACGCCACGCAACAGCTGACGCTGGGCGGGCGCGGCCGGATCATCTATCCGCCGCGTGCAGCACGCTGACAGGACAACCTGAAAGGATTCGCATCCAATGAAAAAAATATTCGCTGTCGCCGCGCTTCTGCTGGCAAGCCTGACCGCTACGGCCGAGCGGGCGGATTCCCTCAAGCAGGCCCAGATCGATTTCGACGACGGCCATATCGATGAAGCGACCCAGACCCGTATCCTGACCGGCAATGTCGTGCTGACGCGCGGCACCCTGCTGATCAAGTCGGACAAGGCCGTGATGAAGGAAACGCCGGAGGGCTACATGCTGCTGACGCTGACGGCCTCGCCGGGCAAGACCGCGAGCTTCCGCCAGAAGCGCGACGGCGGTCCCGACCTGTGGACCGAGGGCCAGGCCCAGCGCATCGAGTACGACGAGCGCACCGAGGTGGTCAAGCTGTTCTCGAACGCCGTGGTCAAGCAGCTCGAAGGCAAGCGCATGACGAGCGAGGTGAACGGTCCCTTCATCTCCTACGACAACCGCACCGAACAGGCGAACGTGCACAACGACGCCAGCGGCGAGAGCAAGGCGGGCGGCGGACGCAGCACCATCATCATCGCGCCGCGTCGCACCACGCCGGCAGCGCAGCCAGCGGGAGCAGCCAAGCAATGATCGATGTCCACGCAGACGCCGCCGCCCAAGCCGGCGGCAGCACCCTGGTCGTCAAGGGACTGCAGAAGAGCTATGGCAAGCGCCTGGTGGTGCGCGACGTCTCGCTGCAGGTCGCCTGCGGCGAGGTGGTCGGCCTGCTCGGCCCGAACGGCGCCGGCAAGACCACTTCGTTCTACATGATCGTCGGCCTGGTACCGGCCGACGCCGGTTCCATCGTGATCAACGGCACCGACATCACGAGCCTGCCGATCCACCGCCGCGCCATGCTCGGCCTGTCCTACCTGCCGCAGGAAGCCTCGGTGTTCCGCAAGCTGACGGTGGAGGAGAACATCCGCGCCGTGCTGGAACTGCAGCGCGAGAACGGCAAGCCGCTGAGCAAGTCGCGCATCGAGGAACGCCTCGACGAGCTGCTGGCCGAGCTGCAGATCGAGAAGCTGCGCGAGAACCCGGCGCTGTCGCTGTCGGGCGGCGAGCGGCGCCGTGTGGAGATCGCGCGCGCGCTGGCGACCGATCCGCGCTTCGTGCTGCTGGACGAGCCGTTCGCCGGCGTGGATCCGATCGCGGTGATCGAGATCCAGCGCATCGTGCGCTTCCTGAAGGAGCGCGGCATCGGCGTGCTGATCACCGACCATAATGTGCGCGAGACGCTCGGCATCTGCGACCGCGCCTACATCATCAACCAGGGCGCGGTGCTGGCATCCGGTCGTCCCGACGATATCATCGCCAACGAATCGGTCCGCCGCGTCTACCTGGGTGAACACTTCCGGATGTAGCCCATGAAACAGACGCTGCAACTCAAGACCTCACAGCACCTTGCGCTGACGCCGCAACTCCAGCAGTCGATCCGGCTGCTGCAGCTGTCCACTCTCGAGCTGCACCAGGAGATCGAACAGGTCCTGAGCGACAACCCGCTGCTCGAACGCCTCGACGATCCGCTCGACCGCTCGGTGCGCCTGCTGGCCGACGGCGCGATCAACAATGGCGCGTCGACCTCGACCACGCCTGACGCTCCGCCCGCGTCCAGCCAGGGCGAGGAGGGCGGCGGCGGTGCCGAAGCCGAAGGCAGCCATGAAGCCGGCGACGCCGGCGACAGCGGCGGCGCCGAGCACGAGATGGAGTGGGGCGAACCGGGCCGCTCCGGCAGCGGCGGCGATGAAGAAGACGGCCGCCCGCAGCTGGAAGCCAGCCCCGTCTCGCTGCGCGAACACCTGATGGAACAGGTGCGCCTGACCTGCATCTCGCCGCGCGACTGCGCGCTGGTCGAGATCGTCGTCGACACCCTCGACGACAATGGCTATCTCGAGGAATCGCTGGACGAACTGCACGCGCGCCTGCCGCCCGAACTGGAAATCGAGTTCGAGGAACTGCGCACCGCGCTGGCGCTGGTGCAGAGCATGGACCCGCCCGGCGTGGGCGCGCGCAGCGCCGCCGAATGCCTGGCGCTGCAGATCCGCCGCATGCCCTGCGTGCCGATGGTGACGCGGCGCATGGCGCTGACCATCGTCGAACGCTACCTGACCTGGTTCGCGCAGCGCGAATTCACCAAGCTGAAGAAGGCCCTCGATTGCGACGACGAGGACCTGCGCGAAGCCCAGGCCGTGATCCGCCAGTGCAATCCGCACCCGGGCGCGGCCTTCGCTGCCGACGTCTCCGACTTCGTGGTGCCGGACGTGATCGTGCGCCGCGCGAAGGATGGCTGGAGCGTGCAACTGAATCCGGACGTGATGCCGCGCCTGCGCGTGAACAGCCTGTACGCCGCCCTGATGAAGCAGGGGAAATCGGAGTCGCAACTGGCCGCGCAGTTGCAGGAAGCGAAGTGGCTCATCAAGAACATGCGCCAGCGTTTCGACACCATCCTGCGTGTCGCGCAAGCTATTGTCGAGCGGCAGCGGAACTTTTTCTCCCATGGCGCAGTTGCCATGCGGCCCCTTGTTTTACGTGAGATAGCTGATACACTAGGTCTACACGAGAGCACAATTTCTCGCGTCACAACTCAAAAATACATGCTGACGCCGCACGGCATGTTTGAGCTGAAGTACTTTTTCGGGAGTCACGTCGCGACCGAGGCAGGAGGAGAGGCCTCCTCGACCGCGATCCGGGCTCTCATCGTACAACTCACAGGAGCAGAAGACCCCAAGAACCCTTTATCCGATAGCAAGATCGCGGAGATGCTGGGGGAACAGGGAATGGTTATCGCACGCCGCACGGTCGCGAAATACCGTGAGGCGCTGAAGATCCCGCCCGTCAGCCTTCGCAAATCCCTGTAGCAAGCTCTTGCAACAACGCTGCCCTGAAGCGCGATGTGCGCATGACAGGCGGCGCATCTTCAAAGGAGTGTGTATGAATCTCACTATCAGCGGACATCATCTCGATGTAACCCCAGCAATCCGAGAATACGTACAGAACAAGCTCGAACGCATCACCCGCCATTTCGATCAAGTGATCGACTCCCACGTCATCCTCTGCATAGACAATCTCACCGAGAAAGAAAAACGCCAGAAGGCAGAGATCAACTTGCGCGTTGCTGGGAAGATCGTTCACGTCGCGAGCGCCGCGCATGACCTGTACGCCGCGATCGACATGCTGATGGACCGACTCGACAGGCAAGTCCAGAAGTACAAGCAGATGCTGCAAGATCACAGTAACACTCCGCTGAAACGCATGGCCAACGAAGGGGGAGAGGAAGCTGCCGCCGCAGCGTGACGATTCCGCCGGCACAGCACAAGCAAAGGGCGCATTGGCGCCCTTTTCGTTTTTTGCGCGCTAGAATGCCGTTTTCCTTTTCAATAAATAAAAGAACATGAGCGAATACGTGCAGACCGGGGTGGCGAACGGCACCGGCATCATTACCCTGGACCGTCCCAAGGCCCTGAACTCGCTGTCGCTGGAGATGGTGCGCGCACTCACCGGGGCCCTGCTGGCCTGGCGCGACGATGCGGGCGTCGACGCCGTCGTCATCGGGAGCACCAGCGACAAGGCCCTGTGCGCGGGCGGCGACATCCGTTTCTTCCACCAGGCCGGCCATGCCACGCCCACCGGCGGCAGTGCCTTGCTGGAAGACTTCTTTACCGAAGAATACGCACTGAACCACCTGATCCATTTCTATCCGAAGCCCTACATCTCGCTGATGGACGGCGTGGTGATGGGCGGCGGCATGGGCATCGCCCAAGGCGGCCCGGACAGCGGCCTGCGCATCGTGACCGAGCGCACCAGGATGGCGATGCCCGAGGTGAACATCGGCCTGTTCCCGGACGTCGGCGGCAGCCACTTCCTGTCGCGCGCGCCGGGCGCGCTCGGCATGTACCTGGGCCTGAGCGGGCTCACCATCGGCGCCGCCGATGCGCTGTATGTCGGCCTGGCCGATCTGTTCGTCCCGGCCGCGCAATTGCCGGCGCTGCAGGAGCTGGTCGCCGCGACGCCGGGCGCGCGGCTGCCGGCCGCGATCCGCGCCTTCGCGGCGCCGTTCGCATCGCAGGCGGGCGCCAGCGAACTGCAGGCGCAGCGCGCGCTGCTCGACCGGCATTTCGGTGCATCGTCCGTGCAGGCCGTGATGGCCTCGCTGGAAGGCGACGACCATCCGTTCGCGCAGAAAGCCCTGGCGGCCATGCGCCAGCGTTCGCCGCTGATGATGTGCGTGACGCGCGAGATGCTGGTGCGCGGCGCCACGATGGACGTGGCCGGCTGCCTGCGCATGGAGCGCTCGCTGGTGCGCCGCAATTTCGAACACGGCGAAGTGCTGGAAGGCGTGCGCGCGCTGGTGATCGACAAGGACAACGCGCCGGCGTGGAATCCGCCGGCCCTCGATGCGGTCACGCCAGAGATGGTGGCGCGCTTCTTCGAGCCGGTGTGGCCGGCGTACGCGCATCCGCTGCGGCACCTAGTATAACTACTGTAGTTCCCCGCTTTCCGATGACGCAATGCATCATCCCTGCTATCTTTATGGGTTGATGCAATTTGGATAAAGGAAGCGACATGGCAACTGATCACTTCGTCGGTGTCGTTGGCGGCGGCTTGATGGGGGTTGGCATCGCGACCAGGTTCGCGCTCGCCGGCCATGCCACGCTGGTGGTGGAAGCCGATCCCTCCCGTGCCGCCGGCATCCCCCTGCTTGCGGCCGACATCCTGTCCCAGCTGGTCGACGCCGGCCTCATCGACGCCCCGCAGCGCGATGCCGCGCTCGCGCGCCTGCGCGTGGAAGGCGAGCCGGCGCCGCTGGCAGGCGCCGCCATGGTCATCGAGGCGATTCCCGAAGTGCTGGCGGCCAAGCACGCGCTGTATGCGACGCTGGAAGCCATCCTGGCGCCGGACGCCATCATCGCCAGCAATACCAGCGGCTTTCCACCGGACGCCCTGTCCGGACACCTGGCGCATCCGGCCCGCTTCCTGGTCGCGCACTTCTGGAACCCGCCGCACCTGATTCCGCTGGTGGAGGTCGTGCCGGGCACCCGCACCGCCCCGGAGACGGTCGAGCGCTGCGTAAGCCTGCTGGCCGGCACCGGCGCCGAGCCGGTGGTGCTGAAAGCCGCCATCCCGGGCTTCATCGGCAACCGCCTGCAATTCGCGGTGCTGCGCGAGGCGCTGCACATCGTGCGTTCCGGCGCGGCCACGCCCGAGACCGTCGACGCCGTGATGAAAGCCTGCCTCGGGCGGCGCTACAGCATCATGGGTCCCTTCGAGAGCGCCGACCTCGGCGGCCTGCACACCCTGATGGGCATCGGCGCCAACCTGATGCCGGAACTGGCCAAGGACGAGGACGTCCTCGACCTGATGCGCGCCCACGTGGAAAAGGGCGAGCTGGGCGCCAGTACCGGGCAGGGCTTCTATACCTGGGACGACGAGCGGTTCGAAGACCTGAAGGCGCGCCGCCTGCGCCAGCTCTCCGGGAAATGAATTCATTGCCGCCCCGCGCGGCATGACAACGCGATGTCCGTCACCGCTCGACGCGGCGATGGGGCATCAACACAGCAAGTAAAACAATGGAGGAGTCTGTTTTGTCGTTTCTGATAGTACTGGCCGCACTGGCCTTCCTGATGGTCGCCGCCTACCGCGGCTATAGCGTCATCCTGTTTGCCCCGATCGCCGCGCTCGGCGCGGTCCTGTTCACCGACCCATCCGCCGTCGCACCGGTCTTTACCGGCATCTTCATGGAAAAGATGGTCGGCTTCGTCAAGCTCTACTTCCCCGTCTTCATGCTCGGCGCCGTGTTCGGCAAGGTGATCGAGATGTCCGGCTTCTCGAAATCCATCGTGCAGGCCGCGATCCGCTACATCGGCCGCTCGCGCGCGAACGCCGTGATCGTCGCCGTCTGCGCGCTGCTGACCTATGGCGGCGTGTCGCTGTTCGTGGTGGTGTTCGCGGTGTATCCCTTCGCGGCCGAGCTCTACCGCCAAAGCAATATCCCGAAGCGCCTGATGCCGGGCGCGATCGCGCTGGGCGCCTTCTCGTTCACCATGGATTCGCTGCCGGGCACCCCGCAGATCCAGAACATCATCCCGACCACCTTCTTCAAGACCACGGGCTGGGCCGCCCCGGTGCTCGGCACCATCGGCTCGCTGTTCATCATCGTGGTCGGCCTGTCCTACCTCGAGTGGCGCCGCCGCGCGGCGATGGCCAAGGGCGAGGGCTACGGCGCCCACGTCGAGGCGGCTGAAACGGCCGACACGCAGGCGCTGCCGAACCCGGTCATCGCGGTGCTGCCGCTGGTGCTGGTGGGCGTGGCCAACTTCGTGTTTACCAAAATGATCCCGGTCTGGTACGGCGGCGACGCCTACACCGTGCCGACCGAGGTGCTGCCGGGCGTGCATACCCCGGTGACGGCGACCATCAAGACCGTGCTGGCGATCTGGTCGGTCGAAGCCGCGCTGCTGCTCGGCATCCTGCTGGTGATCGCGACCGCGTTCCGCCGCGTCAGCCAGCGTTTCGCGGCCGGCTCGAAGGAAGCCGTCGGCGGCGCCCTGCTGGCGGCGATGAACACCGCGTCCGAGTACGGCTTCGGCGGCGTGATCGCCGCGCTGCCGGGCTTCATCGTCGTCAGCGACGCCTTGAAAGGGATCCCGAACCCGCTGGTGAATGCCGCGGTCTCGGTCAGCTCGCTGGCCGGCATCACCGGCTCGGCTTCGGGCGGCATGAGCATCGCGCTGGCCGCCATGTCCGACCTGTTCATCAAGGGCGCCGAGGCGGCCCACATCCCGATGGAAGTCCTGCACCGCGTGGTCGCGATGGCCAGCGGCGGCATGGACACCCTGCCGCACAACGGCGCCGTGATCACCCTGCTGGCGGTGACCGGGCTGACGCACCGCGAGTCCTACCGCGAGATCTTTGCGATCACGATCATCAAGACCCTGGCGGTGTTCTTTGTGATCGGGGTGTTTTACGCGACTGGATTGGTCTAATTAGTTCGTCATTCCCGCGCAGGCGGGAATCCAAGTTCGGCGATCAGTGCAAATGCTTGCCTCTGTTGACGCTGAACTTGGGTTCCTTCCCTCGCGGGAAGGCGTGTCGGGCAATGCCCGGCACGACGACGGTCTAGTGCTGCTCGCGATGCCGCACAACCACCCGTTCGGTATCGCCAAAATAAGCGGCCAGCCGTTCCGCCATGTAGACGGAACGGTGCTGCCCGCCCGTGCAGCCGACCGCCACCGTCAGGTAGCTGCGGTTGTCGGTCTTGAACGAAGGCAGCCATTTCGCCACGAAGGCGCGGATGTCGGCCAGCATGTCGGCGGCCTGGGGCTGGGCGTCGAGGAAGGCGATGACGGGCGCGTCCTTGCCGGTCAGCGGGCGCAGCGTCAGGTCGTAGTAGGGGTTCGGCACCGCGCGCACGTCGAACACGAAGTCGGCGTCCAGCGGCACGCCATGCTTGAAGGCAAAGGATTCGAAGTACAGGGTCAGCTTTGCGTATTCGACCTCGGCCAGTTCCTTGACCCAGGCGCGCAGCTTGTTCGCCGACAGTTCCGAAGTGTCGATCACATGGCCCAGCTTCTCGATCGGGCCGAGGCGCTCGCGCTCTTCGGAAATGCATTCGATCAGGGTGCGGCGCGAAGCCGGGTTCTCGCCCGGGCGCAGCTCGTGCGACAGCGGATGGCTGCGGCGGGTTTCGGAAAAGCGCGCCACCAGCGAGTGGGTGCTGGCGGTCAGGTACATGACCTTCACCTCATGACCTTGCTCGCGCAGCATGCGCACGGTGGCCGGCAGTTCGGCCAGCGACTCGGCGCTGCGGGCGTCGACCGCGACGGCGACGCACTTGCTGTCGGCGCCGCTGATCGTGTCCACCAGCGAGGGCAGCAGGGCGGGAGGGAGGTTGTCGACGCAGTAGTAGCCTGCGTCTTCGAGGACATTCAGGGCAACCGATTTGCCGGAGCCCGAGATACCGGTGATGAGAACGATGCGCATATGCCGATGATACCGCATCAATACAAGGTTTGTCGTTGGCTGCCCTAGTCGCCGCTCATGGCCTGGCGCTGCCGTTCCATGAACTCCTGCAGCGTGTCGATGCCGCGCAGTTGCAGGATCGTATTGCGCACCGCGGCTTCCAGCAGCACCGCGATGTTGCGGCCGGCCGCGACGGGAATCACCACTTTGCGGATCGGCAGGCCCAGCACGTCCTCGGTCGGGAAGTGGAAGGGCAGGCGCTCGACTTCCTCGTCCAGCGCGCCGCGCTTGACCAGGTGGACGATCAGCTTCAGCCGCATCTTGCGGCGCACGGCGGTCTCGCCGAAGATCGCCTTGATGTCGAGCAGGCCGAGGCCGCGCACTTCGAGCAGGTTCTGCAGCAGCGGCGGGCAGCGGCCCTCGATCATGTTCGGCGCGATGCGCGAGAATTCGACCGCGTCGTCGGCCACCAGGCCGTGCGAACGCGAGATCAGTTCCAGGCCCAGCTCGCTCTTGCCGAGGCCGGAGTCGCCGGTGATCAGCACGCCCACGCCCAGCACGTCCATGAACACGCCATGCATGATCACGCGCTGCGCCAGTTTCTTGGATAAATAGACCCGCAGGAAGTCGATCACCTGGGCCGCCGGCAGCGGGGTCGAGAACAGTGGAATGTTCTGCTCGTCGCAGATGGCGAGGATGTCCGGCGGGGTGTCCAGGCCCTGGGCGATGATCAGGGCCGGCGGGCCGCCCGCGATCATCTCGCCGATCATGTGGCTGCGCGAGCCGGATTTCAGGCGCTGGTAGTAGTTCAGTTCCTGGTGTCCGAACACCTGGATGCGGCCAGGGTGGATCAGGTTCAGGTGGCCCACCTGGTCGGCGGCCGAGACGGCGTCGCCCGAGATCAGGCGCTCGCCGCCGGGGAAACCCGCGAACCAGCCGAGCTGCAGGCTGTCGCGATTGTCGTCGTACAGCCTCTGGATGGTCAGCGGTGTCTGCAGCATCGTCTTAACCCAAAGCCTGCAGGCTGGGTTGCCAGTTGATGATGCGCTCGTGCACCGAGCGCGGATCGGGATCGGTGGCCAGCGCGGTGCGCACGGCTTCGTCCGAGAACAGCTCCGCGATCTCGGACAGGATTTCCAGGTGCTGCTGGGTCACGTGGTCCGGGATCAGCAGGAAGAACAGCAGGCTCACCGGCAGGCCGTCCGGCGACTCGAAGGGAATCGGCTCGGCCAGGCGCACGAAGGCGGCCAGCGGCGACTTCAGGCTCTTGCTGCCCTTGATCCGGCCATGCGGCACGGCCACGCCATGGCCGAGCCCGGTGGAACCGAGGCGTTCGCGCGCGAACAGGTTGTCCGAGACCGTCGAGCGGGCGATGCCGCAGTTGTTCTCGAAAATCAGGCCGGCCTGTTCAAAGGCGCGCTTCTTGCTCGACACTTCCAGATCAAGCTGAACGTTTTCGAGCGAGAGGATTTTGCTTAGATTAGTCATAACACGCTTCGTATTGCGGTACACCCAGGTGCTTGCGAGCGGGAATTATAGGCCTGTTTTATGGCCGTGTAATTCGATTTCGCGTCTGTACAAGTGGGTGTTCGCACTCCTCATAAGGCCGTACGCAATTTCCGCTACGAAATCCCAAATTTTGCGCACGGAAAGGGTTATTTCAGGCCCATCTTTCGTATTTTCCAGCCGAATCTTGCCAACCTGCCCAGTGTGGCGCATGGCGCGACGCCCCAGTTGACGTCGCGCCGATGACACGATTCTGTCGCTGGAATCGCACATTAGATGGGGGCGATGCGCAGGTTTTCTATACAACCCGCGCATTGCGCACGGGCCTTACTGGCGGGCGGTGCGCAGGTTGGGCGGTTTAGCCGTGCTGAAATTGGCGCGCCAGGGGTTGATGTCGAGCCCGCCGCGCCGTGTGTAGCGAGCATACACGGCCAGCTTGTTCGGTTTGCACTGGCGCAGGATGTCGGTGAAGATGCGCTCGACACATTGCTCGTGGAATTCGTTGTGCTCGCGGAAACCGATCAGGTAGCGCAGCAGGCTTTCCTGGTCGATCTGCGGACCGACATAATGGATCTGCACGCTGGCCCAGTCGGGCTGGCCCGTCACCAGGCAGTTCGACTTCAGCAGGTGCGACACCAGGGTCTCTTCGACCGCCGCTTCGCCGTGGTTGGCGCGCAGCAGTTCGGGCGCCGGCGCATAGTTCTCGACCTCGATGTCGAGGCGGTCCAGCAGCACGCCTTCCAGCTCGCCCATCTTCAGCTTGCCGAAGTCTTCCGGCAGGGTCAGCGCCACGTGGACCGGCGCGCCGAAGGCGTTCGACAGGTCTTCGCGCAGCAGGGCCAGCAGGGCGTCGGTGTTCGCCAGGCGGGTCTGGTTGAAGGAGTTCAGGTACAGCTTGAAGGACTTCGATTCGACGATGTTGGGCGAATCGCCCGGCGCGGTAACCGTCGCGATCGCCACCTGTGGCTTGCCGCGCATGTTCAGCCACGACAGTTCGTAGGCATTCCAGATGTCGACGCCGAAGAAGGGCAGGGTGCCGGTCAGGCCGAGTTCGTCGCGCTTCTGCTGGCGCGGGATGGGAAACAGCAGCTCGGGCGCGTACTGGGTCTGGTAGGCCGAGGTCTTACCGAGCGGTGATTGATCAGGGGTATTGGTCATGGTTCAGTCTCGATAGACGGACTTGACGCGGGCATGCCGCGTCGGCAAAGCCGGCTATCGTACACCTTTTCCATGAACTGATGCGCCGCTCCGCGTGGGCACGTGGTGCCCACCCTACATCGCTACGGCGCAAGGCCGTAGGGTGGGCGGCCTCCGCCCACGCTTTAGGTCACAAGAACAGCTTGTAGACCGGGTTCTGCGTCTCGTCCCAATGGCGATACCCCAGGCTCGCCAGGAATTGCCGGAACTCATCCATCTCGCCGCCCGGCACCTGCAGCCCGACCAGGATGCGGCCGACGTCGCCGCCCTGGTTGCGGTAGTGGAACAGCGAGATATTCCAGTTCGGCGCCATGCTGTCGAGGAAGCGCATCAGCGCGCCCGGGCGTTCCGGGAATTCGAAGCGGTACAGCAGCTCGTCGTGCGCCAGCGCGCTCTTGCCGCCGACCAGGTGGCGGATGTGCAGCTTGGCCAGCTCGTCGTGCGTCAGGTCGAGGGTGCGGAAGCCATGTTCCTCGAAGGTGCGCGCCAGCATGCCGGATTCGCTGCGGCTACCGATCTGGACGCCGACGAAGATGTGGGCTTCGCGGTCGTCGCTGATGCGGTAGTTGAATTCGGTGACGTTGCGCGGGCCGACCAGGGCGCAGAAGCGCTTGAAGCTGCCGCGCTGTTCGGGGATGGTGACGGCGAACACGGATTCTCGGTCCTCGCCGACTTCGGCGCGCTCGGCCACGAAGCGCAGGCGGTCGAAATTCATGTTGGCGCCGCAGGCCACCGCCACCAGGGTTTCAGCCTTGACCGGCTCGCGCGTCATCTGCGAACGCTCGATATAGGCCTTGGCGCCGGCGACGGCCAGCGCGCCGGCCGGTTCGAGGATGCTGCGGGTGTCCTGGAACACGTCCTGGATCGCGGCGCAGATCGCGTCGGTATCGACGATCACGATTTCGTCGACCACTTCCTTGGCGATGCGGAAGGTTTCCTCGCCCACCAGCTTGACCGCGGTGCCGTCCGAGAACAGGCCGACGTCGGGCAGGGTGACGCGCTCGCCCGCTTTCAGGCTCTTCGCCATCGCATCCGAATCCACGGTCTGCACGCCGATGATCCTGATGTCCGGGCGCACCGCTTTCACATAGGCGCCCACGCCGGCAATGAGCCCGCCGCCGCCGATGGCGACGAAGATCGCGTGGATCGGGCCGGAGTGCTGGCGCAGGATCTCCATGCCGATCGTGCCCTGGCCGGCGATCACGTCCGGATCGTCGAAGGGGTGCACGAAGGTCAGCTTCTGCTCGCGTTCCAGGCTCAGCGCATGGTTGTAGGCATCGGTATAGGAATCGCCGTGCAGCACGACTTCGACATTGGCGCCGCCGCGCGCCTTGACCGCGTTGATCTTGACGGGCGGCGTGGTGGTCGGCATCACGACCAGGGCGCGGCAGCCGAGCCGGCTCGCCGACAGGGCCACGCCCTGCGCATGGTTGCCGGCCGAGGCGCAGATCACGCCGCGCTTGAGCTGCTCGGGCGTCAGGTGCGCCATCTTGTTGTACGCGCCGCGCAGCTTGAAGCTGAACACGCTCTGCATGTCCTCGCGCTTGAAATAAATGCGGTTGCCCATGCGCTGGGACAGCGTCGGGGCATATTCGAGCGGGGTTTCTTCGGCCACGTCGTAGACGCGCGCGGTCAGGATTTTCTTGAGGTAGTCGGTAGTCATGGCGGATGCGATCTCTGGATTCCGGGGCGACGCGAGACTGTCCTGCTAGGCGGTAACCGATGAGGTGTCCTGGGTGGCGGGCGTTGCCGGGTGGGGCGAAGCCTACCGTGTCGTGATGCGGGGTTTTTCCTCATTATAATGGACCACTCACCTCCACCACGTCCACCACTTCTTCGATGATCGAGTCCGCCGTCCTCTGGTTGCTGAAACTCCTTGCCGCGCCAGCCGTCGGACTCACCTCCGTCTTCCTGATCGCCTTCGTCTCGGCGACCCTGCTGCCGCTCGGCTCGGAGCCGGCCGTGTTCGCCGTCGTGAAAGCGAATCCGGCCATGTTCTGGCCGGCGATCCTGGTCGCGACCGTCGGCAACACGCTGGGCGGGGCGGTGGATTACTGGATCGGCTACCGCGCCAAGGTCGCCTTCGCCAAGGAGCGGAAATCGCGCTGGTTCCACTGGCTGGCGCGCTACGGGTCCAAGACCATGCTGCTGTCCTGGGTGCCGGGCATCGGCGATCCGCTGTGCACCCTGGCCGGCTGGCTGCACCTGCCGTTCTGGTCCAGCGTGATGTACATGGCGATCGGCAAGTTCGGGCGCTACATCTTCATGACCGCGACCCTGCTGTATGTGCCGGACGGGTGGTGGAAATGGATCGGCGACACCACCAGCCACTGGTTCGGCTGACGCCAGCGGCGGGCCGCGCCCACCCTGCGTGGATAAGATGTCGCGGTACGCATATGGCCGAGTTTTCGGTGCAAAAAAGGCTTTTCGTGCATCGAAAATTTGCACCAAAACACGTTTTTCCGATGTTTGTGCTAAACCGGCCTTGTAAAAATCGCTCTGACCCCAGCATGGTGCATCGCAATAAGCTAGAATAACTGTCCACTACGCGTCAGTTCGTCAGCCGATTCCATGAACGCACCAGCCAATATCCACGCCCTCCTCGAAGAGAACGCGCCCGCTCGCCTGCGCGAGATTCCCTATAACTACACCTCGTTTTCCGACCGCGAGATCGTGATCCGCCTGCTGGGCGAGTCTTCCTGGCGCCTGCTGGACGAACTGCGCGGCGCACGCCAGACCGGGCGCTCGGCGCGCATGCTGTACGAGGTGCTCGGCGACATCTGGGTCGTGCGCCGCAATCCGTATCTGCAGGACGACATGCTGGACAACCCGAAGCGGCGCGCCAAGCTGATCGAGGCCCTGCATCACCGCCTGGCCGAAGTCGACAAGCGCCGCCTGGCCGTCGATGCCGGGGACGGCGCCGATGCCGCCACCGCCACCGCGCGCAGCAGCGCGGTCGAACAGTTGCTGGCCGCGGCCCGCAAGGCGGTCGACGATTTCGGCAACGAGTTCCGCGCGATGTACGACCTGCGCAAGCGCGCGAAAGCCGTGCTGGGCCGCTACACCGACAAGCGCAATATCCGCTTCGACGGCATGCACCGCACCTCGCACGTGACCGACGCCACCGACTGGCGCGTCGAATATCCCTTCCTGGTGCTGGTGCCGGACAGCGAAGACGAGATGGCCGGCCTGGTGAAGGGCTGCATCGAGCTCGGCTTGACCATCATCCCGCGCGGCGGCGGCACCGGCTACACCGGCGGCGCGATTCCGCTGACGCCGATGTCGGCCGTTATCAATACCGAAAAGCTGATCCAGCTGGGCCAGGTCGAGCTGAGCCGCCTGCCGGGCGTGGACCGCGAGTACGCGACCATTTTCACCGGCGCCGGCGTCGTCACGCAGCAGGTGTCGCAGGCCGCCGAGAAGGCCGGCTTCGTGTTCGCGGTCGATCCGACCTCGGCGCACGCCTCCTGCATCGGCGGGAACATCGCCATGAACGCGGGCGGCAAGAAGGCCGTGCTGTGGGGTACCGCGCTCGACAACCTCGCTTCCTGGCGCATGGTCGACCCGAACGGCGACTGGCTGGACGTGACCCGCGTCGACCACAACCTCGGCAAGATCCACGATGCCCCGGTCGCCACCTTCAGGCTGGAATGGACCCATCCGTCGGAAAAGGGCGCACCCAAGGGCGCGCCGTTCCGCACCGAGACGCTCTCCATCGAAGGCCGCCGCTTCCGCAAGGAGGGCCTGGGCAAGGACGTGACCGACAAATTCCTGGCCGGCCTGCCGGGCATCCAGAAGGAAGGCACGGACGGCCTGATCACCTCGAGCCGCTGGATCCTGCACAAGATGCCGAAGTTTACGCGCACCGTGGCGCTGGAATTCTTCGGCCAGGCGCGCGACGCGATCCCCTCGATCGTCGAGATCAAGGACTATCTCGATAGCCTGCCCAAGAACGGCAAGCCGGAATTCGAGAGCCTGCGCCTGGCGGGCCTGGAGCACCTGGACGAGCGCTACCTGCGCGCGGTCGGCTATGCCACCAAATCCAAGCGCGGCACGCTCCCGAAGATGGCGCTGTTCGGCGACATCGTCGGCGACGACGAGAACGCCGTCGCGCAGGCCGCCTCCGAAGTGGTGCGCCTGGCGAATACCCGCGTCGGCGAAGGCTTCGTCGCCGTGAGCGCGGAAGCCAGGAAAAAATTCTGGCTGGACCGCGCCCGCACCGCGGCCATCGCGCGCCACACCAACGCCTTCAAGATCAACGAAGACGTCGTGATCCCCCTGAACCGCATGGGCGAGTACACCGACGGCATCGAGCGCATTAACATCGAGCTCTCGATCAAGAACAAGCTGAAACTGGTCGAGGAACTGCACGCCCTGTTCAGCTCCGGCCAGCTGGAAGTGACCAAGGCCGACGACGCCACCGGCGAAGGCGTGTCGAAGGAAGAGATCCTGGGCGACCGTCCGCAGCAGGCCGACGAGTTGCTGGGCAAGGTCGCGGCGCGCTGGGGCTGGCTGCTGGCGAATCTCGACCAGCCGCTGACGGCGGTGCGTTCGAAACTGGCCGAGTTCGGCCTGGACGGTTTCTACGAGACCTTCGAGCGCCGCATCTCGGCGCAGCCGCAGGCGACCCTGTTCGACGTGGTGCAGGACCACACGGTGCGCGTTTCGTGGAAGAGCGACATCCGCGCGCCGCTGCGCCAGATCTTCAACGGCGCGGCGTACAAGCCGATCCTCGACGAGGCGACCGCCATCCACCAGCGCGTGCTGCGCTCGCGCGTGTTCGTCGCGCTGCACATGCACGCGGGCGACGGCAACGTGCACACCAACCTGCCGGTGAACTCGGACGACTACGCGATGCTGCAGGACGCCCATAAAGCGGTCGAGCGCATCATGAAGCTGGCGCGTTCGCTGGACGGCGTGATCTCGGGCGAACACGGCATCGGCATCACCAAGCTGGAGTTCCTGACCGACGACGAGATCCGCGACTTCCGCGACTACAAGCAACGCGTCGATCCGGAAGGGCGCTTCAACAAGGGCAAGCTGCTCAACACCGACACCGCCTACGCCGACCTGCGCAACGCCTACACGCCGTCCTTCGGCCTGATGGGCCACGAGTCGCTGATCATGCAGCAGAGCGACATCGGCGAGATCGCCAACAGCGTCAAGGACTGCCTGCGCTGCGGCAAGTGCAAGCCGGTCTGCACCACCCACGTGCCGCAGGCGAACCTGCTGTACTCGCCGCGCGACAAGATCCTCGCGACCTCGGCGCTGATCGAAGCCTTCCTGTACGAGGAACAGACCCGCCGCGGCGTCTCGATCCGGCACTGGGAAGAATTCGAGGACGTGTCCGACCACTGCACCGTGTGCCACAAGTGCGTGACGCCGTGCCCGGTCAACATCGACTTCGGCGACGTTTCGATGAACATGCGTAACCTGCTGCGCAAGATGGACAAGCGCAGCTTCAAGCCGGCCAACCGCGCCGCCATGTTCTTCCTGAACGCGACCGACCCGACCACCATCAACGCCACCCGCAAGGCGATGGTCGACTGGGGTTACAAAGCCCAGCGCCTCGGTGCGAGCGTGCTGAAGGCGGTGGCGAAGGAACAGACCAAGGCGCCGCCGCCGACCACCGGCAAGGCCCCGGTGCGCGAGCAGGTGATCCACTTCGTGAACAAGAAGATGCCGGGCAACCTGCCGAAGAAGACCGCGCGCGCCCTGCTGGACATCGAGGACGACAAGGTCATCCCGATCATCCGCAATCCGAAGCTCACCAATGCCGACACCGAAGCCGTGTTCTACTTCCCGGGCTGCGGCTCCGAGCGCCTGTTCTCGCAGGTGGGCCTGGCGACCCAGGCGATGCTGTGGGAAGTGGGCGTACAGACCGTGCTGCCGCCGGGCTACCTGTGCTGCGGCTACCCGCAGCGCGGCGCCGGCCAGTACGACAAGGCCGACAAGATGATGACGGATAACCGCGTGCTGTTCCACCGCATGGCGAACACGCTGAACTACCTCGACATCAAGACGGTGCTGGTCTCCTGCGGCACCTGCTACGACCAGCTCGCGACCTACGAGTTCGAGAAGATCTTCCCGGGCTGCCGCATCATGGACATCCACGAATACCTGCTCGAGAAGGGCGTCAAGCTGGAAGGCGTCACCGGTACCCGCTACATGTACCACGACCCCTGCCACACGCCGATGAAGCTGCAGGATTCGGTCAAGACCGTGAACGCGCTGGTGCAGACCGCCGACAACGTGAAGATCGAGAAGAACGACCGCTGCTGCGGCGAATCGGGCACCTTCGCGGTGAGCCGTCCCGACATCGCGACCCAGGTCCGCTTCCGCAAGGAGCAGGAGATGGAGAAGCAGGCCGACAAGCTGCGCGCCGACGGCTTCAGCGGCGACGTCAAGATCCTGACCAGCTGCCCGTCCTGCCTGCAGGGCCTGTCGCGCTACAACGACGATTCGGGCACGACCGCCGACTACATCGTGGTCGAGATCGCGCGGCATCTGCTGGGCGAGAACTGGCTGCCGAACTACGTGGCGAACGCGAACAACGGCGGTATCGAGAGGGTGCTGGTATGACCAGGGTTCAAGGCTGCGAGCTGTGCGAACTGGCGGCGTCGTTCAAGGTCGTCGCCAACGACAAGTTCTCGGTGATCCTGGCCGACGACGCCAACTACCCCGGCTTCGCCCGCGTGATCTGGAACGAACACGTGCGCGAGATGAGCGACCTGGCGGATGAAGACCGCCTGCTGCTGAACGACGCCGTGTGGAAGCTGGAACAGGCCGTGCGCGAGGCGATGCAGCCGCTGAAGGTGAACGTCGCCAGCCTCGGCAACGTGGTGCCGCACCTGCACTGGCACGTCATCCCGCGCTATGCGGACGATGCGCATTTCCCGGCGCCGGTGTGGGCGCAGGCGGTGCGCTCGACCGACGAGGCGGTGCTGGGACAGAGGAGGGCGTTGGTGCCGGAGTTGGTGGAAGCGATCAAACGAAAGTTCGCAAACCGATAAAATAGCGTCAATCGTTACCCTGCGCACCGTCGTTCCCGCGCAGGCGGGAAGTCATTTCGGGCAATGCCCGGAATGACAGCTCAACAGCCAACTCTTACAGACACCATGCCCACCCCAACCAACCTCACCATCCGCCAGCAATCCAGAATCCTGGAAATCGCCTTCGACGACGGCGCCGCCTTTTCCATCCCGTTCGAGCTGATGCGCGTGTACTCGCCCTCGGCCGAAGTGAAGGGCCATGGCCCGGGCCAGGAAGTGCTGCAGGTCGGCAAGCGCAACGTCGGTATCGAAGGCGTCGAGCCGGTCGGTAACTATGCCGTCAAGCCCCTGTTCACCGATGGCCACAATTCCGGGATCTATACCTGGGACTACCTGTACAAGCTGGGGCGCGAGCACGAGGCGCTGTGGCAGGACTACCTGCAGCGCCTGCAGGCGGCCGGCTTCCCGGGCGACAGCGGACGCGAGCCGGGCACCATGCTGCCGGGCGCCCCCGTGCGTACCGGCGGCTGCGGCGGCCACTGAGGCCACGCACAGCCTTGCAAAGCGGGCCGGCAAAACAACAGCGGCCCGCAAGTTTGTTGACATGCGGAAATACGATTGTTAGCATCTGGCCGTATTGACGATTTCGACACGCCTCTCCTTTCCTGCCCAAGCCCTCGCAGGTAGGGCCTTCGACGTCTCCATCTTCGCGCCCGGCCGGCAGGCCGCATCGCTTTCCCAGGCCCCAGCCCCAGGCCTCCGCTTTTCAATATTTTTTCACCGCCCGTCGCGGTGCGCGTCCGCACGTCCGTCAAATCGAGAAAACAGATGAGTAAACAAGCTCCCATGAAAGTCAGTACCCGCCTGAGCCTGGCTATCGGCGCCATCCTTGTCCTGCTGGTGGCCGTCAGCGCCATCGGCCTGCTGCGCTTGAGCAGCATGAACCGCACGATGCAGATGATGTCCAGCGATCGCGTGCCGAAGATCATTACCGCGAGCGACTGGCTGTTCCGCGTGATGGAGTCCGCGCGCCACACCCGCAACATGCTCATCCTCGACGACGCGGCGAAAATCAAGGCCGAGGTAGACGGCGTCAATGACGACAAGAAAGCACGCGCCGAGTACATGGAAAAGCTGAAGGCGACCGTCACCACCCCGCGCGGCAAGGCGGCGCTGCAGGAAATCATCGACCGCCGGGCCGACTACACGCCGGGCGAGGACGCCTACCTGAAACTGGTGCTGGCCGGCGACCGCGCCGCCGCCAAGGAGCTGCTGCTGCAGACCGTGCGGCCGCGCCAGCTCGAATACATCAGCGCCCTGCGCAAATTCATCGACGTGCAAAGGGAACTCATCGGCGAAAGCCAGCGTGGCGCAGCCGAAGAGTACGCGACCGCCCGCGACCTCATGATCGGCAGCAGCGTCGCCGCGCTGCTGGTCGCCGCCGCGTGCGGCTTCCTGCTGACCCGCTCGCTGGTGCGCCAGATCGGCGCCGAACCTGCGGATGTGATGGAAGCGGCCGACCGCATCGCCTCGGGCGACCTGGCCGCCGATATCGCGCTGCGTGCCGGCGACACCGCGAGCATCCTGTTTTCGATCAAGCGCATGCGCGACAGCCTGTCGGCCATCGTCGGCAACGTGCGGGCCGGTACCGATACGATCGCCTCCGCCGCCAGCCAGATCGCCGCGGGCAACCAGGACCTGTCCTCGCGCACCGAGGAGCAGGCCGGCTCGCTCGAGGAAACCGCGTCCTCGATGGAGGAAATGACCTCGACCGTCAGGCAGAACGCCGAGAACGCGCGCCAGGCGAACGTGCTGGCCGCTTCGGCGTCGCAAGTGGCGCTCAAGGGCGGCACCGTGGTGGCGCAGGTGATCGACACGATGGGCACGATCAACGACGCCTCGGGCAAGATTGTCGACATCATCAGCGTCATCGATGGCATCGCCTTCCAGACCAATATCCTGGCGCTGAACGCGGCGGTCGAGGCCGCGCGCGCGGGCGAGCAGGGCCGCGGCTTTGCCGTGGTCGCGAGCGAAGTGCGCAACCTGGCGCAGCGCTCGGCGGCGGCGGCCAAGGAAATCAAGCAGCTGATCGGCGATTCGGTCGAGAAGGTCGCGTTCGGGTCGCGCCTGGTCGACGAGGCCGGCAGCACGATGCAGGACATCGTCGCCAGTGTGCAGAAGGTGGCCGATATCCTGGGCGAGATCAGCACGGCGAGCCGGGAGCAGGAGTCCGGCATCGAGCAGATCAATGGGGCGATCAGCCAGATGGACGCGGTGACCCAGCAGAACGCCGCGCTGGTCGAGGAAGCGGCCGCGTCGGCCGAGTCGATGCAGGAACAGTCGATGCGCCTGGCGGAGTTGGTCGCGGTGTTCAAGCTCCAGGCAGCGGCGACAGGCGCGGCGCCGGGGTACAGGGCGAACGCCGGCAAGCAGGGCTTCCGCGCGCTGGCGGCCCACGCCTGACGCCTGGATGGGGCGGTACAAATGGAAAAGCCGGCTGACGCCGGCTTTTTTTTGGAGGCAGGCTTCCGCCTCGGCCGACTGGTCGGCGCTTATGCCTGCGGCTGGATGTTAGCCGCTTGCTTGCCCTTCGGGCCGGTGGTGATTTCGAAGCTGACGCGCTGGTTCTCCGCCAGGGACTTGAAGCCGGCCACATTGATCGCCGAGAAGTGCGCGAACAGGTCGTCGCCGCCGTCATCCGGTTTGATGAAGCCAAAGCCCTTGGAATCGTTGAACCATTTCACAGTGCCAGTCGCCATGTCATATCTCTCTCTAAAGGATTTTGTATAAAACCTCGCCGGGCCGCTGGTCTACGCCATTCGAACTCGACAAAGCTGAACCACTATAAGCAAAATTTCAAGAAAGTGCTGCACGATTGAAACGGAACGTTTGACAGTGTTGTTATTTCGGCGACAACGCCACAAACCGGCCGTTTCGGCAGCCCGGCAGTATGAAAAATGGGTGGCGCCTGCGCCTGGGAGCGGCCTTGTATAATGCAAGAAGATCAAACTGGCAAACGATATGACCAACACCACCCATTTCGGCTACAAGACTGTTTCCGAGGACGACAAGGTCCACGAGGTCGCCAAGGTTTTCCATTCGGTCGCGTCGAAGTACGACGTGATGAACGACCTGATGTCCGGCGGCCTGCACCGCATCTGGAAGACCTTCACGATCGCCCAGGCGGGCGTGCGTCCCGGCTTCAAGGTGCTCGACATCGCCGGCGGCACCGGCGACCTCGCCAAGGCGTTCGCCAAACAGGCGGGGCCGAGCGGCGAGGTCTGGCTCACCGACATCAACGAATCGATGCTGCGCGTCGGCCGGGACCGCCTATTGAATAAAGGTCTAGTCACCCCCACCTTGCTGTGTGACGCGGAGAAGTTGCCGTTCCCGGATAATTACTTCGACCGGGTCAGCGTGGCTTTCGGCCTGCGCAACATGACGCACAAGGACCAGGCGCTGGCCGAGATGCGCCGCGTGCTGAAGCCGGGCGGCAAGCTGCTGGTGCTGGAGTTCTCGAAAGTGGCGGCGCCGCTGCAGAAGCCGTACGACATCTATTCGTTCTCGGTGCTGCCGTGGCTGGGCCAGCGCATCGCCAACGATGCCGAGAGCTACCGCTACCTGGCCGAATCGATCCGCATGCACCCCGACCAGGAAACGCTGAAATCGATGATGGAAGGCGTGGGCCTGGAACGCGTGCAGTACTACAACCTGACGGCTGGCGTGGCTGCACTGCACACCGGCATCAAACTTTGAGGTGTCGACGATGAAGAAATTCTTGGCCAGCATGATGATCGCAGTGACCGCGCTGTCGATGGTTGCCGATGCGTTCGCGCGTCCGGTGGGCGGCGGTCGCTCCTTTGGCCGCCAGTCCTCGTCGGTCAGCCGGATGCGCGCGCCGGCCCCGGCGCCCGCTCCGAGCCCGGTGCAGCAGCCGTCCTACCAGCGTCCGGCCCCGGCCCCGATGGCGCCGCAGCCGATTCCGCAGAAGCGTCCGAGCATGTGGAAGGGCGTACTGGGCGGCGCCCTGCTGGGTCTCGGCCTGGGCGCGCTGTTCTCGCACTTCGGCATCGGCGGCGCCATGGCCAGCGCGCTGTCTTCGATCCTGATGATCCTGCTGCTGGTGTTCGCCGTGATGTTCATCGTGCGCATGTTCCGCCGCAAGGACACCCCGGCGAATCCGCAGTTTTCGGGCTTCAACCAGAACCCGGTGCCGGCCACGGCCACCCCGGAAATCGGTTCGGGCCTGGACCAGGGCTGGCAGCCGAACACCTATTCCGGCGGCTACAACCAGCCGACCTCGAACGTGTCACTGAACAAGCAGGGCGCCCACCAGCAGTGGGGCGTGCCGGAGGGCTTCGATACCGAGGCCTTCCTGCGCCATGCGAAAGCCTCGTTCATCCGCATGCAGGCCGCCTGGGACCGCGGCGACCTGGCCGACCTGCGCGAATTCACCTCGCCCGAAGTGTTCGCCGAGCTGCAGCTGCAGATCCAGGAACGCGGCGGCAACCAGGACTTTACGGAAGTCGTCTCGATCGACGCCCAGCTGCTGGGCATCGAAACCACCGAGCGCGACTACCTGGCGAGCGTGCAGTTCAACGGCATGATCCGCAATGCCCCGGGCGCGCAGCCCGAGCCCTATGTCGAGGTGTGGAACCTGGCGAAACCGCTGCAGGGCACGGGCGGATGGGTGCTGGCGGGTATCCAGCAGATCACCTAAGGAAGACCGAGAAACCTGCTGCGCGTTGCCCTGTCGGCCTGCGATGCCCGCTGTACTCTCGTACAGCTGCCTTCTCGGCCGACATGGCTGCCGCTCGCTACGGTTTCTCGCTTCCGAGATCATTTTTGCAATATTTTTTGCTTTAACGACCCGTGCCGCCGGGTTTGTGCCCCGGCGAACTGGTAAGATCGAACCGCCCAATCAGGGCGGTTTTTTTTTGAACGCAAGCATCGATGTCACCGACTTCTTCTTTCCTGTCGCCGCAGCGCGGTTTAACGGCCTCGGCCGTGGCGACCATCAATCACCTGCTGGCCCAGGAAGCCTGGGCGCGCGATACCTTGATGCGCCGTGCTGGCAAGGTTGCCTGCATCGACATGGGCCATGTGCGCCTGTGCATGCGCGTGGCCCGCGACGGCATGCTCGAGGTGGCCGGCGATGAAGACCTGCCGGACGTGACCATCCACGTGAAAGCCGGCGACCTGCCGCTGATCCTGCAGAACCGCGACCGCGCCTTTTCCTATGTGCGCATCGACGGCGATGCCGAATTCGCCAACACGATTTCCCAGCTTTCCAAAGGGCTGCGCTGGGATGCGGAGCACGACCTCGAACGCCTGTTCGGGCCGATCGCCGCCAACCGGCTGGCGGGCGGCGCGCGCGCGGCGGTGTCGCATGCCACTTCGGCCGGGCGCCGCCTGGCCGAGAACGTCGCCGAATTCCTGCTGGAAGAGCGCCGGGTGCTGATCCGCCCGGGCACCGTCGATGCCTTCGCGGACGAGGTGAACCGCCTGCGCGACGACGTCGAGCGCACCGCCAAGCGCATTGCCAGACTCGAACAGAAACTCGAACAGAAACTGGAACAGCGCGCCCAGCGCCCAACAACGGATAGCTGATGATTCTGAAATTCCTGCGCCTGCTGAAAATCTTCACGGTTGCCACGCGTTACGGCCTCGACGAAATCGCCATGTCCGGGTTCGACGTGCCGCGCACGGCCCGCTTCATCAACACGATGCTCTTCTGGCGCCGCATCACCTCGCCGCGCGCGATCCGCCTGCGCCTGGCGCTGGAAGAGCTGGGCCCGATCTTCGTGAAGTTCGGCCAGGTGCTGTCGACCCGCCCCGACCTGATGCCGCCGGACATCGTGGCCGAGCTGTCGCTGCTGCAGGACCGCGTGCCGCCCTTCGATTCCGACCTGGCCATCGCCCAGATCACCAGCGCCCTCGGGGCGCCCCCCAGCGAGCTGTTCGCCACCTTCGAGCGGACCCCGGTGGCCTCGGCCTCGATCGCCCAGGTCCACTTTGCTACCCTGAAGAACGGCAAGGAAGTCGCGGTCAAGGTGCTGCGCCCCGGCATGAAGACCACCATCGACGAAGACCTGGCGCTGATGCAGATGGCGGCCGGCCTGGTCGAGAAGGTGTGGCCGGACAGCCGCCGCCTGAAGCCGCGCGAAGTGGTCGCCGAGTTCGACAAATACCTGCACGACGAGCTCGACCTGATGCGCGAAGCCGCCCAGGCCAGCCAGCTGCGCCGCAACTTCGCCAACTCGACCCTGCTGATGGTCCCGGAGATGTACTGGGATTACTGTTCCAGTAGCGTGATCGTGATGGAGCGCATGAACGGCATCCCGATCTCGCAGACCGACCGCCTGGTCGCCGCCGGTGTCGACCTGAAGAAATTGTCGCGCGATGGCGTCGAGATCTTCTTTACCCAGGTGTTCCGCGACGGCTTCTTCCATGCGGATATGCACCCCGGCAACATCCTGGTGTCGGTGGAAGAGGCGACCTTCGGCCGCTACATCGCGCTCGACTTCGGCATCGTGGGCACCCTGAACGACTTCGACAAGGATTACCTGTCCCAGAACTTCCTGGCCTTCTTCCGCCGCGACTACAAGCGCGTGGCCGAAGCCCACATCGAATCCGGCTGGGCGCCGCGCAATACCCGCGTCGACGAGCTGGAAGCCGCCGTGCGCGCCACCTGCGAACCGATCTTCGACCGCCCGCTGAAGGACATTTCCTTCGGCCAGGTGCTGCTGCGCCTGTTCCAGACCTCGCGCCGCTTCAACGTCGAGGTCCAGCCGCAACTCGTGCTGCTGCAGAAGACCATGCTCAACATCGAGGGCCTGGGACGCCAGCTCGACCCGGAACTCGACCTGTGGAAGACGGCGAAGCCCTATCTGGAACGCTGGATGGCGGAGCAGGTCGGCTGGCGCGGCATGGTCGAGCGCCTGCGCGACGAAGCGCCGCGTTTCGGCCAGATCTTCCCGCAGATTCCGCGCCTGGTGCACCAGGTATTGCACAAGCACGCGCACAGCGACCTCGACATGGGCGACCTGATGGCCAAGCTGGTGGAGAACCAGCGCCGCACTAACCGCCTGCTGGCCGTGCTTGCCGGCGTCACGGGCATCGCGGTCATCGGCCTGGCCGCCATGCATTTCGTCCGGTTCTGAGGCCATGCCCGAGTTCTCCAGCCGTGACCCGCTCGCGCCCGCGTTCTGGGACGAGCGTTTCGACAGGCAGTTCACGCCCTGGGACCGGGGCGGTGCGCCGGCCGAGCTGCGCGATTTCGTGGCGCGGTCTCCCAAGCCCTGCTCGGCACTGGTGCCGGGCTGCGGCGCGGCCCACGAACTGGCGCTGATGCTGGAAGCCGGCTGGGACGCCACCGCGATCGATTTTTCGGCGGCCGCCGTCGCGCGCGCGAGGACCCTGGCCGGGCAGTGGGCCGAGCGGATCGTGCAGGCCGACTTTTTCGACTACGCCCCGCCGCGCCCGCTCGACCTCATCTACGAACAGGCCTTCCTGTGCGCGCTGCCGCGCAAGCGCTGGCCCGATGTGGCGCGGCGCTGGGAACAGCTGCTGCCCAGCGGCGGATTGCTGGTGGGTTATTTCTTCTTCGACGATGCGCCGAAAGGGCCGCCGTTCGGCATCACCCGCACGCAGCTGGACGGGCTGCTGGCGCCCGCCTTCGACTGCATCGTGGACGAGGCGGTCAAGGAGTCGGTGCCGGTATTCGCCGGCAGGGAGCGCTGGATGGTGTGGCAGCGTAAGTAAAGCGGCGCGCCAAAAGAAAAGGGCCCGCAAGGGGCCCTGATTTGAAGTCGTTCTTGTATGGCTTGGCGGCGACGGCTGGGCCAGTCGCGCAAACTTCTGTTTCTTAGCAACTAAGGAGTGCTATTTAAACAGGTATGTTGATGTTCGGCAAACGTAACCCATCCGTTATGCGGAATAAAAACAACACTGTTGCCGAATAGCAGCAAGTTGCATGGCTGTTCATCCTGCCTTCCGACCGCTTCAAGGGGCAACTCCGTCCGCAAAAGCTTTATAATTCAGGGTTTTGATGATTTTTGCGGAGTATTCAGATGCCGATTTACGCCTACCGCTGCGATGAATGCGGTTTTGCCAAAGATGTACTGCAAAAGATGTCGGATCCGGTGCTGACCGTCTGCCCGTCGTGCGGCAAGTCATCGTTCAAGAAGCAAGTTACCGCCGCCGGTTTCCAGCTCAAGGGCACCGGCTGGTATGTGACCGACTTCCGCGGTGGCAGCGCCCCGGCGACCGGCGCGGCGCCGTCGACGACCGACAGCGGCAGCAGCACGAGCAGCGATAGTAGCGCCACTGCGGCGCCTGCGCCAACGCCGGCGGCGACGCCGGGCGGCAGCACCTGACCCTTTTGGACACCGATGCGTAAATATTTCATTACCGGCGCGCTGGTGCTGGTTCCCCTGGCGATTACCGCCTGGGTGCTCAACTTCGTGATCGGCACGCTGGACCAGTCGCTGGTGCTGGTGCCGAGCGAGTGGCAGCCGCGCACCTACATCCCCGGCCTGGGTGCGATCATCACGCTGGCGATCGTGTTCCTGACCGGCGTGCTGACCAATAACCTGGTCGGCAAGTGGTTCGTGCGCATGTGGGAGCGCGTACTGAACCGCATCCCGGTCGTCAATTCGATCTACGGCAGCGTCAAGCAGGTGTCCGACACCCTGTTCTCGTCCTCGGGCAACGCGTTCCGCAAGGCCGTGCTGATCCCATACCCGCACGAGAATTCGTACACGATCGCCTTCCTGACCGGCGTGCCCGGGGGCGACGTGAAGAACCACCTGGTGGGCGACTACGTGAGCGTCTACGTGCCGACCACCCCCAACCCGACGTCCGGCTTCTTCCTGATGCTGGAGCGCAGCCGGGTGGTCGAACTGGACATGACGGTCGATGCGGCCCTGAAGTACATCGTGTCGATGGGCGTCGTGGCCCCCGTGACGGCGGAAGAGGCCGGGACGGCCGGGGTCGCCGCCAGGGACGCCGTCGCCGCAGAATAAAAGAAGATAGCAAGAATCAAACGCCTGCAAGCAGGTACCGAATAACTAACCTGGATCGAAAAACTATGTCCTCCATGCGTACCAACTACTGCGGCCTCGTGACCGAAGAGCTGCTGGGCCAAACCGTCAGCCTGTGCGGCTGGGTGCACCGCCGCCGCGACCACGGCGGGGTGATCTTCATCGACCTGCGCGACCGTGAAGGCCTGGTGCAGGTCGTCTGCCACCCCGACAATGCGGAAGTCTTCAAGGCCGCCGAGCACGTGCGCAACGAGTACTGCCTGCGCATCACCGGCACCGTCGTGAACCGCCTGGAGGGCACCGCCAACGCCAACCTGAAGTCGGGCAAGATCGAGATCAACACCACCGGCCTGGAAGTGCTGAACGCCTCGGTCCCGGTGCCGTTCCAGCTGGACGACGACAACCTGTCGGAAACCACCCGCCTGACGCACCGCGTGCTCGACCTGCGCCGCCAGCAGATGCAGCACAACCTGCGCCTGCGTTATAAAGTGTCGATGGAAGTGCGCAAGTACCTGGACAACCTGGGCTTCATCGACATCGAGACCCCGATGCTGACCAAGTCGACCCCGGAAGGCGCGCGCGACTACCTGGTGCCGTCGCGCGTCAACCCGGGCAACTTCTTCGCGCTGCCGCAGTCGCCGCAGCTGTTCAAGCAGCTGCTGATGGTCGCCAACTTCGACCGCTACTACCAGATCACCAAGTGCTTCCGCGACGAAGACCTGCGCGCCGACCGCCAGCCGGAATTCACCCAGATCGACTGCGAGACCTCGTTCCTGACCGAGCAGGAAATCCGTGACCTGTTCGAAGACATGATGCGCGTCGTCTTCAAGAACGCCGCCGGCATCGACCTGCCGAACCCGTTCCCGGTGATGGACTTCGCCACCGCCATGGGCTCCTACGGTTCGGACAAGCCGGACATGCGTGTGAAACTGCAGTTCACCGACCTGACCGAACTGATGAAGTCGGTCGAATTCAAGGTGTTCAACAGCGCCGCCAACATGGCCGGCGGCCGTGTGGTCGGCATGCGCGTGCCGCAGGGCGGTTCGATGCCGCGTTCGGAAATCGACGCGTACACCCAGTTCGTCGCCATCTACGGCGCCAAGGGCCTGGCTTACATCAAGGTCAACGAGAAGGCCAAGGGCCGTGACGGCCTGCAGTCGCCGATCGTGAAGAACATCTCGGATGAGGTGCTGGCCAAGGTGCTGGAACTGACCGGCGCCGAAGACGGCGACCTGATCTTCTTCGGTGCCGACAAGGCCAAGGTCGTCAACGACGCCATCGGCGCGCTGCGCGTGAAGATCGGCCACTCGGAATTCGGCAAGAAGGCCGGCCTGTTCGACGACCGCTGGGCGCCGCTGTGGGTGATCGACTTCCCGATGTTCGAGTACGACGAGGAAGGCGACCGCTGGAACGCGACCCACCACCCGTTCACCGCGCCGAAGGACGGCCACGAAGACATGCTCGAGACCAACCCGGGCGCCTGCGTCGCCAAGGCCTACGACATGGTCCTGAACGGCTGGGAACTGGGCGGCGGTTCGATCCGTATCCACCGCGAAGAAGTCCAGAGCAAGGTGTTCCGCGCGCTGAAGATCGACGCCGAGGAAGCCCAGCTGAAGTTCGGCTTCCTGCTGGACGCCCTGCAGTACGGCGCCCCGCCGCACGGCGGCCTGGCCTTCGGCCTGGATCGCCTGATCACGCTGATGACCGGCTCCGAGTCGATCCGCGACGTGATCGCCTTCCCGAAGACCCAGCGCGCGCAAGACCTGCTGACCAACGCGCCGTCGGAAGTCGACGAGAAGCAGCTGAAAGAGCTGCATATCCGTCTGCGTAACGAGCAGCCGAAGGTGGCTTAAGTAATACCCCGTCGTCCCCGCGACCCCTTCGTCCTCCCCGCGACCCCTTCGTCGTCCCCGCGCAGGCGGGGACCCAAGTTTGTAAGCGTTCCGATAGCGCATGCAGAACTTGGGTCCCGCCTGCGCGGGAGTCGTTTCTGGCAATGCCAGGAACGACGTTTTTTAGCGCTACAATAATGGGATGCCTCACAAGATCCCCGAATCCGTCCTGGTCGTCATCCACACCGCCGACCTGGAAGTGCTGCTGATCGAGCGCGCCGACCGGCCTGGCTTCTGGCAATCCGTCACCGGATCGCTCGACCGGATCGACGAACCGCTGCTGGAAACCGCCGCCCGCGAGCTGTTCGAGGAAACCGGCATCGTCGCCGACGGCGAACGCATCGTCCTGCGCGACTGGCACTTGTCGAACATCTACGAGATCTACCAGACCTGGCGCCACCGTTACGCGCCCGGCGTCACCCACAACACCGAACACGTGTTTTCCGTCTGCGTGCCGCGCGACATCCCGGTCGTGCTGGCGCCGCGCGAACATCTGCAATACGCCTGGCTGCCGCTGCTGGAAGCGGCCGACCGCTGCTTCTCCAGCTCGAACGCCGAAGCCATCCTCCAATTGCCGCGCCACCTGGACTGATCCGCTGCCGCGGAGCCAGTTGTTGCAAAGACCCAACCGTGGAGAAGATCGTTCCCCGCGTAGCCTGTCGTTATTTTCGCATGGCAATGAATGTTTCTTGACCGACACACTGCGGGTTGATACTTTTGGTCTGAAAGAGTTTCTCCATCCGGTTTCTTTGTTCCGAGGCGCATCATGGCCGACACGCTCGTCATCCCGATCGACCAGGTCCAGATCGGCCTGTACATCTACCTGGACCTGAAGTGGTTCCAGCACCCCTTCGCCTTCAGCCATTTCAAGGTCAAGACCGAAGACCAGCTCACCACCCTGCGCGGCCTGGGCATCGACACGGTGCGCGTGGATCCCGCGCTCAGCGATATCCCGGTGCCCGCGCCGGGGCCGGCCCAGCCTGCGGCGGCCGAATCCGCGCCTGCCGTGTCCGCGCTGGACAGGAGCGAGTCGCCGATGCTGGCGGCGAAGCGGGCGATGATGGAGCGCCTGCGCGAGCAGCGCGAGAACGCGGCGCGCGTCGAGCAGGCCTTCGTCGATACCGCGCGCGCGATCCGCGACATCGACCGCAACCTGTTCTCCCAGCCGGCCGAGACGATGCGCGTGGCCGGCAAGTTGATCGGCAAGATCACCGATTCGATCCTGGCCGCGCCCGAACTCGCGATCAACCTGATGGGCGATAAGCTCGGCGGCGAGGAAATCTATGTGCATTCCCTCAACGTCACGATGCTGTCGATGATGATCGCGCGCGACATCAAGCTGCCGCACGAAGTGGCCAGCCTGCTCGGCATGGGCGCGCTGCTCCACGACATCGGCACCAGGAACATCCCGGACAAGGTGCTGAACAACCCCGATCCCTATAACCACGCCGAGCAGGCGCTGGTCGAGACCCATTGCCACGGCGGTTTCGAGATCGGCCAGAAACTGGGCTTGGCGGCGCCGGCCCTGGCGATCATCCGCGACCACCACGAGCTGTTCGACGGCAGCGGCTATCCGCGCCACCTGCAGGGGGAGGCAATCAACGTCCTGAGCCGGATCGTCTCGATCGCCAACTACTACGACGAATTGTGCAACCCCCGCAATCCGGCCGAGGCCCTCACGCCGCACGAGGCGCTGTCGCTGATGTTCGCCAAGATGCGCAGCCGCTTCGATCCCAAGCTGCTGCAGGTGTTCATCCGCTGCCTCGGCGTGTACCCGCCCGGCACGATCGTCCAGCTGCCCAACGGCGGCGTCGGCATGGTGGTCACCGTTAACACCGCCAAGCCGACCAGGCCGCAGGTCATGCTCTACGAAGCCGGCGTGCCGCGCGAAGAGGCGGTCATCGTCAACCTCGAGGAACAGCCGGACCTGAACATCGTCAAGTCGATCCGTCCGTCCCAGGTGCCGAAGGACATCTATAACTACCTCAGCCCGCGCAAGCGGGTCAGCTACTACTTCGACGCCAGCGAGCAAGGGCGCAGGAGCCAGTCATGAGCCTGCACCAGTTGATGCTCGACCATAGCCCCTACCTGATGGTGCTGGTCGATCCGGCCGACCTGCGCATCCTGGTCGCCAACCGGACGGTCGAACAGGTGCTCGGTTACTCGGGCGCGCAATTGCGCGAGATGCTGATCACCGACCTCGAAAGTTCGCTGCAGGACGTGTTCTACTGGGAGGAAGTGCGCAGCGGCCAGTACCTCGACGTCGCGGCGCAGGAGGGCGAATACCTGTGCGCCGATGGCGCGACGCTGACGGTGATGAAGTCGGTGCGCGTGATCCGCGACGGCGAGCGCCCGCTGCTGCTGGTGCAGGCGCGCGACCGCCGCCAGGAGCGCCAGGTCGAGGAACTGCTCGAGCAGACCCTGGCCCAGCTGCGCACGACGCTCGAGTCGACCGCCGACGGCATCCTCGTGATCGACTGGCATGGCAAGATCACCAGCATGAACCGCCTGTTTTCGGCGATGTGGGAGATCCCGGCCGGCCTGCTGAAGGCCGGCGACGACGACGGCATCATCGAATACATCGCCGGCCAGGTCGAGCAGGGCGAGCTGATTCGCAGCCGCCTGCGCCAGGTGGCAGACACGACCGAGACCCAGGACCTGTTCCGCCTCACCAACGGCCGTTACTTCGAGTGCCGCTCGCGTCCCCAGTTCCTCGGCGAACGGGTGGTCGGGCGCGTGTTCGGCTATACCGACGTCACCGAGCGCCACCGGGCCGAGGAAGCGCTGCGCGAGTCGCGCGACCAGCTCGAATCGAAAGTGCGCGAACGGACCCGCGACCTGCGCGAAGCGAATGCGACCCTGGAGCAGGAACAGGCGCGCCAGGCGGAGCTGATCAAGAAGCTGGGCGTGGCCCAGAGCCAGCTGCTGCAGTCGGAAAAGATGGCCTCGATCGGCGTGCTGGCGGCCGGCGTCGCCCACGAGATCAACAACCCGATCGGCTTCGTCAATTCGAACCTGGGCAGCCTGCAGCGCTACGCGCAGGCGCTGCTCAAGCTGCTCGACAGCTACGAAGCGCTGGAAGCGTCCTTCAGCCAGGCCGACCGCGCCGCGATCGCGCAGGTGAAGAAGGACGTCGACGCCGATTACCTGCGCGAAGACCTGGAACCGCTGCTGCGCGAATCCCTCGACGGTATCGACCGCGTGCGCCGCATCGTGCAGGACATGAAGGATTTCTCGCACGTCGACGGCGGCGACCTGCAGTACGCCGATCTCGAGGCTGGCCTGAACAGCACCATGAACGTGGTCTGGAACGAGATCAAGTACAAGGCCGAGGTGAGCAAGGAGTACGCGGCTATCCCGCAGATCGAGTGCTACCCCTCGCAGCTCAACCAGGTTTTCATGAACCTGCTGGTGAACGCCGCGCATGCGATCGAGCAGCGCGGCCGCATCACCCTGCGCACGGGCCACGACGAGCAGCAGGTGTGGATCGAGGTCGAGGACACCGGCACCGGCATCCCGAAGGACAAGCTGGGGCGGATCTTCGAACCCTTCTTCACGACCAAGCCGGTGGGCAAGGGCACCGGCCTGGGCCTGTCGCTGTCGTATGGCATCGTGCAAAAGCACGGCGGCCGTATCGACGTGCACAGCGAAGTGGGCAAGGGAACGCTGTTCCGCGTCGTGCTGCCGCGTTCCCGGCCGGCAAGCGATACCACGAACGGCTGAGTTTCCTATGCGCAAGCGTGCTGCCGCGGCTTTAGATGCGCTTCAGAAATAAGTTGCACGATAGCCTGTTGGTTGCACAGCACAAAACGTACATATATAAAAAAATTGATGAGGTTGACTCCGACGAATCTGTCAGCCGGCGCCTACAACTTCAGTGGCAACACCGAACTATATTTGGAACAGATGAGATAACACAATAGATTCGCTCGTTTGACATGGGGAAATGATTTTATTAAGGTCAGTCGGACCGCCTTTGGCGAGTTTTCGTTTTGCAACATCCAAACTAGGTACTGGAGGAATTATGAGCGAACGCAAGCACGAGCAGAAAGTAAAAGACGTCAGCGTCGACGATGACTATCTTTGCATTGAGTTGCTGAACGGCCTGCTCTTGACCGGTCCGCTGCACACCAACCCGATCCACCGTGAATCCGGCAAGCCGGAATCCCACTCCCACTCCCACGCCCCGGCACACCCCTTCCTGCCGGCCATGAGCATCTAAAACCATCTTGCGCCAGTCCCGGGAAACATCGGGACGGCGCGCCACCAAGGCATTCGCCGACCTGTCCTGATGCGCCGCACGATTGGCGCGGTTAACAGAAGAACACGGAATGATGGGGTTAAAATGTTCCCATGAAAATTCGTGTTGCGACCTACAACATCCACAAAGGCGTTTCGTCCTTCCGCAGCACACCACGCGTGGTGGCGCTGAAAAAAGCCATCGGCATGTTCGATGCGGACGTCGTGTTCCTGCAGGAAGTGCAGGGCCGGCACGACCGCTACCAGGCGCGCTATGGCGAAAAAGTGCGCAGCCCCCACCATCACTGGCCCGAGAAGGCCCAGCACGAATTCTTTGCCGGTGAATCCCTGCATGCCGCCTATGGCATGAACGCGGTCTATGACCATGGCCACCACGGCAATGCGCTGCTGTCCTGCTACCCGATCGCGAACCAGCACAACCACGACGTGTCCGACCATGCCTACGAGCAGCGCGGCATCCTGCACTGCGTGCTGGAGACCCCCGTCGGCCAGGTGCACTGCTACGTGGTCCACCTCGGCCTGTTCGAAGTCAGCCGCCGGCGCCAGACCGAGGCCCTGATCAGCGCGGTGAACGAGTCGTCGGACGGCGGGCCGGTCATCATCGCCGGCGACTTCAACGACTGGCGCAATACCCTGAGCGATTGCCTGCGCATGAAACTCGGCGTGGTCGAAGTGTTCGACGAGCTGGAGAAGGGATCGCGGATCGGCGAGCTGGTGCGCAACGTGGCAGGACGCGAGCGGCGCCTGGTGCCGGCGCGGACCTTCCCGGCCGCCTTGCCCTGGTTCCGCCTCGACCGGATCTATGTGCGCGGTTTCAAGGTCGAACAGGCGGAAGTCCTGCACGGGCCGCAATGGGCGCGCCTGTCGGACCACGCTCCCATCGTCGCCAACCTTCAATTGAGCTGACCAGGCCCATGCGTTCGGTATCCTACGTCGCCAACAACGACGTCCAGCTACTGGAAAGCGGCGGCAATTATTTCAAGGAACTGGTGGCGGCGATCGATTCGGCGCAGCACGAAGTCCTTTACGAAACCTATATCTACGCCGAGGACGAGACGGCGCGCGCCGTCACCGAAGCCCTGAAACGCGCCGCCCGGCGCGACGTCAAGGTGCGCGTGCTGGTCGACTGGTTCGGCACCGGCCGCCGTACCGCCTGCCGGCTGGGCGAGGAGTTCGCCACGGCCTGCGTGCACTACCGCATGTTCAACCCGTGGTTCAAGCGCGGGGTGGCGCGCAGCCACCGCAAGATCGCCGTGATCGACGGCGAGACGGCTTTCGTCGGCGGCATCAACACCAACGACGATTCGCTGTGCGATTACGCGCCCTACAAACCGCTGCCGGCGCCGCGCTGGGATTTCGCGGTGCGCGTGCGCGGCCCGCTGGTGGAAGCGATCCACCGCGAAGCCCAGGCGCAATGGACCCGCGTCGGCCACCTGAACCTGGCCCACCGCGTGCACCTGTTCCGCGAATCGCGCAGGCAGCCCGCCGGCCTGGGCGAGCATCCGATGCGCGCCGGCTTCGTGGTGCGCGACAACCTGCGCAACCGCCGCACCATCCAGCGCGCCTACCTGCAGGCGATCGGCCGGGCCCGCAAGCGCGTGCTGATGGCCACGCCGTACTTCGCGCCGGGACGCAAGTTCCGCCAGGCGCTGGCGCAGGCGGCGCGGCGCGGGGTCGACGTCTGCCTGCTGATCGGCGTGGGCGAGTTCCGCATGCAGGACGCGGTCGCGAGTTCCTTCTATCCGCAGCTGCTGGCGGCCGGCGTACGCATCGTCGAGTACCGCAAGACCCAGCTGCATGCCAAGGTGGCGGTGGTCGACCATGACTGGGCCACGGTCGGCTCCAGCAATTGCGACGGCCTGTCGCTGTTCGTGAACCAGGAAGCCAACGTGGTGGTGCGCGACGGCGCCTTCGCCTCCAGCATGGCGAAACAGATCGAGCGCGGCATCGCCGACGGCGTGCCGGTCGGGCTCGACGATTTGAGGCAACTCGGTTGGGTGCGCCGCACCGGCCACGAAATGGCCTATCTTTTGTATAAACTGACGATGCGGATCTTTACGATCGGCTATGCATGAGCGGCAAAGAGTACATATGATGGAAAACGATAACGTACGGATCGATAAATGGCTGTGGGCGGCGCGCTTCTTCAAGACGCGCTCGCTGGCGGCCGAGGCGGTCGACCGTGGACGGATCAAGATCAATGCCGAGAACGTCAAGCCGGCGCGTTCGGTGAAGGTGGGCGACAAGATCCTCATCGACAACGGCTCGACCCGCTGGGAAGTCATCGTGCAGGGCCTGTCCGGCACGCGCGGCCCGGCCCCGGTGGCGCAGGCGCTCTACCGCGAGACCGAGGTGAGCATCCAGAAACGCGCGCACGACCAGGAAGCGCGCCGTCTGTTCCCCGAGCCCAGCAGCACGATCAAGGGCCGCCCGACCAAGCGCGACCGCCGGGCGATCACCCGAGCGGGGGAGTAGGGCGGGCACCCCGTGTCCACCCTACTAGAACCGCAACTCTAAACTTCCCGTTTGACATTTCCAGGCTGGTAGATAATAGTACGAGCGTTCGGATTTTTTTCGATCCAAAGGAGCATCGTATCAACACTTCAGCCAAATCCATGGTCATGCGCAAGGGCGAGATGACGCGCGCAGCGATTCTCGACGTTGCGCTCGAACTCGCCAGCCGCGACGGCCTCGAGGGACTCACGATCGGCCTGCTGGCCGACCGCATGAGCATGAGCAAATCGGGCGTGTTCGCCCACTTCGGTTCGCGCGAGGATTTGCAGATCGAAGTGCTGAAGCTCTACCACCGCCGCTTCGAGCAGGAAGTATTCGTCCCCAGCGTCAAGGAGCCGCGCGGCCTGCCGCGCCTGGAAGCGATGTTCAACCGCTGGCTCAAGCGCGTCTCGGTCGAGATCGCGTCGGGCTGCATCTACATCAGCGGCGCCGTCGAATACGACGACCGTCCGGGCCCGATCCGCGAGGAGCTGGTCGGCATGGTGCGGATCTGGCAAGGCGCCCTGGTGCGCTGCGCCCAGCAGGCCATCGACTGTGGCGACCTCAAGCCGGATACCGATGCCGAGCAGCTGGTGTACGAGATGTACGGCCTGGTGCTGGCAGTGCACCACGATGCGCGCTTCCTGCGCATCCCCGGCGCCGTCGACCGCGCGCACCGCGGCTTCGCACGCCTGATCGAGAACTACCGTAATCCCGCTAAATAAACACACACATTCACCTTCGTAGGAGAACAACATGGGTCAGTACGTCGCGCCAATCCGGGATATGCAGTTCGTTCTGCACGAGTTCCTGAACGTCACCGAGGAGTTCAAGAGCCTGCCGGCGTACCAGGAAATCGACGCCGACATCATCAACCAGGTGCTCGAGGAAGGCGCGAAGTTCACGCAGGAAGTGCTGTTCCCGCTGAACCACGCCGGCGACCGCGAAGGCTGCCACTACGATGCCGCGACCAAGACCGTCACCACGCCGAAGGGCTTCAAGGAAGCCTACAAGCAGTACGTGGAAGGCGGCTGGGCCGCGCTGGCCTGCGATCCGGAATACGGCGGCCAGGGCCTGCCGGTGGCGCTGAACAACTCCTTCTACGAGATGCTGAACTCGTCGAACCAGGCCTGGTCGATGTACCCGGGCCTGTCGCACGGCGCCTACGAGTGCCTGAAGGAGCACGGCACCGACGACCAGAAGAAGTTCTACCTGCCGAAGCTGGCCTCGGGCGAATGGACCGGCACCATGTGCCTGACCGAAGCCCACTGCGGCACCGACCTCGGCCTGCTGCGCTCGAAGGCCGAGCCGCAAGCCGACGGCACCTACAAGATCACCGGCTCGAAGATCTTCATCTCGGCCGGCGAACACGACATGTCGGAAAACATCGTCCACCTGGTGCTGGCGCGCCTGCCGGACGCGCCGGAAGGCTCGAAGGGCATCTCGCTGTTCCTGGTGCCGAAGTTCCTGCCGAACGCCGACGGCCAGCCGGGCGAACGCAACCCGATCTTCTGCGGCGCGATCGAAGAGAAGATGGGCATCCACGGCAACGCCACCTGCCAGATGAACCTGGACGGCGCGGTCGGCACCCTGATCGGCCAGCCGCACAAGGGCCTGCAGGCGATGTTCGTGTTCATGAACGCCGCCCGCCTGGGCGTCGGCATGCAGTCGCTGGGCCTGACCGAAGTCGCCTACCAGAACGCGCTGGTGTATGCCAAGGACCGCATCCAGATGCGCAGCCTGTCGGGCCCGAAGGCGCCGGACAAGCCGGCCGACCCGATCATCGTGCACCCGGACGTGCGCCGTATGCTGCTGACCGCCAAGGCCTACGCGGAAGGCGCGCGCGCCCTGACTTCGTACGTGGCGCTGCAGATCGACCGCGAACTGAACCACCCGGACGAGGAAGTGCGCAAGGAAGCCGCCGGCGAAGTCGCGCTGCTGACCCCGATCGTCAAGGCCTTCATCACCGACAACGGCTGGATCGCCACCTCGGAAGCGATGCAGGTGTACGGCGGCCACGGCTACATCAGCGAGTGGGGCATGGAGCAGTACGTGCGCGACGCCCGCATCAACATGATCTACGAAGGCACCAACACGATCCAGTCGCTGGACCTGCTGGGCCGTAAGATCCTGATGGACAACGGCGCCAAGCTGCGCGCCTTCGGCGAAAAGATCAAGGCCTTCGTCGAAGAGAACGGCCTGGACGAGCAGCTGTCGGAATTCGTGACCCCGCTGGGCGAACTGGGCGAGAAGGTCACCAAGCTGACCATGGAAATCGGCATGAAGGCCTTCCAGAACCAGGACGAAGTCGGGGCCGCCGCCGTGCCTTACCTGCGCGTCGCAGGCCACCTGGTGTTCAGCTACTTCTTCGCGCAGATGGCGAAGATCGCGCTGGCGAAGGAGGATTCGGGCGACAAGTTCTACGAAGCCAAGCTGGCCACCGCACGCTTCTACTTCGCGCGCCTGTACCCGGAAACGGCGATGCTGATCCGCCAGGCACGCTCGGGAGCGTCGAACCTGCTGGCGCTGGATGCAGATCTGTTCTAAGTAACACCATCACGTAGCTACTCAACCGACCCGCGGCCGTAACACGTCATCCCCGCGAAGGCGGGGATCCAGGTTCAGATGCGCTACCACTGCGCTTAACCTGGATTCCCGCCTTCGCGGGACTGACGGAGCAGAGGCAGCGGGTACTAAAAAGGATTAGATTATGTCCAACTTCATCGTCAAGAAAGTCGCCGTGCTGGGCGCCGGCGTGATGGGCGCGCAGATTGCCGCGCACTGCGTCAACGCCAAGGTCCCGGTCGTGCTGTTCGACCTGCCCGCCAAAGAGGGTAACAAGAACGGCATCGTCCTGAAGGCCATCGAGAACCTGAAAAAGCTGTCGCCGGCACCGCTGGGCAACAAGGACGACGCAGCCCTGATCGAAGTCGCCAACTACGAGGACAACCTCGACCTGCTGGCCGGCTGCGACCTGATCATCGAAGCCATCGCCGAGCGCATGGACTGGAAGCACGACCTGTACAAGAAGGTCGCCCCGCACATCGGCGCCAACGCGATCTTCGCTTCGAACACCTCCGGCCTGTCGATCGAGAAGCTGGCCGAAGGCTTCGACAGCGAACTGAAGGCGCGCTTCTGCGGCGTGCACTTCTTCAACCCGCCGCGCTACATGCACCTGGTCGAGCTGATCCCGACCGCATCGACCCGTCCGGAAATCCTCGACCAGCTCGAAACCTTCCTGACCTCGACCCTGGGCAAGGGCGTGGTGCGCGCGAAAGACACCCCGAACTTCATCGCCAACCGTGTCGGCATCTTCGGCATGCTGGCCACCATCGTCGAAGCCGGGAAGTACGGCCTGTCGGTGGACGTGGTCGACGACCTGACCGGCGCCAAGCTGGGCCGCGCCAAGTCGGGCACCTTCCGCACCGCGGACGTGGTCGGCCTGGACACCATGGGCCACGTGATCAAGACCATGCAGGACACCCTGCAGGACGACCCCTTCTTCAGTGTCTACAAGACCCCCGAGGTGCTGTCGAAGCTGATCGAGAAGGGCGCGCTGGGCCAGAAGAGCGGCGCCGGTTTCTACAAGAAGGTCGGCAAGGAGATCCAGCGCCTGGACTTCGCCACCGGCGAATACGTGCCGGGCGGCGCGAAAGCCGCCGACATCGTCGGCCGCATCCTGAAGGAAAAGGACCCGGTCAAGAAGTTCAAGGCCATGCGTGAATCGTCGAACCCGCAGGCGCAGTTCCTGTGGGCGATCTACCGCGACGCCTTCCACTACATCGCCGTCCACCTCGACACCATCGCCGACAACGCGCGCGACATCGACTTCGCGATGCGCTGGGGCTTCGGCTGGAGCGTCGGTCCGTTCGAGACCTGGCAGGCCGCCGGCTGGACCCAGATCGCCCAGTGGGTGAAGGAAGACATCGACGCCGGCAAGGCGCTGTCGAGCGCTCCGCTGCCGGCATGGGTGTTCAGCGCACCGGTCGCGGAGAAGGGCGTGCACACCGCCGAGGGTTCGTACTCGGTGACGAAGAACGCCTACGTGCCGCTGTCCGACCTGCCGGTCTACAAGCGCCAGCAGTTCCGCGCGCCGGTCGTGGGCAGCACCACCGTCGACGCGAAGACTGCCGGCACCACCGTGTTCGAGGACGACTCGGTGCGCCTGTGGCACTCGGACGACGAAGTGCTGGTGATCTCGCTGAAGACCAAGATGCACGTGATCGGCGACGGCGTCATCAAGGGCATCAAGCGCGGCCTGGAAGAAGCGGAAAAAGGCTACAAGGGCCTGGTGATCTGGAATACCGACGCAGCCGAAGGCGGCGCCTTCTCGGCCGGCGCCGACCTGCAATCGGCCCTGCCGGCCTTCATGACCGGCGGCGCGAAGGCGATGGAGCCGATCGTGCGCGAGCTGCAGGACACCTTCATGGCCATGAAGTATTCGAACATCCCGGTGGTGGCCGCCGTGGCCGGCCTGGCCCTGGGCGGCGGCTGCGAGATGGCGCTGCACGCGTCGAAGCGCGTGGCCTCGATCGAGTCCTACATCGGCCTGGTGGAAGTGGGCGTCGGCCTGGTGCCGGCCGGCGGCGGCCTGAAGGAAGCCGCGCTGCGCGCCGCCAACGAAGCCAAGGGCAACGACATCCTGCAGTTCCTGAAGACCGGCTTCACCAACGCCGCCACCGCGCAGGTGTCCAAATCGGCCCTCGAAGCGAAGGCCATGGGTTACCTGAAGGAAGACGACGTCATCGTCTTCAACCCGTACGAACTGCTGCACGTGGCGAAGGTTACCGCGCGCGCCATGTTCGACGCCGGCTACCGCGCCCCGGCGCGCCGCCTCGTTCCGGTCACCGGCCGCTACGGCTGGGCGACCATCCGCGGCCAGCTGGTCAACATGCGCGACGGCGGCTTCATCTCGGCCTATGACTACCACCTGGGCGACACCATCGCCGAGATCGTCACCGGCGGCGACATCGACCAGGGCAGCGCCGTCTCCGAGCAGTGGCTGCTGGACATGGAGCGCAAGGCCTTCATCTCGCTGCTGAACAATCCGAAGACCCAGGAACGCATCATGGGCATGATGCAGACCGGTAAACCGGTACGCAACTGATCGCGTCGCTGACATTAAGGACTACTGACATGAGCAAACAACTTCAAGACGCATACATCGTCGCAGCGACCCGCACCCCGATCGGCAAGGCGCCGCGCGGCTTCTTCAACAAGACCCGTCCGGACGACCTGCTGATCGCCGCGATCCAGGGCGCGATGGGCCAGGTGCCGAACCTGGACCCGAACCTGATTGTCGACGCGATCGTCGGCTGCTCGTTCCCGGAAGCCGAGCAGGGCTTCAACGTGGCGCGCCAGGCCGTCGTCATGGCCGGCCTGCCGAAGACCGTCGGCGGCGTCACCGTCAACCGCTACTGCGCTTCGGGCATCACCGCCCTGGCGATGGCGGCCGACCGCATCCGCGTCGGTGAAGCCGACGTCATGATCGCCGGCGGCGTCGAGTCGATGTCGATGGTGCCGATGATGGGCCACCACCCGTCGATCAATATGCGCGTGTTCGACGACGAGAACGTCGGCCTGGCCTATGGCATGGGCCTGACCGCCGAGAAGGTCGCCGCGCAGTGGAAGGTGAGCCGCGAAGACCAGGACGCCTTCGGCCTGGAATCGCACCGCCGCGCCATCGCCGCCCAGCAGGCCGGCTTCTTCAAGGACGAGATCACCCCGGTCGAGATCGTGACCCGCACGCCGAACCTGGCCACCGGCGAAATCGACATCAAGCGCCGCACCGTCGACCTGGACGAAGGCCCGCGCGCCGACGCCAGCATGGAATCGATGGCCAGGCTGAAGCCGGTGTTCGCCGCCAAGGGCAGCGTGACCGCCGCGACCTCGTCGCAGATGTCGGACGGTGCCGGCGCGCTGATCGTCGTCAGCGAGAAGATCCTGAAAGAGCACAACCTGACCCCACTGGCCAAGTTCTCCTCGTTCGCCGTGCGCGGCGTGCCGCCGGAGATCATGGGCATCGGCCCGAAGGTCGCGATCCCGGCCGCCCTGGCCGCCGCCGGCATCACCCAGGACCAGCTGGACTGGATCGAGCTGAACGAAGCCTTCGCCGCCCAGGCGCTGGCCGTGATCCGCGACCTCGGCCTGGACACGTCGAAGGTCAACCCAATGGGCGGCGCGATCGCCCTGGGCCACCCGCTGGGCGCAACCGGCGCAATCCGCGCCGCCACCGTGGTGCACGCCCTGCGCCGCAACAACCTGAAGTACGGCATGGTGACCATGTGCGTCGGCGCCGGCATGGGCGCCGCCGGTATCATCGAGCGCGTGTAAGTTTCAGCTAGCACGCTGACAGAAGGGCGCTGCGGGAATACCCTCAGCGCCCTTTTTGCCACCGCCGCTGGAACGTCGTCCCCGCGCAGGCGGGGACCCAAGTTCGGCGCGCAGACACAAACAAAAGGAGACCTCCGGATGGACATCCAGACCACCACCGCCAACGGCGTACTGACCATCGAATTCAACCGCCCCGAGCGCAAGAACGCCATCACCGGCGCCATGTACACCACCATGGCCGACGCCCTGCGCCAGGCCGACGCCGACCCGCAAGTGCGCGCCATCCTCATCACCGGCAAGCCGGAGATCTTCACCGCCGGTAACGACCTCGACGACTTCCTCAACAACGCCGGCGAAGGCGCGATGACGGAAAGCCGCCCGGTATTCCAGTTCATGCAGGCGCTCGAAGGCTGCACCAAGCCCGTGATCGCCGCCGTCGCCGGCGCGGCGGTCGGCATCGGCACCACGATGCTGATGCACTGCGACCTGGTCTACGCGGCCGACACCGCCAAGTTCTCGATGCCTTTCAGCCAGCTCGGCCTGTGCCCGGAATTCGCCTCGTCGCTGCTGGTCGCGCAAGCCGCCGGCTACACCCGCGCCGCCGAGAAGCTGATGCTGGGCGAAGCCTTCCCGGCCCAGGAAGCCTTCGAGATGGGCATCGTCGCGAAAGTGCTGCCGGCCGCCGAGCTGCTGGCCTTCGCGCAAGGCCAGGCCGCCAAGCTGGTCAAGCTGCCGGCGGCCTCGATCCGCACCACCAAGATGCTGATGAAGCGTTCGCGCGCGGCGCTGGTGAAGGACACCATCGCGTTTGAAAACGAGCGCTTCAGCGCGATGCTGGTCGGCGCCGAAGCCAAGGAGGCCTTTACCGCCTTCTTCGAGAAGCGCAAGCCGGATTTCAGCAAGTTCGACTAAGCGTCAGCGGCGGCAGCGCAGGCGCAGCGTTTCACCTTCGCGCGCGAACGCCCGCACCGGCTCGCTGTCGCCGCAACGGTAGACGATGCGCAGGCGCTTCTGTTGGCCGGGCGCCGGATCGCCGCACAGCTCGTTGTGGGCGACGACGACGCCGGTGCGCTCGATTTCGTCGCGCACGCCCCGGCGTGCATTGCACACCGAACCGCGCACGCCATACTCGGCTTCCTCGATGTGCAGGCGGCCCCAGCGTGACTGGCCGCCTTCGCCGGCGGCGCGCTGGCCGGCTTCATAACCCGCTGCGTAACCGCGGCGATACTCGTCGCTCTGGGCAAAGACGGAAGTGGACGCGGCGGTCAATGCCAGCACCGCGGCGAGACGAATGATGTTCCGGTGTGCAATTTTCATTTTTTCCTCCATTCATTCATGGGCAGATGCTAGCGCGCTGCCCTGTACTGCTCTGTACGCATTCGTACATACAGTATTTCACCTGAGGCCGGCAAAAGCTGTGGGTCGGCCTGTAAGAGACGTATCAATCGGTAAGCCGACCCGGGGGCAGCAAGAAGGCGGGAATTGCCAGCCTTCCTCATCCCGCTGCACAATGCGGTGATGAACCTCCACCGCCTCGACCTCGTCTCCCTCTCCCTGTTCCTGCACGTCGTGCGCTCCGGCAGCATCAGCAAGGGCGCGCTGGCGCTCAACCTGGCGGTCGGGGCGGCCAGCAAGCGCATTTCCGACCTGGAAGCGGCGGTCGGCGCCGAGTTGCTGGAGCGGCATTCGCGCGGCATCACGCCCACCGCCGCCGGCGACGCCTTGGCGCACCACGCCCAGCGCATCCTCGGCGACGTCAACCTGCTGGCGGCCGAGCTGCGCGACCATGCGAAGGGCATCGTCGGCGTGGCCCGCCTGTGGGCGAACACCTCGGCCATCACCCAGTTCCTTCCTGGCGATATCGCCGCCTTTTCGCGCGCCACGCCGGCGATCCGCATCGAGCTGGCGGAGCTGAACAGCGGCGAGATCGTGATGGGCGTGCTGGAGGGCAGGGCGGATATCGGCATCTTTGCCGACCGCACCCCGGCGCTCGGGCTGCAGCTGATGCCCTACCGCGAAGACCGGCTGGTGCTGGTGGTGCCGGCGGGGCACGTGCTGGCGCGGCGGCGCGCGCTGCGCTTCGAGGAGGCCGTCGAGTTCGACTTCGTCAGCCTGTCGCACGGCACCTCGCTGGCGCAGCGCCTGCAGGCCGAAACCGAGGCCATGGGCCAGCGCCTCAAGCTGCGGATCCAGGTGCGCAGCTTCGACGCGATGTGCCAGATGGTGGCGGCCGGGCTGGGCGTGGCGGTGCTGCCGGCCGATGCCGTGCGGGCGCTGGTGCGTTCGCTGAACCTGCGCCAGATCCCGCTGCAGGACCCATGGGCGCGCCGCCAGCTGTTGATCGGCGTGCGCGACCTCGAGGCCCTGCCGCGCCACGCGCGCATGCTGGTCGAGCACCTGGCCGCGTCCCCCCGGCAGCAGCCTCAAGCCCGGCGCTAGGCGCTCCAGCTTTCGCGAAACGCGAAAGCCGGGTTCCCGTCTTGGTCATTCCGCTCTCCGGGCAGGGAATGCCAGAATCGCCTCAAACACCGAAAAGCGCCCCAAGAGCGCCGCAGGCCTTTCGACGATACCCATTCTGGAGACACCATGAGTAAAACCCTGTCCGCCACCGCCGGTGCGGCATCCAGCGCCGTTCCAGGCGAAGCGCAGATCGTGGCAAAAGTGGCGTGGCGCATCATGCCGCTGATCATGATCTGCTACCTGTTCGCCTTCTTCGACCGCATCAACATCAGCTTCGCCAAGTTCGCGCTGCAGAACAGCCTGTCCCTTTCCGATACCGCCTACGGCCTCGGCGCCGGCCTGTTCTCGGTCGGCTACGTGCTGTTCGAAGTGCCCAGCAATATGATGCTGTACAAGGTCGGCGCGCGCCGCTGGATCGCCCGCATCATGGTGTCCTGGGGCATCGCCACCGCCCTGATGGCGCTGGTGCAGAACGAATGGCAGTTCTACACGCTGCGCTTCATCATCGGCGCCATGGAAGCCGGCTTCGCGCCGGGCGTGCTGTATTTCCTGACGCTGTGGTTCCCGAGCGCCTACCGCGGCCGCATCACCTCGATGCTGTTCCTGGCCTCGGCCTTCTCCGGCCTGGTCGGGGCGCCCGCCGCGGGCCTGGTGCTGGGCCACCTGGACGGCGCGCTTGGCATGCCCGGCTGGCACTGGCTGTTCCTGGTGGGCGGCTTGCCCTGCATCGCCTTGGGCGCCGTCGTGTTCCTGTCGCTGAAGGACCGGATCGAGGACGCCACCTGGCTGGCGCCGCAGGAGCGCAGCCTGCTGGCCTCGCGCATCGCCGAGCAGCAGCGCCAGATCGGCAGCCATTCGCTGCTGGGCGCGCTCAAGACCCCCGGCTTCCTGACCCTGGGCCTGGTCTATTTCCTGATCCAGGTGAGCTCCTACGGCCTGAACTTCTGGGCGCCGCACATGATCCGCAGCGCCGGCACCACCAATCCGACCACCATCGGCCTGCTGACCGCGGTACCCTATCTGTGCGGCGCGATCGCGATGGTGGCGGTGGGCCGCCTGTCGGACGCCAGCGGCGAGCGCCGCAAGTTCGTGATCGGCCTGGTCGTGCTGGGCGCCGTCGGCTTCTGCTGCGCCGGCCTGTTCGACCACCAGCCGGCCATGCTGCTGGCGGCGCTGGCCGTGATGGGCGCCGGCGTGGTGGCGTCGATCCCGGCGTTCTGGGCGCTGCCGCCGAAGCTGGTGAGCGGCGCCGGCGCGGCCGGCGGCATCGCGCTGATCAACACGCTGGGCCAGCTGGGCGGCATCGTCAGCCCGGTGATGGTCGGACGCATCAAGGACGTCACCGGCAGCACCACGCCGGCGCTGTACGCGATCGCGGCATTGAGCCTGGTATGCGCGGCGATCCTGGCGTTCGGCATGCCGCAGCAGCTGCGCCAGCGCGAACAAACTGAAAAATGACGAGGACACCATGAGCGCTTCAAACATGATCTCCGATGCCGCCCTGAAGGGCGTGCGCGTGATCGAGATGGGACAACTGATCGCCGGGCCCTTCGCCGGCAAGACGCTGGGCGAATTCGGCGCCGACGTGATCAAGATCGAGGCGCCGGGCGCGGGCGACCCGCTGCGCAACTGGCGCCTGATGAAGGAGGGCACCTCGGTCTGGTGGCAGGTCCAGTCGCGCAACAAGCGCTCGGTCGCCCTCGACCTGCGCAGCAGCGAAGGCCAGGAGATCGCGCGCAAGCTGATCGCCGAAGCCGACGTGCTGGTCGAGAATTTCCGCCCTGGCACCCTGGAAAGCTGGGGCATGGGCTGGGAAGAGCTGTCCGCGCTGAACCCGGGCCTGGTGATGCTGCGCATTTCCGGCTACGGCCAGACCGGTCCCTACCGCGACCTGCCGGGCTTCGGCGCGATCGGCGAGGCGATGGGCGGCCTGCGCCACCTGACCGGCGAGCCGGGACGGGTTCCGGTGCGCTGCGGGATCTCGATCGGCGACACCCTGGCCGCCCTGCACGGCACCATCGGCGTCCTGACCGCGCTCTACCACCGCAAGGTCAACGGCGGCCGCGGCCAGGTGATCGACGTGGCCCTGCACGAAGCCGTGTTCAACGTGATGGAAAGTTTGCTACCCGAGTACAGCGCGTTCGGCGCGGTGCGCGAGGCCGCGGGCAGCGCGCTGCCGGGCATCGCCCCGTCCAATGCCTACCGCTGCAACGACGGCTATGTGCTGGTGGCCGGCAATGGCGACAGCATCTTCAAACGCCTGATGGCGGCGATCGGCCGCCCGGACCTGGGCGATGCGCCGGACCTGGCGAACAACGCCGGCCGCGTCGCACGGGTGGCCGAGATCGATGCCGCCATCGGCGTCTGGACCGCGACCCGCAGCGTGGCCGAGGTGCTGGAAGTGCTGGGCGAGGCCAAGGTCCCGGCCGGCAAGGTCTATACGGCGAAGGACATCGCCGAGGACCCGCACTACCGGGCGCGCGACATGATCCTGACCCAGCAGACGCGCGACGGCTACGAGGTCGAGGTGCCGGGCATCGTGCCCAAGCTGATGGGCACCCCGGGCGGGGTGCGTTCTTCGGCGCCGCACCTGGGAGAGGACACCGATGCGGTGCTGCGCGAGATCGGCCTGAGCGAAGAGCAGATCGCGGCGCTGCGTGCGCGCAAGGTGGTCGCATGAGCGCGAACGCCAACATGAGCACCTGGAACGGCGCCGGCCGCCGCATCCACATCCAGGAAGTGGGCCTGCGCGACGGCCTGCAGGCCGAATGCCGCTTCGTGCCGACCGAAGACAAGATCGCGCTGGCCGACCTGCTGTCCGGCGCCGGCCTGGCCAAGATCGAAGCCAGCTCCTTCGTATCGCCCAAGGCGGTGCCGGTGCTGGCCGATGCGTTCGAGGTCTTCCAGGGCATCGAGCGCCGGCCCGGCGTCGTCTACAGCGCGCTGGTGCCCAATCTGCGCGGCGCCGATCGTGCGGTGGCCGCCGGCGTCGGCGAGATGAACCTGGTGATGTCGGCCAGCGAAAGCCATAACCTGAGTAACCTGCGCATGACGCGCGAGCAGTCCTTCGCCGGCCTGAAGGAAGTGGCCGCGCTGGCGCGGCAGCACGGCACGGCGGTGAACGTGTCGCTGTCCTGCAGCTTCGGCTGCCCGATGGAAGGGGAGGTGGCGCAGCAGGTGGTGCTGGACTGGTGCGCCCGCTACGTCGACGAATTGCAGGTGCAGGGCATCACCCTGTGCGACACCACCGGCATGGCCTATCCGCGCCAGGTGCATGAACTCACGCAGGCGGTGCGGACGCGCTGGCCGGAGCTCGAGCTGACCCTGCACTTCCACAACACGCGCGGCATGGGCCTGGCCAATGTGCTGGCCGCGATCGATGCCGGCGCCGACCGCTTCGATGCCTCGCTGGGCGGGATCGGCGGCTGCCCGTACGCGCCCGGCGCCACCGGCAACGTCTGCACCGAGGAAGTCGTGCATGCCCTCGAACTGATGGGCTACGACACCGGCGTCGACCTGGCGCTGCTGCTGCAGGCCGCGCGCCGCCTGCAGGAACTGGTGGGCCACGAGGTGCCCAGCCAGATCGTCAAGGCTGGCCGCCGGCTGGACCTGCATCCGCTGCCGGCGGCGTCAGGCAAGGCCTGACGGTTACAGGGCGACGTCCACCCGCGCGTACCACGAGCGGCCGTTGATGCCGAACGGGCAGGTCTCCCAGCAATAGGTGAAGCCCAGTTGCGGGAAGGGCGCGGCCTTGACCGGGTCCCACTTGGTCGGGAAGGTGTTGAAGATGTTGTTCGACCCGACCGTCAGGCTGGTGGACTTGCTGAAGCTGTAGCGCAGGGTGGCGTCGACGATCCACTTCGCGTCCCAGGTCTGCACGAAGGGCGCGGTGAAGCCCTGGCCCTGCACTTCGCCATAGTAGTTGGCGCGCAGGTTGCCGTTCCAGGCGCCGGTGCTGTAGTCCGCCGAGACCACATGATGCTGGCGCGGCTGGCCGCGTTCGATCAGCGTCACCTGCGAATCGTCGAACAGCTGGGTGCCGCTCAGGACCGGCGAATCCGAATGGCGGCCCACGACCCTGGTGCGGTTGAAGTCCAGCTGGCCGGACAGCACCAGCGTGGAACCCGGCCAGCGCGTGGTGTGCTCGGCCACGATGTCGAGGCCGCGCGTCTGGGTGTCGATGGCGTTGGTGAAGAACTGCGCCTGGCCGACCTTCAGCGGATCGAGGATGGCCTTGATCGGGCAGGCGGCGGCCGTGGCGCAGGCGCCCGATTCCGGCGCGATGTTCGACGAGAACACGATGCGGTTGTCGATGTCGATGCCCCACAGGTCGGCCGTCAGCGAGAAGTTCGAGGCCGGGCGCAGCACGATGCCGACGCTGGCGTTCTTCGAGGTTTCTTCCTTCAGGTTCGGGATGCCGAAGGCCTTGGTGACGGCGCTGCCTTCGCGCGCGGTCAGGGTCTCGGTCAGCACGCCGGCGCCGTTCAGGTTGGTCGAGACCGAGCTGTAGAACTTCTGCTGCACGCTCGGCGCGCGGAAGCCGGTCGAGACGGTGCCGCGGAAGCCCACGGTCCTGGTCGGGTCGTAGCGCAGGCTCAGCTTGCCGGTGGTGGTGCTGCCGAAGTCCGAATATTTTTCCCAGCGCACGGCGGCGCCCAGCAGCAGCTTGTCGGTCAGATTGTGCTCGACATCGGCGTACAGCGCGATGTTGTGGCGGCTGTCGTCCACCGCGGTGGATGGGGTGTAGCCGGGGAAGCCCTGGGTGCCGGAGGCCGCGATCCCGCCGTTCTGGTCCTTGATCACGATCGCCGGGTTGTTGGTGCGGCCGTACTGGTAGGAGACCGGGTCGCCGGCGTCGATCGCATAGCCGTCGCGGCGGTATTCGAAGCCGGTAGCGAACGATACACTGCGGCCGAACAGGTCGAGCGGGCCGCGCAGGTCGAGGTTGACGGTGGTCTGGCGGAACTTGAGCGCGCCGGTATCCGCTTCCAGCGGCGATTCGGCGTAGATGCCGCCACCCGGCTTCGGCTCGTACCAGTAGCTGACGTTGATGGTTTCCTTTTCGTGGAAATCGAGTTCGCTGCGGCCATGGTTGACCGAGGCGTCGAATTTCCACTGGTTGGCGAGGTCGCGCCGGTAGCCCACGGCCAGCGAGGCATCCTTGACGGTGGTGCGGATGTTCGGCAGGAAGCCGTTCGGGTAGACGGCCGGCACGGTGCGGCCGTCGCCGGCGGAGCGGAAGAAGCCGGACGAATCGCCGGTGCGGTGCGACACGCCGCCGAAGGTGTAGAACTCGCCGTCCTTGTCGGCCGGGATGGCGGAATTCCACCAGAAGTACTTGTCCTTGGCCAGGCTGTCGCCGATGCGCTGGGTCACGCGCGGCGGATCGACGCGCAGGGTGTCCGGGCCGGCGCGGTTGGTCTCGCCGCGGCGGCGGCCTTCGACGGTCAGGTTGACGTAGCCGCCGTCGCCGATGGTCCAGCCCTTGTTGGCGCTGCCCGAATACAGCTGGCCGCCGCCTTCGCTGGTGCCGCCCACGGTGCCGGACAGCTGGGTCTCGTTGGTCTGCTGCTTCAGCACGATGTTGATCACGCCGGCGATCGCGTCCGAGCCGTACTGCGCGGCGGCGCCGTCGCGCAGCACCTCGATGCGCTGGATGGCCGACATCGGGATCGCGTTGATGTCGGTGCCGGCCGAGCCGCGGCCGATGGTCTGCTGCACGTTCACCAGGGCTTGCTGGTGGCGGCGCTTGCCGTTCACCAGCACCAGGATCTGGTCCGGCCCGAGCGAGCGCAGGGTGGCCGGGCGGATGATGTCGGTGCCGTCGCTGATGAAGGTGGACGAGAAGTTGAAGGAGGGGTCGAGCGTCTGCAGCAGCTTGCCGACTTCCAGCGGCCCCGCCATCTGCATGTCCTTGGTGCCGATCAGGCCGACCGGCGCGGCCGAGTCGAGGGCCGTGCGCGCGCCCGAGCGCGAGCCGAGCACCACGACCGAGGGCGTGACCGCATCGGTGGCGGCGGGCTGGGCGGGAGGCGTATCGGCCGTTTGCTGGGACCAGGCCGGCGCGAAGGCCAGCAGGAGGGAAGAAGCGAGGAGGGTGCGGGTAAAGGCGGGCAAGACTGTGTGTTTTGTCATCCTGGTTCTCTCGTCGAAATGGGTCGGATGCCGGCGACGCCGACGTGGCGCGCCCTGCCCGGACGAGTCTAGCGAGCTCAGGTGGATATGGACAATTGTTAACTCATCGAGTGTTGTACATATGTATACCTATAGCAATATTGCTTGTATAGCCAGGCGAACTTCGGCTATTCTTGATAGGAGAACTGCGCCATCCCGCCTTCGCGAACGGGACGGCGCGTCACGGCCAAATGTGACATCCGGCGCTCATCCTCACCTCCCCACATCCGTCCTGCCCCGCGTTACCGGCGCTTCGCTGCCGAACAGGGGAATGTCCAGGTAAATCCGTTCGCTTGCCGCCACCGCCAGCACATAGGCCTGGCGCACGCGCCGCTGGCGCAGCGCGTGGGGTGCTCCACGCACCGTTATATATTCGTGTATATTGCGTTCTCGTTCGCAAGACCTGGAGATGCCCGTGCGGATTTCTGTAACGCAAAAACTCGTCGCCGCCACGGCGCTCATCCTGGCGGCCGGCCTGGCCCGGGCCGGCGAGCTGCACGTGTCCGCCGCGGCCAGCCTCACCAATGCCTTCAAGGACATTGCCGCGAACTACGAAGCCCAGCATGCGGGCACCAGGGTGTTACTGAACTTCGGCGCGTCCGGCGCCTTGCTGCAGCAGATGGCCAAGGGCGCGCCGGTCGACGTCTTCGCGTCCGCCGATACGGAGACGATGGACCTGGCCGTGAAGCAGGGCCTGGTCGCCGGCGGCGAGCGCCGCGACTTCGCGCGCAACAGCCTGGTCGTGGTCGTGCCGCGCGATAGCAGGATCGCCCTGAAGCGCCTGCAGGACCTCGGCCAGCCGGGCGTGCAGAAGATCGCGATCGGCAACCCGGCCAGCGTTCCCGCCGGGCGCTACACGAAACATGCGCTGGAAAGCGCGAAGCTGTGGACCGCCATCTCGGGCAAGGCGATCCATACCCAGAACGTGCGCCAGTCGCTCGACTACGTGGCGCGCGGCGAGGTCGATGCGGGCTTCGTCTACGGCAGCGACGCCGCCGTCATGAAGGACCGGGTGAGGGTGGCGTTCGAGGTGCCGCCCGATATCGCGATCCGCTATCCGGTCGCGCGCACCACCGCCGCGCTCGACGCGCTCGAGGCGCGGCGCTTCATCGATTTCGTGCTGTCCCCGGCGGGGCAGGCGGTGCTGGCCAACCATGGCTTCGGCAAGCCATGAACACCGAGGCATGGACCGCGCTGGCGCTGTCGCTGAAGGTGGCGGGCTGCGCCACGCTGATCGATCTCGTGCTCGGCGTCGCGGTCGGCTTCCTGCTGGCGCGCCGGCGCTTTCCGGGCCGTGAACTGCTGGACACCCTGCTGACCCTGCCGATGGTGATGCCGCCGACCGTGCTGGGCTACTACCTGCTGGTGCTGATCGGCCGCCATGGCTGGCTCGGCGCCTGGCTGCATGACAGCTTCGGCATTAACCTGATCTTCACCTGGCAGGGCGCGGTGATCGCCGCCGCCATCGTCATCTTCCCGCTGGTGTTCAAGCCCGCGCGCGCCGCCTTCGAAGCGGTCGACGGCCAGCTGGAGCAGGCCGCGCGGGTGCTCGGCGTGTCCGAGGCCGCGCTGTTCTTCCGCGTCACGCTGCCGCTGGCCTGGCGCGGCATCCTGGCCGGGGTCCTGCTCGGCTTCGCCCGCGCGCTGGGCGAGTTCGGCGCGACCCTGATGGTGGCCGGCAGCATTCCGGGCCGCACCCAGACCCTGTCGATCGCCGTCTACGAAGCCGTCCAGGCCGGGCAGGACGACACCGCCAACCTGCTGGTGCTGTTGACCTCCGTGGTCTGCATTACCGTGCTGCTGGGCGCGGGACGGCTGGCGCCGGGCCGCCTGGCCGGCCGCTGAGGGAAGGCCGTGCTGCTCGATCTCGACATCCGCAAGACGCTCCGTTCCGGCAAGCAGGCCTTCGAGCTCGCCGTGCGCCTGAGTACCGACAGCCAGCGCATCGTCATCATCGGGCCGTCCGGTTCCGGCAAGAGCCTGACCCTGAAGGCGATCGCCGGCCTGCTGCGCCCCGACGCCGGCCATATCCGGCTCGACGACCAGATCCTGTTCGATGCGGCGCGCGGCATCGACCTGCCGCCGCAACAGAGGCAGCTGGCCTATGTATTCCAGGACTATGCGCTGTTCCCGCACCTGACCGTGCGCCAGAACATCGCCTTCCCGCTGGTGGGCGGCTGGTTCAACCCGCGCCGCCGCGACCGGCACGCGCAGGCCGATTACTGGTGCGAAGCCTTCCAGCTCGGCCACGTGGCGGACCAGTATCCGGACGAACTGTCGGGCGGGCAGAAGCAGCGCACGGCGCTGGCGCGCGCCCTGGTGACCCAGCCGCGCGCGCTGCTGCTGGACGAACCCTTCGCCGCGCTCGACCGCGAGCTGCGCGCCCTGATGCGCAGGGAACTCAAGGAGCTGCAGCAGCGCCTGCAGGTGCCGATGGTGCTGATCACCCACGACCCGGAAGACGCCGAGGTGTTCGGCGACCACGTGCTGGACCTGCGCGACGGCCGGCTCGGCTGAAACAAGGACCTCATGGACATCATGGACACGGACAAGACGATGATCGGACTCGATGGCGAAATCTGGATGACGGTCGGCGGCGAGCACCTCGGCGGCCCGGGGCGGATCGCGCTGCTGGCGAAGATCGCCGAATGCGGCTCGATCACGCAGGCGGCGAAGGCCATCAGGATGAGCTACAAGGCCGCCTGGGACGCCATCGACGCGATGAACAACCTGGCCGGCGAGCCGCTGGTGGAGCGCCTGGCGGGCGGGAAGGGCGGCGGCGGCACCCGCCTGACCGCGCGCGGCGCGCAGCTGGTGGCGAATTTCAAGTTGATCGAACGCGAGCACCGCAACTTCGTCCAGCGGCTGGGAGAGCAGGCGGCCGGCATCGCCGACGATTATTCATTGGTGAGGAAGATGAGCATGAGAACCAGTGCACGCAACCAGTTCTCCGGAAAGATCACCCGCCTCGTGCGCGGCGCCGTGAACGACGAGATCGAGCTGGCGGTGGCGGGCGGCCACGCCATCGTCGCCATCGTCACCCACGAGAGCGCCGACAGCCTCGGCCTGCAGGTCGGGGCGGAAGCCTTCGCCCTGGTCAAATCCTCGTCCATCATCCTGGTCACCGGCGGCGACGGCGCGCGCTATTCCGCGCGCAACCGCCTGGCCGGCACCATCGCCCGCATCGAACCCGGCGCAGTGAACACCGAGGTCGTGATCGCGCTGCCGGGCGGCGCCTCGGTCGCCGCCATCGTCACCAGCGAAAGCAGCAATGCCATGGGCCTGGCGGTGGGCGGCGAGGTCACGGCGATGTTCAAGGCCTCGAGCGTGATCGTCGGCGTGCCGGCCTGACCGGTGTGCCCGCTGTGCGCCGAACGCGCTACAGTATCGCTGTCCGGAGGATAAAAAGATGGAATGCGAAATCAAGCTGGCCCTCGACAGCGCCAGCGCCAGCCAGGTCAAGAAAATCCCCTTCCTGCGCCCGCCCGGCGGCGCCAAGCCGCAGGAGCGCGAACACGTCGACCGCTACTTCGACACCGCCGACTTCACGCTGTGGCAGCACGGCTACGCGCTGCGCGTGCGCAGCGAAGGCACGCGCCATGTGCAGACCCTGAAGGGCGGCGGCACCGTCGTCGCCGGCCTGCACCGGCGCGTCGAGCTGGAAGCCGAGGTGGCATCCGGTGAGCCGGACCGTGAGCTGTTCGGGCGCCAGCTGGGCGAGATCCTGCCGGCGCTGGCCAGGCAGTTCCGCAAGCACGAGGCGCCGCTGGAGCCGGTGTTCGTCAACAAGGTCAGGCGCGCCGCCTGGATGCTGGAGCTGGACGATGGCGTGCAGGTCGAATGCGCCCTCGATACGGGGGAACTGCAGCGCGGCGACCGCGCGCTCCCGGTACGCGAACTCGAACTCGAAATGAAACAGGGCGAACCGGCGCGCCTGTACGAGCTGGCGCGCCGGGTGCACGAAGCGGTGCCGGTGCGGATCGAAAATATCAGCAAGGCCGAACGCGGCTATGCGCTGGCCGGCGCCGTCGCGCCGCGCGCTGTGAAGGCGTCCGCGGTGGCGCTCAGGCGCAAGGCCAGCATGGGCGAGGCGCTGGCGGGGATCCTGCATAACTGCCTGGAGCAGATGCAGGCCAACGAACAGGGCGTGCTGTCGGGCGCGGTCGAGAGCCTGCACCAGATGCGCGTCGGGCTGCGCCGCCTGCGCGCGGCGATGGACATGGTGAAGGCGCTGGCCCGGCTGCCGGCGCCGCTGGCGGACGACGTCGAATGGCTGGCCGGAGAGCTGGGCGACGCCCGCAACTGGGATGTCTTCATCGAATCGCTGCTGCCCGGGCTGCCGCTGCCGGAAGAACACAAGCCGGCGCTGGCGCGGGTCGCGGTGGCGGCGCGCGAAGAGGCGGAGCGGCATCGCGCACGCGTGCGCGCGGCGGTCGGCAGCCCGCGCTACACGGGCCTGATGCTCGGCCTGGGCGCCTGGATTGCGGGAGAGGGCTGGAAGCAGGCCGAGGCCCGGCCCGATGGTGCGCCGGCGGATGCGCTGGAGCAGAAGGTGGCCAGGGCCGCGCCGCGCCTGGTGCAGCATGCCGCCGCGCGCGTGCGCAAGCGCGCCCGCGGCTTCGACCTGAAACGCCCCGAATGCCTGCACAAGGTGCGCATCGCCGCCAAGAAGGAGCGCTATGCGCGCGAGTTCTTCGAGGCCTTGAGCCACGGTAAGAAGGAAGCGCGCCGCCACGACCTGCTGGCCGACATGCAGGACGAACTGGGCCTGCTGAACGACGGCGTGGTCGCGCGCGGGCTGGTCGCGCAATTGCGCGAGCGGGTGCCGCAGGAGCTTGCGCTGCTCGGCTTCATCGAGGGCGTGCTGGCCGTGCGCGCGCTCGATGCCTTGCCGCGTGCGGGCAAGCATGTGCGCCGCAAGCTGCGCGCGAAGGCTGCTTTTTAAGCCGCCGCGCTGAATTGGTACCGGTATATTTCCCGACCGCCGGTTCCGGTAGGGCGGCCGTGCCGCCGGGCTCTTTCCCTAGGAGCGAGTACATTGTCTCGCCCGAATGTGACAGGCGTTTGACGGGATCGTGGTCCGGTCATTCATGCGTTGCGAATTGACGCTGCTGCTGAAACGCGTGGAGGCGCGGGTGCGCCCATAAGCTTGCCGATAGAGTGCTTGTTGCCATTTGAATCTTTTCCACCTGGAAAAAAACGCCGATAATCAGCGTTTTCGCGGTCGAGTCCGCCGCGTTCGTCCAGGAGACATCTGTGCAAGACAAGCATCACGACCACGCGCTGCCGGAAGCCGGCGAGCCCGCCAATCCTTCGCGCCGCAAGATCTTCCAGGCCGCCGCCGCGGTGGGCCTGTCGACGGCGCTGCCGGCCGCCAGCGAAGCGGCCCCGGCCTCACACAAGACCGCCAGGGCCGTCAAGGGCTCGCTCGACGCCAAGCTCAGGGAGCACGTCAAGAACGTGGTCGTGATCTACCTCGAGAACCGCAGCTTCAACAACCTGTTCGCCGATTTCCCGGGGCTGGCCCAGCCGCTGTCCGAACTGCCGGCATCCGCCGCCGCGCAGAAGGACCGCGACGGCACGGTGCTGCCGGAACTGCCGAAGGTCTGGGGTGGGATGGTGCCGGCGCGCCAGAACCTGGGCGGCAAGGATTACCTGATCAAGGAAGACGACATCCAGCACCTGCCGAACGCGCCGTTCAAGCTGAGCGATGCGGAAGGCAAGCCGCTGCCGGAAGGGCTCGTGACGCGCGACCTGGTGCACAACTTCTACCATAACCAGATGCAGATCAACGGCGGCAAGAACGACGGCTTCGTCGCCTGGGGCGACAGCGGCGGCCTGGTCATGGGCCGCTACGGCGAAACGTCGAAGACCCTGGGCCTGTACCAGATCGCGCGCGAGTTCACCCTGTGCGACAACTTCTTCATGGCGGCTTTCGGCGGTTCCTACCTGAACCACCAGTTCCTGGTCAGCGGCCGCACGCCGGAATTCTTCAACGCCGCCGACACCCCCGCAAAGAAAAAGATCGCCGTGCTGGAAGACGGCCCGCAGGGCGTGCGCCTGGCCGTGGCGCCGGACTCGCCGAAGTCCGCGCTGGACGGCAAGCCGAAGTTCGTCAACAACGGCCCCATCACGCCGGACGGCTATGCGGTCAACACCATGGCCCCGCCCTACCAGCCGAGCTGGGTGCGCCCGGCGCCGGGCGGCGACGCCACCATGGCCGACACGCAGGATCCGTCGGTGCTGCCGCCGCAGGGCTACGCGACGATCGGCGACCTGCTGTCCGAGCGGAAGGTGAGCTGGGCCTGGTACGGCGGCGCCTGGCAGGCGGCGCTGGACGGCCGCGGCGAAGGCTCGCGCCCGAACTTCCAGCACCACCACCAGCCGTTCAACTATTTCAAACAGTTCGCCCCGGGCACGAAGGCGCGTGAAGAACACATCCGCGACGGCGGCCTGGGCGACAGCCCGATCTCGAACAAGTTCATCGCCGATGTGGTGGCCGGGCGCCTGCCGGCGGTCAGCTTCTACAAGCCGCAGGGCAACCTGAACCTGCACGCCGGCTATTCGGACATCGAGTCGGGCGATGCCCACGTCGCCAACGTGATCGAGCACCTCAAGAAATCGCCGCAGTGGCACAACATGGTGGTCGTGATCACCTTCGACGAGAACGGCGGCTGGTGGGACCACGTGGCGCCGCCCAAGGGCGACCGCTGGGGCCCGGGTTCGCGCATTCCCGCGATCGTGGTCTCGCCGTTCGCGAAGAAGGGCGCGGTCGACCACAACTTCTACGACACGACGTCGATCCTGCGCTTCATCACCCGCCTGCACGGCCTGCCGCTGCTGGAAGGCCTGGCCGGGCGCAACGCCGCCTTCGCCGAACGGGGCGCGCGTCCGCCGGGCGACCTGACGGCCACGCTCAGTTTCCGCTGAGCGCTCCTGCTCGCCTGGAAGCGGTCCTGCGGGGCCGCTTTTTTTATGGAACATTTCCTCTTGGCTAACGCGCGCTATACGGAAAAACACGGCGATACACTGGTGCAGCCGTTGTCATTTGAACACGGGCTTTATCGCCAAATTCCCATCAAAGATCAGGAGAGTGACATGCAGAAGAATAAAATGTTGAAAGGGCTGCTGGCCGTGTCGGCAGTGGCTGCGATGTTCAGCGCCGTCGGTGTGCAGGCCCAGACCTCGGTCGGTTCGAGCCCGAGCCAGACCGGCACCAGCAGCACCAATCCCAACCAGGCCGGCAAGACGACCAAGGAAGGGACGATGGACAACACCAACAGCACCGGCATGGAAAACCGCGCCAACCAGATGAACAAGAAGGGCAGCAGCGCCGGCTCCTCGGGCATGAGCGCCACGGGCGGCAGCGCTGCCGGCCAGTCGACCGCGGCGGGCGCCAGCGCCGCCACCGGCGCCAAGCTGAGCAGCGGTGACCAGAAGATCCTGAAGGACATCGCGATGGCCGACATGGCGGAAATCGAAGGCGGCAAGATGGCGCAGAGCAAGGGCCAGAGCAGCGAAGTGAAAGCCTTCGGCCAGCAGATGATCGACGACCATACCTCGAACCTGAACGATGTGAAAGCCCTGGCCGATGCCCGCGGCGTGACCCTGCCGACCGAACCGGACGCCAAGCACAAGGCGATGGCCGCCAAGCTCGAGAAGATGAGCGGCGCCGATTTCGACAAGGCCTACATGAAGCAGGCCGGCGTGCAGGACCACAAGGCCGTCCACAGCAAGCTGATGACCGCTTCCAAGAAAGCCAAGGACCCGGAAGTGAAGGCCCTGGTCGACAAGACCGAGCCGGTGGTGGCGCAGCACCTGAAGTCGGCGCAGCAGATGCCGGCGCCGAAGGCGGGGACTACGGCTGGGAAGTAATTCTCAGCGTCACCCCGCAATGACCGTCATCCCCGCGAAAGCGGGGATCCATGCTGAGCGTCTTCAGCCAGCTCGGTATGGGTTCCCGCTTTCGCGGGAACGACGGTTTCAGGCCGCAGGCCGACGTTCAAACACAGCTCTTCTGCATCAACAACCCCCGCAACCTCTCCACATCGACCGGCTTGGTCAAGTGATGATCGCAACCCGCTTCGAGCGCGCGCTGGCGGTCCTTGTCCTGGGCCCAGCCGGTGGTGGCGATCAGGGTCAGGGCGGCGCCGCCGGGCAGGGCGCGCAGGCGGCGCGCCAGTTCGTAGCCGTTCAGGTCGGGCAGGCCGATGTCGAGCAGCACCGCATCCGGTCCGAAGGCCGGCGCGATCGCGAGCGCCGAGTGGGCCGAATAGGCCATCCGCGTGTCGCAGCCGTAGAATTCGAGCGCCAGCGCCAGCGCTTCGGCAGCATCAATATTGTCCTCGACCACCAGCACCCGCATCCCTTCGGCGGGCTTCTTCAGTCCGGACCGTGAAGCCTGTCCCGCCGGCGCATCGCCCGCATGCGGCGCCTCCGCCAGCAGCGGCAGGCGCACCGTGAATTCGCTGCCCTGGCCCGGCCCTGCGCTGGCCGCCTGGATGCTGCCGCCATGCAGTTCGACGATGCCGCGCACCAGCGCCAGGCCGATCCCGAGGCCGCCCTTGGCCCGCTCCAGGGCCGGCTCCAGCTGCGAGAACATGTTGAAGACGTTCTCCAGCGCACAGGCCGGGATGCCGATCCCGGAATCGCGCACCCGCAGCTCGGCAAAGCCGGCGGCGGCGGCCACGCGCAGTTCGATGATGCCGCCTTCCGGCGTGTACTTGATGGCGTTGGTCAGCAGGTTGACGACCACCTGCGACAGCCGGGTGGCGTCGCCGTCGACCAGCAGCGGCGCCGCGGCGATGTCCAGGCGCAGCGTGTGGCGGGCGGCGCGGATGGCCGGTGCCAGGTCCTGCGCCGCAGCCTGCGCGAGCGGTCCCAGTGCGACCGGCGCGCGGCGCAGCTGCATCCGGCCCTGGGTGATGCGCGAGACTTCCATCAGGTCGTCGACCAGGCGGGTGAGGTCGCGCAGCTGGCGGTCGAAGGCTTGCAGCAGGCGTTCGTCGCTGCCCTGGCGGCCGCCGAGGCGCAGGATGTCGAGCGCGTTGCGCATCGGCGCCAGCGGGTTGCGCAGCTCGTGCGACAGGGTTGCCAGGAATTCGTCCTTGCGGCGGTCGGCCGCCGACAGCTGGGCATTCAGGAACTGCAGCCGGGCTTCGGCGCGCTGGTGCGCTTCCAGCGCCGCCTCGGCCGTGCGGCGCGCCGCCAGCAGCTCGCATTCGTAGGCGTGGCGGTCAGCCGACTGGAACAGGGCCCAGTGGTCGACCACCTGGCCATCCAGGCGTGCGCGCACGATGTTGACCAGCACCGGCAGGTGCTCCTCGCGCCGGTTGCACAGGTCGACCTGGATTTCCGCCACCGCGCCGTGCTGCTGCAGCAGCGGTACGCAGTGGGTGTGATGGAACAGGCGCGCGCCCATCGGCAGCAGATCGGGCATGCGCAGCCTGCCGACCAGCTCGGCCTCTTCGTAGCCGAGCCAGGCGCGCACGGTGGCGTTGGCGCGCAGGATCAGGCCGTCGGCATCGGTCAGCAGCAGGCCGCAGGCGGCCTGTTCGAACAGGGCGTCGGCGCCGGACAGGATGGTATCCACGGCGGTCAGCGCAGGACTTGCGCGAGGAAGGCGTCGATTGCGCGCGAGCTCTCGGTGGGCGCGCTCAGGTGGGGACAGTGGCCGACGTTGTGGATCGTCCGCAGCGTGCTTTCCGGCAGGTGGCGCTGCAGCCAGGCGCCGACCTCGCGCGGCGCGATCAGGTCGTCGCTGCATTGCAGGATCAGGGCCGGCACCGTCGAGCGCGGGACGTCGGCGCGGTGGTCCGACAGGAAGGTCACGCGCGCGAAATGGCGGGCGATGCCCGGATCGTTGCGGCAGAAGCGGGCGGTGAGTTCTTCGCTCAGCCGGGGCTGGTTCGGCGCGCCCATGATCATCGGCGCCACCTTGCGCGACCAGCCGAAGTAATCCGCGTCCATGGAATCGAGCAGGCCGTCGATGTCTTCGCGGTTGAAGCCACCCACGTAGCCGACGTCTTCATCGTTGATATAGCAGGGCGAGGGCCCGACCATGACCTGGGCGGCAAAGTGGTGCGGCGCCTCGATCGCGGCCAGCATGCCGATGGTGGCGCCGACCGAGTGCCCGACCACCACCACCGGTCCGGGCGAGACGGCGTCGAGGATCTCGAGCAGGTCGGCGGCATGGCCGTGCAGGCTGCCGTACCTGATGCGGTCATAAGCCGCCAGGTCGGACAGGCCGCAGCCGGTCAGGTCGTAGGTGACGACGCGGAAGCGGTCCGCATAGGCCGGCACCAGGGAGCGCCACATGGTCTGGTCGCAGCCGAAACCGTGGATGAACACCATGGTGGCGGCGCCCTTGCCGCTGATATGGATGTGATTGCGCGTTTGCAGGGACATGACTTCCTCCACTTGCCTCGGCGGCAGAAAGGAACTCTATTGGACGGGAACTGCGGTCTTATAATAAAAAAGCATCCCCATTGTGCGCCGCAATTCGAGGCCATGTCCAGAAAAAGATTGCAATCTCAAGGGCCGGCAATGGATTGTAAATACGCGCTCATGCCGGTCGCATCGGCGATGCGCGCGCGCTCGGCCTCGCTGCGGTTCTGGCTTGCCTTCCACTTGCCCTGCAGCCGTTCGACGGCGATCTCGATGCCTACCGTGGCCCGCACCAGTTTGTCGATGTAGTCGCGCGGGGCGGCGTCGACGCTCCAGCCGTGGCCATGCGCCTCTTCCTGCCGCCGCGTCATCCGGTGCATGTGGGCCAGCAGCCATCCGGCGTCGTCGATCGTGCGCAGGCGCCCGTGCGCGTGCACCACCGCGTAGTTCCAGGTCGGCACCGCGCGGCCTTCGACGGCCTGCAGATCGTAGCGTTCCGGCGAGATGTAGGCGGACGGTCCCTGGAAGATCGCCAGCACCGCTGCGCCGTCCTGGCGCCACAGCGGATTGGCGCGCGCCACGTGGGCGCGCAGGATGCCGTACGGCGCCTCGCCCGATGCCGGCGCCAGTTCGAAGGGGATGTGGTCGGCCGCCAGGCCGTCGCCGTCCAGGCGCACCAGGGCGCCCAGCGGATGGCGTTCGATCAGGCCGTGCAGGACGTCGAGGCGCTGCTCGGCGAAGTGGGAAGGCAGGTACATCAGGCCTCCTCCTCCTCGACCGTGACCTCGCCGCGCAGCGAGCTGGCGATGTAGCAGCGCGCGTGGGCGTCGTGGTGCAGGGCGGCAAGCACGGCGGGATCCGGGCGGGCGCCGGCGAAGGCGATGCGCGGGCGCAGCACGATGCGCACGATGGCCAGGCGGCCGCGCTCATCGAGGTCGAGGTAGCCGGTGGCCCGGTCGCGGTAGCTGTCGACCACCAGGCCGCGCGCCGCCGCCAGCGACAGGAAGAACAGCATGTGGCAGCTGCTGGCGGCCGCCACCAGCGCTTCCTCCGGATCGACGGCGGCGGCATCGGACATCGGCAGCGGCACCGACAGCGGCGAAGACGAAGCCGGCACCGACAGGCCGCCGTCGAATTGCCAGGTATGCGCGCGGCTGTAGCGTTGGTCGCTGAAGGGCTGGGCGCCGCGTTCCCAGGCTAGGCTGGCGTCGAATGTTTTCATGGCTCCATCATAGGCTCGGCAATGGCTTGCCGAAACAGCCAATAAGAACGAAGATGGGCGTACCAATTTTCCGGCCAGCCCATGCACGTCCACGACATCCTCGCCGCCATTCCGCTCGACCGTGGCGCCACCGCGCCGCTGTTCCGCCAGCTCTACCTGCGCATGAAGGAAGCCATCCTGGCCGGCGATATCGCCGCGTCCGCGCGCCTGCCGGCCACGCGCGAACTGGGCCGATTGCTGGGCGTGTCGCGCCAGACCGTGCTGGCCGCCTACGAGCAGCTGATGGCCGAGGGCTACCTGGAAGGCGCGGTGGGGAAGGGCACCTTCGTCAGCGCCTCGCTGCCGGCCGCGGCCAGCAGCGTTCGCGCAGATGCCGCCGCGCCGCTGCTGCGCCCGCTGTCCGCGCGCGGCGAGGCGATGGCGGCGGCGATGGCGCGCGTGCGCCACCACGACGGCCCGCTGCGCACCTTCCGCGCCAGCATGCCGGGCCTGGACCTGTTTCCGTTCGAGGCCTGGCGCAAGCTCGAGGCGCGCCACTGGCGCCGCCGCGACCTCGCGCTGGGCTACGGCGGCGCCGCCGGCCATCCGCCGCTGCGCGAACTGCTGTGCGCCTACCTGAAGGCCTCGCGCGGGGTGCGCTGCGCGCCGGAGCAGATCATCGTCACCGCCGGTTCGCAGCAGGCCCTGTACCTGCTGGCCCAGCTGCTGCTGGCGCCGGGCGACGGGGTCTGGCTGGAGTCGCCGGGCTACCAGGGCGCGCTGGCGCCGTTCGCGGTGGCGGGTGCGCGCATCTGCCCGGTGCCGGTCGATGCCGAAGGGATGGATGTCGCCTATGCCGCGGCCCGCTATCCGGACGCGCGCCTGGCCTTCGCCACGCCCTCGCACCAGCTGCCGCTGGGCGTGACCATGAGCCTGGCGCGCCGCCTGGAACTGCTGCGCTGGGCCGCGGCGAACCGCGCCTGGATCGTCGAGGACGACTACGACAGCGAATACCGCTACACCGGCCCGCCGCTGGCTTCGCTGCAGGGCCTGGACCGCAGCGGCTGCGTGATCTACGTCGGCACCCTGTCGAAGGTGCTGTTCCCCGACCTGCGCCTGGGCTATATCGTGGCGCCCCCGGCCCTGGTCGAGCCGCTGGCGCGCGCCCGGGCCGTGGTCGACCGCCACAGCCCGGTCATGCCGCAGGCGGTGCTGGCCGACTTCATCCAGGAAGGGCACTTCGCGCGCCACATCCGGCGCACCCGCGACGCCTACGGCGAACGGCGCATCGCCCTGCTGGAAGCGCTGCAGCGCCGCCTGGAGGGCGTACTGGCCGCCGGTCCGTCCGACACCGGCCTGGATTTGTGCGTGGGCGTCACAAATGGACTCGGCGAAGCGGAAGCCGCCGCGCGCGCCGCCGCGGCCGGGATCGACCTGCGCACGCTGGCCTACTACACGAATCCGGCCGCCGGCGCCGATTGCGCGATGCCGCCCGGCCTGCTGCTGGGCTTCTCGGCCTTCACGCCGGCGCAGATCCGCGCCGGCGTGGAGCGCCTCGCGCAGGCGCTGGACCCCTGATCATCTGCTCAGCAGGTAGGCGCTGATGTCCAGCGCGTCGCGCTCGCTGACGCCCATCGCCGGCATCGCCGTGCGCGGGTCGATGGCTTGCGGACTGCGGATCCAGCGCACCAGGTTGTCCTGGGTGTTGGGCAGCGTCCCGGCGATCAGGCTGCGCCTGGCCAATCCGTCCAGCGGGCGCCCGACATAGGCTTCGGAACCGGTGATCCCGGGCACCAGGTGGCAGGAGTGGCAGGCGTACTGCGGCAGCACGCGCTTGCCGCGAACCGGGTCGCCGCGCGTGGCGGCCGCCGGCTGCGCGAGCGCCTGCTCGCGCTCCGGCGGGGCCGCCGTCATCTCGTGGAAAGCGCGCGCATCGAGCCCCGGCATGCGCGTGACGAAGGCCACCACCGCCCAGGTGTCGGCCTCGCTCAGGCGCGCTTCCCAGGCCGGCATGCCGCTCATCTTGATGCCATGGCGCGTGATCCAGTACAGCTCGCGCGGCCGCCAGCGCGCGCTGGCGTCGACCAGCGGTCCCGGCACCGGCTGCATGCTCATGCCGTGCGGGGCCGGCGCGGCGCCCGGGCCGCCATGGCACTGGACGCAGTGTTCGCCGTACAGGGCGCCGCCGCGCAGCACCTGGCCCGGTGCGTCCAGGCGCGGCACCGCGACCTCGCTGGCGTAATGGCGCACCGAATGGCGCATGCCCTGTTCCAGCAGGCTGTACACGGGCTGCAGGTGCTGGGAGGTGGAGCCGATGTTGTACCAGCCGGCGCGGAACACGGTGTAGCCGGCGGCCGCGGCGAGGCCCGCCGCAACGAGCAGTGTCAATACGGCGGTCTTGACGACCAGGCGGGTGCGGGCGGAGGGCACGGATTTGGCCAATCGTATCGTGTTAAAAAAATGTTATCGCTTCCGGTATTATAAAAGCCGTCTCCCCAAGCGGCCCGATGAGTGAATCCAACCGTGCGAGCTCCGACCCCGTGATGCCGATGCCGTACCGTCCCCGCCAACCGTCCGCCCGGCTGCGGCGCGTCGCGGCCGCGCTGTGCCTGGCGCTGCTGGCCGCCTGCGGCAAGGAAGGCGCGGGAACGCCGGCGACGGGCGGCGACGCCGCAACCGGCAAGCGCCTGGTGACCCAGTACCAGTGCGGCGCCTGCCATGCGATCCCCGAGGTCCCCGGCGCGGGCGGCGATGCCGGGCCGCCGCTGGAGCACTTCGGGCGTCTCAGCTATATCGCGAACGGCATCCCCAACCAGCCGGCCCGGCTCACCGCCTGGCTGCTCGACCCGCCGGCCATGAAGCCCGGCACGGCGATGCCGAAGCTGGGCCTGACGGAGCAGGAGGCGCGCCACATGGCCGCCTTCCTGTACACGCTCCGATGAACGCCGGCGTGAGCGAACCCCTGCAATCGGTGCTGCACCCGGCCGGCGCCGACGCCGAGGTCATCGGGCAGTTCGCGTGGGTGCTGTTCGGCGCCGGCGCCCTGATCTTCCTGGCCGTGATGGCCCTGCTCGTGCTCAGCCTGCGCCGCCATGCGCAGCCGCTGCGTCCCGGCCTGTGGATCGCCGGCGCCGGCGTGGCCCTGCCGGTGGTCCTGCTCACCATCCTGCTCGGCTGGAGCACCTGGCGCAGCGCCCAACTGGTGCCGCAAGCCTCGGGCAACGCGCTGGCGATTTCCGTGACCGCCAGGATGTGGTGGTGGGAGGTCCGTTACCGCGACCCGGCAAGCGGGCGCGAGATCGCCACCGCCAACGAGATCCGCATCCCGGCCGGGCGCACGGTCTACCTGGGCCTGAATGCGGCCGACGTGATCCACAGCCTGTGGGTGCCGGCGCTGGCGGGCAAGCGCGACATGATCCCGGGCCGCCTCACCGGCCTGACCCTGCGCGCCGAGAAGCCCGGCATCTACCGCGGCCAGTGCGCCGAGTACTGCGGCGCCCAGCACGCGCACATGGCGCTGCACGTGGTGGCGCTGGCGCCGGCCGAATTCGAGGCCTGGCTGGCGCAGCAGGCCAGGCCCGCGCAGGCGCCCGCCGCGTCGCTGCCGGAACGCGGGCGCGCCGTCTTCCTCGAACAGCGCTGCCAGTCCTGCCACACGATCCGCGGCGTCGCCGCCAGCAACAACCTGGGACCGGACCTGACCCACGTCGGCAGCCGCCTGCAGATCGGCGCCGGCCTGCTGCGCAACCACCGCGGCGCGCTGGCCGGCTGGATCGCCGACCCGCAGGCGCTCAAGCCCGGCGTGTTCATGCCGGCCGCCTCCGGCATCGACGGCGAATCGCTGAACGCGCTCGCCGCCTACCTGGAGCAGCTGAGATGAAGATGCCGCCGAACCCCGCGCCGCGCCCGGACGGCGAACTCGAAAAGCTGGAGGAAGTCTGGCGCACGCCGCGCGGCTGGCGCTTCTTCTCGGCGGTGAACAACACCAATATCGGCCTGCTGTACATCGGCACGGCCCTGCTGTTCTTCGTGCTGGCCGGGGTGCTGGCCCTCCTGATGCGCGTGCAGCTGGCGGTGCCGGCCAACACCTTCCTCGGCGCCGACACCTACAACCAGGTCTTCACCATGCACGGCACGGTGATGATGTTCCTGTTCGCGATTCCGGTGGTCGAGGCGATCGGCGTCTACCTGCTGCCGAACATGCTGGGCGCGCGCGACCTGCCGTTCCCCCGCCTGTCCGCCTACGCCTACTGGGCCTATGCCTTCGGCGGGCTGGCGTTCTTCTGCACCCTGTTCGCCGGCCTGGCGCCGGACGGCGGCTGGTTCATGTACCCGCCGCTGACCGGCATGAAGTACTCGCCGGGGCTGAACGCCGACTTCTGGCTGCTGGGGATCGGCTTCATCGAGATCTCGGCCATCGCCGGCGCGATCGAACTGATCGTCGGCATCCTGTTCACGCGCGCTCCGGGCATGACCCTGGGGCGCATGCCGGTGTATGCCTGGGCGATGCTGGTGGTGGGCCTGATGATCGTGTTCGCGTTCCCGGCCGTGATCGCCGGCACCGCGCTGCTGGAACTGGAGCGCGCCTTCGACTGGCCTTTCTTCGTCGCCGAGCGCGGCGGCGACCCGCTGCTGTGGCAGCACCTGTTCTGGTTCTTCGGCCACCCCGAGGTCTACATCATCTTCCTGCCCGCCGCCGGCATGGTCTCGACCATGATCCCGACCATCGCCGGCACCCCGCTGGTCGGGCGGCGCGCCATCGTCGCGGCCCTGCTGGGCGTGGGCGTGTTCAGCTTCGGCCTGTGGGCCCACCACATGTTCACCGCCGGCCTGGGCGTGCTGGAGATGAGCTTTGTTTCCGCCGCCAGCATGGCGGTGGCGGTGCCGACCGCGATCCAGGTGTTCGGCTGGATCGCCACCCTGTGGAAGGGCAAGGTGCGGTACGACGCGCCGGCCCTGTTCCTGCTCGGCTTCATGTTCATCTTCGTGCTGGGCGGCCTGACCGGCGTGATGGTCGCGGTGATTCCCTTCGACTGGCAGGTGCACGACACGTACTTCATCGTCGCCCATTTCCACTACGTGCTGATCGGCGGGATGGTGTTCCCGGTGTTCGCCGCGATCTACTACTGGCTGCCGCTGGTGAACGGCAACCGCATGTCGGAAACGCTGGCGCGCTGGGTGTTCGGGCTGATGTTCACGGGCTTCAACGTCGCCTTCTTCCCGATGCACATCACCGGGCTGCTGGGCATGCCGCGCCGCGTCTACACCTATGCGCCGGAGCTGGGCTGGAACGGCTTGAACATGGTGTCGACGGTCGGCGCCTTCCTGTTCGCGGCCGGCGTGGCGCTGTTCGCCGTCGACGTGTTCCGCACCCTGCGCCGGCCGGAACGCGAGGTCGGCAATCCGTGGAATGCCGCCACCCTGGAATGGCTGCCGTCCGAGGACTACGGCAACCGCAGCATCGCGCATGTCGATTCGCACCATCCGCTGTGGGACAAACCGGAACTGGCGCGCGAAGTGGAGGAGGGCCGGCACTACCTGCCGCACACGGCCACGGGCCGCCGCGAGACCATCGCCACCAGCCCGGTCGCGGGATTGCCGCGCTACCTGCTGGTGCTGCCCGGCGACAGCTGGCTGCCGGTGCTGGCCGCCTTCGGCACCGCCGCTTTCTTCCTGCTGCTGACCGTCAAGCTGTATCCGCTGGCCTGGATCAGCGGCGCGGTCGCGGTCGGCGCAGTGCTGGGCTGGATGTGGGGATCGGACTCCCCGCCGCCGCACGAGGCGGTGGACGTCGGCGCCGGCCTGCACCTGCCGGTGGGCGCGACCGGGCGCGCCTCGCACTCCTGGTGGGCCACCATCATCATGCTGGTGGTCGATGCCAGCATCTTCGCCTCCTTCGCCTTCGCCTACATCCACGTCTCGATGCGGCTGCAGGTGTGCCCGCCGCCGGGCGCAAGCCTGCCGCCGCTGATGCAGGCGCTGGCGTCCTGCGGCCTGCTGGCGCTCGGCTCCGTGCTGGTGTGGCTGGCGCGGCGAGGGCTCGGCAAGCGGCGCCTGCCCTGGCTGGTGCTGGCGGCGCTCGGCTGCGCGCTGGCCTCGCTGGCGCTCGATCTGTACGGCTGGCGCGCCGGACTCGACCCGGCCGCCAGTGCCTGGGGAGCGGCGGTCGCGGCGCTGGCCAGCTACCAGGGCCTGCACATCATCCTGCTGCTGGTGCTGGCGCCCTATCTCGCGCTGCGCGCCTGGCGCGGCCGCCTGGGCCCGCGCAGCCGCGCGACGCTCGACAACATCGCCCTGGTCTGGCACTACACGACCTTGCAGGGAATCGCGGCGGTGGCGGTGGTGCGCTCGATGCCGTTGCTGATGGAGTGAGCATGGACACCCGCTCCCGATCGGACAAGGAAGGGTTCTGGCGCCGCGTGCTGCAGGCCACGCTGCCGCTGCTGATCTGGATCGCGCACTTCGCCTTCAACTACGGGCTGGCGGCGGCGCAGTGCACGCCGGGCGGGCTGCGTCCCGGCGGGCCGGACCGCGTGCTGCTGGGCGTGGTGACGGCGGTGGCGCTGGCCGCATGCGCGCTGCTGGCCTGGCGCCGGCGCGGCGCGCTGCTGGACCGCGAGGCCGGGCTGGCGGAGCGGGTGGGGGCGGTGCTGGCCGTGCTGGCCCTGGTGGCGATCGGCTGGTCGGGACTGGCCCTGTCGCTCGTCGGCGGCTGCGCCTGAAGCGCCGCTCAGCGCGGCCGGCGCGGCCGCAGGCGGCGCTGCAGCAGCAGGGCGGCGGCGGCCACGCCGGTCAGCCACGCGCCGCCCGGTTCAGGCAGCTCGTGGCCCTTGGCCGGGCTGGTGCCGCTGGGGGCGGGGTCGGTACGCGGCGGCGCCGGCGTTGGCGTTGACGGCGGCGGCTTGCCGGTGTCGCCGCCAACCGGCTTGCCGCCGGAGCCGCCGTCGGTGGTGCCGCCGCCAGGGCCGCCCGCCACCGTGTCGCTGGTGCCGCCGCTGCTGCTGCCGTTGCCGGTTACCGGTTCGCTGCTCGTCGTGCGCGTGCTCGCGACGGCAGCCGGGCCCCACGGGACGGGGAGCGAGGCCATGTTGCGGTCGCTGGCGAGCAGGCTGTCGAGGCTGACCTGGCCGAAGCTGGCCCGGGCCTGGGCAGTGGCCAGCAGGCCCGCGCCGTCCGGGATGGGCGGCAGCATGAAACGCTGGCCACCGCCATCCTGTTCGTCGATGCCGAAGGCGACCGTGCGCAGCGCGCCGTCGCCGCTATCCTGGACCTCGACCGGGATGTCGAGTTCGCGCTCGTCGAGACCGTCGGCCTCGACCGGCAGCTGGGGCGTGTCGGAAATGCGGTTGCCGCAGCGCGCGCGAATCTCGTTCCGGCCGTCGGACAGCACGCTTTCTCCCTCGGCCAGCATCACCTTCCGCGCGGTCCAGTACACCTGGTCTCCCTTGCGGTACGAGACGTACACGGCGCGCGCCTTCGTGACGGTGCGCAGGCTCGCCTTGTCCAGCGCGAACCCGGCGTAATGCGCGGCCACGACCTCGTCGGTCATGACGGCGCGGGCCAGTTCAATGCGGTCGGTGACGCCGCCGGGCACGATCGAATACGGATAGATGCGGCGCGCCGCCGGCGGGGCGGTCTCGGCGGCAACGCGCTGCAGCGCCGGCGCCGCAGGCGCGGCGGCCGCCACGGCGGGCACTGCACGCCGGTCCAGGCGATGCGCCTGCTGTTGCATCAGGAACGCCGCGCAGCCTGCGACGGCGAGCATGGTCGTCACGGCCATGCGCTTTTGCAGCCGTGCCCGTTTCATGCTTCGCCGAAGATAGGTTTTGCGGATTTCCACGCCGAGAACGCGCCAAAGTAGGAGATATCCTACAGGCTATAGCGTTGCAGTTAGTAAATCTACATTTTTCCAAGAAATTTTTGTTTCAATGTAGACATTATGAGACAGAGGGATCGGGGGTTTATACTATGGCCATGAACGTCACCCGCTGCACATGGGCCAATATGGCCAATCCGCGCTACATCGCCTATCACGACCATGAGTGGGGCGTGCCCTGCCATGACGAGACCACGCTGTTCGAGATGCTGAACCTCGAAGGGGCGCAGGCCGGGCTGTCGTGGGAGACGATCCTGAACAAGCGCGACTCCTACCGCGCCGCCTTCGACGGCTGGGATGCGGAAAAGATCGCGCGCTACGACGACGCCAAGGTGGCCGAGCTGCTGGGCAATCCCGGCATCGTGCGCAACCGCCTGAAAGTCGCGGCGGCCATCAACAATGCCCGGGCTTACCTGCGCCTGCGCGAGGAAGGGCTGACGCTGGACCGCTACCTGTGGTCCTTCGTCGACCACCAGCCGATCGTCAACGACTGGCCGGATGGCGCCCGCCCGGCGCGCACCGAGCTGTCCGACCGGATCTCGAAGGACCTCGGCAAGCGCGGCTTCAAGTTCGTCGGCTCGACCATCGTGTACGCCTACATGCAGGGAATCGGCATGGTGGACGACCACGACCGCGGCTGCCTGTGCCGCCAGCGCACGCAGGCGCGGGACGCATACGGAACCTGATCATGGACTACCACGGCGCATGGTGTACCCAGGCGCGCTATACCGTCTTCGACACCGACTATGGTGACGGCGCCGGGTTCAAGGTGCTGGCCGACGTCTGGCGCACCGATCCGCACCGCTCGCCGCACCTGCACGTGATCGCGCTGTGCGCGCATGGGCAGCCGAATTGCCCGCTGCCGGGTTTCCACCGCATTCCGCAGGCCGAGCCCGGCCTGACCCTGGACCTGATCAACGCCCCCCTCGAAGATGCCCTCGGCCAGCTGAGCGCGCGCGTCGACATGTTCCGCCTGCACGGCCTGCAGGATGCCGGCGCCGGCTTCGCGCGCGCGCTGGCGCGCGTGGCCGCGCCCCAGGCCCGGCTGACGGGGCAGGGCCTGACGCCGGACCAGGTGGCGGCGCTGGAATCCTTCGGCTTCGTGTTCGAGCCCTGCCCGGAACCCGATAAACAGAAGGCGCACTTCGCCAGCCGCAAGCCGTCGAAACCGGTGCCGCCGGCGCCGGAGCGGCGCGCCATCGTGCTCGGCGCCGGCATCGCCGGTTCCGCGGCCTGCGAGCGCCTGTGCGCGCGCGGCTGGGACGTGACCCTGGTCGAGCGCCACGAGCGCCCGGCCATGGAGGCGTCCGGCAACCGCGCCGGCATCTTCATGCCGCTGGTCTCGCGCGACGACAACATCCCGACCCGCCTGACCCGCGCCGCCTACCTGTACGCGCTGCGCCACTGGGAGCGGCTGGGCGGCATCGGTCCCGGCCGCGCCATCGAAGGCGAGGCCTGCGGCGTCCTGCAGCTGGCGCGCGACCCCGGCCACGCCGAGGTCCAGCGCGCGATCGCGGCGAGCGGCGCGCTGCCCCCCGACTTTGCCGAATGGCTCGAACGGCCGCAGGCCGAAGCCCTGCTGGGCCTGCCCGCGCCGGACGGCGGCTGGCTGTTCCGCCAGGGCGGCTGGGCCCGTCCCGGCAGCGTGTGCGAGGCCATGCTGGCGGCCTGCGGCGGGCGCCTGCAGCAGCGCTTCGGCGTCGGCAGCGTGCGCATCGGCTACCAGGACGAGCACTGGGAGCTCAGCGACGAACAGGGCGTGCTGGTGGCGCGCGCGCCGACCCTGATCCTGGCCAACGGCGCCGGCGCCATGGACGTCCCGCATGCGGCGCCGCTGCCGCTCACCGCGCTGCGCGGCCAGGTCAGCCACCTGCCGGCGGAGATGCTGCCGCAGCTGCCGGTGGTGCTGTGCCGCGAAGCCTACCTGACCCCGCCCTCGCACGGCGTGGCCAGCGCCGGCGCCACCTATGACCTCGACGACAATCCCGAGCTGTCGCCCGCCAGCCATGAGGAAAACCTGCAGCGCCTGCGCGGCCTGCTGTCCGACCCGAACGTCGCGCAGGGCGCGCCGCTGCAGGGCAGGGTGGGTTTCCGCTGCATCGCCCCGGACCGCCTGCCGCTGGTGGGACGGCTGCCGGATTTCGCGGCCGCCGGCGACACCGAGCGCCTGCGCGACGTGCCGCGCCATCCCGGCCTGTACGCGCTGCTGGGCTATGCCTCGCGCGGCCTGATCTGGGCCGGCTGGGCCGCCGAGCTGCTCGCCGCCCAGCTCGAGGGCGAGCCGCTGCCGCTGGAATCCTCGCTGGTCGACGCCCTCGACCCCGCCCGCTTCGTGTTGCGCGCGCGCCGCACCAGCCGTGGTCCGCAGGCCAACGATATTTGATTTCCTGTAAGTAATTTTACCGACTAAAGGTATAATTGGCGTCCGGCAACATTTCACTATTGAAAGGTTGAGATGGACGACCCCCTGGCAGACCTGCAGAACCCCGCGCCGAATACCCACGACCTGTTCCTGTTTCTCGCATCGACCGCGCACGACATGAAGAACTCGATCAGCGTCCTGTCCGGCACGCTGGAGCGGCTGCTGGTCGACGCTTCTCCAAAAACGGAGTCGGCCTATCCGCAGATGGCGCACATGCTGTACCAGACCAAGCGCCTGAACGACAACCTGATGCAGCTGCTGGCCCTGTACAAGCAGGTCGGCAAGCCCGAGTATCCCTTCGACGTCCAGCCGCTCGAGCTGGGCCAGCTGGTCGAGCAGGTGGTGGCGATCGAGCGCGTGCTGCTCAAGTCGCGCGGCATCCGGCTCGAACTGGACTACGACCCGCGGCTGATCTGGCACTTCGACGAAGACCTGGTCGTCGGCGTGCTCTCGCATGCGATCAACAACGCCATCCACTACACCTGCGACACGGTGCGCCTGGCGATCCGCGAGGCCGGCGGCTGGCTCGAGCTGCGCGTCGAGGACAACGGCCCCGGCTATCCGCCGGCCCTGCTGAAGGCGGGCGCGATCGCCACGCGCGAGGTGGCGGGCGGGGTCAACTTCCTGACCAACAGCGCCGGCCTGGGCCTGTATTTTTCCAGCGAAGTCGCGAAGATGCATCGCCACCGCGGCCGCAGCGGCAGCCTGCGCCTGGAAAACGGCGGCGCGTACGGGGGCGGCTGCTTCATCCTGCGCCTGCCATGAACGAAGCGGTCGTGGCCGACCAGGTCGACTGGGCCGGCAAGAACTACCTGATCGTCGACGATTTCGTCGGCGTGCGCCAGCTGCTGCGCGAAAGCCTGAGGAGCCTGGGCGCCAGGAACATCGACCAGGCCTCGAGCGGCGGCGAGGCGATGGGCCTGCTGGCGCGCATCCGCTACGACGTGGTGCTGTGCGATTACAACCTGGGCGAGGGCAAGAACGGCCAGCAGGTGCTGGAAGAGGCGCGCGTGCGCAACCTGATCAATCCCAGCACCATGTGGCTGATGGTGTCGGCCGAGAAGAGCGTGGAATCGGTGATGGGCGCCGCCGAGCACCAGCCGGACGCCTACCTGATCAAGCCGATCACCGAAGGCGTGCTGCTGACGCGCCTGAACCGCGTGTGGCACAAGAAGCAGGTGTTCCGCACGATCGACCAGGCCTGCGCCGAAAAGGATTACCTGCGCGCGGCCAGGCTGTGCGACGAACAGATCGAAGCCAACCGCGTCCACGAACTCGACCTGCTGCGCATGAAGGCGCGGCTGATGGAGAAGAGCGGCCAGCCGTCGCGCGCGCGCGAGGTCTACGAGCAGGTGCTGGAACAGCGCGAATACCAGTGGGCGCGCGCCGGCCTGGCGAAGATCCGCATGGCCAACGGCGAGTTCGAACAGGCGCGCCAGATCTTCCAGGGCGTGATCGCGGAAAACCGCTACTACCTCGACGCCTACGACCAGCTGGCCGCCGCCTACCAGAACATGGGCCGGTTCGAAGAAGCCTGCGCGATCCTGGAGCGCGCCGCGAAGCTGTCGCCGAACTCCGTGCCGCGCCAGCGCAGCCTGGGGAATATCGCGCTGAAGCTGGGGAACGTGCAGATGGCCGAGAAGGCCTTCCGCAAATGCATCGCGATCGGCGAGTACTCGATCATGAAGACGCCCGACGCCTATTTCGGGCTGGCGCGCGTGTGCGGCCAGAAGAACGACCCGAAAGAGGCGCTGCAGCTGCTGGCGGCGGCCCAGCGCGAGTTCGCCGGCGAGCACCCGGACATGCAGCTGCGCGCCAAGATCACCGAGGGCCTGGTCTACCACGAGAGCGGCGACTACCGCCGCGCGCGCAAGGCCGGCGACGAGCTCGAAGAAATCCTGAAGCTGACAATGGAGCGTCCGGACACCGCCACGTGCCTGGAACTGGCGACCCTGCTGTTTGCGGTGGGGGTGAAGGAGGCGCCGGTCGAGCTGCTGTGCTACGTGATCCGCAACAACCACGACAACCCGCTGCTGCTGGAAGAGGTGCAGGCGATCTTCGACAAGGCGCGCATGGGGGAGGAGGGCCTGGCCCTGGTCCGCGCCTCGAAGAAGGAAGCATCGGACCTGATGAACCAGGGCGTGCTGCTGTGGAAGACCGGCAAGCTGGCCGAGGCGGTGGAGTGGATGCGCAATGCGCGCCAGGCGGTGCCGAACAACCAGCGCATCCTGTTCAACGCCGCCCAGATCATGGTGTCGCACATGCAGCAGCACGGCCACGACGAGCGTTTGCATGCCGAGGCCTGTGAAGTGCTGCACCACGTCGACCGCCTGCTGCCGGGGCAGCAGCGGTTTGCGCAGCTGATCGAGCAGTTGGCGCAACTCCAACCGACCCCGTAGGGTGGGCAGCACGTGCCCACGCGTGACGTTTGCGTTACGTTGGCACCCAGCATGGGCACGTGGTGCCCACGCTACGAATCAGGTCTTGTCGGCCTTCGGCTTGCCGCCACGCGCCCGGCCATGGCCGTTCGGCGCAGCGCCCGGTTCCGGCTCCGCCGCGCCGGCTTTCGGCGCCGCCGTGGCCTGGACATCGTCCGGCGGGCCGGCCTTGGCCGCCCCATCGGCCGGCGTCAAGGCCGTCGCGACTGCCTGCGTGAACTGTTCCTGAAGCATATTCCACCAGGCCAGCGCAGCCGGCATCCCGGCCGCCGCGGCGCCTGCCGGGTCCTGCGCCGGCGCGCCGGGCTGGGCCGTGCCACCGCCGCCACCGGCTTCCGCGCCCGCCGCCGGCTGGCCGAAGAAGGAGGCGAAGGGCATCCCCGCCATCTTTTCGGCGCTCACGCCCGACTGGCGCATCGCCTCGGCCATCGAGGCGCCCATCGATTTCAGGTTGTTCAGGGTGGCGCGTTGGACCTCCATGGTCTGGATGGTCCCGCGCAGCATGGTGATGTTCATGTTGAGCCAGGACTCGACCGCTTTCAGGTCGGCGATCCGCTTGTCGAGGTCCTCGGGCGAGAGCGGCGGCGCGCTCATGCCCGACATGTTCGTGCCGGGAAGGTTCATCGAACCCCACAGGTTCTTGACGAAGTCCAGCGTGTCCGTCATCCCGGGTATGTTGGCAGCAGGTGGTTTCAGCATCGTCGTCTCCCTTGTCTGGTCCCGCTTAGCGTATCAGATTAACCACAGCACTCATAGACGTTACACTAGGCGGATGAGTCTCGCTATCGCTTCGCACCGCCGCCGCCGGAAAATCGTGCTGGGAACGGCCACGGTCCTGCTGCACCTGCTGGTCCTGGACTGGTTCAGCGGCCAGGTCGGGCGGCCGCGCGAGGATGCGCTGCGGCGCCAGGCGCCGCCGGTGACGGCGGAGCTGGTCGAGGTGCGGCCCGACCCGCCGCCGCAAGTGCAGGCGGTGCCGCCGCAGCCCGCGCTCGAGCCGCCGCCGCCGCTGCCGCAGTTGCCGCCCGAGCCGGTGGAGGTGGCGCAGGAAGACACCGGGGCGCCGCCGGCCGCCGGACCCGCCGACGGCGCGCCCGCCGGAGCGCCGGGTGCGGCGCCGGTTCCCGATGCTGCCGGGAAGGGGAGCGCCGCCGTCGCCGCGGCCGGCGTACAATCGCCCCAGGGCGGTGCGGCGGCGCAGCAGGCTGCCGAACCGGCGCCGGCCAAGCCCGCGCCCGAGGCGCGTCATTACAAGACCGACCTGCCGCCTCCGGCCGACATCACGCTCGACGTTGCGCGTACCGACGCGAACGGTACGCGCTGGAGCGGGAATACCTTGCTGTCGTGGACGCTCACGCCGACGTCGTACCGGATCCGCATCGAAACCGGCATCACGATCGTGTTCGCGAAGGTGAACCTGCTGACCCTGACCAGCGAGGGGACGGTCGGCGAGGAAGGCTTCATGCCGACCCTGATGACGGAAAAGCGGCGCGGCCGGTCGATGACGGCCACCCACTTCAACCGCAAGGACGGCAAGCTCAGTTTTTCGGCGTCGGAGGCGAACTATCCGCTGGTGTGGGGCGCCCAGGACAAAGCCAGCGTGCCGCTGCAGTTGACGGCGATTGCGCGCGGCGATCCGCAACAATTGTCGGGAAATATCGACATCCTTGTCGGCGAAGACCGCGACGCCAGCGTTTTCAGCTTTGTGGTGATGGGCCAGGAAGAGCTGGACACGCGCATGGGCAAGATGGCCACCTGGCACCTGGCGCGTCCGCCCAAGCCGGGCTCGTACAACTCGCGCCTGGACGTCTGGCTGGCGCCCGCCTATGGCTGGGTTCCCGTGCAGATCCGTAACTTGGAGTCGAGCGGGGCGGTGACGACCCAGACCGTGAACAATATCGTGATGAAGAATTCAGGAAGCTGACATGAACAAGATGTGGAAACTGGCCGGTTTTGCTGGTACGGGCATACTGCTGGCGGCGACGATGGCGGTGAATAACGCAGGCGCGGCGGACGAGCATCCGGTGCACCAGCGCCCCGTCAACCTGCCGCCCTCGGTCGACCTGCTGTACTCGATCAGCGCGCGCCAGCGCGGCTTCAGCCTGAGCGGCGACGCCACCCTGAGCTGGCGCCAGGGCGAGGGCAAGTACACGATCAACACCGATTCGCGCGTGGCCCTGCTGGGCAAGCTGACCGAAAACCGCAGCCAGGGAACGATCGACAGCTACGGCCTGGCCCCGAGCGAGTACTACGACAAGCGCTTCCGCAAGGACCCGGTCACGGCCACCTTCGACCGCGAGGCCAAGACCATCAGCTTCAGCGACGGCAGCAAGACCTACCCGATCAAGGGCGGCGAGCAGGACCGGGTGTCGATCTCGTGGCAGCTGGTCGGGGTGGCGCGCGCGGCCAGGGACAAGTTCAAGCCGGGCTCGGAATGGGATTTCTTCGTGGTCGGCCCGCGCGACGCCGACCCCTGGACCTTCCACGTGATCGGCCGCGAAAAAATCCAGGCCGGCGCCGCCATCGGCACCGTCGACACCATCCACGTGCTGCGCGAACCGCCGCCGGGCTCGAAGGACCAGACCCTCGACATCTGGCTGGCGCCATCGCTGGAGTGGTATCCGGTCAAGCTGCGGTTTGTCGACAATGACCGGGATTATGTCGAGCAGACGCTCGAGAAAGTCACGCGCAAGTAGAAACGGCGTATGAACGTCGTCCCCGCGCAGGCGGGAACGACGGCTCTCAATCCTGCACCCCCGGATCATCCGGCGAATCGTTCTCCCAGTGCAGCACCATCTCCCGCGGCGCATTGCCCAGCTTGACGGTGCGCTTGAAAGTCTTGCCCTCGGCGGCCGCGCTGATCTTGTAGGTGCCCGGCGGCAGCTTGGCGTAGAACAGCGGACCGGTGTTGGCCACGCTCAGCACATTGCCGCCTTTGGCGTCGGCGATGTCGAGCTGGACGTCGGAGCGGTAGGCGCCGGTTTGCTTGGTGGCGAAGGTCAGTTGCAGGTTGTAGTCGGCGCGCAGGGCGCGCATCGCATTCTGCTCGTCCATGCCGACGCCGCCGCTGATGTAGCTGACGCCGTTCTGCTCTTTCGGCTGGCCCGGCGCGGCCTGGGCGGACGGGGCCAGGCAGACGGCCAGGGCGAGGGCCAGGGCCGCGTTCGCAAGTGCTCGGTGCATGGCATTCCTCCTTAAATAAATATCATCATCGTCATTATCTTGCGGCCGAGAGAGGAGAGGCGCGCGGCTGGGTTCGTCATAGTGCGGCGCTCAAAATAATTGCATTGTTGGCAAGTCAAGCCTCGCCTCTAATCCGTTGCTTATTGGTGAGTTCTTATAAGTTGCCGAGTCTTAACTGTTATACTGACGCCCCCGTGCCCGCCGCCACGACCGCAGCGCGCCATAAGCAATTGGCAACTGGTAAGCCTTACGATGATCGACAACCTGGCAGGCGCCACCGCCGCCGACCTCCATTCCCAAGCGCAAGACGAGATCGCTGACGTTCCGGATCCGTTGCAGGCCCATTTCCACGACGGAGTGGCGCCGGACGAGATCGAGCAGGTCTATCACCTCAAGCGCGCCCAGCCCATGCTGCAGGCCTTCACGGCCCTGTTCCACGGCTCGCAGGACGGCGTGATCGTGCGCCTGCTGGTGCTGCGCGAGCTGGCGGCCGACACCGACGACTCGGCCTTTTCGCGCGCCGACATCAACCAGAAGTTCGCCTACCTGATCCCGGAAAGCCTGGAGACGGTGCTGGGCCGCCTGCGTTCGCACGGCCTGCTGGCCTGGGACAACCCGGCCGCGGTCTATCGCATCACGCCGCTGGCGCGCAACGTGCTGGCCGCGCTCGACACCCTGCTGGCGCTCGGCCGCCCGGAGGAAGACGAGGCCGAGATGGGCTTCCTGCTGTCGCAGGTGGCCGGCGCCCAGGCCGTGGGCGGCGTGACCGTCGACCAGCTCAAGCACCTGCTGGGCCGCCTGGTCGAGCTGCACGAGGAATTCCGCGACGCGATCGCCTCGGGTTCCGAATTCCGCCTGCGCGCCTCGCAGGCCAAGTGGCACATGGCCTGCGACTGGGTCGAGAAGGGCTCGGAGATCCTGCGCGCGATCACCTCGGACGAACGCGCGGACAGCGCCACGCACAAGGCGGCGCAGGCGATCGGCCGCGCCCAGTCCTCGCTGCTGAACATGCAGGGCATGTTCTCGCGCGCCCTGAACCAGATCGAGCGCCAGCGCGTGCACCTGGGCCAGTCCGGCCTGTCGACCACCGACATCAAGCGCTGGCTGCTGGCACACGACGACCTGGCCGGCCTGGCCGAAGGCGCGATCGAGCGCCCGGTACTGCCGCTGTTCATCACGCCGGCCGAGATGATCGACGTCGCCGAGACCGAGCTGATGACCGAACGCGTCGTGAGCGCCGGCCCGACCGGCCTGCCGAGCGGCGAAGACGCGCCGACGACCATCAACGACAACCCGGCGATGCAGGCGGAGCTCGACGACTGGATCAAGCGCCTGGCGGACTTCGCCAACCTGGACAACTTCCCGGTGATGCTCGACGGTGCGCCGCGGAGCGTGGCGATCCAGGACTCGCTGCTGCCGGCCAGCTTCGCGGTGGCGTCCTACCGCGCCTCGCTGCTGCCGCTGCTGGGCGACCCCGCCGAAGCCAGCCTGCAGGGTCCGACCGCCGAACTGGCGCGCCTGCCGGTGCGCTTCGACTCCGAGGATGAACTGGTGCCGCTGGACGACCCGCACGTGGCGTCGATGTCGCGCGCGACCCTATCACTGAACCTAGACTTGGACAGTAAAGAAGATGAATGACGACGCACAGATCCTGATTGCGCGGCTGCTTACGCACCAGACCCTGCGCCGCGACGACAAGATGGTCAAGCGCGCGCTGTCCGACGACACCTTCCGCGCGGAAGTCGACAAGCGCCTGCTGGAATCCGGCCTGAAGCTGATCGACAACGTGTACGCCGACCACGTCACCCTGGCCCTGCACCGCAACGTCGAGCCGAAGATCTTCGGCGCCAAGGACGTCTGGCAGAACAATAATTTCGGCCTGACCCGCGACGGCGTGGCCCTGCTGGTGGTGCTGTGGGCGCAGATCATCCTGCCCAAGCGCCAGCGCCAGGAAACCCACCAGGCGATCGACGTCGACCAGTCGGACATGTTCGACAAGGACAACCCGATCCCGCGCGCCGAGGACACGTCGATCGGCATCTCCTACACCGCGCTGCTGGCCGACTTCGGCGACAAGCTGGGCAAGAAGACCCGCATGGACATGAACCTGGGCCTGCTCTCGAAGCTCGGCTTCATCGAGCGCCGCGGCGACGTGATCCTGGAAGGCCCGCTGCTCGACCTGCTGATGGACACCGACCTGCTGAAGGAGCGCATCATCAACGGCGCCCTGGCCGACGTGTTCAAGCGCGCGCCGCTGAGGGCCGTGCGCCGCGTGGCCAGCGAAGCGGCCAACGATGCCGGTGCGACGGAAGCCGCACCGGCGGAACCTGTCGTTGTCGAAGCTCCCGCTGAAGCGCCGGCTGACGTACCCGAATCCCAGGAGTAAAGCGCATGTTCCACATTAAATCTCTCGAGCTGGTTCACTGGGACTACTGGCAGCGGATCAAGAACATCCCGCTCGACGCCAAGATCATCACCATCGCCGGCCAGAACGGTTCCGGCAAGACCACGCTGCTCGACGCGCTGCGCACCCTGTTCGGCCTCGATTGCTCGATGGGCCGCACCTATAAGCACTATGCGCGCCACTCGGGCCAGCAGAGCGCCTGGATCCGCGCCGTGGTCGACAACAAGGCATCCGGACGCCAGCTGTCGAACCGCCCGTTCCGTCACAGCGGCTTCTTCAGCGACGACGAAGTCACGCTGTTCTGCCAGGTGCAGAAGAACGGCGGCGACTGGAAGCGCCAGTACCTGATGCGGCCGGGGAATATCGAGATCGAAGAAGTGACCGAGGCCACCGACTGGCTCGGCGTCGAGAACTACCGCAAGCGCCTGGCCTCGGCTGGCCTGTCGCCGGCGATGTCGAAGGTGCTGGCGCTGGAGCAGGGCGAGACCGACAAGCTGTGCGAATACTCGCCGCGCCAGTTGCTGGACCTGGTGTTCCAGGTGTTCGGCGACAAGGAAGTGCTGGACGCCTACGACGAAGCCAAGCGCCACCAGCGCGACACCGAGTCGGAACTGAAGCGCTTCGAGGCCGAACTCGAAACCTCGCGCATCAACCTCGAGGGCCTGCGCCTGCGCGTCGCCAACTACCACCAGTGGGAAGACCTGAACAAGGAACGCCAGGCCCTGGTGGAAGAAGTGCTGCCGAGCCTCGAATACCACGAGGCCCGCGAAAAGGCGGCCCAGGCCAGCCGCGCCCTGCGCGAAGCCAAGAAGCCGCTGGTGCAGGCCGATAGCCTGCTGGCCGAGAAGCGCCACGCGCTGGCGGCCCAGCAGCGCGCGCTGACCGAAGCCCAGCAGCAGGAAGTCCAGCTGGAGCAGGAAGCCAGCATGCTGGCCGGCCGCCTCACGGAGGTCAACCGCAAGCTCAAGCCCCTGGAAAGCCTGCTCGAGCAGAAGGAACGCCTGCAGAAGCTGGCCGCCGATTCCGGCGCCGACATCGCCGAGGTGAGCGCCCAGCTGGAAGCGAAGGAAGCGCAGCTGGCGAAGAAGAAAACGGAGCGCGAGAACCTGGGCGCAAGGATCGCCGAGGCGATGTCGACCATCTCGGCCCTCCAGGGCAAGAGCTCGATGCCGGAGCCGGAAGCCCAGCGCCAGATGCGCCGCGCCCTGAACGAGGCCGGCATCCCGCACGCGATGCTGTCCGATATCGTCGAAGTGACCGATCCGAAATGGCAGGGCGCCGTCGAGGGCGTGCTGGGCGGCTATGCCTCGGTGGTGCTGCTGGAAAGCGCGAAGGATGCGCCGGCCGCCTACAAGCTCGCTGAAAAAGAACGCTACCGCCACTTCATCGTGCCGGATTGCGTGAGCGCGCCGGTGGTCAAGGACGACACCCTGCTGTCGGTCGTGCGTTTCAGCTCGAAGGCGCCGTCCTGGCTGATCGACCAGCTCGAACGCATCGAGCGCGTCGAATCCGTCGATGCCGGCTTCAAGAGCGATGCCGACGAGTGGATCACCCCGGACGCCTACCACCGCGAACGGCGCGGCGGCCGCTCCCTGTTCGTCGAGCCGTCGCGCTACCGTTTCGGCGCGGCCGGCAAGACCCAGCGCCTGGAAGCGATCCAGAAATCGCTGCCGGCGCTGGAAGCCCAGGAAGACACGCTGACGCTCGCCATCAGCAAGCTGGCGACCGAAGTGTCGGCCCTGCGCGTGCGCATCGCCGGCGTCGACGCGGTCAAGGAACTGAGCGCGCGCCAGGCCGAATTCGAGGAAGCCATGCGCGCCATCGAGCCGCTCAAGGCCGAGCGCCTGGAAGTCGGCGCGCGCCTGGGCGAGCTGCAGGTGCTGACCAAGAACGCCACCGTCACCCGCACCCGCGCCGACACCGTGTGGCAGAACGCCCGCATGGCCCTGTCGGAAGCGGAAGCCGGCATGCGCCTGAACAACCGCCGCCAGATCGAGCAGCGCAGCGAGCATGCACGCGCCCTGCTGGAACTGCGCCGCAACTGGCGCCACGTGCCGAAGGCCTGGCGCCAGCCGGAACGCCGCGCGAAACTGGTGGCCGCGCACCAGAACACGCACCAGGTCAAGCTGCGCGTGGGCTCGCTCGACACCTCGCTGGCGCGCAGCGACTGGGAACACGATCCGACCGTGATCGACCAGTACGCGCGCCTGAACGACCAGCTGTCGAACCGCCAGAACGAGACCGAGGAGCGGCGTTACCAGAACAACCGCGCGATCGAGGCCACCGACAATGCGCGCGGCGCCTACATCGAGCGCCTGCGCTACACGATCAAGACCTACTCGAAGAACATCCGCGAGCTGGGCGAGCTGGCCAACATCGAAGTCACGGTCGACCCGGTGCGCCTGGAGAACGACGACCTGCAGCTGGCCCAGGCCGGCCTGCACGTGCGCTTCAAGTTCGACGGCAAGGGCCAGATCGGCATGAACGACGGCGAGGCGTCCGGCGGCCAGCAGGTGATGAAGTCGCTGGTGCTGCTCATCGGCCTGCTCAAGTCGGAAGAAGGCTCGGGCGGCTTCGTGTTCATCGACGAACCCTTCGCCCACCTGGACATCCGCAACATCCAGCTGGTCGGCGAGTTCCTGAAGAACACCGACGCCCAGTACCTGATGACGACCCCGCTGACCCACAACACGGACGTCTACGACCCGTCGGACCTGACCCTCATCACCAGCAAGAAGAAGAAGGACGTGCAGTGGGCGCAGCCGATCTTCGTGCTGCAGCGCAGGCAGGCGGACGAGGCCAAGGCGGCGTAAGCCGGCCCGGACCAGCGCCACGATAAAAGGCCGGCATTCGCGAGGATGCCGGCCTTCTTCATTCCGCCACGCGCCCGAAGGCGCCTGCATGCGGACCGGCGCGGAAGTGCCCGACGATGTAGTCCACGAACACGCGGACCTTGGCCGGCACCAGCTTGCGGCTCGCATAATAGATCGACAGCGGCCGGGTCTCGGCATGCCATGCCGGCAGTACCCGGACCAGCTCCCCGCTCTCCAGCAGCGGCAGCGCATGCGGCAGCGGCAGCATCGCGATCCCGAGGCCGCAAGCGGCCGCGCGCGCGATCGCTTCCGGATCGTCGAGCACCGCCACCGGGCGCACGCTTGCCACGATCTCGCGCCCCGCATCGTTCTTCAGCGCCCACGGCACCAGGCGGCCGGAAGCGATCGAGCGGCGCAGCAGCCCGCGGTGGCGCGCCAGTTCCTCCGGCTCTTCCGGCGCCGGGTAGCGCGCGAGATAGGAGGGCGCTGCCGCCAGCACGATCCGCACCTGCGCGAGTTCGCGCGCGATCAGCCCTTCCGTCAGCTCGATACCGCCGCCGATGGCGACGTCGAAGCCTTCGGCGATCAGGTCGACCTGGCGGTTCTCGAAATACAGGTCCGGCACGATGTCCGGATACTGCGCCAGGAAGCCGTCCAGCAGCGGCACGAAGTAGGTGCGTCCCACCGCGGGCGCCATCGACACCTTGAGCGTGCCGGCCGGCCGGCCCGCGCCCTGGCGCAGGTCGGTCAGGGCGTCGCCGATCTCCGACCACGGCAAGCGGACCTGGCGGTACAGCTGCTCGCCTTCGGTCGTCAGGCTGAGGCTGCGCGTGCTGCGCTGGAACAGGCGCACGCCCAGTCCGGTCTCGAGCCGCGCGACGCTCTTGCTGACGGCGGCCGGCGTCAGGCCGAGGCGCCGCGCCGCCGCCGAAAAACTGCCCTCGTCGGCGGTGGCGACGAAGCTGTCCAGATGGAGTGTCAGTTCGGTATGCATCCAACGATCTTATACCAGTGGTTGAAACTGTAAAGCCTCATTCACGACTACCGGGAACAAGTCCTTCGGTCCATACTTTTCCTTACCAACTCTCCCATCACGAAAGGAAACGCATCATGGACACCAGGCTGAACAATCAAGTGGCTTTCATCAACGGCGGTTCGCGCGGCATCGGCGCCGCCACCGCGCGCCGCCTCGCCAGCGAAGGGGCGAAGGTGGCGATCGGCTACCAGTCTTCCAGCATTGCCGCCGAGGCCCTGGTGGCGGAAATCGAAGCGCGCGGCGGCGAAGCGATCGCGATCCGGGCCGACGCCGCCGATGCCGACGCGCTGACCCGCGCGATCGACCGCGCCGCGGATCACTTCGGGCGGCTCGACATCCTGGTCAACAGCGCCGGCGTGCTGCTGATGGGGCCCGTGGACGAGTTCCCGCTCGCGGACCTCGACAAGACGCTGGCAGTCAACGTGCGCGCCGTGTTCGTGGCCTCGAAAGCCGCCGCCGCCCACATGCGCGACGGCGGGCGCATCATCAACATCAGCAGCACGAATGCCGGGCGCATGCCTTTCGCCGGCGGCGCCGTGTATGCGATGAGCAAATCGGCGCTGACCGGACTGGCGAAGGGGATGGCGCGCGACCTCGGCCCGCGCAACATCACCGTCAACAACGTGCAGCCGGGCCCGATCGACACCGACATGAACCCGGCCGAAGGCGAGTTTGCCGAAGCCCTGCACGGCCTGATGGCGCTGCCGCGCCATGGACATGCCGATGAAGTGGCTGCGATGGTGGCCTACCTGGCCAGTCCAGAAGCGGCCTTCGTGACCGGCGCCGACCTGCTGATCGACGGCGGCTTCGCTGCCTGAGCACGGCCTGCCTTGCCGGGTCAGCCCGCCAGCGCCTTGACCAGGTAATCCGTGTCCCGGCGCAGGATCGACTCGTTGAAGCCGAGCTGCACCTTCCCGTCATTGAGTTTGCCGAGCCGGACGTTCGCCTTCCGCAGGCGTTCGTCCAGCCCCGCCAGGCGCTCCGGGCCGATCTCCAGCATGGCCAGGTTGCTGCCATTGTCGATGCGCCGCACCCTGAAGCCTGGCGTGCGCTCCAGCGCCGCCAGCAGGCGCTCGCCGGCCGCGCGCACGCGCGCGTAGCGCTGCTCGGCGCCGTCCAGCGCGTCGAGCGCCGGCAGGGCGGCCTGCCAGCCGTGGTAGATGGTGCCCCCGAAGATGTGGCGCAGCTCGCGCGCCCTTGCCATCAGCGGTTTGGGGCCGGACAGCACGCCGCCGAAGGGCGCGCCCAGGTATTTGTAGAGCGAGACGTAGACCGTGTCGAAGTGGCCGCAATAGTCCTTCACGCGGAAGCCTTCCATGCCGCTCATGAGCAGCAGGCGGGCGCCGTCCAGGTGCAGCGGGATCTGCCTGGCGCGCGCCAGTCTTGCGATGTCGGCCACCAGCGCCGGCGTCAAGGCCGCGCCCTGGGCCCGGCGCACCGGACTTTCCAGCGCGATGGCGCCGACCCTGATCGGATACGGACCGGCTTCGGCGCGCTCGATCGCGGCGGCGAGTTCCTCCAGCGTGGGCGCCGCCTTGCCGGGCGCCAGCGGCACCAGGTTGATGCCGCTGAGCGTGGTGACGGTGTTCGACTCGTCGCGGTAGACGTGGCTTTCCTGCTGCACCAGCGCGTGCCGGTGTTCCCCGCACAGCAGGCGCAGGGCGATGTGGTTGGCCAGGGTCCCGGTCGGCATGAAGACCGTGTCTTCCTTGCCGAGCAGCGCCGAAAATTGTGCTTCCAGTTCCGCGACCGCACCGCCGGCAAGGTAGCCGTCGCCCGGTTTCGCATGCTTGTCGAGCAGCGCCTGCAGGCGCGCCGGTTCGCCGGCCAGGCTGCGCGGCAGCGTGTCGCCGGCCAGCAGGACCAGGGTGTCGCTGTCCGTCGCGGCGGGAGAAGACGGCGGCGCGGCCCCGTATTGTGCATGGGCGCTGCCGCCCGCCGCCAGGCCCAGTGAAGCGATCGGTACGGCTCCGAGGAAACTGCGGCGGTTCAGCGTCATGGGCGCTCCCTGATGGATGGTTTTATATCTTCCCGACTTCTTTGCGCAGGCGCTGGCGCCAGCGCATCAGGCTGGCCGAGAAGGTGGCGAAATAGGCGCCGGTCAGACCGACGCAGAACATCGTCGCCAGGCTGTCCGAAAAGCGCGGGTTCGGCCGGCTGCTGCCCTGGTTCATGTAGATCTCGATGCCGAGGTAGATCACGCGCGCGACCAGCAGCATCGCCACCAGGATGCCCATGCGCATGGGCGGGGTGAAGAAATAGCCTTCGCTGGTGTTTTCGAAGCGCGTCTTGCGCAGGCCATAGGCGCCGAGGCCGAGGCCGGCGATCGCGCCGGCCGCCAGCGCCGCCAGCGACAACGGCCGGTCGAACAGTTCGGTGGCGGGGACCAGCACCATCGCGCTGAACACCAGCAGGCCGGTGTAATGGCGCGACATGATCGAGCGCTGGCGCGCCATCTGGGTCTTCAGGCGCTGGTAGATGCGCCAGACCAGTACGGGAACGAGGGCGATGAGGGCAAGGGTGGTGAGGCTCATTGGGCAATCGGAGCGGCGGCGGTGCGCTTGCGCCAGGCAAGCAGGCCGGCCGCGAAAGTCATGTAGTAACCGGCAAGGATGCCGAAGATGAAGAGGGTCAGCGGGCTGGTCACGAACTCGTGGTGCGCAAGCTGGCCGTGCGCCTCATAGAGCTGGTAGGCGCGGTAAGCCATGCGGCCGAGGAACAGCAGGGCGACCAGCATGCCGATCGGGGCGTTCGGCGTGAAATAGTACTCGTCGCCGACCTGCTCGAATTTCGTGCGGCTGGTGGCGATGCGCGCCAGGACCAGGCCCAGCGGCAGGCCTGCGCCCAGGCCGGCCAGCGCGATCGGCGTCGTCTGCAGGCTCAGCACCGCCAGCACCAGCACCAGCAGCGGGAAGAAGACCAGGGTCGTGCGGTGGCGCCACATCTTCGAGCGCTGGCGGGTCGTCAGGCGCTTGATGCGGCTGTACACACGCCACAGGACGAACGGGACGAGGACGGCGGCAACGACGGGCGTGGGCAGCATGGCGGTTTCCTTGGTGTCGAATCCGCCATTGTAATCCAGCCGGGCGTCGGCAAACTGCCCTGCGTGCTAATGTTTTGGCTCCCCAAGCAGGAGAAAACCGCCATGATGCCAGCCTCAATCGAAGCCCACCGCGCCCCCGATCCGGCGCCCATCGAAGAGCCGCCGAAGGAACCCTTCGACACGCCCGACCCGCACCAGCCGCCGATCCGCACGCCGATGAACGACGAGCCGGACACCGATCCGAATCCGAGTGTGGGGCGTAGGGTGCACTAACGCACCGTCATTCCCGCGCACGCGGGAATGGCGGCATGTCGAGGCGACGTATTCAGTCAAACGCCCATGAGTACAACACGTCGAGCGCCGTGTTGGTGCCGGTCTGCAGCGCCAGCGTGATGCGCGGCGTGAGCTTGTAGCGCAGGCGCACCACGCTGGTGGCGGTGGCCGCGCCCTGTTCGAAGCTCAGGTACAGGCGCGAGGAAATCCGCTTGCCGACCGTGACCACGGTGTTGGCCAGGCCGGGTTCCTGCCCCGCGCCCTGGCGCACGCCGAATTCGTCGACGCCGAGGGCGTTCGCCAGCTTGCTCTGGATGCCGCCGGTGCCGCCCTTGCCGCCCAGCAGGGCGCCGGCGGCCGCGCTCAGCACGTCGGCCTCGTTGCCGCTGGTGCTTTCCATGCCGTGGCCCAGCACCAGCCAGGACAGCTTGTCGCTGTCGGACACGTTCGGCGTCGACACCAGCTTGGCTGTCGGCGACAGCGCCGTGCCGCGCACCTGCACCCCGGCTTCGACATTGGTCTCGCTGAGCTGCTCGCCTTCCGGACGCTTGCGCACGGCCAGGATGTCGAGCGCGGGGTTGTCGTACGCGCCGCTGAAGGTGATCACGCCGCGTTCGATCGACAGGCGCTGGCCGTAGGCCGCATAGGTGCCGTTCTCCGTGCTCAGGGTGCCGTTGATGCGCGGCGCGGCGTCGCCGACCTTGCGCACGTGGACGGTGCCGGTCAGGTAGGTGTCGGCGCCCATGCCGCGCAGGTGGAAATCGTCGCCCAGGTCGGCCGTCAGGTCGATCGTCAGCGGTACCGCGGCCGTCTTCTTCGCCGTCCCTTCCTTCGGGTTGCCGCGGCCGAGCACGATCACGTCGTCGGACAGGGTGGGGCGGTCCTGCGGTGCGAATTCGACCAGGGCGCGGTCGGCCTTGAAATTGCCCTCGACGGTGAAGCGGCGCGGGTCGCGCACCACGCTGGCCTCGCCACTGACGATCACGGTGCGGTCCGGGCGCGACAGCACTTCGAGCTTGTCGGCCACCAGCTTCAGGTTCATGGCGGCCTCGCCGTCGGCAAAGCGCACATTGCCGTCGATGAGGGCGCGGCCGCTGTTGCCCTCGAAAGCGAAGCGCTGCAGCTGCAGGGTGTCGCCGGCCAGGGTGGAACGCAGCTGGCCGTTGCGCAACCGGACGCCCTGGTCCGGCCAGCGCACCGCGAGGCGGTCGCCGTTCACGGTGCCGTTCAGGGTCGGCGCGCCGACCGTGCCGGTGCCGGTGACGGCCAGGTTCAGGGAGCCGTCCACTTCCAGGCCCGGCTGGCCGATCAGCGGCGAGACCCAGGCCAGCGAACCGAGGTTCGCAGTGGCGGTCAGGCGCAGCGGGCTGTCGTTGTCGAGGCGGCCGTGGATCATCTGCGCGGTGGCGTCGGCCTTGGCGGTGCCGATCCGGCTGCCGTCGACCGCCAGCTGGGTGCGCAGCGCGCCGCCGTTCACATCGGCGCGCAGGTCGAGCTGGCGCAGGCCGAGCACGACCGGAGCGATGTCGCCGGCAATCAAATCTCCCTTTTCGCGGAACACGTGCACGCTGCCGTCCAGCGCAGGCGCCGCGCCGGCGGCGGCGGGAGCGCGCATGTCGAGCGCCCAGTCGGCGCCGAGCGTCAGGTCGCCGCGCAGGTTCTGGCGGAGCGCGTCGGAGGCCTGGGCCAGGTAGCTGACCGGTACCCCGGTGGCGCTGCCGCGGCTGGTCCAGCGGACACCGTTCTTGGCCAGGGACTCGACCGTGATCGAACCGGCCGGCAGGCGGATCGTGGCGTTGTTGAAGGCGATCTGCTCGGGATTCGCCAATCCTTTCACGCCCGAGCCGGGCGCGCCCGCGATGCGCAGCGGCGCCGGCGCCGCCAGCGTGAAGGCATAGCGGCCGCGGTTCTGCAGCGTGTTCAGGGTGCCGCTCCAGGCGTCCTTCGCATAGCCGCCCGTGACCGCCACGTTGGCATCGAAGGTATCGCTGCGCGCCGCAGCGGAAATGGTGTGCGCGCCGCGCGTGCCGCTCGATTGCAGGCGCGCGGTGGCGATGCGGGTTTCGCCGCTCGCATAGTCGGTGATCTGCACGTCGAGCGCCAGTGGATCGGCGGCGCCGCGGCCGGAACCGACGTTCGCGGTGGCGTGCAGCGACTTCAGGTTCTGCGCCATCAGCCGCAGGTTCTGGCCATCCAGCGTGGCCGTCAGCGAGGGCATGTCCATCGTGCCCGACAGGGTGCCGGCGCCGCGCAGCACGCCGCTGTAGTCGGGGCCGAGCGCGGCCAGCTGCGGTGCGTCGATGCGCCACTGCAGCGTGTCGGAGCCGCTGCCGAAGGCGCCGCGCGCGGCCACCACGTTGGCGCCCAGGTGCAGGTCGACGTCGGCGTTCGAGATGTGGCGCTTGTCGGCGCTCAGCCTGGCGACGCCCCACAGCGGCGAGTTCGACAGCGTCGAGTCCTGCAGCGTCAGGTTGACCGAGCCGGCCATGTTGGCGCCGCTGCGGCCGCTGGCGTCGAAGGCGCCGTTGATGCTGCCGGCGAAGGGAGAACCGAAGGCGGCCGGGTTCAGCTTCTGCATCGTGCCGCTGGCCCTGGCTTCGACCACCCTGGCATCCCTGGCGCCGGACAGCCAGGCTTCGCCGCTGGCGTGCAGCGCACCGTTGTCGCGCTTGCGCTCCTTCGCCACCCAGCCCAGGTTGCGCGCGTCGACCTCGAAGGTGGTGCGCGGCGCGTCCATGCTGCCGCTGATGACGCCGTTCGCCACCAGCGCGCCATACAGATCGTTGCGAATGGCCGCCAGCTCGCGGCCGTCGACGCGCCAGGCCAGTGTCTCGCCCGGCTTGCCGAAGGCGCCGCGCAGGTCGATCGTGTTCTGGCCCAGCGCCAGGTTCGCGTTCACGCCATGCACATGGACGCCGCCCGGGGCGCCGGCGTCGGCATCGAGCTTGCCGCGCCCGGACAGCGGCTGGCCGAACAGGCGGCTGGGGCGCAGCGCGAAGTCGGCCGCGACCTGCCATTGCGGGGCGAGGGCGCCAGTAGCGTTGATCTCGGCATTGATGTCGGCCTTGGGGAAGTCGCCGAAGGCCGCCGGATCGAGGCGGCTGGCCACCGCGTTGACCTTGAACGGCTTCTTGTCGAGCAGGCTGGCGGTGCCCGTCACGCGCACGCTGCCATGGCCGGCCGAGACGCGCGCCTCGCGCACGGTCAGCACGTTCTTCTGCAGGGCGGCTTCGGCCACCAGGCGCATGCCGGCGTCGACCAGGTTCACGTTCAGGGTCTGCGTGTCCTGGGTGTTCGCCACCGTCAGGTCGCCGGCAATGGCGGTCTTCTTCATGCTGCCGTGGATCTGCTTGAGGTCGAGGCGGTCGGTGTGCAGCGAAAAGCGCGCGGTGCCGATGCCCTTTTCCTCAGGCCCGCGCTCGACGCTGCCGCTGCCCGTGAAGCGGCCGGCGCCGCCCAGGTCGAGCAGCACGTCGCCGATCTTCATGGACGAGAGATTGCCGCCCAGCTGGCCGCGCATCGCCCGCAACGGCAGGCGCTGCTGGTCGATGGTGCCTTGCGGGCCGTCGTTGGTGAGGTTCACGGAACCGCTGATATTGCGGTTCGGGTCGAGCCTTGCCGCCACCGCCAGGTTCAGGTCGGCCGTCGGCAGCGAAGGACTGAAGAAGCCCGGGTCGATATTCTTCGCGTTCAGCGTGAAGGACTGCAGCGGGATCTCCGCAAAGGGCGACAGCACGAGATTGGCCGTGCCCTCGGCGCGCGCGGCCTGGCCGCTGGCGTCGATGACCGTCTTCCGCAGGTCGCCGCCGGCATGCAGTTTCAGCTGCGGGTTGATGCCGCCCGGCTGTGGCTGCGCGCCCGGCGCCTGGCTCAGGCTGGCGTCGGCGTTCAGCTTGTAGGGCAGGGTGTTGGCGATGGTGCCGCTGGCCGCCAGCTGGCCCCAGGGCGTATTCGCCTTCGCGTAATCGAGCTTCCAGCGTTCCTTGTCGCCGTGCAGGCCAACGCGGACGTCGTCGATGGGCGTTTCCGCGCCCTTGTTCACGAACACGACTTTTGCCACGCGCGCATCGTCCACCGCGATCTTGAAGGGCGGCGCCAGGCGGGTCGGCATCGTGGCCGGCTCCGTGCTTTCCTTGAGCGTCTCCATGCGCAGCGACTTCGCATACAGCTTGTCGATCTCGACGCCGCGCGACAGGTACTGCCAGGGCTTCCAGTCGATGTCGATGTCGTCGGCCGTCATCACTTGGGTCTCGGTGCGGAACACCACGTGGCCGATGTGCATGTGGCCGTACAGCGAGCCGCTCACGCCGCTCAGGGTGAGCTTGCCGCCGCTGGCGCCGGCGACGCGCTGGGCGATCATCTGCAACGTGGTCTCGCGGCCTCCGTACCAGACCGCGCCGCCGATGACGACGGCGGCGATCGCCACGCCGATCGCGAGCCGGCGCGGCCAGCGGCGCGCTCGCTGCGGTTTCTGCTCGGGGGTATGTGCGTCGTCGCTCATCAGAACGTGAATCCAAGTGAGAAGTGCAGGCGGACCTTGTGCACCGCCTTGCCGTAGGCGACGTCGACGGCGATCGGGCCGACCGGGCTGCGCCAGCGCGCGCCCACGCCGTAGCCGACCTTCGGCTTCAGGTCGCTGAAATTGTCGGCGGCATTGCCGGCGTCGACGAACACGGCCGCGCCCCAGGGCGGCTTGAACCAGTAATCGTACTCCGCGCTGCCGGTCACCAGGTAGCGGCCGCCCGTGATCGCGCTGCCGACCGGGATGCCGAGCTGCTGGTAGCCGTAGCCGCGCACCGACTGGTCGCCGCCGGCGCGGAACAGGAAGGTCGACGGCACCTTGTCCTTGTCCTTCGAGCCGACCGCGCCGAACTCGCCGCGCACGATCAGGGTGCCGGACGGGCCCAGCGGCTGGTAGCGGATCGCGCGGATGTAGGCGCGCACGAAGGGCTCGTCGGTCAGGATCGGCAGCGGCGCCGCGCCCAGCTGCAGGTTGGCGATGTAGCCCTTGGTCGGCAGCACCAGGCTGTCGAGCTGGCGCTTGGTGATCGAGAAGGTCAGCGGCAGCGCCTTGGTGCGCCTGGTCGGCTGGTCGTCGATGGTGAGCTGCTCGGTCAGCGCCTCCAGCCGCAGGCTGCGTTCCAGCGTCGGCGAGCCCCAGGCGCGGGTGGCGTGGATGCTGGTGGTGCGGGTGATCTGGTCGCGCACGTCCTCGCGGTCATAGGCGGCGCCGACGCTGTTGCTGTAGCCGTTGGAGGTGGTCGGCCAGAAGAAATCGGCGCGTGCCTGCTGGTGCTTCTGCTCGTACAGCACATTGCTCTTCATGCGCTTGCCGAACACGTTCAGGTCGTCGTAGTTGGCCTGGGCGCGGGCCCCGGTATTGGTCGAGAAGCCGACGCCGACCGACACGTTCTTGCGCTTGTTCTCGGTGACGCGCACCAGCACCGGCATGGTGACCGGGCCGGACGGGGCTTCGGGCCTGGTGCCCTGGCCCTGGTTCAGTTCACTGACCTGTTCCTGCAGGGCCGAGGACATGTCGAGGCTGACTTCCACGCTGCTGAAGTAGCCGGTGTCCTGCAGGCGTCCCTGCAGCGCCTGCATGGCGGCCTCGCTGTACTCGTCGCCCGGATGGATCTGGTTCAGGTTGTTGATGATCGAGGGTGAATAGCGCTTCAGGCCTTCGATGCGCAGGGCGCCGAAATGCACGTCCGGCCCGCTGTCGACGACGACCTTGAGCAGGGCGCGGTGGCTGTCCGGATCGACCGTGGCGCTGGAATCGATCAGCTGGGCGCGCGGGAAGCGCGACTGCCCGATCTGGCGCACCATGCCGCGCTTGGCCGCTTCCCAGTCGGCGGTGCGGAAGCGCGAACCCACCGGCAGGGTCCAGCGGTTGCGCAGGGCGGCCGCGTCGAACGGCGCGCTGTCCTTGTCGAAGGGGACGAAGCCGCGCAGCTCGATATCCACGTCGCCGACCGTCACCGGCTCGCCCGGATCGACGATCACGCGCGCGACCGGCGTGCCGCCGGACGTATCCAGCCCGCTCGAGACCTTGGGCGAGTAATAGCCCTCGGTGGCGACCAGGGTCTTGACCTCCTCGGGCGCGGTGCGCACCAGGCGCTGCAGCTGTTCGAGGTCGACGCGCGGATTGCCGCGCCAGCGCATCAGGTCGAGATTGCTTTCCAGGAGTTCGCGCAGGTTGCGCGGCGCCTCGATCCGCACCTCATAGCGGACGGCGTGCTGTTCGGGCGCTTCGACCGGAATCGGCGCGGCCGGTTCGCGTTCCTGCTCCTGCAATTCCTTTTGCGTCTGGCCCGTGGTCGTGGTCGGCGCCGGCACCTGTTCCTGTGGCTGCGCCTGCCCTGCAGCGCCCACGGAGGCGCACAGCGCGTTCACGGTCAGCACGATTTGTGCCAAAATTCGTGGTCGCGCCGGCGCAAGGGTCTCCGTCTTGTGAGGTCGTGCGGGCAATTGTCTCTCCATTCTCTACTCTGCCGGCCACATCTTAACGGATTGTCAAAAGTGACGGCGGACGCTTTAACTCAGGAATATCACCATGCACCAAGCTGATTCCGCGCTCGTCCTGTTCAGCGGCGGCCAAGACTCCACCACCTGCCTGGCCTGGGCCCTGCAGCGCTACGAGCACGTCGAAACGATCGGTTTCGACTACGGCCAGCGCCACGCGATCGAGCTGGACGTGCGCCCGACGGTGCTGGCCAAGATGCGCGCCCTGTCGCCCGAATGGGACCGCCGCCTGGGCGAGGACCACATGATCGACCTGTCGCTGATCTCGAAGATCTCGGATACGGCGCTGACCAGCAATGTCGAGATCCAGATGCAGGAGAACGGCTTGCCGAACACCTTCGTGCCGGGCCGGAACCTGCTGTTCATGACGGTGGCGGCGACGGTCGCTTACCGCCGCGGCCTGAACGTGCTGGTGGGCGGCATGTGCGAGACCGACTTCTCCGGCTACCCCGACTGCCGCGACGACACCATGAAGGCGCTGCAGGTCGCCCTCAACCTGGGCATGGCCACGCGCCTGAAGGTCGAGACGCCGCTGATGTGGATCGACAAGAAGCAGACCTGGGAACTGGCCGAGCAGTGTGGCGGCGAGGCGCTGGTCGACCTGATCCGCTTCGACACCCACACCTGCTACCTGGGCGAGCGCGGCGCCGCCCACGACTGGGGCCATGGCTGCGGCACCTGCCCGGCCTGCGCGCTACGTGCGCGCGGTTATGCGCAGTACGCTGCGGAGCGCCGCGGCGCCTGATGCGCTGAAGCGGATGCTATGCGCCTGGCGCTCCTGACCGATCTGCACGCGAACCGCGAAGCCGTCGAGGCCTGCCTGGCGCACGCCGAGGGCCAGCGGGTCGACCAGTACGCCTTCACGGGCGATTTCGTCGGCTACGGCGCCGATCCGGCCTGGGTGGTGCGCACGGTGATGGACTACGTGGCGCGCGGCGCGGTGGCGGTGCAGGGCAACCACGATTATTCGGTGACCCGTCCGACCCGCCGGGAGGCCGGACCCCCGCAGATGCATGCGGAGGCGAGGGAAGTGATCGAGTGGACCCGCGGCCAGCTCGACGCGGAGCAGCTGGCCTTCCTGGCCGACCTGCCGCTGACGCAGAAGCATGGCAACGCCTTCTTCGTCCACGCCAGCGCTTTCGATCCGATCCGCTGGGAGTACGTCACCGGCATCGAGGAAGCCGAGCGTTCGCTGAAGGCCAGCCGCAGCCGCATCGTGTTCTCGGGCCACGTGCATGCGCCAGCTTTATATCGCCGCGCGGACGATGGCCGCATGGGCCGCCACGTGCCGCAGGCCGGCCAGCGCATCGGCCTGCAGCCGCAGCACCAGTACCTCGTGCTGCCCGGCGCCGTCGGCCAGCCCCGCGACCAGAACAACGCGGCCTGCTACGCGGTGTTCGACGACGAGGCCAGGGACATCACTTACTTCCGGGTGCCCTACGATCACGGTGCGGCGGCGCGCAAGGTGATCGCAGCGGGCTTGCCGATCGTCTTCGCAATGCGCTTGGTGGAAGGGATTTGAGCCGCGCTTTTCGGCCGTTTGGCGTAGGGCAGGTCACTCGCGATTCAAAGGATTGGACGCCGACGATATGAAACGACCGTGAAGAAAAAGGATGTGGCGGTGCGAGTGCGGCGATAGTAGCTCATGGTCCGGCGATCGTATCGCCGGATCCGTATTCAATGACGAGGCAGATCAACCGTACGCGTGGGCACGGGGTGCCCGCCCTACACCGGTACCGAACGGCTCTTGCGCGAGCGGCTCACCATGTACCAGATCACGGCCAGCGGCAGCAGCAGGGGCAGCAGCAGGGGCGAGACCGCCAGCGCCAGCACCACGGCGCCGATGCCCAGTCCTCCGATCAGGATGATGCCGACGCCGGCAAACACCACCGCCAGCACCGCGCCTACCACCAGCATGATCAGGCCGGCCAGCAGCGTGCCGCCGCCCGCGAACAGCATCGCCAGCAGGGCGCCCAGCGGGCCGCCGATCTCGTCGCCGTCGACGTTGACGACCATGTCGCCGCTGTAGAAGAACACGTTCCACACGAGCAGTGCGAACAGAAACAGGATGACGAAAGCGGCGGTCTTTTTCATGATGGTCCTCGTGATGATTGCTGTTTAAGAGTTCATGTCCTTGTCGGCACGGTTCCAATGTATAGCGATCGTGAAGCCGCCTCCATCTGCATGCGACAGGCTGCAATTTCCGGGGGGCGGGCGTGCTTCGGCGGGCGACGAACGGTGGCGGAAGTTGGCCGGAATCAAGCCTTGCAATGCCGGGCATGCGGTCTATACTGACAGCCTGCTCTGTCGCAGGAGGGAATCTTATGCACGTTATCGAGGACCATCCGACCCGGGTGCAGCCGGCCTGGGCCGACAGGGGTGGCCACACGAATCCGCCATCGGCGCCACCGGCCATTCCGCCCATCATCATTACCCCGTTCAACAAGCAGATCCCGAATCCGGCGATCGACCCCCGCACCCAGCCGCCGGGGCCGCCCATCTTGCCGCCACGCAGGCCCGCCTTGCGCATGTAAACCTGCTGTATTTACGAATTCAATCGTGCTTGTCCGAAGCGCCGGAATTTCCTATGATCTGTCCTTTGGGCGTTGTGCCCGATTGGATGGATCACATGAACGACGAAGCACCAGACCAGCATGACGACGACGCTCCCGTACAGGAGGCGCGTCTGTGGCAGGACAACGGCTGGACCGCGCGCGTCATCAAGAACGAGGATGACGAGGGCTGGGCGGTCGCCATGTACAAGGATGGCGAAGCCGAGCCGGCCCTGGTCGGCCCGTGGACGATGGGCCGCGACAAGAAGAACCCGAAGCCGCTCGACGTAAACGCCTTCAACACGCTGGTCAAGACCGCGTACGAAGTGCTGCGCCGCCACGAGCAGCAGCTGCACGCGCAACTGCACAAGAGCACCGTGGTTTCCACGGCGGAAGGCGAGCTGAAGGTAACGCTCGACATCGTCCCGGACGAGGACAATCCCTACGCCCTCCTGACCGCCATCGACGAGATGGGCGAGCAGGTGGCCCAGGAAAGGGTCGGTGCAGGCTTCAAGCTGTCGCCGGCGTCCGCGCTGGCCTGGGTCGAGAACGATTTCCGGGCGCCGCGCCGAGACTGATGTAGGGAATGAATAAAATCGCTACTAAGTGGGTGCGTACGTCTTTGATTTGACGTGCGCTGAGGTTCAGCTACCTGATCTCAACACGATCTGCCTTAGCTTCGATCGACGATCCTGGAAATCAGGCAGCCGTCGAAGGCAAATTCGGATTCGCCGTTCAGGTCCAGCACAGTTCCCGCGCGCGGGCCATCTGCGATGTCCACGGCGAGCCGGCCGCGATACGCAATGCTCACGATGACCGAGTCCCTACCTTGTTTGAAGGCGGTGATGCGCTGTTCGCGTTCGGAAAACAGGGCCTGTTCCGCGAGCTGTCTGAACTGGTCAATGCCAGAACCTTCGGCGGTGAGGTGGGCGCCCGACCAGTTTTCGAAGCGCACCTCGGGCGATAGGAGCTTCAGCATACCGTCCACGTCGAAGGCATTGTAGGCGGCGATATACTTCTGGATCAGCTGTGCCTGTTCATTGTCCTGCATATCTGCCCTTTCCAAGCATTGATGGCTTGACGATATCAGTGCGCTTGCATGTGTGCAATCTTCGGCCGTCGGATAATCGAGCATGCTTTGTACCGATAAAGCTCCCGCAAAACGACCGCTACTGGCCGGTGGCGGTCCTTCGGCCGAGTCCGCATCCGACCCACTGCGGACATTGAGCCGTGTTCTTATCTACGGCGTCGCTCCCAATTTTGAATACGCGTAACCTGCTGAATCGATCCAGCAAACATACCCAAATGTCCGCGATCTTTTGCGCGAAAAATTCCTTCGACCAGAACGTAACCGCCGATGAGTTTTTTTGAGGCGTTCGTCTGCTGGTCATTCAGCGATATCCAGACAGCATTCATGGGCAGCGACTTTTCGTAATCTTCTCGATGCAAATACAGTGCGTCCCCTTCGAACTCCAAGTGCAAAAACGCGATTACTCGGACTGGCATGCCGTCATACTGCTGAGGATTAGCGATGAGTTGAATCAGCGAGACCTCTCGGATTTCAGTGGCCTCGGCAGCCGAACACATAAATACGAGAACGAGAAATAGCGGCAACAAAAACTTGGGCATTTTGTCGGTTCTGGTGAGTATTGGTTCAATGACGAAGGTCTGCTCATGGCCGGCAGCAGACCCATTGTAGCGTCCGCTTTCGACCCAAAGCGGACCTTGAATAAATTCCTGCTTCCCATCAGGGAGAGGACCAGCCGGCGGCTACACCGTTCATCCCAATTAGCACATATCCGTGAAAGTCTCGACCGGCTATCCTCATTTGGCCTTTACCAACATGCTCCTGCACGTAGGAAATCACTTGGCTCCTTGGCTTGAGGTCCCCGAGCTTCCGATTGACCTCAACAAGAATCTCATCGGCGTGGATGAATTCGTCAATCAGCCTGTCGAGGACTTTCTTTCGGATCGTCCCGTCAGCCTCAAGCACGTTCAACCAATTTAGGGTGACTAATTCGACCTGTGGGAAGTGCGCGGTCATCAGCTCATGGACCCTGCGTGGATTCATCATTTTCGTCTCAGAGGTGTCTCAACAATGGTCGAGTACGTCATTCGTTTGGCGATCTGAATGTCTGTTTGTGGCCGGGTGCAGACCTTTTGTAGTGTCCGCTAACGACCCGAAGCGGACATGTTTCTAAAGCCGATAGTCGCCTCTTATCGCGCGGTTCCGTAGTTCGACCTTCCAGTCATTGTTTAACTGTTGTAGGCACTCTTTGAGCGGCCAGCCAGGTGCTGTCTCGATCAGATGCATAAACGACGAGGCAAGCCCATAGCAGCCATCAGGGCCGAACAACTCGACCAATATACGGGCCTCATGGTCCGTTATCGGCTTTGCTATAGCTCGATAGAGCCCCTCGATCCTCTTCAACTGAGCGACTTCCGCTTCGTTCTCGGATGGTAGCGGTCCCAGTTTTGCAAGTTCTTCGACCTCAGTTCGTACGATAGATTTTGTCATCTGATCCACAGTGATTTGAGATCGGAGAGCTCGATCGACATGAATTCGCAACGACTGTTACTGGCCGAGAGCAGCCTATCACAGCCGTCCGTTTCCGACCCACAGCAGACGGTGGACCTAATGTCGGCAAGCAAGAAGAGCGAGGTTCTACGTGGGCCGAAACTAAATTTGTAAGTCCTACTCGTGCCAGTCATGGCCCCCAATAGTTGAATTCATATATGACTCCTGCCGGGATCGTAAAGTTCAGGTCAACGCCGCACTCAATTACGTGGTTACCCGGCTTGATCTCGCGTGGTTGATTTATCGGCTTTGCCCATTCTTTTCCGTCAACGGTAAGCGGCCCGCACTGGCCGCCATTGTCGTCGGTCACTGCGAGATAGGTTTTTCCGTCTTTCGACTTTGAAAACCTACCTCGCAGGTCTCTATCCGTACAAGCCACGCAAAAAACGGAAAGTAGTAGAAGAGATACATAAGCTTGCCTCAAATCCATAATTCTTGAAAATCCATTGTCGACCTTCGTCATTTGCGATATTGGGATGTCCGCTTCTGGCCGATTGCAGACTATTGTAGCGTCCGCTTCCGACCCATTGCAGACGTTAGCTTTCGAATTGATCGACAAGCTGGTAAAGGCGTTCACGCTCGCCCAAGTTGCTTGCGTCACCTTCCAGCTCGTCGATCCGGTGACGGACCAAATAATACTCGCGAGCGTTTCTGATCTTCTTTCGCTCTACGACAGAGGCTAACAGTAACGCATCCTTCTTGAAGAACTCCGGGAAGTTTTTAGCTACAGCGATGTGCAAAACGTTTAAGAGTTGAGCCCGGTGCCCGCCACTAACCTCGTGAAACAACATCGGTAGCTCGCGCAAACCTTGCTCCATGCCGGATGCAATCTGCGACTTGGTCGCGCCTGACCGAAGAGCTTGTTCGTAGCCGCTTTTCGTGGATTCCCAGGACGAACAAAGGTGGGCAATTATTGGTTCTTCAACGTCTGAGATCGCTGCAACCAACTCTTCAAAAGTCGCCAACAGCTTGTCATATTTCGTTGTAGAACGGGTCATTTCAGTCTTTGAAGGTTGTTGGCGAAGGGCCGCTTCTGGCCGAGAGCAGACTACCATTGCCGTCTTCTTCCAACCCGAAGCGGACCTTGTCGGATGCAGTTATCGCGATTTGAGTACGGTGCTCGATAATCAAGCCAGTGGGGTGACAATTTGATTCACGTAGGTCCCTTTTTGGCGGACTGGCCCAAGCTTGTTTATGCCCAAGAGTCTTGATAGCTAATCATGCCGTTGTCGTATACCCAGACTATCAGTTGGGCATCATCAATGCCCGGCTTGTTTGGCGTCCAGTAAATGGTCCAGCAGCTTTTTTCAGGATACTCTAAGTCCTCATGCCAAGTGACGCTAGCGAGATAACGATTACTGTTCGGAATCTGCTTCGTAGACACGTATGACTCAGCCAAACGGGTGGCTTCGCTCAGCGAGATTTTTGGTTTTGCTATGGCGATGCTGCTAGCAGCAAGCAACAGAGCAACTACAAGTGCACGAATCATGGTCATCCCCTGTAATGAAAGTCGGCCAAGCCAACTTTAGCTTACTTGCGTCGCCGGACGCTCAGCTCGGCACTTGCTTACGGACGTCTGCTCTTGGCCGATAGAAGACCTATTGTAGTGTCCGCTATCGACAAAGCGGACCTAGTCGGAACTCGAACCGACGAGCAATACATGCTTGTCGTTACCTAGAAAGAGATAGGCAAAATCCCAGAACACCGGATACGCCGGATGGCCCTCCGCAAACTCAAACGACTTGATTCCGTAGGCTGTTTGACTCAACTGAACGACGCTATCGCGAATGCTTCCAAGCAGGCGCGAAAATTCTGTCGACCCAAGGACACTTGCACCAGGTCCAGCACTCTCGTCGCCAACATAGCCGAAACTTTGACGCAGCGTCGCTACAACTTCGGACACGTTCGCGTCGCGCACGCCATCGAGCACGACGTCATGGCCGATGACTCCGTTGACAATACTGTCGATGTCACTTGCGCTTTCGGGCACGCCCGAGTACGCCCGAAGGAACACCGAATAGTTGACGCCGTCGGAATTCAACAGGTCAGCCATCTCGGTCAGCAGTTCTTGCATCATTACCTAGTCATCCATTCATTAATGCTCGGAAAATGTCGGCCTAATGGTCCGCTCCTGGCCGGTTGCAGACCTATTGTACCGTCCGCTGTTGACCCGAAGCGGCCATTCCGATGTGACCGAGCTTGGACGTGATCCAAGGGATCAACTGTTATGCTCGAAAAGCATCCCTTATTTGGATAATCCCGAGGACTGTCATCGCGACACCCACGGCCATCCAAAAGGACACACACCCCCAGTAAGTCTTTGGAGAGTCCTTCTGGAACACCAGAACTTGCTCATACTTCGTAGGGTAATCAACTAGGCCGGTCATCAATCCATCAATCGCAAACCAATACCCAACGCAACCAAGTGCCAGTATGACAAGGCCGCAGGCAACTAAGATGGATGGACGAATCATGATATTGGATCGCTCGTTGTTGAGGTGAACAGTGACTGCTTCTGGCCGATTGCAGACTATTGTAGCGTCCGCTATCGACCCAAACTGGACGTTGCCAAATTTAATAAAAGTCGAGCTATTTACTTTTTTCTAGTCTGGTGCAGGGCCGGTATCCAGCAAGATCCCGCTTGCGAAAAGCAGCTATCTTCAGCGTTACGCAGCTCCTGTCCGAGGACGCCATGAAACGAAAGCTTGGCGTCTACTTGAGACATTCGATTGGTAATTCGTCCGTTGGAAACGGCGACCGCGTAGAGGTTGAACGTCCCCATGTTGTCACAGTTTGAGTGGGGAAGAACTTCGGCCGCGACCAGAAGCTTCGTTGAGTCTACTGACCAAGTTATGCCCGCGATGTTCGGTTCTTCGAATGAGAAGCACTTTGGATAACGCCTCTGAAAATCTCGCCGTACTGCTCCAGTCAGGTCAAGCTTCTCCAGGCTTCCCGAAGAGATGCGATACGCCGAGGTCCGATACGTCCCCACTGCACCACCATCACTATAGGTCACGAAAAAAAGGGTAGAAGTTGCAGACCAACCAACTTCGGGACAGGGCCAACCTTCAGTTGCGATCGCGAATTCCTTCCCCGCTTCGTCGACTGCGAATAATTGAGTATCGCCTTCCGAGGAGGGGCGTACCACGATTTTCCGCGCATGGTTCGGAGACCAAATATCGCCATCAGACCCATGGCGCGTCTCGGTGCACACATTGTGGGCAGCTTTGGAGAACGTACCGTTTCCATGTGGCGTGAACCAGCCCGCTATGTCAGCCGCAGACCCAGCACGGACCTGTAGGCATAGCAGCCAAGTAAATAGCACAAGCAGGGAACGCTTCATTATTTTAGTCCAGAGGTAAGGTCCACTGGCCGCTTCTGGCCGTAAGCGGTCTCTACCGAATGACCGCAAACGACCCAAAGCGGACCAAACACTATTCGCTATTCGTAAATCTTCCCGCAGTACAGGAAGGTTGCAAATTTTTTCCAAGGGGATGCTGATGAAAGGCCTTGTTTGGAGCCGAATTCTGAAGCCTCAGCCCATGCACTAGCTGCCTCTAGAAAGTCTTCGATAGACTCATTTTCCCAGTGTGCAGCATCGCCTCGTCGGTCAACAACCAGAGCGTGAACGAAGGCGAGAAATGTCGCCTCATCAGTTACCGTTTCAAGCTGTTCGTGTAATTGCATTAGGTAGCTTTCTTTCGCTGTTCGGCGTCCAAACGGCAAGGTCCGCTCCTGGCCGATAGCAGCCTAGCACAGCCTTAGCTTCCGCTTTCGACCCAGAACGGACATCGAGGTCAACGTAAATCTAATACGTAGAAGTAGATAAATGGCACGGCAACTTGCCCAAAGGAGTAGAAGAGGATAAGCCACTGCCACCAGATCGGGAAACTGTGTTGTTTAATTGCTTTAAAGATGAAATGACTGATTCCATTAACACAACTGAGCAGTGCAATCGCATACGCTACGAATGACATCATCATTAAACCAAGTGCATCACCACCAGATGAATATCCTGCTGCTTTGCGTGCGTCATGGGTAACCGAAAGAAAAGTTATCAATAAAATAAAGAATGTCAGTGGAATGCCACCCACCAACATTCCTAGTCCGAACATTTTCGACGGCTTTGGCACTTTGCTCCCCTTACCTTCGCTGCTGGCCGGTTGCAGATCTCGAGTGTACGTCCGCAACCGACCCGAAGCAGACCTTATCTACGCGACTTGGTCCGCGCAACGGCTCGCCCCACATTTCTAGAATCCAGCCGTAACGATAGGCTGCTCATGGCCGATTACTGCCTGCCGCGGCCGACAGCGTTCGACCCATTGCGGAAATTGGCTATTGCTCAAGCGCATGCGTTTTAAAGGCTGCCTGGAGCAATTTTTCGGGCAGGCGCGCGTTCGGCAAAGACAGCCATTGCAAGCGCAATGAGACCAACCAGTCTCAAGAGGTACATGACGGCAGTCATCCAAACCAGACTATGCACAGAATTTAAGGTAGGACCTTCGAAGGCCGAGAAGGCGACGCTGTACTGGTCTACCAGGGACTGAAGAAGCAGACTTGCAAATCCGATGGTTGCCCAACGGGCAGCACGCGGGAACCTGGACCGACGCAAAAGTGACAAGACCAACCCTACGATTGCCACTGCGACGAAGGGAAGACCTGGTATTGCTGCTCCGATTGCGACTATTGCGCTATTGCTCATGGTTTTCTTTCTGCTCTGCTTGAGCCAGAGTGTTGAATCCACCTGCACCGTGTATTGCACTGCAGGCCTTTTTTACCGCATGTCTCACGAATATCTGCCTAAGACATAGAGTTGAAAAACTACTCCCGTGCCTTACTCATCCGCTGAATGCTCTTCGGATTTGTCTTCAAACAGGCGCCCCCTCTTAGCCAGTTATCGTCCTTCGGCTGAGGCCGCTTTCGACCCATTGCGCACCTGACCAACAGCTTCCCGTGCAGTCCTGCAGGCCTAAACAACTCAGCCTTCCCGCGCACGTGTATAAATGCCGACCGCTTTGCCGTATATCTCAGTGTCCGCTTCATAAGTCAGGCCAAGGCGCCTGGCAACGCGCAGCGATGATTCATTGGCTGAAGTGATGAGTGCCCGAACTTTTGGTTCGCGCCGGATCTCGAGCGCATGGTGCAAGGCTGCCGTCGCCGCTTCGTTCGCGAATCCCTGGCCCCAAAAGGCGCGATAGGTATTCCAGCCAAGCTCCATCACGGGAGATTCCTCGCGAAAGAACGCGCCAACACTCCCGACGAGTTGACCAGTCTCCTTTTGCTCGACAGCCCACCATCCGGCGCCATGTATGAGCCATAGTCCTGCTTGTGAACAGAAGATTCGCCATGCGGCATGCCGGTCAGCCGGGACCAGGTGGGCCGAGCTTACAGGGTCGGCCAAATGTGCTGCGAATACGTCAAAGTCCTCCCGTCGATATTCACGGAGCATGAGCCGTTCCGTGTGAAGGTATGGAACAGAAGTGATGAACTCGCTATTCATGGGCTGGATTCCGTGTACTGGTGCCAAGCGAACAGTGTACGAGTGAAGTTGCCAATAGAGCAAGCAACGGTTTCATTCATCCGGTGACAACCTCATTCACTCGGTGATGACTGTTTTCCTCCTTCGCGACTGAGCGAAATAAGCCGCCTCATTTAAGCGACACTTTCCTCCCAGCACGGTCTTGAGCTGCTAATATTTCCCTGACGCACTGTTTCGTGTTTTAGGGGGATTAATGGAAGACCGTCTCGCACGCCTGGAAGCGGTGCAGGCCATGCTGCTCGAAATCGGGCACCTGTCCGCCAGCTGTACCGACATCACCGACTTCATCGGCGCCGTGCACCGCGCGCTGGGCCGCATCATGTATGCGGAAAACTTCTATGTCGCCCTGGCCGAGCGCGAGGACAATAGCGTGCGCTTCGTGTATTTCGTCGACACCGTCGACGAAGCCCCGAATCCGCAGGAACGCGTCCACCTGGCTTCGCCGGACCAGTCGCCGACCGCCTGGGTGATGCTCAACAAGCAGACGCTGTCGATGACCTCCGACGAGGAGCGCGCGCGGGAGAACGGAAGCACCTGGGGCCGCGGCAGCGTCGCCGAGCACTGGATGGGCTGCCCGCTGCTCGACCAGCAGCACGAGGTGCTGGGCGCGATCGTGATCCAGAGCTATAGCTCGGAACATACCTATAGCGAGGAAGACCAGGCGCTGTTCGCCCTGATCGCGAATCACGTCTCGAACGCCCTGCAAGGCCTGCAGAGTATGGACCGCCTCGAGCGCGCCGTGCAGGAACGCACCGCCGCGCTGGCGAAGGAAGTGGCCGAGCGCCGCCGCGCCGAGCAGGTCCAGCACGCGCTGTACCAGATCGCCGACCTGTCGGCCTCCGCCCTGGACGCGGACGTGCTGACCGCCAGCCTGCACCGCATCATCGGCGAGCTGATGGTGGCGAAGAATTTCCTGATCGCGCTGACCCATCCGGAGACCGGCGAGATCAGCATCCCGTATTTCGTCGACGAGAAGGACGACGAGGCGCCCAGCAAGCGCTTCCCGTTCGGGATCGGCATGTGTTCCTATGTCCTCAAGACCAGGCAGGCCCAACTGCACGACGCCGGCAGCTTCGCGCGCCTGGTTGCGTCCGGCAAGGTCCAGGAACCGCTCGGCAACACCCAGATCGCCAGCTGGATCGGCGCGCCGATGCTGGTGCACGACAAGGCCTACGGCGTGATGGTGGTGCAGAGCTACGACCCGACCATCCTCTACACCAAGACCGAACTCGACCTGCTGGCCTTCATCGCCAGCCACGTGGCGGTGGCGATCGCGCGCATGCAGGCCGACCGCGCGATCCGCCAGGCCAAGGAGAGCCTGGAGACGCAGAACGCGGCCCTGAACCAGGCGCTCACCCAGCTGCAGGAAGCGCAGACGGAACTGGTGCGCCAGGAAAAGCTCGCCTCGCTCGGCCAGATGGTGGCCGGCGTCGCCCACGAGATCAACACGCCGCTGGGCATCTGCGTGACCGCCACCAGCCACCTGGTGCAGGAACTCAAGCTCACCAAGGAAGAGCTGGCGGCCGGCGAGATGACGGAAGACAGCCTGAACACCTTCTTCGACGTGGTCGACCAGTCGCTGCGCATCATGACTACCAACACCCAGCGCGCGGCGGCCCTGGTGCGCAGCTTCAAGCAGGTGGCGGTGGACCAGTCTTCGGACAACATCCGCAACTTCAACCTGGGCAAGTACGTCGGCGAGATCCTGCTGTCGTTGCAGCCCAAGCTGAAAGGGCGGCCAGTGAAGGTGCAGGTCGATTGCCCGCCGGACCTGGAGCTGAACAGCTTCCCGGGCGCGGTGTCGCAGATCCTCACCAACATGGTGGTCAACTCGCTGGTGCACGGTTTCGAGCGCGACCAGCCCGGCAACATCAGGATCCGCGCCTGGCTGGAGGACGACGACATGGTCGCCTTCGAGTACGGCGACGATGGGGCAGGGATGGACGCCGACACGCTGTCGAAACTGTTCGACCCTTTCTTCACGACCAAGCGCGGCAGCGGCGGCAGCGGCCTCGGCGCGCACATCCTCTACAACCTGGTGACCGGCTCGCTGGGCGGCTCGCTGCGCGCGGACAGCAGCCCGGGCAAGGGGCTGCAGTATCAGTTGCGCTTCCCGCGCAGGACCAGGAAGGCGGAGCTGGCCGCCGCATAACTGCGTCAATAAAAAAAACCGCCTGCGAACAGGCGGTTTTGCTTTGCACGGCAGACCGGCGATGGCGATTACCAGCCGATGTCCTTCAGCAGTTCGAAGGTCAGGTCGATCGGCGCCGTGACCGTGTGGGTCAGGTCGGCACTGATCGCCGGCTCCATCAGCTGGTTGCGCGAGGCGGTCGTGTTGTAGTGCGACACCGACGAACCCGACTGATACGGATTGGGCGTGTACATCGTGATGCGGCGCTGCGCGTCGGTGCCCGAGATCAGGGTCTTGGAGCGCTCGAACTTGCCCACGGTACCTGCCGTATTGCCGTTCGGCTTGGTCAGGCTGGCGGCGATCAGGGCGCCGTCGGCTTGCGTCACGCGCACCGCCGGGATCGTGATCGTCGGATCCGAACCGCCCATGCCCGTCACCGGACCCGGCGCGTTGTCGGCCACGATCACGCCGATCGCGCCGGCGTTCTGCGCGTTCTTGACCTTGACCGCGAAGCCGCAGGTGCCACGGCTGACCAGGGCGATGTTGCGGCGGACCGCAGCCGCATTGGCCTCATTGAACGGGGTGCAGGCCGAGCCCGGGCTGTCCGCCTGCAGTGCGACCTGGGCGATCTGGCCGGTGACCGGCGATTTGTCCAGCTTCGGGCCGAAGTCGGCTTCGCCAACCTTGTACAGGTCGCCAGCCGCCGAGGTGGCGCCGACGCCGACGATGCGCAGTTCCGGCGTGGCGGTGAGCACCGAGGGCACGGCCGCGGTCACGCGCGGACCGGTCCAGGACAGGCCAGCGTCCTTGAGCGACGATGCGGCGCGTTCGGCATTGGTCATGTTGACCCACAGCTTGTTGGTGGTGTTGTCGAGCAGGTAGTGGTCCCATACCGACGGGTAGCCGGCGAACTGGGCGCCGGTCGAGCCGTTGGTAAAGGTCTGGAAGCCGATGCCGTGACCCATCTCGTGCAGCAGGGTGGCGACGAAGTCGATATTGCTGCCTTCGTTGCCGTCCAGGCCGAAGTAGAAGGAGCTGCCGGTCAGGCAGCCTGCCTTGCCGAGCTCGGAATTGAAGCGGGCATTGATCTGTGCGCCAGGGGCGTCCGAGATCTCGCTGCCGTACAGCTTGTTGGCCAGTGCGTACGAGTACAGGGTGCCAGCCTTCGGCGCGCCGGGGAAGTCGGCGAAGACCTGGGTCGCGCCGGCGCTGCCGAGCACGGCGCTGGTGGCGGTACAGGCCAGCGGCGTGAACTGCGCGTTGATGACGATCGGTACTGAGCTGGTCAGGGTCGCGCCCCAGATGTTGGCGGCGTGCGTGAAGGCGATCAGGCGTTGCTGGCCGAGTGTGGTGCCGGTATTGCCGCCGACTGGAGTGGCCGGAGTCGCGTCATTGAAGCCGACGCCAGGCCCGTTCAGGTTGTTGATCACGATCGTCGCAGCTGCCTGGGCAGAGCCGGCGGCGCCGAGTGCGAGGGCCAGGGAAACGGCCAGCAGTGTCAGGTTCGGGCGCTTATTGGACGTCATGCTGGTGCTCCTCGGAATGCGTGGTGACGGGGTTGTTCAGGGCAGCTTCTGCGGCGCTTTTACCCTGGATGCAATCGGCCTCGAGTTTGCCGTCCGCATTGCGGCGCACCACCGAGTACGACACCAGCTCTTCATCGACGTAAGCGGCAGCGATGCCGTTTTGCTGCAGGCGCACCACGCCCGCCGCCGGAAGGCCCGCGGCCTTGCGCTCGGCTTTCCGGGCTGCGAGATCGGCGGCGCGCAAATCATTCAATTGCTTGGCTTCAGCGGCGGTCGCATTGCGAACCTTGCCGGTGACCGGGTCCTTGGAAACGGTCTGGCTGGCCTGACCGTCCTGCCCGGCCGCGAAGGCCGAACCGGTGAGCGCCAGCGCCGCAATGGCGACGACGCTGCGCAGCGTGAGTCCTGGGATGTGCATGTGGTCTCTCTCAGAAAATGGTCTTCGATCGGTACATCTTTTCTTCCCCGGTTCTAGATCCGGTTGTCAATAATATAGACGCGGAAACAATAGAATTGCGCGTTTGTTGTTAAAAATTTTGTATCGTTCTTAATCAAAATGCACGCGCTTTGTTCGGTTTCTCCTCTCAAGAACACCGGATCCGGCATATTCTTGGCCGTTGTTTTTGGCTACAGGAGGCGTGGTTTCCGTATTTACGAGAATAGCCGTCTAGTCGTAAGGGGTAAGCAAGCTGCATCAAGTGGCGTGCGCTATTGCGTAGGCACCGATCGCTTCCCCTAAAGTCGCGCTGATGTCCTGGCAGTCCTTGCGCCAGATATAACCGGTATCCTGCCGTGACACGACGACAGTGCAGGGCAACTGTGTACGTTCCCCATCACACTTGATCAGGACAATGCCGCCGTCTTTTCGGATTTTTTCGATATCGGCAAGATGGCCATCGATCATGTTTTCTCCATTCGCGAGCAGATATAAACGGTGTACCTCGACGATTACTCATAACGCATTGAACGCCGCCGGATAATTTTTATTGGCCAGGCCATCGCGTAGGCGATCTGATAATCATCATTTATTATGCAAAACGCAATTGTGCTTTTGCGTGTATCCCACCTCGATTAAGGATCTGCTCGATGAGTAAAGGCCTGGCTGGACTGATAGTGTTAGCACTGACCGGCGGATCTTCACCTTGCTTATTCGCCGCACCGGCAGCCGGCCCAGGATGAACCGGTATTGCAGCGGTCCCGGAAAGCCGCAGAGCGCTTCGAACAAGGCGATGGAAGATGAAAACGCCGCGATCCAAAAAGAGACTGCCGCCTTGTCGACGCGCGGCAAGCAGCGTGTGGTGCCAGGCGCCGGCCATGTAATCCACGCCGGGAAGTGCTGAACCAGCTGAAGTAGAAATTACGCCTGCCTCGGAGCGCAGCAGGTGCGGTTCTCTTGAATGGGCGGACACTTGGCCGTCCCGTATGAGCAGTACACACAGCAGTCGCCGGCCTTCGGTTTCAGCACCGCTTTGCATCGACGGCACTCATAAAAGAACTGGCAGTAGTCGGTAGGCATCGACTCCTGCTGCGCGTGGCCGCAGTGAGGGCAGGTCAATACCGATTCCAGGACAAGGGTCGCCATGTCGTCTGCCCCGCCAGTCAAGCCTGGTTCGCCAGGTCCGACAGCAGCTCGACCAGTTGCCCGATCTCATACGGCTTGGCCAGCACCTGCACTCCCGGGACCGAAGCGCGCTGGTCGGTGTAGCCGGTCGCCAGCACGACCGGCAGGCCCGGCCGGCGTTCGTGCAGGATGCCGGCCAGGTCGATGCCGCTGATCTTGCCCGGCATGACGATATCGGAGAAGGCGACGTCGACTTCCAGCCCGGCTTCGATCATCGCCAGCGCGCGTTCGCCGTCGGCCGCCACCAGCACCTCGAAGCCGGCATCTTCCAGTCCGCGCGAGACGGCTTCGCGCACCAGCGCGTCGTCTTCGACGAACAGGATCCGGCCGCTGGCCTGCAGGTCGGTGGCGTGTCCGCCGCGGGCAGGCTGGGGCGACAGCGGCAGGGTGGAGCGCGGCAGGTAGAGTTCCACGCGGGTTCCCTGGCCCGGCGTGCTGGACAGCGCCAGCGTACCTTTCGACTGGGTGGCGAAGGCATAGGCCTGGGCCAGGCCGAGTCCGGTGCCCTTGCCCGGCTCCTTGGTGGTGAAGAAGGGATCGAGGGCGCGCGCCAGCACTTCGGGCGGCATGCCGGTGCCGGTGTCGGTGACGGTCACCAGCACGTACTCGCCGCCGCTGCGCTCGCGGCTCGCTTCCAGCACGCAGTTGCGCGCGCCGATGGACAGGGTGCCGCCGCCGGGCATCGCGTCGCGCGCATTGATCGACAGGTTGAGCAGGGCAAGGTCGAACTGCAGCGGGTCGACGGTCACCGGCCAGAGCGCGTCTTCGCAGGCGAGTTCGAGCGCGATGCCCTGGCGCAGCACGTTGCGGATCAGCTGCACGGAGTTGCGCAACTGGTCGTACGGATCGACCGTCATCAGCCTGGCTTCCTGCACGCGGCCGAAGGAGCCGAGCTGGCCGGTGAGGGCGGTGGCGCGGCTGACGGTGCGCTTGCAGGTGTCGATCAGGCTCTGCACCTTGGGCTGGGTCGCGGTCAGCGACGCCATCTGCAGGGCCGTAGTCAGGGTCTGCAGCAGGTTATTGAATTCGTGGGCGATGCCGCCCGTCAGGCGGCCGAGGGCTTCCAGTTTCTGGCCGCGCATCATGGCCGCCTGCGCCTGCTCGTTGGCGGCGACCGCCTCGGCCACGCGCTGTTCCAGTTCGGTCTGGGAGCGGCGGATCTGGCGGCTGGCATCGGCCATGCGGCGCGCCACTGCGTCGATCTCGACGATCTGCTGCGGCTCGTAGGCGATGTCGCGGCCCTGGCCGAGGTCTTCGGCGCTGCGGCCCAGGTATTCGATGGGGCCGATGGCGCGCTTGCCGAAGCGGCGCGCCAGCACGACCGCCAGCACCAGCAGCACGGTCATGATCCCCGCCAGGAAGGCGGCCGCATGCAGCGGTACGCGCTGCAGCTCGGCCTTGGGAATGCTGACCAGCACCCGCCACTGCGAATCCGGCACCGTGCTGAAGAAACCCTGGGCCTGCGTGCCGGACAGGTTGCGGCCTTCGAACTCGCCCTCGCGGCTGGCGTTCAGGTGCCGCAGCGCGAGCTCGGTCACCGAGCGGCCGCGGAACTGGTCGGGGTCGCGCGAACGCGCCACGATCCGGCCGTTGCGGTCGATGATCGAGACCACCCACTCGGCGGGGAAGCGCTGCTGCGTCATGAGTTCCTGCAGCGAACTGGCGTTCACGCCCATGCTGATGAAGTAGCGGATCGCGCCGTCGATCCGCACCGGCACCTGGACCACGAAGTCGAGGCGGCCTCCGACCGGCGCCGTGAACAGGTCGGACACCAGGGTGCGGTCCTTCCCGTGCTTGCTCATCAGCTCCGCCATGTTGGAGGAGCGCCGGGCCGGCAGTGGGGTGCCCGGCGCGACCCGGGTATTCAGCAACTGGCGGCCGTCCGGATCGAACAGCACGATGACGGCTTCCGGGGTTGGCGCCAGCACCTTGGCGTGGCGGTAGAACTCGTCGAGGTCGCCGCGCGCCAGCGAGGGCGAGCTGGCGAGGGCGCGCAGGATGCCTTCCCTGATCTCCAGTTCGTTATCGACCAGCAGGGCGAAGGCGCGAACCATTTCCTTCACGCTGTTTTCCTGGGCGCGCCTTTCTTCAAGATAGACGTAGCCGACCGCCAGCGTAGCTGCGGTAAAAGTCGGCACCAGGATCGCCAGGATCAGGACCAGCAGTCGGGTTCGAATGCGCATCGGAGAGAGCTATATTCCGGGCAATATTGCACCGGCGGGCGTAGTCTACCCGACAATGATACCCTTGTCGTCGCCCAGCCCGCCGTCCGGTCGCCGATGCCCGGTAACCGAAGTTCAGTCCGGCCAGCGGCGGTTGATCTCGTCCGCCTTGTCGAGGTTCTGGACGAGGATATCGACATAATGCGGATCGAGGTGGTGGCCGGCCACTTCGCGCAGGTAGTCGCGCACCTGCCCGATCGGCCAGGCTTCCTTGTAGCAGCGCTCGTGGGTGAGGGCGTCGAACACGTCGGCCACCGCCACGATGCGCGCATACGGGTGGATCTGCTCGCCCTTCAGGCCCTGCGGATAGCCGCTGCCGTCCCACTTCTCGTGGTGCTGGTGGGCGATCACGGCCGCCGCCTTCAGGATCGGGCGCTGCGAACCGTCCAGGATCTGCAGGCCGACGGTCGGGTGCTGCTTCATGACTTCCCATTCCTCGGGCGTGAGGCGGCCCGGCTTGAGCAGCACCGCGTCCGGGGTGGCGATCTTGCCGATGTCGTGCATCGGCGCCGCGTGCATCAGCACCGCGGTCTCGTCTTCCGACATGCCGGATTCCTCGGCCAGCAGGTGGCACACCTGGGCCATGCGGCGCACGTGGTTGCCGGCTTCGTTCGAGCGCGATTCGACCACGTCGCCGAGACGCAGGATCAGCTCGGCCTGGGTATCGGTGATCTCCTGGTTCAGCAGGATGTTGTCGAAGGCGATCGCCACGCCCGAGCAGAACACGTCGAGCAGCTGGACGTCGATCTCGGAGATCTCTTCGACGCCTTTCAGCACCAGCAGCGAGGCCTTGCCGCTGCTGTTCGGGAAGTAGCCGACGTAGGTGTCGCCGTGCAGCTTGGAGATGCGGTTGTGGCGCGCCTCGTCGAGCTGGGCCACCAGTTCGGGCCCGATGTCGGATTCGCCCATCTCGCCGATGCGGGCCAGGATCTCGTAGCGGCTTTCGCCGGTGATGACGCTGGCGCCGGTCACGCGCAGCAGCATGCTCTGCTCGAGGCGCAGCAGGGCCACGACCTGTTGCAGCAGGCCGCTGGCGAAGTCTTTCAGGTTGCGCTGCTGGAAGATGTGGGCGGAAGCGGCGATCACGCGCTCCAGGCCTTCGCGGTAGGTCAGCTGCACGCGGCGCGCATCCTCGACCTTCATGATGTCGCGGTAGGCGCGCAGGGCGGCGAAGGTGGTGGTGAACAGCTTCGTGCGGTCGAGCTCGGTCTTTTCCTTGTAATCGTTGATGTCGTAGTCGACGATCACGCGCTCTTCCGGCGCCTGCCCGGGCTGGCCGGTGCGCAGCACGATACGGGTGAACTGGTTGTCCAGCTCCTGGCGCATCCAGCGCGCCACTTCCAGGCCGCTGTCTTCGCGCTCCATCACCACGTCCAGGAACACCAGCGCGATATCCTTTTCGCGCGCCAGCACCCGCTTGGCCTCTTCGCCGCTGTAGGCATGCAGGAAGCTGAGGCTGCGGCCGTCCAGGCGGAAGCGCGACAGGGTCAGTTTCGTGATGTCGTGGATATCCGGCTCGTCATCGACGAGCAGCACTTTCCAGGGAGCGAGCTTGGGCGCAGCTGAAGACAGGAATGACATAAGACGATGTCCGTATCGGGTTGTGTCGATGTTGTCGGAAAGAGCAAAAGCTTGCGCCAAAGCAGCAGCGCTTCAAAATGATTGTAGTATGAGCAGTAGCCATTAACAACCGGAAATATTGAAACCACGGCGGATAAAGTCACAATGTTGCAACGTAACATTGCGGCAGTATTTACGATATAGAAACTTATTGATACAGTTTCTGGCACCGTTCGCACCAGAAAGTGCGCCGGTTCGAGCGTCCGAGATTGGCTTTATGGAAGGGAATGTGGCAGCGCGGGCAGGTTTTCTGGTTGTGCGCCAGCCAGTGCTTCTTGAGGGTGAATTCCTTTTTCCAGGCCAGGAAATCGAAGCTGTACTGGCGCGCCTGCTCGACCAGGGCGCGCAGCTTGGCGGGCGGCAGGGCGCCGACCGTGGACAGCGGGTGCAGGCGGATCCGAAACAGGACCTCGTTCTTGATGATGTTGCCGACCCCGGAAAAAATCTCCTGGTCGAGCAGGGCGTCGCAGGCCAGCATGTCCGGCGCGGCGCGCAGCTTCTTGCGCGCCTTCTTCGGGTTCCAGGCATCGGACATCACGTCCGCTTCCCAGTCGTAGAGCGCATCGAGCTCGCAGTCGACTTCCTTCACCGAGCAGGCGTAGAAATTGAGAAAGCTGCCGTCGGCAAAGTGCAACGACAGGCGCGGCGGCTTGTCCCGTTCTTCGTTGATGCGGTAGGTGCCGAACAGGAGCATGTGGATGCGCACCACCATGGTCGGCATCTGGATGAAGAATTGCTTGCCCCAGGTGCGCAGCGCCAGCACCGGCTGGTCCAGCAGGCGCGTGGTGTCGATGGCCCAGGTATTGCCCTCGGCGCGCACGATGGTCTGGCCGACGAAGCGGGCGGTCTGTTCCTTCAGAATGTACAGCGATGGTCCTTCCGGCACGGCGTTCTCCCTTCGGTCCGATTGTGCGGCGGAAGAGCCCGGAGCCGGTGTGCGCGGACTAACATTTCGCTACAAACTAAGGATGGATGGAGACGGACGCGGCCACCATATGGAGGGTATATTGGTGGCAGGAAGACGATTTCGACGAAAGGACAAGACCATGAAATCCCTCGTGCATAAATTGGCCCTGGCGGGCCTGTTTGCGCTGGTGGCGGGCAGCGCCAGCGCCGCGGTCTCGGTGACTTACGTGCAGCCCGAAAGATTCAGCGACCTGCCCTTCGTGACCTGGGACCGTGAAGACACGCTGCGCCAGATCACCGAGCACTTCACCTGGCTGGGCAGCGCCCTGCCGCCGGGCCAGGACCTGCGCATCGAGGTGCTGGACATCGACCTGGCCGGCCGCCTGATCCCGAGCGCGCGCCTGGGCCGCGACCTGCGCATCCTGCGCGGCCAGGCCGACTGGCCGCGCATGGACCTGCGTTATTCGCTGGAGCAGAACGGGCAGGTGGTCAAGAGCGGCGAGGCCCAGCTGTCGGACATGAACTACCTGAATCACACCACCCGCTACTTCGACAGCGAACCGCTGCGTTACGAAAAGCAGATGATCGACGACTGGTTCGAGAAGACCATCGGCCCGCTGCCGCGCCGCGGCCGGCGCTGATCGCCCGCGAAAGGAGACGCGATGAAACCGATCCTCCAAGGCCTGGCGCTGGCGGGCCTGCTTGCCCTGGCGGGCAGCGCCGGCGCCGCCGTGTCGGTCACGTATGTGGCGCCGGAAAAGTATGCCGACGTGCCGCGCGATACGACCGCGCGCGCGAACATGATGAATGACCTGACCGACCACTTTACGTGGCTTGGCACGGCCCTGCCGCCGGGCCAGGACCTGCGCATCGAGGTGCTGGACATCGACCTGGCCGGGCGCGAGGAGCCGAACGCGCGCGCAAGCCATGACGTGCGCGTGATGCGCGGCGGCGCCGACTGGCCGCGCATGCGCCTGCATTTCTCGCTGGAGCAGAACGGCCAGGTGCTCAAGAGCGGCGAAGCCCAGCTCTCCGACATGGACTACATGGCCAAGGTGAGCCGCTATCCCGAGGAAGAGCCGCAGCGCTTCGAAAAGGCGATGATCGACAGGTGGTTCGAGAAGAACATCGCGCCGCTGCCGGGACACCGCCGCTGAACTTCCTTACTGCGCCTTGTCGCCTTTCGCCGCCAGCTTGGCCAGCGGATCCTTGACCGTGTAGTCGGACGGCACCGCGAACAGGCTGGCGGCCGGTTCCTCGCGCTTCAGATTATCCAGGCGGAACACGGTGTCGCCGCTGCGCGGGTCGCTGTGCTTGGTGTACACCGTCACCTGCAGGTCCGGCGCAGTCCAGGTTTCGTCCGAAACCACGATCGGGTTGCGGTTGCCGATCTCGCCGGCCGGGATCTCGTAGCTGCGCAGCTTGCCCTCGGCCTTGACGCCGTTGAAGTCGCGCGTGCCGAGATCCCTGGTGGTCGCCTTCGAGGCCCATTTCATGTCGCCGAACATGCCAGCGGTGAGCGGCGCCAGGCGGATCTGGGCGTCGCGCAGGGCCGCGCCGTTTTCCTCCATCGCCTTCGATACCTGGATGCGCACGTCCTCCCGGATATGCTGGCGCGCTTCGTCGTTCACGCGGGCGACGCGCTTGACGATGATCTCTTCGCTGCCGTCGTCGAGCTTGCGGCGCTCGACGGTCGGCAGGGAGCCGTCCTTGCGCATCTGCTCGACGCGGGCGCGGGCCTCTTCGCCCGCCTTGCGGCCGGCTTCGGCCGCGTGGCGGACCGCTTCGCGCGCGGCGCCGTCGAGGCGGGCGATCCTGGTGGCGGTGCGGTCCTGGGGCTTCAGGATCCAGGTGGCGCCGGCGACCGGATCGTGGATGGTAATGACCTTCACTTCGCCCTTGGCGTCGGCGACTTCCTGGCGGGTGCGGCCGGCGCTGTCGCGGTAGGCCATGGTGGTGTGGCGGTCGGCGATCTGGTTGCCGTCCGGGAGGTTCTGCTGGCGTTCGGTCACCATCTGGGCGCTGTAGGGAGCGTTCCTGATCGCTCCCGCGCCCCGCATGCCGAGCGGTCCATGGCCTTCGCGCGTCACGATGCGCGTCGTCGACACCTGGTCGCCCGGGCCTTCCTCGGCCAGGGCGGGAATGGCCAGGCTGGCCAGCAGTACGGCAAGAACGAGTTGGTGGGTCTTCATGGTCATCCTCTATCGGGTTAATGAATGGAAGTCAGGCGCAGCGCCAGCGGCTGGCCGTCGGCGCCGAGCAGCATCTCGGCCTTGACGGTGTCGCCGGCGTTTTCCGGCGTGAGCGGGATCCCCAGCGGCGCCAGGCTGCTGCGGGATACTTCGGTTTCGACCATGCGCGGGGCCGGTTCCTGCTCGATGCGCTCGGGCGATTCGAGGGCGATGAACAGGCCGCCGCCGTCGCGCGATACCAGCGGCCGGCTGCGGGCGTCCGGATCCACGGCCAGGCGCGGGTTGTGCAGCATCAGGCTGAACACCGTCACCGCCGTGACCACCGTGGACAGCCCGCCGGCCATGGCCCAGCGGCGCAGCGCCAGCCTGCGGTACCAGCGCCTGGGTGGATGCTGGCGCGCGAAGGCCTGCATCAGCTCTTTCTCGACGCCGCGCGGGGCGTCCAGCTTCGCCATCCCGGCGCGCAGGGCGTCGAACAGCGGGTCGATCGGGTCTCGGGATTCCATGGGATCGGTCCTTCTCATGCTTGGGCCAGGTCGGGAGAAGCGCGCCAGCCGGCCAGGCGTTTGGCCAGCGCCGCGCGGCCGCGCGACAGGCGCGAGCGCACGGTGCCGATGTCGACCTGGCAGATGTCGGCGATCTCGGCGTAGGAGAGTTCGTGCATTTCGTACAGGATGACGACGTCGCGGTAGTGGGGCGCCAGGTGGGCGAGGGCGCGCCGCACCTGCTCGGCGGCTTCGTTGTCCAGCAGACGCGCCAGCGGCCCGCCCTCGTCCAGCGGCAGGTCGAGCTCGGGATCGTCATCGACGCCATCGTCCTGCACGGCGGCTCCCGGCAGCGCGACATGGCGCTGGCGGCCTTCTTCCAGCTTCAGGATCAGGTTGCGCGCCACGCCGAACAGGAAGGACTGCAGCGTGCCGCGCAGCGGATCGAAGCGGAAGCGTTCGGTCAGCAGGCCCATGAATACCTCTTGCACCACGTCGGCGGCGGTGGCAAGCGATCCGCAGCGCAGCATCGCGAAGCGGTACAGCGGACCCTGGTGGCGCCGGTACAGGGCCGCGAAGGCGTCCTGGGCGCCGCCGCGCATGGCGCGCAGCAGGTCGGTGTCTGGGGTGGCGGAAGTGGTATTCATGGGTATCGGTATTTACCCATATTCCGCCGGGGAACCCAAAAAGTTCCAGCTTTTTCTGGAATAACCCGAAAGATGTTCAGCGTGCAGCGGTGGATTGCTCCTGCGCCCACTGCGTCAAGCCATCGATGACCACCCTCATCTTCGCGGGAAGTGTTTTCGTGCGCGGCCAAAGGAGATTGATCGGCAGCTCGCCGCCAGACATCCCGTCCAGGACGATGCCTAGCGCACCGCTTCGGATATCGTCCCGCACCATCCATGAAGGAAGCTGCGCCAGGCCGTGTCCAGCCCTCGCGGCCATCAGCACGGAATCGAAATCCTGGAACTCGTGCTTGATCGGCACGGCCTGCCGGGCGGTGGCGCCGTCGGCGTTCTTCACCAGCCAGTCGATACGGTTTTCCTGCCGGCGCCCCACGATGCAATCGTGTGATGCGAGATCGGACGGGCTCTGCGGCGCGCCCCGCTTTGCCAGGTAGCCGGGCGCCGCCACGATCACCATATGCTGCACGCCGATCTTGCGGGCGACCAGGTCGGTCGAGTCGTCAAGATTGCCGATGCGCACGGCAAAGTCGATGTTCTCGCCGATCAGGTCGACGCGCCGGTCGGTAAAGCTCACGTTGAGATTCAGCGCCGGGTAACGCTGCGCCACGTCGAGCAGCACGGGCACGATGTGCAGCCGGCCGAACGCCGTCGGCAGATCGATCCGCACCCTGCCGGAGGGCATGTCGCGCGCGAGCGCCAGCGCGCTCTGGCCATGGTCGAGCTCGGCGAGCGCCGCCACGCAATGCTCGAGCCAGGCCTCTCCCGCGGGCGTCAGGGTCAGGCGACGCGTCGTCCGGTGCAGCAGCTTGGTGTCCAGCCGGGCCTCAAGCCGCGAGATCGCCCTCCCGACCGCGGACTTGGTCATGCCGAGCTCCGTGGCGGCCGCCGTAAAGCTGCCGAATCGTGTTACGGCGACGAACTCCGTGATGCCGTCGAAGCGGGTACTCATCTGGTCTTTGTAGCTCCAGGCGCGACATTGAGTTGAATTAAGACCCTCTAATACGCCTTATTGATAGCGATTATATTGGCAATGCAGTTAATCATTCAATGGAGCGATACCATGACTTCCCTTTTCGACCCCTATGACCTGGGCCCCGTCCATCTCAAGAGCCGCATCGTCATGCCCCCCATGACGCGTACGCGCACCACCGAAGGCAAGCTTCCAGGCGATGGCGACGTGCCCAATGCACTGATGGCCAAGTATTACGGCCAGCGGGCTGGCGCCGGCCTGATCATTTCCGAAGTCAACGACGTCGACCAGACCAGCCACGGCTATGCGAGGGTCCCCGGGATCCATTCGGAAGCCCAGGTACGGGGCTGGCGCGCGGTGACCGATGAGGTCCACCGCCAGGGCGGGACGATCTTCACGCAACTGTGGCATGTCGGCCGGCTGGCCCATTCCTCGATCCTGCCGAACGGCCAGGCCCCGCTGGGCGCGACGGCGGAAAGGGCCGAGGGTTCGGAAGTGTTCGCCCACGGCCCGGACGGGCGGCTGCGCTTCATGCCCGTGGACGCACCGCGGGTCCTCGGCACGGAGGAGGTGCCGGCCATGGTGCGCACCTTCGCCAACGCTGCCGCGAATGCCCGCAGGGCAGGGTTCGATGGCGTCGAGATCCATGCCGCCAACGGCTATCTGATCGAGCAGTTCATGAACTCGGTGCTCAACACACGCACCGACCGCTACGGCGGCAGCCTGGAAAATCGTACGCGCTTCCTGATGGAGATCGTCGATGCGGTGGTGGTCGAATTCGGTCCGGGACGGGTCGGCGTGCGCCTGTCTCCCTTCGGCAAGTACGGTTCGATGCCGGCGGATCCCCTGACAGAAGAGACCTTCCTGTACGTCGTCGAGCAGCTGGGGCGCCGCGGCGTGGCCTATATTCACCTGCTCTATGAATTGCTGCCCGACGGGAACATGGAGTCTGCGGAATTCAAGCCCCGTTATCTCGACCACGCGATGCTGGCGAAGGCCCGGGCGGCATTTCCCGGGGCCTTCATCTGGTGCGGGGGTTTCACGGACCGGGCGCGCGCCGAAGCTTCGCTCGAGACCGGGCTGGTGGACCTGATCGCCTTCGGCAGGCCGTACATCGCGAACCCCGACCTCGCCGAACGTCTCGAGAACGGCTGGCCCTTGGCGGTGGCGGACCGGTCGACCTATTACACCCGCGACGGCGAGGCCGGGTACACGGACTTTCCCGCTTACGCGAACGACAGCACCGCCGGCATTGCTGCCTGAGGTGCCAGGACACGTGCCCTCCGGCGGCCCGGCAGGCGGTCCTAGTCGATCCAGTTCACGCGGTCGAACTTGCTGCGGAACTCCTCCGTCATCGCCACCACCTGGCTGGTCTTGTAATTGAAGAAGACGAAGCCCTGCTTGGCCATCGCCACCAGCTTCTTGTCGCGCGGGCGGGTGATGCGGAAGATGATGTCGCCGCCGTACTTGTTGAAATCCATGACGCCAACTTCGAACAGCAGCTGGTCGCGCGCATGGGCTTCGGCGCGGTAGGTGGTGGCCAGGTCGGTGACGATGATGCCGGTGCCGTCGCGCTCGGTTTCGGGGACGCCGAACTCGAACAGGAAGCGGGCGCGCGCCTCGGAGATCATCGAGATCATCGAGTCGTTGCCGAGGTGGTTGGCGGCGTTGATGTCGGTGACGCGCACCGTCAGCAAGGTCGTGTAGTAGTACTGGTCTTCGGGGAAGTCGAGTTGTAAGCGTGCCATATCAATAAAAAGTCAGTCCTGGCGGGTCAGGCGATAGATCAGGATCGCGGCGCGGATCGCGCTGCGTTCGATCGAGGCTGCTTCCAGGCTTTCGTTCGGCGAGTGCGCACCGCCGCCGGCGGCGCCCAGGCCGTCGAGGCTGTCGACGAAGGGCGCGGCGAACTGGATGTCGCCGGCGCCGCGCGATTCGGGCGGCACCGCGCCGATCGGGCCCAGGCCGGTATCCTGGCTGGCCAGCGAATACTGTTCGAGGACCTTCAGGTTGCCGGGCGTGACGGCCATCGGCGGATACGAATCGCGGAAATTGATCGTGCTGCTTGCGCCCGCCAGGCTCCGGGCCACGATCTCGCGCATGCGCGCCTGGGCGCGGTCGCGCTGGGGGTAGTCCAGGTAGCGCAGGTCTCCCTTCACGGTGACGGTGTTGGCGATCACATTGGTCTTGCCGAAGGCGCTGCCGCGCGAATGAGCTTCGTCGAAGGACACTTCGGTGCCGCCCAGGATCACGCCGGGATTGAAGGTCAGGCCCGGTTCCACGACCTGCTGGCGGAAGGCGTCGAGGATGCGCGCGGCCTCGTACACGGCGCCGTAGCCGCCCGGCCCGAACACGCCCATCGAGTGCGCCTGGCGCGCCTTGATCTCGAGTTCGAAGAAGGCGGTCGAGCGCCGGCCCACGGTGGCGGCCGCCATGCCGTCCTTGTTGGTGATGCTGCCTTCGAAACTGAGGGCGACGTCGCTGCGCTTGGCCAGGCGGACCAGGTCGCCGCGCGAGATGTCCTTCGGGTTGCCGGCCTCTTCCTCGTCGCCGGTGAGCAGCACGGCGATGCGGGCATCGTCGAGGGCGCCCACGCGCTGCAGCGCGCGCAAGGCCTCGACGATCACCACGTCGCCGCCCTTCATGTCGGACACGCCCTGGCCCTTGATCCGGCTGACCGTGCCGTCGGCCTCGGGCTGCGGTTCCCAGGCCGGGGTCGCGTTGCCCGGCTCGAACACGGTGTCGAGGTGGCCGAGCAGCAGCAGGCGCTTGCCGCGGCCGGCCTGGCGTTCGGCTCCCGGGCGCTCGGCCAGCAGGTGGCCGGCGCGCTGCATCTCGGGTGGCATGTCGATCCAGCGTGTCTTGAAGCCGAGCTCGTCGAACTGGTCGCGGAACAGCTTGCCGACGGCGCGCACGCCCGCCTGGTTCATGGTGCCACTGTTGATGAGGACGCTTTGCCGGAGCAGCTCCAGGGCTTGCGGCGCATGCGCATGGATCTCGGCCACGATCTGTTGTTCCACCGGGCTCAGTTGCTGAACCGGCTGCTGCGCCGCCTGTTGAGCCCCCGCCACCTGCACCACTACGCCTGCCGCCAGCCCCAGCATGGCCTTCACCGTCCCGCGCATCGCATCTTTCCGAAAATAATGATGCTCAACTGTACACCGATTCGGTGCGCGCGGCTGTATGGACAGGACGATTCAAGGTGTCGGATCGGTGGCGTAGGGAGGACGGCGGCGCATTTTCTGGACGATGCCGGCGCGGTCCAGCAGCAGCACCAGCTCGGTATGGCGGCCGCCTCCGGCATTGGCCTCGTACAGCCAGGTTTCGGCGCCGCTGTCGAAGCTCACGGTCCTGGTCGGACCGAAGGCGGCCAGCAGCTCGGCGCGCGTGGTTTTGCCCGGCACGACCAGCTGCGCAAAGCGGTCTTCGGCGACGATCTTGCCGGGTTCGGTGTTGCCGGTGGCGCAGCCGGCCAATGCCAGGGCCGCGCCCAGGATGGCGATCGCGTGTTTCATCATGGCCGGGCCTCCGCGGGCGGATCATCCATGTACTCGAAGGTGACCAGGGTATCGTCCGGCCAGCTGCGGTCCCAGATCGGCGCGTAATAGGTGCGGTCCAGCAAAACCTGGCAGTCGCAGAAGGGCAGCATGTCGCGGCTCTGCTCGCCCCCGGCGTACAGCATGCGGAAGGGCAGGATCTCGGTGCGCTCGCCGGCGTGCAGGATCACCGAGAACACGGGGCGATCCGTGAAAAACAGGAAATTGCCTTGCGGGCTGTTGCAGTCCTGTTCCGGGGTGGTCAGGGCGTTCGAGATCCAGCCGAACAGCGGCGAGCTGTTCGACACCAGTCCCGCCTCCATGCCGACCAGGCATTCCAGGCGCAGGTCACCCAGGCGTCGCGTGCCGGGCGGCAAGCCGGGCGTGATGACCTGGGCGCGCCAGGTCATGCTGGTGGTCTTGCGGTTGGCGATGACGGCGGCGTCTTCGCGCAGCGCCTGTTCGTTGCGCGGCAGGACGAAGGTATTGTCCTCGGCCACCTGCACCGGGATGGCGATGTGGTCGCCCAGCACGCGCAGGGTGATGCCATGCATGTTCACGCCGGGCGTGCGCGGCAGCAGATGAAAGCGCAGGGTCGCCTGTGGCGCCAGCCCATGCTCGCGCTCGAAGCGTTCCATGCCCCGGATCATCTTGCGGTAGGACTTGTCGACCGGATCGCGGGTCGAGGTCACGGTGACGGTTTGTGGTTTGCCGGCCGGCACGTCCGGGTTTGCCTGCTGCGCCGGCGCGGCGCGGACAATATGCGCCGGCCCGGCCAGAACGGAACAGGCGATCAGGAAACCGGTAAGGCGCCGCATGACGCCGGGCTTACCAGTAACGGACGCGGCCGACGTCCATGTGGACGAATTGCGAGTCCGGGTAATAGCCGACCCCGCCTGCCTTCTGCGACATCGCGATCTTGTGCAGCTTGGCCAGGTCCTGGCCGGGTACGCGCACGTCGATGGCCTTGCCTTCCATGTGCAGGCTGTGTTTCGCGACGCCGCTCGTGTTCTCGTGCAACTTCGCATTCGTTTCCGGCGAACGGTAGCCCGAAATCACGTGCAGGGTCGGGTGGCTGCCGTACTGCGCGCTGATGCGGTCGAGCAACACCAGCAACTGCGGATCGATGGCCGAGATCTTGTTGTTGCGATGGTCACGCAGCAACTTGTTGATGTCCTGCAGCGCTTCCGGAATGAACTGGCCCTCGGCCCAGAAGATACTGCGCAGGCTCTCGCCCGTGTGGGTGTTGTAGAGGCGCAAGACGCGCTCGTTCGGGGGCGCCGTGCCGGGAATGGTCGCGGCCCTGGCCTTGGTGAGAACTGCCGGCGCGCCGATCACGGAAGCCAGCATGGCGGAGCTTTTGAGGAAGGAGCGTCGTTGGTTCATGAGCTTTCCTTTCTGCTGTTCGTCAAGGGGACATGATACGCCTCATGCGAAATGCATGCAGGAGGCGAACTCCCATATGGGCTGTCAGTGCAGAACTACAAGATCGGGAACATTCCTCAGCATCAACAGGCTTGTTTGCCGACGCCGTGCGCGCCCCATGCTGGCATAGAATGATCGGCCAGCTTCCAGGAGGCAGTGCATGCGCTTGTCGTTTCTTTCACGAACGGTCTTGGCCCTGTGGCTGGCCCTGCTGGCATCCCTGTGTAGCGCCGCGCCGCCCGCCGCCACCGACATCCCCATCCCCGACATCCCCTACACGACCTTCGTGCTAAAGAATGGCCTGACGGTACTTGTGCACGAGGATCACAAATCGCCCGTGGTGGCCGTGAACACCTGGTACCACGTCGGCTCCAAGAACGAGAAGCCGGGCAAGACCGGCTTCGCCCACCTGTTCGAGCACCTGATGTTCTCGGGCAGCGCCAACTTCAACCAGACTTTCCTGTCGGCCCTGGAGGGCATCGGCGCGAGCGACCTGAACGGCACCACGAACAAGGACCGCACCAATTACTTCGAGACCGTGCCGAGCTCGATGCTCGACTACGCCCTGTTTGCCGAGAGCGACCGCATGGGCCACCTGCTGGGCGTGCTCGACCAGAAGAAGCTGGACCTGCAGCGCGGCGTGGTGCAGAACGAGAAACGCCAGCGCGAGAACCAGCCCTACGGCGTGGTCGAGCAGATCGTTACCGAAAACACGTATCCGGCCAACCACCCGTATTCCTGGACCACGATCGGCTCGATGGAAGACCTCGACGCGGCGTCCATGACGGACGTGACGGAATGGTTCCGCGGCCATTACGGCCCGAACAATGTGGTGCTGGTGCTGGCCGGCGACATCACGCCCGCGCAGGCCCGCGAGAAGGTCGAGAAATACTATGGAGACATTCCGCCCGGCCCGCCGGTGGCCACGCAGCGCGCCTGGGTGGCGAAGCGCAGCGGCACCCACCGCGGCAGCGTGCAGGACCGGGTGCCGCAGGCGCGCATCTACCGGATCTGGAACGTGCCGGGCGCGGATACGCCGGAAGAAGCGCTGCTCGACCTGGCGGCCCACGTGCTGGGCGGCAGCAAGACTTCGCGCCTGTACCAGCGCCTGGTGGTCAAGGAGCAGCTGACGACCTCGGCCTTCGCCAGTGATGACTCGAACGAGATCGGCGGCCAGTTCGGCATCAACCTGACGGCCCGCCCCGGCGCCGACGTGGCGCGCATGGAAAGAGTGGCCGACGAGGAATTGCGCAGGCTTTTGAAAAGCGGGCCGCGCGAGGACGAGCTGCGCCTGGCGAAGACGGCGATCCTGGCGCAGTACGCGCGCACCGTCGAGCGGGTCGGCGGCTTCGGCGGCAAGAGCGACATGCTGGCGCGCTGCATGACCTTCACCGGCAACCCGGACTGCTACAAGATCTACCTGAAGCGCATCCGGGCGGCGACCCCGGCCATGGTGAAGCAAGCCATGGCCGCGTGGCTGAGCGACGGCGACTATATCCTGCAGGTCGACCCGTTCCCGGCCGGGCTCGCGCCTTCGGTGACGACGCTGGACCGCAGCAAGGGTCCGCCGCTCGGGCAGCCGGAGCAGCTGCACCTGCCGCCGATGCAGTCGGGCACCTTGTCGAATGGCCTGAAGGTGGTGCTGGCCGAGCGCCACGGCGCGCCAATCGTCAATCTGTCGATGATGATCGATGCGGGATACGCCTCCGATTCCCACGAGCTGCCGGGCCTGGCCAGCCTGACGATGCGGATGCTGGAAGAGGGCACGCGTAATGGGGCAAATGTGCGGTCGGCTCTGCAGGTCAGCGCCGAGCTGGAAGCGCTGGGCGCCTCCTTCGGCGCCACCACCAACCTCGACGGCGCCTTCGTCAACATGAATGTCCTGAGCCCGACCTTGCCGCAGGCCCTGGGCCTGTATGCCGACCTGGTCCTGCACCCATCCTTCCCGCAGGCGGATTTCGAGCGCCTGCAGCGCGACCGCATCGCCGCCATCGGGCGCGAAAAGACGGTGCCGCGCGCGATGGCGCTGCGTGTGTTGCCCGGCCTGCTGTACGGCAAGGACCACGCCTACGGCCTGCCGCTCACCGGCACCGGCACGGAAAGCGCGGTGGCGCGCATGACGCGGGCCGACCTGGTGCGCTATCACCAGGCCTGGTTCAAGCCCGGCAATGCGACCCTGCTGGTGGTCGGCGACACCACGATGGCCGCGCTCAAGCCCCTGCTGGAGAAGGCCTTTGCCGGCTGGCAGCCGGGCGCCGTGCCGCAGAAGAACGTGGCCCGGGTGGCGCAGCCGGACAGGACCGTGATCTACCTGCTCGACCGCCCCGGCGCCCTGCAGAGCGAGATCGTCGGCGCCCAGCTGGCGCCGCCGCGCAATTCGCCGGACGCGGTGGCGCTGAACCTGCTGAACGACGTGTTCGGCGGCACTTTCAGCTCGCGCCTGAACATGAACCTGCGCGAGGACAAGCACTGGTCCTATGGCGTCGGTTCCTCGCTGGTGGCGGCGGTCGGGCAGCGCATCCTGTTCAGCGCCTCGCCGGTGCAGACCGACCGGACGGCGCCGGCCCTGCGCGAGCTGGTCCGGGAATACGCCGGCATCGCCGGCGCCCGTCCCATCACCGGGCCGGAGCTGAAGGCGGCCCAGGACAACGAAACCCTCGGCCTGCCCGGCGCCTTCGAGACCATTGCCCAGCTCAGCAATGGCTACGCCACCATCCTGCAGTACCGCCTGCCCGAGGACTACTACAACACCTACACGGACAAGGTACTGGCCGTGGCGCCGGCCGGGCTGAATGCGCTGGCGGCCCGGATTATCTTGCCGAAGCAACAGGTGTGGATCGTGGTGGGCGACATGAGCAAGGTCGAGACCGAGGTGCGCGGACTGGGCCTGGGCGAGGTGCGCAAGATCGACGCGGACGGGCAGCTCCTGCCTTGAGCGCGGGTTTGAAAGTAGTTGTAACGGCCGGGCTCGGCCGGCCCCGGAAAGGTGAATTTCTTGTTACGGTTTGGCACAATTGCCAATCGTGCGTATGGACGGGCGGTGTAAGATACGCCTACGAAATTTCATTTTTGATAATAAAAGGAGCCCATCATGAAGACCACGACCATTTCCCTGTCGAGCATCGTTCTTGCTGTCGCCGTGCTGGCCACCGGCTGCCACAAAACCGAAAAGACGACCGTCGAAACCAATGGCATGGGTCCGGCCCAGACCGCCGGCAAGGCCGTCGACGACGCCGGCGCGAAAGCCGCTGCCGAAAGCCGTGAAGCCGCCGCCGACGCCAATGCCGCCGCCAACCGCGCAGGCGAGAAGATCGACGCCGCCACCGACCGTGCCGCCGTGAAAGTCGACGCCGCCGCCGACCGCACCGCCGCCAACATGCGCGAAGCCGGCGCCGAAGTGCGCCAGGAATCGCACGAAGCCGCTGCGAACATGAAGGAAGGCGCGAAGGACGCCACCGCCGCAACCGGCCGCGCGCTGGAGCGTACTGGCGAGAAGATGCAGGATTCGGCTGGGAAGTGATTCCTTAGCTTAAGCATTCGTTAGCTTAAGCACGTCGTTCCCGCGCAGGCGGGAACCCAGGTTCGTCGCGTACTGGCTGCGTTCGAAGTCAGCGGTATGCTGAGAAACTTGGGTTCCCGCGTTCGCGGGAACGACGGTTTTCAAGCAGCCTTCTCCTTCTTCTTTTTCAGCTCGTCCAGATACTGCCGATACCGCTCGATATGCTGCTCCCTGCGCAGCACCTTCGAATGCGGATCCAGCGTATAGCTTGCCCCCTCCGGCAGCTCGACGCTGCCGCGCCCGTCCGTCATCGGCACGCTGACCACGCGATTTCCCACTTTCACTTCCACCGGCATCGGGAACGGCGTGTTCTTTTCCGTTTTCCAGGCCAGCTGCAAGGTATTGCCGCTGCGCGTGGCCTGCAGGTCCGGCAAGTCCTTCTGGTAGAGATAGGCCTGGAAGAACCAGTCCAGGTCGCGCCCGCTTACGCGCTTGACGATGGCCATGAATTCGGGCGTCGTGCCGTAGCGCGGCGAGAGCGTGCCCGGACGCGGGTCGGCGGTGCCGTACACCTCTTCGCGCACGGCGCGGAAGAAGGCTTCGTCGCCGATCAGGCCGCGCAGCGTGTGCATGACCAGTGAACCCTTGTTGTAGATATCCTGTCCCGGGCCGCCGCGCTTCATGTCGTAGACGTCTTCTTCCAGCCGCGGCTTGCCGGACACGATCGGCGCCTTGTTCTCGATCATGGCGCGCTGGTGCATCAGCGACGCGAAGTATTCCTGGTCGCCGCGCAGGACCTGCACGTACAGCGGCTGCATATAGCTGCCCAGGCCTTCGTGCAGCCACATGTCGTCCCAGTCGGCGTTGGTCAGCTGGTTGCCGAACCACTCGTGGGCGAATTCGTGCTGCAGCAGCTCGTCGTAGCCATAGGCTGTCTTCGCGTACTTGTTGCCGTAGGCATTGATGGTCTGGTGTTCCATGCCCTTGTGCGGCGTCTCGACCACGCCCATCTTTTCGTCGCCGAAGGGGTAGGGGCCGATGGTGTTCTCGAAGAAGTCCAGCATCTGCGGGAACTCGGCGAACAGTTCCTTCGCGCCCTTTTCGCTCTGCGGCAGGTACCACATGCGCAGCGGGATCACGTTGCCGTAGCGGCTGCGGTATTCGCCCGACAGCAGTTTGTAGGGCGCGACGTTGATCGAGATGCCGTAGGTGCTAGGGTTTTTGGTGCGCCAGTGATACGTGCGCCAGCCGTCCGCCTCATCCATGCCCATGGCGATGCCGTTGCCTGCCGCGACCAGCGGGGCCGGCACGGTGATGTGCTCGTCGACCAGCCTGGCCTTGCCGGTCGGATGGTCGATGCAGGGCCAGAACAGGTCGCAGCCTTCGCCCTGCACGGCGCTCGCCACCCACGGCTGGCCGTCGGGCGTCTGCGACCAGACGAAGCCGCCGTCCCAGGGCGCGCGCTTGGCCACGTGCGGCTGGCCGTGGTAGCGCACGCGCACCGCCACCTGCTTGCCGGGCTGCAGGGGCTGCGGCAGGTCGATGGTCAGCTTGCCTTCCGGATTGCGCCAGCTGGCCGCGGACAGGGGCTGGCCGTCGACCTCGATGGCGTCGATCGGCAGGTTGCGGTCCAGGTCGAGCTCGATGCTGCCGACGGGCGCGCGGGTGCCGAAGGTGAGCGTGACGTCGCCGCGGATGCTGCGGCTGGCCGGCTCGATGCGCAGCTTGAGGTCGGCCTTGTCGAATTCGAGCGCCTGCTGGGCCGCGCTGCGCGGGGCGCCGGAACCGAGGCTGTAATCGGTGAGGGGAGGCTGGGTGGTGGCACAGGCCGCCAGCAGTGAGCTCATGCCGGCGATGGCGATTTTCTTCATGGTCTGCGGCGTTTGCCGTCTCTATGTGTGATCCCGGGAAATTTATCACAGAGCCAAGGGGCGGTCTGTATTTATCGGGAGGCCGCCGCCACCGCCGCGCGCCGCCAAAACGGCGCCTGGTGAATACTGCGGCCCAAGGAGGACTCAATGAACAAGACCCTGACTATCGACATCGGCCGCACTGCCCTCGTGCAGATCGACCTGCAGAACTTCAATGTGAAGAAGGAGCTGGCGCCGCATCCGGCCGAGCGGGTGGTGGGCAATTGCGTGCTGCTGGCCGGGGAGATGCGCGACCGCGGCGGCATGGTGATTTTCGTGCGCGTGCAATTGGACGAGCTGCTGCAGCTGCCCGCCGACAACCCGATGTTCAAGCCCGGCACGCCGACGCCGCCGCCGGAAGCGTCGCACATGGCGCCCGAAGCCCAGGTGCAGGCGAGCGACCACGTGGTAACCAAGCGCCAGTGGGGCGCTTTCTACGGCACCGAGCTCGACCAGCTGCTGCGCCGGCGCGGCATCAAGACCATCATCATGAGCGGCATCGCCACCAACTACGGCGTCGAGTCGACCGCGCGCGCGGCCTTCGACCGTGGCTACGAGCTGATCTTCGCGGAAGATGCGATGAGTACCGCGAACGCGGATGCGCACAAGCACTGCTGCGAGAACGTGTTCCGCACCATGGGCCGGGTGCGCTCGACGCGCGACCTCATCGACGCGCTGCAGGCGGGCACCGGCGACGCCTGAGCGGATGTGGCGGCGCCCGTCACCGCCTGGGTGGCGTGGCGCCCGGGCGAGGCATTATTTACGGCGGGATGCGGCCTGGGAATTCGCCTGGGCCTGCGCATTTGCGTTTGCCTGGGCCTGGGCATTCGCCTGGGCCTGAGCCTGGGCCTGGGCTTGTTCCCGTTCCTGCTTCTTGGACATGTGGTGGCCCACGGCGCAGCCGACCGCCGCGCCGAGCACGTGGTGCTTGCCGAGGAAGTGGCCGCCGACGGCGCCCGCAGCGGCGCCTTTCAGGCAGCTGGGTTTGGCATAGGCGACGCCGGTCGAGGCCAGCGACATCACGAGGGATACGGCGATCAAGCGAGCTTTCATGGTCGTTCTCCAGTAGGTGGGCGGCCGGGTGGCCGCCGATATTCGCAGCCTAGGCCTGGCGAACGCTCCCGACTGTTCGCCAATCAACCGAAATAACGGCTTGGCGGCGCCATCGTTGACCAGGACACATTACGATCTGTCCATGATTCCTGCGGTAATCTCGTACGAGCGCAGGCGCGCCGCGTGGTCGAAGACCTGCGAGGTGATCATCAGTTCGTCGGCGCGGGTGCGCTCGATGAAGGCATTCAGCTGGGCGGCGACCGTGTCCGGCGCGCCGATGGCCGAGCACGACAGGACCGAGTCCAGCATCGAACGCTCCGGCGGACTCAGCGACTCCAGATAGCCCTCGACCGGCGGCTTCAGCTTGGTCGGACGGCCGCTGCGCAGGTTGATGAAGGCCTGCTGCATCGAGGTCGCGCGGAAATGCGCCTCGGCGTCGGTGTCGGCGGCGAATACGTTAAAGCCGAGCATCACGTAGGGCTTGTCGAGCTGGGCCGAGGGACGGAAGGTGGCGCGGTACAGCTCGATCGCCTGCATCATCATCTGCGGCGCGAAGTGCGAGGCGAAGGCGTAGGGCAGGCCGAGGGCGGCCGCCAGCTGGGCGCCGAACAGGCTCGAACCGAGGATCCAGACCGGCACGTCGAGGCCGGCGCCCGGCACCGCGCGGACCTGGCGGCGCGGCGAGTCGGCAAAGTAATCCATCAGTTCCACCACGTCCTGCGGGAACTCGTCGGCGTCGGACGCCAGGTTGCGCCGCAGCGCGCGCGCCGTGGTGTGGTCGGAGCCGGGCGCGCGGCCCAGGCCGAGGTCGATACGGCCGGGGAACAGCGAGGCCAGCGTGCCGAACTGTTCGGCGATCACGAGCGGGGAATGGTTTGGCAGCATGATGCCGCCGGCGCCGATGCGGATCGTCGAGGTGCCATTGGCAACATGGCACATCAGGACCGAGGTCGCCGCGCTGGCGATGCCCGGCATGCCGTGGTGTTCGGCAAGCCAGAAACGGTGGTAGCCCCAGCGCTCGCCGTGCTGGGCAAGGTCGAGCGAGTTGCGGAAGGAATCGGAAGCGGTGCCACCCTCAACGATGGGGGCGAGGTCGAGTATCGAGAGAGGAATCATGGAGCCATGATACGCCGTTCGGATTTTTCTCGCCGACCGCGCCCCGCTTGACCCCGCCTGGTGGCCTGCCTATGATTGCCCTTCGTTAATCCCTCTGCCCGGGCTGTCCGCGCCCTTGCCAACCATGCCACGTTCTTCCCTTCGCCTGCTGTTCGCCGCCACTTCCACCGCCGTATTCCTTGCCGCTTGCGCCTCGCCGCCGCGTTCTTCCGTCGGCGCGGGACCGCAGTCCGCGCAACTGGATGCCGCGCGCTTCCCGGAAATCGACGCCGCCGTCGAACAGGCCGTCGCCGCCCATCAGCTGCCGGGCGCGGTGGTGCACCTCGAGCGCGGCGGCCAGGCCTACGAACGGGCTTACGGCAAGCTCAGCTACGAGCCGGATGCGCGCCCTGTCGGCGCCGCCACCGTGTTCGACGCCGCCTCGCTGAGCAAGGTGCTGGCCACCGCGCCGTCCGTCCTGAAGCTGGTGGAAGAGGGCAGAATCGACCTCGACGCGAAACTGGTGACCTACTTTCCCGAATGCGCGAACGGCGGCAAGGACGCCATCACGATCCGGCACCTGCTGACCCACAGCTCGGGCCTGCCGTCCGGCCTGCCGGCCAAGCCGGCCTGGCATGGCGACGCCGCCGCCCACGCGCTGGCCTGCAGCCAGGCGGTGACCCATCCGCCCGGCACTTTCTTCCGCTACTCGGACATCAACTACATCCTGCTCGGACAGCTGGTGCAGAAGGTCTCCGGCATGCCGCTCGACGAATTCGCGCGCACCCGCATCTTCGAACCGCTGAAGATGCTCGACACCGGCTATGTGCCGCTGCGCCGCATGGACAGCGCCCGGGTCGCGCTGATCGCGCCGACCCAGAAGGGCAGGGAGGACGGCGGCGCGGGCCACGGCGACCTCGCGCCCGGCCAGCTGCTGCAGGGCGTGGTGCACGATCCGACCGCGCGCCGCATGGATGGCGTGGCCGGTTCGGCCGGCGTGTTCACCACCGCCCATGACGTCGCGCGCTACGCCCGCATGCTGCTGCAGGGCGGCGAGCTGGACGGCGTGCGCATCCTCAGCGCGGACAGCGTGCGGCTGATGACGACGCCGCAATCGCCGGCCGGCATCGAGGCGCTGCGCGGCCTGGGCATGGACATCAACTCGCCGTATGCGGTGCGTCCGCGCGGCACCCTGTTCCCGGTCGGCAGCTACGGCCATACCGGCTTCACCGGCTGCGTGCTGTGGATCGACCCGGGTTCGCGCACCTTCTACGTGCTGCTGTCGAACCGGGTCTATCCAGACGACAAGAGCAATGTGCTGGCGCTGTACACCAGGCTGGGCACGCTCGCCGCGCAGGCCGGCGCGGTGGCGGGATCGCCGGCCTCGCCGACGGTGGCCGCGATGCACTGATCCCTCCGAAATGTCGCTTTCTCGCTCGTGGTTCTTTTGCCGTACGGCTAACGCGCGCACGCTTTGCCGGGACCGTTTTACACTGCGAACCCTCAATGCATCTCGTTGATATTGTTGAGCTTTTTGCCCCAAATCCATTAGGAGAGCGACATGAAAATGAATAAGTTACTGAAAGGCCTGCTGGGAGCCTCCGTTGCGGTGGCGATGTTCGGTGTCGGTAGCGCCCAGGCGCAAAGCAGCAATGCTTCGACCACCGGCGACGCCAACGCCAGCGCGCAGGCTGACCAGGCCACCAGCAAATCGTCGACCAAGAAGCACAGCAAGAAGAAGCACCACAAAAAGCATAGCGCCAGCTCGGGTTCGAGCAGCAGCGGTTCGACCAGCTCGGGTTCGAGCATGGGCGATACCAGCGGTACCAGCGGCACCTCGGGCAGCAGCAGCATGGGCAGCGGCAGCGGTTCGTCGGGCACCAGCGGCACCTCGGGCAGCGGCAGCATGGGCACCAGCGGTTCCTCGGGTTCGAGCGGCACCTCGGGCAGCGGCACCGGCACCGGCACCGGCACGATGGGCAGCGGATCGTCCGGCACCGGCAGCGGCACCATGGGTACCGGCTCGTCCGGCACCTCGGGCAGCATGGGCACCGGCACCTCGTCGGGCAGCAGTGGCACCAGCGGCACCAGCGGCAGCATGGGTTCCGGCTCGACCGGCACCAGCGGCATGAGCGGCAGCACCGGCTCGAGCGGCACCGGCACCAGCTCGTCGGGCATGAGCGGCACCGGCTCTGGTTCGGGCACCGGCACCAGCGCCACCGGCACGACCGGCACCGGCACCACCGGCACCACCACTCCCCCCAGCAGCACCAGCGGGACTGGCGGCCGCGGCTATTGATTGCTCCTTGTCTGCGCGGTAACGCGTTAAGACATACGCCAGCTTCCGGGCTGGCGTTTTTTTATGAAGCGAAAGAAACAAAAACGCCAACCGGCGGTTGGCGTTCCTGCTTCCGTGCGCGATGCGCAGCGCTCAGCGCTTGGCCCTCTGCGCGGGTATCGATACCATCGATGGCTTGCTGGGGTCGGGTGCATAACTCAGCTTCATATCGTAGTCCGTACCCTGGTTGAATTCCATGACCACGTTGCCGTCGCCGGAGATGAACTTGTTCCTCGACACGGCTTTGAGCCGCATCGGCTTTTCGGTGTCGATGGTCGCGTCGATGTATTCCGGCTTGCCGCGCACTTCCACTTTCCAGCCGTTCGCCATGTCATAGGTGCCGGCGATCTGCTTGACTTCGTCGGGCGCGAGCCGGATCGCCTTGGCCGGGGCCGTCACTGTCACGGTCGAGATCGGTGCGGTATCGGGCCGTGGGTAGGGTTGGGTCTGCGCACCCGCGCCAGTGGCAAGCACGAGCAGGGATGCGGGAATCAGGAGAGATAGGAGGCGCATGATCGTTCCTTCACAAAGCAGAAACCTTGGGACAGGCGTCACGCCGGATCAGCCTCGTGGCGGGCGTCGGATACCGCAAAGCGGGCATCGCCCTTGCGGTACTTCAGTCTAGGCCAGCGTCCATCCAGGACAAGGGATGCGGGTGCGCCCATCACGAAACTGTCTCGAAATGGAGAAAGTCATATCCGCGCGAAATGAGAACAGGCAGGCGCTGCTGCCAGGCGCACTCAATGCTGCCGCAGAAAGCCGACGATCCGCGGATCGGTCGCTTCCGGATCCTCGACCACCGTCATGTGGCCCAGTCCAGGCAGCGAGACGAATTGCGCCTGCGGGATCGCGCGCTGCACGTCGGCATGCTCGGCATAGGGCACCGTCCTGTCGGCTTCGCCCCACACCAGCAGCACCGGCAGGCCGTTCTTGCCGACCTTCTCGAAATCCGGCACGGACGATGCGTTCGACAGGTGGCGGATGCTCGACAGGATCGCGCGCCCGAAGCCGTCGTAGCGCATCTGCGGCTGGAAGCGCGCGGCCCAGCCGGGCACGCGTTCCGGGTGCGGGAAGTCTTCGAGCTGGTTCGCCGCCAGCGAGGGCAGGAACCAGGCGCGCGTCAGCCACTCGCCGACGCCCGGCCAGGCCATCACGCTGATGTCGTGCGGCCGCGTGAGGGGCGCCACCAGCACCACGCTGCGCACCCGCTCCGGATGCTCGGCCGCGAAGCGCCCGACGATCGCGCCGCCCATCGACAGTCCGAGCACGTCGGCCTTGGCGATCTGCAGCGTATCCATCAGTTCCACGACCTGGTTGGCGAACAGCTCGCGGTCGTAGTCGACGTCGGGACGGGCGCTCCAGCCGCGCCCGTACAGGTCGAAGCGGATCACGCGAAAGCCCGCCGCCGCCAGGTCCGCGCTGGTCTTGTCGAACACATAGTTGGGCACCGAAAAGCCGTGCACCAGGATCACCGGGCGGCCCTGCTCGGGGCCGGCGATGCGCACGTGGACGATCCCGTGCGACAGCGTGACGAACTGCCCGGGCGCCTGGCGCCGCGCGCTGGCGTCGAGCGGGCCGTGTTCCATGTTGCGCGCCAGCGGGATGGCGGCAAGGGTGACGACGGCGACGCCGCCGAGTGCCAGCAGAATCTTGCGCAGGCGGCGTTTCTTTTTCGGAGGAGGGGTTGCGCTCATGGCATCGGTAAACAGATTCGAGAATATTGCCTATTGCACACTACATCACGGGCCGGCGTCAATCGCCGGCGCCTGGCCTAGCTGAGCCGGTAGTCCACCGGCAGCAGGGGCGGGGGCAGGTCCGGGTCGCCGAGCGCGGTGCGCAGGTCGATCTCGATGGTGCGGCAGATGGCTTCGAGCGGCAGGTCGTGGTCGGACATGCCGAACGGCTCCTCGATCTCGTCGCCGAGGGCATCCAGGCCGAAGAAGGTATAGGCGACGAGAGCCGTCACCACCGGCGTCAGGTCGCCGATCGCATCGACCAGGCCGAAGGGCAGCAGCACGCAATACAGGTAGGCGGTGCGGTGCAGCAGCAGGGAGTAGGAAAACGGGATCGGCGTGCCCTGGATGCGTTCGCAGGCGGCGGCCACGCCCGTCATCGCCGCCAGGCTGGCATCGACGGCCGGGACCAGGCAAGGGTCGATGCGGCGTTCGCGCAGGAGCGTGGCGAGGTCGGCGCCCATCTCCAGCATCAGCGCGTGCGGCAGGTTGGGCAGGCGGCGCACGCGCTCCCATTCGTCCTTCTCCAGCCAGGGCGCGAGGTCGGCATCCGCGCTGCTTTGCCGCAGGCGGTGGCGCAGCGCGTGCGCGTAGGCGATCGCGCGCCGCATCATGCGCGCGCGCTCCGTACTGTCATCGACCAGCGACAGGCACTGGCGCGCCAGGCTGCGGCTGCGCAGGACCAGTTCGCCCCATTGCTTGCGGCCTTCCCAGTAGCGGTCGTAGGCGGCGTTGTTGCGGAAACCGAGGAAGATCGCGAGGGGCAGGCCCATCAGCGTGAAGGGGATCGCGCCGATGGCGATCTTGTGGCCCCACAGGGTGCCATGGGTCCAGGTGACGGCGATCGCCAGCAAGGTGGTGCCGAGCAGGCTGAGCCAGATGTTCGGCAGGACCGAGCCCCGCATGATCAGGAACAGGCGCAGCGGGGAAGGGCGGTCGCGGACGATCATGGCTGGGTCGGTAAGGGGAGCCCAGCCATTCTACCCCAGCCTCGGGGGAGCCGGATGCCGCGGCCCTCGGCTAATGCAGCCGGCCGCGCAGCGCCGCGATCGCCTGTTCCTTGTTCTTGGCTTCGATTTCGATCCACGGCGCGTTCGCGTACGCCGAGGGCATCGTCGTGATCAGGTCCGAATGCTGGCGGTCGTTGAAGCCTTCGCGCCCGTTCGAGATGTGCACCAGCTGGTGCGCCGGATCCGGCCAGGTGGCGCGCGCTCTTGCCAGCATCTCGGCCACGCTGGGATCGTCGTAGCTGGACAGCTTTTCGCTGACGATGTGGTGGTGGGCGTCGAACACCATCGGCACCTGTGCGCGTGTACAGACGTCGTGGATCTGCTCCGCATTGTAGGAGTACTCGTCGTTCTCGAGGCAGAGGCGCAGGCGGATCGCGTCGGGCAGTTGCCTGATGCGTTCGACCAGGACGTCGCTGCGGTTGGCCTTGCCGCCGTGGATCTCCAGCACCGCCCACGACGAGCGCGGCTGCTGCAACTGGTCCATGATATCGGCGTGCATCTGCAGGATCTTGACGCTGTTGGTCACCACCTCGGGCGAATCGGAACTGAGGACGACGAACTGGTCCGGGTGCATCACCAGGCGCAGGCCGAGTTCGGTGGCGCGCCGTCCGGCGCGCGCCAGGCTGGGCGCCAGCGCCCGCATCACCTCGCGCCCGACGTCCTCGTCGAAGAAGGGGAAGATCGAGGACGGGATGCGGTACAGGCGGATGCCTTCGCGCTTGCAGTATTGCAGTGCGCCGTCGAGGGTCTGGAGGTTGTCGCGGTAGATCCCGTCGAGCAGCTTGCGCTGGCCATCGTCCGAATGCTCCAGCAACCGCTTGCGTGTGACGGTGCGGTAGCGGACATCCTTCGACACGGTGATACAGACCAGACCAAGCTCAGAAGACATAATGCGCCGGAATCGTTGATGGGCAGGCCATGTTCCAACGAATCGCACCCCCGGTCAAACGCGTGCCGTGCCGCAAGCAAATTCGGGGTCAGAGCACATTAAACAGAAAATTCGGGGTCAGAGCACATTTCTGGACAATAGACTTTCGGCATGCAAAACGCGGGCGGAAGAGGATGCGGCAAGCGTCGCCCGGCCGCAGTCGGGCCAACTTTAACCGTAAGCTGTTTCCACAAAAAGAGCTCTGACCCCGAATTTTGCCGGAAATGTGCTCTGACCCCGAATTTAGAGGAGGGGCAGGGTGACGGTGAAGGTGCTGCCCTGGCCCTGGCCGGGGCTGCTGGCGGCGACCTGGCCGCCGTGCAGTTCGACCAGCTTGCGCACCAGGGCCAGGCCGAGGCCGAGGCCGCCCTGGGCGCGGTCGAGGGTGCGCGAGCCCTGGGTGAAGAGGTCGAACACCACCGGCAGCAGGTCGGGGCCGATGCCGGTGCCGTTGTCGCGCACGGTCAAGCGGGCCTGGCCCTCGTGCTGGTCCAGCGCGACGTCGATGCGGCCGCCTTCGTGGGTGTACTTGGCGGCGTTGTTGAGCAGGTTGGCCGCCACCTGCACCAGGCGCGTATGGTCGCCGTCGACCATCAGGGCATGGTCCGGCAGCGCCACCTCCAGGTGATGGCGGCGCGTTTCGACCAGGGGCCGCGACTGCTCGACCGCCTCGCTCACCACGCGCCGCAGGTCGGTCGGGCGGCGGCTGATCGTGACCAGCCCGCGCGTCACGCGCGAGACGTCGAGCAGGTCGTCGACCAGGTGGCGCATGTGGGCGACCTGGCGCGCGACGATCTCGCTGATCTGCTTCACGCGCGGCTCGCCGGAATAGGCGATGCGCAGCATGTCGGCCGCGCTGCTGATCGGCGCCAGCGGATTGCGCAGCTCGTGCGCCAGCATCGCCAGGAATTCGTCCTTGCGCTGGTCGGCCAGCTGCAGCGCTTCCTCGGCGTGCTTGCGTTCCGTGATGTCGATCGCGATCGCGTGCACCACCGTGCTGCGGCCGTCCGGACCGAGCCCGAGGCGGCCGCGGATGTCGATCCAGATCGTGCGGCCGTCGTCGGGGCGCCGGATGCGCGGGGTGGCGCGGTAGGCGCCGCCTTCGTGCATGGCGCGTTCGACGGTCTCGCGCAGGGTCGCGCGGTCGTCCGGATGGACCACTTCCCACAGCTCGGCGACATTGGCCCAGTGCTTGCCGAACACGCTGTGCAGGTTGGCCGAGAAGCTGACCGTGCCCTTGACCGGATCGCGCTCCCACACCGCCATGCGCGCCGCCACCAGGCCTTGCTGCAGCCGCTCTTCGCTGTAGCGCACCGCGCGCTCGGCTTCTTCGAGCTGGCTGACGTCGGTGCAGGTGCCGAACCACTGGAGGATGCGGCCGCCGGCGTCGCGCAGCGGCGCGACCGAACAGAAGAAGCTGCGGTAGCGCCCGTCCGCGCCGCGCAGCGGGAAGGTCATCTGGTCGGGCTGGCCGCTGGCGATGGCCTGGCGCCAGCGCCGCATGACCTCGGGCAGGAGGTTCGGGTCGTGCAGCTTCTGCCAGTCCTCGGCGGTGACTTCGCCGGGTTCGGCGCCGGTGAATTCGTACCAGCGGTCGTTGAACCACAGGATGTTGCCGTCCGGGTCGGCCATCCACACCAGCTGCGGGATGTTGTTCGACAGCTGGTGGAACTTGCGGCGCTCCGCCTCCAGGTGCACGTGCTGCTCGTACAGCCGGTCGAGCATGCGGTTGATGGCGCCGGCCAGGCTGACCACCTCGCGGCTGCCGGCCAGCGGCGCGCGTTGCGTGCTGATGCCGGCGTCGCCCAGGCTGGCGGAAAACGCTTCCAGGCCGCGCAGCTCGCGCGTCAGGCCCAGCGCCAGGCGTTGCGCCAGCAGGAACACCAGCAGCGCCAGCGCGGCCGTGATCGCGCCGATCAGCAGGTATTGCGGGGCCGGCGCGTCGAGCGGCGCCGCCAGCTTGCGCTCGTCCTCGCGCAGCACCAGGCCCAGGTGGGACAGGCCTGGCGGCAGCGGCACCGGCGCACTGATGTCGCGCGCCTGCGGCGGGTGCGCGTTGCCGGGTTCGAGCACGGCCCATGGCGCCGGCTTGAGGTCGGCCAGCCGGACCTTGTACATCAGCGCGCCTTCCGGCGTGCGGGTGCGCGAGTAGCGCAGCAGGTAGACTCCCACCAGTTCGCCGTCCAGCAGGGCGGGGCGCTCGTCGCCGCTGGCCAGGCGCTCGCGCAGCCAGGCGCCTTCGCGCTCGCCGAAGCCGCCGGCGCCGTTGTCGGCGATTTCCGCGCCTTCGAAATCGGTGAACATCACCTGCACGGGAATCCCGTTCATCTGGCGCAGGCCGTGCAGGAAGGGCGTCAGGTAGGTTTCCTTGCCGGCGCTGTCGACCAGCGCGTTGGCCAGGATCGGGCTGGCCGCGACATCCTTCAGGCGCGTGCCGAGCGCCGCCAGGTTGTGGCCGACGGTGGTGGCGTGGAAGGTCACCTCGCGCTGCTGCAGCAGGTCGTTGGCGCGCTCGCGCTGGCGGTCGATCAGCCACAGCGACACGAACGAGATCAGCAGCATGGCGGCCGCGGTCAGGATCGCGGCGGCGATCGCGAAGCGCCGCGACAGCCCGGTGGGCGCAGAACCCGGGGCCATCCTCATTCCTGTGCCGGCACCAGCACGCCGTCGCCGCGATAGCGCGCCATCAGCAGCTCGCCCGGCCCCAGCGCCTCGTGGCGGGCCGGCGTGAAGGGCGGCGCGTAGTTCTTGATCAGGCCGCGCCAGGCCGGCAGATGTTCCAGCGCGTCGCGCACGGCTTTGCGGTCGGTGCTGCCGGCGCGGTCGATCGCCAGCGCCAGGATGTGGGTCAGGTCATACGCCTGGGCCGCGCCGACCGGGCCCTTGATGTCCTCGATCCGCCTGACCTGCGACACCCTGGCGGCGCTGGCCAGGAAGCGCCGCACGCGCGCCGGGTCGGCCTTCCAGAAACTGAAGGTCTGGATCACCGAAAAGTCGACCTGCTGCAGGGCGGGCCCGGCCAGCTTGGCGAATTCGCCGCCGGTCACGCCCCAGTGGCTCAGGATCGGCAGCCGCTGTTCTTTCGGCAGCGCGGCCACTTCGCGCACCAGCACCGCCGCCTCGTCGTCGTTCGCCACCAGCACGATGGCCTGGGCGCCGGCCGCGCGCAGCTGCTGGTACCTGCCGACCAGGGAGGTGTCGCGCCAGTTGTACCAGGAGACGCCGGCGATCGTCATGCCGCGGATGGCCGGCACCGCGCGCTCGGCCGCCTCGGCGTTGCTGCGGCCCCAGGAGGTGTTGGTCAGCAGCAGGCCGATCCGGTCCAGGCGCCGCCGGTGCGCCGCCTGCAGGATCCTGGGCATGGCCAGCGAATCGCGCAGCGACAGGCGGTAGACGTAGTTCGGCCGCATGTCGTTGTCGACGATCGCATCGGCCGACGACCAGGGCGCCATGAACAGGGTGCGGGTCGACTTCAGGGTCGGCAGCTCTTCGATGATGACGGGGCTGAAGCGGCCGCCGAACACGGCCACCAGGCCGGGCATGCGCGCGAATTCCTGGATGTTGCGGATGCCGCGCGCCGGGATCGAGCGGTGGTCCTTGATCACCAGCTCGAGCGGCCGTCCGCCGAGCACGCCGCCGGCCGCGTTGATCTCGGCGATGGCGCTGCGCATGCCCAGTTCGATGGCCTGGGCCGAGGTGCTGTTGTCCAGCCCGAATTCGCCGTCGATCCCCAGCAGCACCGGCTGCGGCCCGGCCGCCTGCGCCAACCCGCCGGACAGGATGGCACAGGCGAGGCTGCGGCGCAGCCAGCGGGCGAGACGGGACGGCGGGAAGTGGGCGTTCACGGGACGATAGTGTCGACAGTGGAAGAGGGACATTCTAACTTTTTGCTGAATGCGCCGGCATTCTTCTTGCATGAATACTTTGTTGTAATTTGGAAATTGACGAGAAATATAGAGATGTGGCCAGCATACAACTAGGTGTGTGTTGTATCCAAGTGGAAACAGAAAATGCTTTTGGCGGTCCGCCGAACTGAACTAGAGTGAAGGCATCCCATTCCGAGTTTTCGCCATGTTCAAGAACATCAGCATCAAGGCCCGCCTCATCTTCCTGACTGCACTGCTGAGCGTGGTTGCCATCGTGGTCGGCATGACCGGCCTGGCCAACCTGGGCGCCACCAATGACTCCCTGAAGACCGTCTACAACGACCGCCTGATCGCGCTGGCCGATCTCAGCCACGTGCTGTCGCTGATGCAGCGGAACCAGAACGCCCTGCTGCGCGCCGCCCTCAACGGCGGCGACCAGCAAGCCGCTATCGGCGAAGTCGAGGCCCGCGTCAAGGAGGTCTCCGAGCAGTGGAGCAAGTACATGGCGACCTACCTGACGGAGGACGAGAAGGCGCTGGCCCGGACCTTCATCGACAGCCGCACGCAGTTCGTCGAGCAGGGCCTGAAGCCGGCCCTGGCGGCGCTGCGCGGCCAGGATCCCGAGGCCGTGAAGGCCGCGGTGACCGGTCCGATGACGCAGCTTTACCTGCCGGCCCAGAAGAACATGCAGGCCCTGATCCAGCTGCAGATCGACGTCGCCAGGCAGGAATACGACGCGGCGCTGGCGCGCTACGAACTCGCGCGCAACCTGGCGATCGCCCTGAACGTCGTCGGCGGCGCGCTGGGCGCGGTGGTGGCCTTCTTCCTGATCCGCGGCATCGGTTCCGCGATCGGGCAAGCCCTGCACCTGGCGCAGAGCGTCGCCGACGGCGACCTGACCCAGACCGTGCGCGTCGATTCCAACGACGAGATCGGCCGGCTGCTGGCGGCGCTGCAGAAGATGAACACGGCGCTGGCCGGCATCGTGAACGAGGTGCGCAGCGGCAGCGATGCGATCGGCACCGCCACCCGGCAGATCGCGGCCGGCAACCAGGACCTGTCCGCGCGCACCGAGCAGCAGGCCAGTTCGCTCGAGGAGACCGCCGCCTCGATGGAAGAGCTGAGCTCGACGGTCAAGCACAATGCCGACAACGCGCGCCAGGCCAACCTGCTGGCCAGGACCGCCTCCGGCGTGGCCGAGCGCGGCGGCGAAGTGGTCGAGCAGGTGATCGGCACCATGCGCGACATCGATATGGCCTCGGGCAAGATCGCCGAGATCATCGGCGTGATCGACGGCATCGCCTTCCAGACCAACATCCTGGCCCTGAACGCGGCCGTGGAAGCGGCGCGCGCCGGCGAACAGGGCCGCGGCTTCGCCGTCGTCGCGGGCGAGGTGCGCAACCTGGCGCACCGTTCGGCCGCCGCCGCCAAGGAGATCAAGGCGCTGATCGAGAACTCGGTCGCCAGCGTATCGGCCGGCAGCCGCCTGGTCGGGCAGGCCGGCGACACCATGCGTGAAGTCGTCACCAGCGTGCAGCGCGTGACCGACATCATGGCTGAGATCACGGCCGCCAGCAGCGAGCAGACCGCGGGCATCGAACAGGTCAGCGTGGCCGTCGTGCAGATGGACCAGGTGACCCAGCAGAACGCCGCCCTGGTCGAGGAAGCGGCGGCGGCCGCCGAAGCCATGCTGGACCAGGCCACGAACCTGGCGCAGGCGGTCAGCGTGTTCCGCACGCGGCAGGGCGGCGCGCGTGAGCCGATGCTACTGGGATAGGGCGCGCCCCGCCCGCCGCGGGTCCGGCAGAATGGTCGGCATGCAAAGACTCCTCATCATCTGCGGCCTCATCCTCCTCGCCGCCGGCCTCGCCTGGCCCTGGCTGCGCCGCCTGCCCCTGGGCCGGCTTCCCGGCGATATCCACATCGCCCGCGAAGGCTTCAGCTTCAGTTTCCCGATCGTAACCTGCCTGGTGATCTCGGTCGTGGTCTCGCTGCTGCTGTGGTTTTTCCGCCGGTAAGCTAAACAGGCCTTGAAATACTCCCGCTATACTCCATATGGAGTATAAGGAGAGTATTTTATGAAGCTTGTCGAAGCAAAACCCAAATTCCCCGATACCGAGAAAGTCACGGTCAACCTCGGCCTGGTCGACCTGGCACAGATGGACCTGCTGGTCGAAGAAGGGTTTTATACCAACCGGACCGACTTCGTACGCATGGCGATCCGCAACCAATTACAGCTGCATGGCGAGGCGATCCGCCAGACCGTGACGCGCAAACGCTACGTGATGGGCATGCAGCGCTATTCGAAAGCCGAGCTGGAAAAGACCGTCGCCGCCGGCGAGCGGCTCGAGATCCACGTGCTCGGCCTCGCCTCCATCGACGACGACGTCACCCCCGAACTGGCGCGCGAGGCGATCGCCTCGATCCACGTGCTGGGCGCCTTTTTAGCGTCGAGCGCCGTCAAGGCGGCGCTTGCCGACCGCATCGAATCCTGAAGGAATACTGATGAAACCGTACGAACAATTTGTAGAGAATATCCTGGGCGCAGTGCGCTCCAGCCAGGGCAAGGACCCGGCCGCCGCCACGGCGATCATCCAGGAAGCCTTGCAGGCGGCCGGCCTGATGGGCGCCGCCACGCCGCCGGCCACGCAGGCCGGAAGGGAAGGCTCGGCGCCCTTCGTCGACCTGAACCCGCCGCCAGCCTGGTCGCCGGGCGCACGCCAGCGCGCTGCCGGACCGGATGCCGGCGCAGGCGCACTCCAGGACTGGATGGCGCGCCTGAAATCGGGCTTGCCGGGACAGGGCATGCCCGGCCGCGACAGGGCCGTCGATCCCGCGACGCATGGTCCGGGCCAGTTTCTGGAAGGCAGCTTTACCAACGAAGCCGGCACCCGCCGCTACCGGCTGTACGTGCCGGCCAAGCCGGCGTCCGGACCGCGTCCCCTGGTCGTGATGCTGCATGGCTGCAAGCAGGATCCGGAAGACTTTGCCGCCGGCACCACGATGAACCTGGTGGCCGAGGAGAACGGCTGCCTGGTGCTGTATCCGGAACAGGCGGCCGGCGCCAACCATTCGCAGTGCTGGAACTGGTTCGAAGCCAGGCATCAACAGCGCGACCAGGGAGAGCCGTCGCTGATCGCCGGGATGACGCGGCAAGTCGTGCGTGAACATGGCGGCGACCCGGGGCGCGTGTACGTGGCGGGCCTGTCGGCGGGCGGCGCGATGGCGGCCGTGGTGGCGGCGGCCTATCCCGAGCTGTACGCGGCCGCAGGGGTGCATTCGGGCCTGCCGGTTGGCGGAGCGCACGACCTGATGTCCGGGCTCAATGCGATGAAGGGCGCGCCGAAGAAGATGCGCGCGGGCGCGAAGCTCGCCAGGCCGGTGCCGGTGATCGTCTTCCACGGCGACCGCGATGCCGTCGTTCACCCGTCCAATGGCGAGGCCACCTTCCACCAGTTCGTCCAGGGCGCGAGCGGGCACGAGCTGGAGCAGCGCGAAGAGCAGGGACCGGGACATACCCGGGTCACGGCGCTGGACGCCGCCGGGCGGGTGGTGGCGGAGCACTGGAACCTGCACGGCGCCGGCCACGCCTGGTCGGGCGGCAGCACCGCCGGCTCGTATGCGGTGGCGTCCGGCCCGGACGCATCGGGCGAGATGTTGCGCTTTTTCCTCTCGCGTTGAGCGGGGCGGGTTTGCTATGCTTGCGGCTTCGAACATACGGAGTCACAAGATGGTTTCCCTGCAAGAGCAGCTGCTGAAGGCTGGCCTGGTCGACAAGAAAAAGGTCAAGCTGGCCAACCAGGAAAAGAGCAAGCAGCACAAGATCGAGCTGCGCACCGGCGTCGAGAAGCAGAACGAGGCGCGCGAGGCGGCGCTGGAAGTGCAGCGCAAGAACGCCGAGCGCGCGCGCGAGCTGAACGCCCAGCGCGACGCCGCCGCGGCCCAGAAGGCCGTCGCAGCGCAGATCGCGCAGATGGTGCAGGCCAACCGCCAGCCGAAAGGCAATGGCGACATCCCCTACAACTTCACGATCGGCACGAAGATCGAGCGGATCCACGTGTCCGAGAAGGTGCGCGACCACCTGGTGGCCGGGCGCCTGGCGATCGTCAGCCATGGCGGCGGCTTCGAACTGGTGCCGCGCGTGATCGCCGACAAGATCGCCGAGCGCGCGCCCGACATCGTGGTGCGCGTGGCCAGGGCCGCGCCGCAGGCGGTCGAGGAAGACGATCCCTACGCCGACTTCAAGATCCCGGACGACTTCACCTGGTAAGCACCAGGCAAGCACCAGGCAAGCGGCGTCAGCGCGCCTGCCTGGTCGCCTCCAGCCGGTCCAGGTCGAAGCCCCGGCGTTCGAGCCGGGCGAGCAGGGCGGCATAAGCCTGGCGCGGCACGCTCGGAGTGCGCGACAGGATCCACAGGTATTCCCGTTTCGGTTCGCTGACCGCGGCCAGCTGGTAGTCCGGATCGAGGTCGATCACCCAGTAGTCGCCCCATACCGCCGGCAGGGCGGACAGCCAGCGCGGCGCGAAGCGCACCTCGAGCTTCGGCGAATCGGCGCCGCCTCGCTGGCGCGCGACGCCGACCGCCTCGACGAAGCGGCCGTCGGCGCGCCGGCAGCGGTTGACGACCTGCAGCGTGCGGTCCGGCAGCAGGCTGTAATGCGCGGTGGTGTAGCCGTCGCACTGCTTCTGGAAGCGGTTCGGGTATTTCGCGATTTCGTACCAGGCGCCGAGGTAGCGCGGCACGTCGAGGGAATCGATCGGCACCAGCTCGTCGTGGTCGTGGCGCTCGCGCGCGGCGGCCAGCACGGTGATGGTGGCGCCGAGCAGGCCGAGGGCGAGGAGGGCGAGGCGGGAAATGGGAACGGGCATGGCTCTTGGTCGGGTTGCGCGTCGAGACGCCATCCTAACAGGGATGAGCGGCGCGGTCCGCACACGGCCGGCCCGGGCCATGCCCTCCAACAAGCCTTACTGGCCGCCTGCGGCCGCCACCGCCGGCTGGGCCGCGGCCGGGGCTTGCGGCGCCGGCGCCGGCGTCTGGATGGTCTGCTGCTGGCCCATCAGGACCTGGAACAGGGCGGGATAGTCGTAGGCTGCGCCGGACGCGGCATCGACGCCGGCGCCGATGACGCCGCCGAACAGGATGTTCCCGGCCATCATGGCCTTGGTGGACGACTTCACGGTGGCAAGCCCCGGCTCGAAGCCGGCTTTCTCGCACTTCACGTTCATGTCGCCGTAGGCACGGTGCACGGTGACGGTGCCCGGCGTCGTCACGTAGTACACGCCCTTGTCGTTTTCGAGTTTGCAGGTGGCGCCCGCGACGTTGCCGCCCGTATGCATCGTTTCCACCGAAACCACCTGGCTGGTTCCGCTGACGATCGAGGCGCAGCCGGTGAGGCTGCCGAAGGCGGCGATGGCGATGATGGACAGGCTGGCGCGCGTAAGCTGATGAGGCATGGTGACTCCCTGGTTTGCCGGTTTTCCCGGTCATGTCGTTGTAAAAAATCTATTTATACATAGACAACTTCCCAGGTGCAACATATATTTACATTAGTATCCATTCCGCTAAGCATAAAAAACGCCAGCCTCATCGGCTGGCGTTGTCGGCGGCGGGCCCTTCGGCCCGATCGCGGCCGCTTGCGCGGCTTATTGCAGCTTGCTGGCGCGCTGGGCCTGCAGTTGCTCGCGGATCTGCTCGCGCAGCTGCTGTCCGTTCGAGTGCGTGTAGTCCTTGTTGACCTCGAGCTTGATCAGCGGCTTGATGTGCGGATCGAGATACATGCGCAGGGCGCCGAGGAATTGCGGCGAGGCGGAAATGACCAGTTGCTGGAAGCGGCCTTCCTGGTGCGCATCCATCAGGTATTTCGAGATGTCCTTCGCAAACTGTTCGGCTTCATGCTCCTGCGGCGTCTGGGCCGGCTGGTAGGCCTTGTTCGGCGCGCCGGCCTTGGCGTTGTGGGCAAAACCCACGCCTTCGCTGCCGCCGATGTTGTGGCTGCTGCCGGCCGCTGCCGTACGCCCGACCTCGTCCGTGTTGATCTCCGAGGTCCGCAGGCGCGCGGCGGCGCTGACCATGTCCTCGATTTCTTCCAGCGGTTCCGCCGGATCGGCTTCCGAAAAAATCCTCGCTCGGCCGGCGTTGGCCGACACAATCCAGGTCGTCTGCATGTTACCTCCTGTCAGTCTGTGAAGCATGAAGGATGGACCGGCGACGCAAGCGCAATGGCATTGCATGCCGATCATGGCTTGCATTCAGTATAGCCAAGCTTCCCGACAGGCGGCGTCACGTATCCGGCCGGTAAGGTACGCCTGGGAGAGCGCCCCCGTGTTCCAATAGCCGGCCACGACCAGGGAGCGATCATGAGCCAGACCTTCAAGCCCGGCGACAAAGTCGAATGGCATGCCGCGCAGGGCGCGGTGCGCGGCACGGTCCGGAAGAAGCTGACCTCGCCGACCGAAATCAAGGGCCACCACGTGGCCGCCTCGGAAGAGAATCCGGAATACCTGGTGGTCAGCGACGAGACCGGGGCCGAGGCCGCCCACAAGCCCTCGGCCCTCAGGAAGGTATAGGTCGCAGGATCTTGCGCAGCGCGGCCGGCGCGACCGGCCATTCCAGCTGGTGGTCGAAGCCGGCGCCGCGGGCGATGACCCTGTCGTGCGACTGGCACGAGGCGCTCAGGGCGATATATGCCGCCTGCCCGTCCGGATCCCGGGCGCGCAGCTGGCGCGCCAGGGCATAGCCGTCCATGCCGGGCAGGTCGGTCCGGATCAGCACCGCGTCCGGATGCAGCTCGCCCGCATACGCTAGCGCGCTTGGCCCGTCGGGGCAGGGCACGACCATGTGGCCGTCGGCCGCCAGCATTGCCTGCAGCGCGGCGCCGTCGCCACCGTCGACCAGCAGGATGCGCAGCGGCCGCGCGCGCGCCGGCGCCGCGTGCAGGAGCGGCAGCCACATCGTGAACGTGCTGCCCATGCCGCGCCCCGCGCTGGCGGCGCTGATGCGGCCATGGTGCAGCGCCACGATGCTTTTCACCAGCGCCAGGCCGAGACCGAGGCCGCCTTCGCCGCGGTCGGGCGTGCGCTCGGCCTGGGTGAACAGTTCGAAGACATGGGGCAGCAGGGCGGCGTCGATGCCGATGCCGTTGTCGGCGACGCCGAGTTCGATCTCGCTGCCGCGCACCTGCGCCGACAGCACGATGCGCCCGCCCTGCTGGGTGTATTTGGCGGCATTGTTGAGCAGGTTGACGACCACCTGCACCAGCCGCGTGCGGTCGCCCGGCACGATGGCGCCGCCGTCGCGCAGGTCCAGCACCAGCTCCTGCCGGCGCGCCTCGATCAGCGGGCGCGATTGTTCGACCGCGTCGGCGACCACCGCGTCCAGCTCGACCTCCTCCTTGTCGATCGAGACCAGGCCGCGGGTCACGCGCGAGACGTCCATCAGGTCGTTGACCAGGTCCGACATGTGCTTGACCTGGCGGTCGATGATGTCGCTGGAGCGCTGGATGTACTCCGGCTTGTGGGCGCCCATCTTGAGCAGTTGCGAGGCGGTGCTGATCGGCGCCAGCGGGTTGCGCAGCTCGTGCGCCAGCATCGCCAGGAAATCGTCCTTGCGCCGGCTTTCCTGCTGCAGCGCCTGTTCCGCCTCGCGCTGCAGGGTGACGTCGGTGTTCGTGCCCAGCCAGCGCAGCACGCGGCCATGCTCGTCGCGGATCGGCATGGCGCGCGACAGGAACCAGCGGTACTCGCCGTCGGCGCCGCGCAGCGGAAAGGTGTCCTCCCATATGCACTGCTGTTCGACGATCTGGCGGCGGTAGCGCGCCACGACCCGCTCGACGTGGTCGGGATGGTGCACCTTGGCCCAGCCCCAGCCGCGCATCTCCTCGAGCGTGGTGCCGGTGTAGTCGAACCAGCGGTTGTTGTACCAGAAGATGTCGCCATTGCTGTCGGCCATCCAGGCCAGTTGCGGGATGTTGTCCGCCAGCGTGCGGAAGGTCAGCTCGCTCGACCTGAGCGCCGCCTCGGATTGCTTCGCCTTGCTGATGTCGAGCACGTAGGCGATCCCTTCCTCGCGCGAGCCCTCGAAGTTGGCCGCGCCCATGTACACCGGCACGCGGCTGCCGTCGCGGTGGAAGTACTCCTTTTCGATCGGCTCCATCCTGCCGTTCTCCTGCAGGCTGTCCCAGGCGCGGCGGTCTACCTCATGCCACTCCGGCGGCGTCAGCGCGCGCCAGGACAGGCCATGCCGTTCGAAGTGCTCGCGCGAATAGCCCAGCATGTGCAGGAAGGCGTCGTTGGCGTCGACCAGGGTGCCGTCGAAGCGGTATTGCAGGATGCCGATCACGTCCGATTCGACGATGGTGCGGAACTTCGATTCGCTGACCAGGCGCGCCTCTTCGGCCACGGTCTGGCGCGTGATGTCGAGGACCGCGCCGGACATGCGCAGCGGCCGCCCGCCGGCATCGCCGATGGCATTGCCGCGCGCCTGCATGAAGTGGATGCCGCCGGCGGCGTCGCGCACGCGGAAGCGCTTCAGGTAGATGCCGCCGGTGGCCAGCGCCTGGTCGAGGGCGGCGCGCACTTCGGCGACGTCGTCCGGGTGCAGGGCGCGAAAATAGTCGGCGATCGGGAGGTCGTCGCCGCGCTCCGGCGGGATGCCGAACATCGCCGCCAGGTTGGCGTCCGCGTGCATGCGGTCGTCCGGGATGTCCCAGGTCCAGGTGCCGATCTCGGCGGCGGACAAGGCCGCTTCCAGGCGCAGGCGGGTGTCGCGCAGCGCGGCCTGCGCGATGACGCGTTCGTGGATGTCGGTGCAGGTGCCCATCCAGCGCACGATCTCGCCGCGCTGGTTGCGGATCGGCAGCGCCCGGGCCAGCTGCCAGCGGTATTCGCCCGAGCGGTGCCGGATCTGGTATTCGATCTCGTAGGGTTCGCCCGTGTCCAGGCTGTGCTGCCAGCGCGCCAGGATGCGCTGCAGGTCGTCGGCCGGGAACAGGCCGGGCCAGGCTTCGCCTTCGTTCGTGCCCTCCGCCACGCCGGTGTAGTCGTACCACTGGCGGTTGAAATAGTCGTGCCAGCCATCGGGCCGGGTCGACCAGACCATTTGCGGCATGGCGTCGGCGATCGTGCGGAATTTCAGCTCGCTGTCGCGCAAACCCTGTTCCGCCTGTTTGCGTTCGGTGATATTCCGGTACAACACCGCCAGGCCGTCGCCGAAGGGGAAGGCGCGCGCCTCGAGCCACATGTCGCGTCCCTCGTGGCGGTAGACCTGCTCGATGCTGGCCGGCAGGCGTTCGCGCATCGCCTTGCGGTAGGCCTCGGCCAGCGGCAGTTCTTCCGAGCCCGGCCAGGCCTCCCAGTGGGTGCGCCCGACGATCGCCTCGCGCGGCCGCCCATCGATGCGCAACGCGGCGTCGTTGATGCGCCGGATGCGGAAATCGCGGTCGAGCAGGATGAAGCCTTCGTCGATCGACTGCAGGATCAGTTCGCCCTCGTCCGCCTGCTGTTCGCCGAGCGGACGGACCAGCGCCAGGTAGTGGACCGGGCCGCCGTCCGCGATGCGCTTGAGCGCGACCTCGCAGCGCACCGCGCCGCCGCTCCTGGCGATGAAGCGCTTTTCGTAGCTCAGCTCCGGGCGCTGCTCTTTCAGTAATCTGGTGCCGGCCGCGTCGTCGCGCCAACGATCCTGGAAATCCGTGATGTCGGCAATCTGCCGCTGCGCCAGGTCGTCCGGGGCATAGTCGAGCAGTTCGCGAAACAGCCGGTTCGCGGCCAGGATCGTCTGCCCGGCCGAATACACCACGGCGGCGCAAGGAAGGAGTTCTACCAGGTTCGATGCCTGTGAGGAAACGGCATTCTCCAGCGTGGAATTTGCAAGGTTCGAATGCACCATGAAAGTTCGCCGGTGAGGATGGTCGTGGATGAGGACAGCCCGGTGCCGCGGCGTCCAGGCACCCTGAGCTGAAATCATCATACAAGAAATATCCCCACATGCACGCCGGGTAAGGTGCGCCACTAAATTCGCAGGGCGTAACGGTCGTGTTTACGAAAACAGGGCTAAACTGCGCCGGTTTTTCTAAAATCTGTTGAGCTCCCTTTGGCAACTTTTGTATAACTTCACCACAGGGCAAGGTGCAATGCCCGGCGGCGCAGGGACGCTGGCACGACGTTTAGTAAATGTTCCCGACCCACGCCTTTTTCCTCGTCGTAATCTGGGACTGCCACCGGGTCCGCAGTTGGCGGAGTACCTCTGTAGCGTCACATAAAAGAAGCCCGTCCGTAGGGCGCCATAAGGAGACTTCAATGATGTTCAGGAACGTTCATGCTTCGCGACAGGGTGTGCGCCTGTCCGCAACCCCCATCGCCACGGCGGTGGCCATGGCTCTGTTGAGCCTGTCCAGCGCGCATGCGCAAACCACGGCCGGCGACCAGACGGCCGACACCGCGGCCGACGCAAGCCAGGCAAAGACGGTGGTCGTGACCGGCTACCGCTACTCGATCCAGAAGAGCCTCGACCAGAAGCGTGAAGCCAACTCGATCGTCGACGTCGTCACCGCAGAAGACATCGGCAAATTCCCCGACAAGAACGTGGCCGACGCGCTGCAGCGCGTGCCGGGCGTGATCATCGACCGCAGCGGCGGCGAAGGCAAGAACGTCAGCGTCCGCGGCCTGTCGTCGGAACTGACCCTGACTGAACTGAACGGCAACTACGTCGCCACCGCCGAATCCAACGGCGATCCGACCCGTTCGTTCAACTACACCCTGATGCCGTCGAACATGCTGTCGAGCGCCGAGCTGTTCAAGACGCCGGAAGCGCGCATCGACGAAGGCGGCATCGGCGGCACCGTGATCCTGCACACCCGCCGTCCGCTGGACGTGAAGTCGGGCAGCGGTTTCGTCAACGCCGAAGGCACCTGGGCCGACACCACCAAGAAGACCGACGGCCAGTTCTCCGGCCAGTACGCCTGGCACGACGAGAGCAACCGCTTCGGCGTCCTGGTCGGCTACACCCAGCAGAAGCGCACCACGCGCACCATGAGCGCCAGCACCGAAAACTGGCAGTGGTACGGCGACAACTACAAGGCGCATCCACCGACCGACGTCAATGGCCAGCCGAACGGCCTGACCTCGAAATGGTGGGGCCAGTCGGGCTTCTACGACCAGAGCGGCCGCTACTACACCGATTTCATGATGCCGACCTCGGTCAACGAGAGCATCAAGACCGAAGACCGCGAGCGCAAGGGCGGCCAGCTGACCCTGCAGTTCAAGCCGATGCGCAACCTGAACCTGGTCGCGAACTACTTCCGCTTCGACCTGTCGCAGAACTCGCAGACCAACACCCTGAAGATCCCCGAGTGGAACCTGGCCCGCTATGACGGCGACGGCAACTGGCCGGGCGGCCGCATGCTCGACGGCCTGACCTTCGACCCCAGCAAGACCATCGTCACCGGCGCGCAATACAGCGCCCACCCGGGCAAGACCTACTACTGCAGCGAATCGCAGGCGGCGGCCGCAGGCCAGAAGCCGGGCGGCTGGGGACCGGACGACTGCACCATCCCGACCCCGCAGATCACCGGCAGCTACAACCGCGAAAAGGCACGCTCGCAGGTCTTCGACATCGGCGCCGAATGGAAGGGCGAATCGCTGGATGCCGAATTCAAGGCCGGCCGTACCTGGGCCTCGGGTGGCCCGTCGCTGCAGTTCTCGATGCCGATCAAGCCGCGCGTCCAGAACGCCGACGGCAGCTGGACCCTGGGTAACTACGCCAGCGCCTGGAATACGGCCGGCACCCCGACCATGACCTTCTCGCCGGAACTGATGGCGAACCTGGCCAAGGGCATCGGCGAAATCGACCTCGGTTCGACCTCGTCGTCGTGGACCCGCAACAGCAACCAGCAGAAGTACGCCCAGGCAGACTTCACCTGGCATACCGATTTCAATATGCTGGAATCGTTGCAGTTCGGCGCGAAATACCGTGACGGCGGCATCCATCGCAACACCGGCAACAACTACTGGGTGTGCCCGGGCGCCGATCCGACCAACTACGACAAGCGCTACCAGGCCGGTTGCGATCCGACCGCCAACAAGTTCCAGCCGCAGTTCCTGTATGGCCAGTCGCTGGGCGATATCGCCGGCGGCATCAAGGCCAGCGCCTTCCCGGCGATCGACTACGCGACCTACATCAATTACCTGAACAAGACCTACGGCCAGATGCAGACGCGTAACGAAGACAACTTCGTGTACAACGTCGCCGAGAAGATCACCTCGACCTACCTGCAGGCCAACTTCAAGACCGACCGCCTGCGCGGCAACGTGGGTGCACGCTTCGTCCGTACCCGCCAGCATGCCGACTCGACGGACCAGGTCGAGAACTACAACGACTACTTCTTCAACGGCGCGGACGGCAAGCCGGCGCCTTGCCAGGCAGGCGGCGCCCCGGCTGCCGGCGCCCCGGCCGGTTCGGGCTGCGTGAGCGGCTTCACGACCCTGCCGGACAGCACCGCGCATACCCAGACCTTCGCCGTCAGCGCGCTCGACCGCACCTACAACGACGTGCTGCCGAGCCTGAACCTCGCCTACGACCTGACCGACACGCTGCTGCTGCGCGCCGCCGCATCGAAGGTGATCGCACGTCCGAGCTACGGCGACATCGCTTCGCCGGGCGGCCTGCAGAACTACAGCCAGGAATACGTCAACGACCGCCGCCTGATCGGTGGCGGCGACCAGGTGGGCTGGTTCGGCGCCGGCAGCAACAAGAACCTGCAGCCGTACAAGGCCACCCAGTTCGACCTGGGCCTGGAGTGGTACTTCCAGCGCGGCTCGGTGCTCGGCATCGACTTCTTCCGCAAGAACGTCAGCAACTTCTCGGTTCCGGTCGTGATGGACGTGAACATGAGCGTGGCCGGCCAGAACGTGACGGTGCAGAACTACTCGACCAGTGCCGGCGGCCGCGATGGCGTGTCGAAAGGCGCCGAGCTGTACGCGCAGCACACGCTGTCGTCCGGCCTGGGCTTCCAGTTCAACTACACGTACAACAAGACCAACCAGGCCGCCATCACCCTCGAAGACGGCACCGACGTCGGCTCCTCGCCGCTGGTCGGCAGCGCCAAGAACCAGATGAACCTGACCGTGTTCTACGAAACCGACAAGCTGCTGCTGCGCGCTTCGTACAACCGTCGCGGCGAAGTGGTCAACGGCCTGGTCAACGGCCTGAACGTGTACTCCGATCCGTACAGCCAGATCGACCTGAACGCGGCCTACAACTTCACCAAGGAGCTGAGCCTGACCGCGTCGGTGCTGAACCTGACCCGCCAGGAGACCCGTTCCCACCTGGGCAACGACACCAAGGACCGCTTCTACTCGAACGGTTACGCGGGCCGCATCGCGTACGTGGGCCTGAACTACAAGTTCTGATCCCCGCCTCATCCTCCCCGGGCTTGCCACGCCGGGGAGGTTTTTTCTATGGGGCGCCGCAATGGACACGCATAGGGACAGCATCATGGACACAGATAAGCGCATCCGCAGCATCACAATCGTCGGTGGAGGCAGCGCGGGCTGGATGGCCGCCGCGGCCCTGGCCACCTACCTCGGCAAGGGCGCCAGGGTGCGCCTGGTCGAGTCCGAGGAAATCGGCATCGTCGGTGTCGGCGAGGCCAGCGTCCCGCACATCCGGCTGTTCAATGGACAGTGGCTGGGCATCGACGAAGCCGAATTCGTCAGGCGCACGCAGGCCACCGTCAAGCTCGGCATCGAATTCAAGGACTGGAGCCGCATCGGCGACAGTTACATCCACGGCTTCGGCGCCATCGGGCGTTCGCTGGGGCCGCTCCCATTCCACCAGTTCTGGCTGAAGCTGTTCCTGGCCGGACGCGCGGGGCCGATCGGCGACTACTCGCCGCAAACCGTGATGGCGCCCCAGGGCAGGTTCGCGCCCGGCGACCGCAATGCGCCGCCGCATTCGCCGCTGGCCGACATCGCCTACGCCTACCATTTCGACGCCACCCTGTACGCGCGCTACCTGCGCGAACTGGCGGAAAGCCGCGGCGCGCAGCGCATCGAGGGCAAGGTCGTCAGCGTGCAGCAGCGGGCCGAGGACGGTTTCATCGAGTCGGTGACGCTGGAAAGCGGCCAGGTCGTGGACGGCGACCTGTTCATCGACTGCTCGGGTTTCCGCGGCCTGCTGATCGAGCAGACCCTCAAGACCGGCTACGAGGACTGGTCGCACTGGCTGCCCTGCGACCGCGCGCTGGCCGTGCCCTGCGAGAGCGTCGACCCGATCACGCCCTACACGCGCTCGACTGCGCGCGCGGCGGGCTGGCAGTGGCGCATTCCGCTGCAGCACCGCACCGGCAACGGCTACGTCTATTCGAGCAAATACGTCAGCGACGACGAGGCCGCCGCGACCCTGCTGGCGAACCTGGACGGCAAGGCGCTGGCCGACCCGCGCCCCCTGCGCTTCACCACCGGCATGCGCAAGAAACTGTGGAACAAGAACGTCGTGGCCGTGGGGCTGGCCAGCGGCTTCCTCGAACCGCTCGAGTCCACCAGCATCTATTCGGCCCAGTCGGGCATCACCCGCCTGCTGAGCCTGTTCCCCACGCGCGACTTCGATCCGCTGCTGGCCGAGCGCTACAACCGCGATTCGGTGTTCGAATTCGAGCGGATCCGCGATTTCCTGATCCTGCACTACCACGCCACCGAACGCAGCGACACCCCGTTCTGGGACTACTGCCGCACGATGTCCATCCCGGACACGCTGCGCGAGGCGATGGAGCTGTTCCGCACCGACGGACGCTACTTCCGCAACGGCGAGGATTTCTTCGCGCTGCCGAGCTGGGTACAGGTGATGCTGGGCCAGCGCATCGTGCCGCAAGCCTACCACCCGATGGTGGACGAGATGCCCGAGGAAAGGCTGGTGGACCACGTCGAGAGCATGCGCGCGATGCTGGCGCATGCGGTCGCCGCGATGCCGACGCACCAGGAATGGATCGACCGCTACTGGAAGGCGCCGGCCCCATGAACGTGAGTGCGCTTGCGCGGCCGTTCGCGCGACTGTTCCTTGGCGCCTGCCTCGCCGTCGCCGCGGTATCGCACGGCGCGGCGATGGCGGCTGCGCCGGAAAGATTCGTGATCGACAGGGGCTGGTCCTTCCATCTCGTGCCGGACAATGCCCAGCGCGCTTCCCACCCCGAGGCGGCGGGATGGCATGCGGCGACGGTGCCGGGCACGGTGCATACCGACCTGTTGGCGAACAAACTGATTCCCGATCCCTACGTCGGCGCGCCGGAAGCGGGCCTGCAATGGATCGGCCTGGCCGACTGGGAATACCGCACGCGCTTCGACGCGCCGCCCGGCGCGCTCCGGGCCGCACGCAGCGACCTGGTGCTCGCAGGCCTCGACACCTTCGCCGAAGTCTGGCTGAACGGCGAAAAGCTGCTCGACGCCGACAACGCCTTCCGCACCTGGCGCATCAAAGTGGAAGGCAAGCTGCGCGCGAAGGGCAATGAACTGCGCATCGTATTCCGTTCGCCGATCGCGAAGCTGCTGCCGGGCGTGCAGGCGATGCCGGTCAAGCTGCTCGGCAACTATCCTTCTCCCTACGGCGACGAGCCGAAGGACGCGATGACCGCCAACTTCGCGCGCAAGCCGGGTTACCACTATGGCTGGGACTGGGGTCCGCGCTATGTGACCGCCGGGATCTGGAAGCCGGTCGTGCTGCAGAGCTGGGACGCGGTCCGCATCGACAACCTGCAACTGCGCCAGGACCGCGTCGACGCGGCGCGCGCCGACATCGCCGCCGTCGCGTCGCTCGACGCGGTGCGCGATGGCGCGGCCGAGCTGCGCCTGTGGCAGACCGCACCGGGTGGCAAGCGCACCTTGGCGGCGCAGCGGCGCGTGGCCCTGCACGCCGGCGACAACCGCATCGAACTGCCCGTGCACGTCGAGCGCCCCCAGCGCTGGTTCCCGAACGGCTACGGCGCACAGCCGCTGTACCGCTACGAACTGGAAGTCGGCGCCGGCAACGGCGGCGCCGCCATCGCCAGGACCAGCGCACGTACCGGCTTGCGCAGCATCGAATTGCGCCGCGATCCCGACGACAAGGGCCGGAGCTTTTACTTTGCCGTCAACGGCATCCCGGTATTCGCCAAGGGCGCCAACACGATCCCCTTCGACATGTTCCAGCCGAGGGTGAACAAGGCGCAGCTGCGCCGCGCGCTGCAATCGGCGGTCGATGCGAACATGAATTTCCTGCGCAGCTGGGGCGGCGGTTATTACGAAAGCGACGAGTTCTTCGACCTGGCCGACGAACTCGGCCTGCTGGTCTGGCAGGACTTCATGTTTGGCGGCGGCATGCCGCCGGCCTACGACGAGGCCTTCCGCGCCAACGTGGTGCTGGAGGCCCGCGACAATGTGCGCCGCCTGCGCAACCACCCCAGCCTGGCCCTCTGGTGCGGCAACAACGAGGAAGAGATCGCCTGGAAGTACTGGGGCGCGGGCAAGGACATGACGGCGGCCGATCCGGCGCTCGCCAACAAGGTCTGGAATGGCTATGTGCAGCTGTTCGGCAAGGATCTGCGCAAGGTGGTCGAGGAAGAGGGCGGCGGCATCGCCTACTGGGCCAGTTCACCCAGCGACGACCTGGCCGAGGTGGCGAACACGCCGGCCAGCGGCGACATGCATTACTGGGAAGTGTGGGGGAACCCGGCCCACCCACCGGTGAAGTACCTGGAGATCACGCCGCGCTTCATGTCCGAGTACGGCCTGCAGGCCTGGCCGGTGCAGGCCACCATCGACGCCTTCGCCAAACGCGGTGAGCAGGGCATTGCCGCGCCGGTGATCGAGGCGCACCAGAAGTTCCTGGCCGGTAAAGGCAACGAAAGGCTGATGAAGTACGTGAACTACGAATTCGGCGAGACCACCGATTTCGCGACCTTCGTCTACCTGAGCCAGGCCGCCCAGGCCGAAGGCATCGAGCTGGCCGCGCTGCACCATCGCGCCAGCCGTCCGTTCACGATGGGATCGCTGTACTGGCAGCTGAACGACGTCTGGCCGGGCGCGTCCTGGTCGAGCGTGGACTGGTTCGGGCGCTGGAAGGCCCTGCAGTTCCATGCGCGCCGCTTCTATGCGCCGGTGGCGGTGGCGGCGCTGCGCAACGCCGAAGGAAAGACTTCGGTCAGCCTGCTCAACGACCGCACCCGCCCCCTGCACGGCGAGCTGCGCCTGCGCGTGATGAGCCTCGACGGCAAGGTCCTGCGCGACGAGCGCAAGCCGGTCGTGCTGGCGCCGCTGTCGGCGGCGAAAGCGGCCGATTACGTGGATGCGGACCTGCTGGGCGGTGCCGATCCGGCCTCCACCGTCGCCGTGTTCGAGCTGCAGGCCGAAGGCGAGCCGGCGTCGCGCGGGGTGGTGTATTTCAGGGCCGCCAGGGACATGCGCTGGCCCGACCCCGGGCTGCAGGCGGAGCTGCGCCGCGACGGCAATGGCTACGTGCTCGACCTGCGCGCGGCGAAGTTTGCGCGCGCCGTGTGGATCGATACCGGCGATGCCGATGCCATCCTTGCCGACAATGCCATGACCCTGCTGCCGGGCGAGAAGGTGTCATTGCATGTCACGTCCAGGGCCGGCCTCGAAAGCCTGCGCAGATCGCTGTACGTACGTTCGTTGGCAGGTTCACTGTTGTTTACTAAAACGCGCTAAATATTCTGTCGTTTTAGCGGCTTTGGTTGACCTCCAGCGAGCGCGGCTGATATAAAAACCAGCTATGAAACAGGTGCGAGGCAGGCAAGCCGCCCGATACCGAGAAACGCCGAAAGAGCGTTTAATAAAACCAGACACCGGAGACGCTTCATGCACTCGATTTCACCTCAAGCACAGGTGCGGCCGTGAGCCAGGTCACCCTGCGCGATATCGCGGAGAACACCGGGCTGTCGATCGGCACGGTGTCGCGCGCGCTGAAGAACCAGGCCGGCATGACCGAGGTCACGCGCGACAAGGTACGCGATGCCGCCCTGCGCCTGGGCTACGACTTCTCGCAGCTGAAGAAGGGCCGCATCCGCCGCATCGCCTTCCTGCTGCACAGCCAGCACAACACGCTGGCGTCGAGCCCCTTCTTCTCGCCGGTGCTGCATGGCGCAGAAGAAGCCTGCCGGCGCGAAGGCGTGGCCCTGTCCTTCATCGCGGTCGGTCCGGCCGAGCCGGTGCTGGGCCAGATCCGCCTGCACCAGCCCGATGCGATCCTGTGCGCCGGCTTCTTCGAACCGGAAGTGCTGACCGCCCTGCAGCAGGTCGGCAAGCCGATGGTGCTGGTCGACATGCACCGCCGCGGCTTTACCTCGGTCAACCCGGACAATCTGCGCGGCGGCTACCTGGCCACCCAGCACCTGCTGCGCTGCGGCCGCAAGCGCATCGCCATGCTGTCCGGCTCGCTGGCCCACTACAGTATCCAGCAGCGCAACCGCGGCTTCCGCCAGGCGCTGTTCGACGCCAGGGTCCATGCCGATCCGGACCTCGAAGTCATCGTGCCCACCATGGGCGAAGGCGACGAGGGCGTGGTGGAAGCCATGCGCAGCCTGCTCAGCCTGCCGAAGCCGGCCGATGCGGTCTTTTGCTACAACGACAGCACGGCGCTGGCGGCCATGAAGTACTGCCTGAACGAAGGCATGAAGATTCCGCATGACATCGCCATTGTCGGTTTCGACGACATCGCCGCCGCCGCCGCCGCCATCCCCCCGCTCAGCACCATCCACGTGGACAAGGAAGCGCTGGGCCGGGCCGGGGTCGAATTACTACTCCACAAGCCAGACGAAAACCCCTCCCAGATAACCGTGCCAGTCCAGATGATCGTGCGCGAAAGCAGCTGCGACGACTGAGCACACTAACCCTGTCCACTATGACCACTCTCCCGAACTTCCGCAGCCCGGCCGTGCTGCTCGACCATGCGCGCGACACCATGCGCTTCTACCACCCGCGCGCGATCGACCCTGCCGGCGGCATGTACCACTATTTCAAGGACGACGGCGAGGTCTACGACGCGCAGCACCGGCACCTGGTCAGCAGCACGCGCTTCGTGTTCACCTATGCGATGGCGTACCGCCACTTCCAGGATCCGGCCTACCTGGAAGGCGCCCGCCATGCGGTGCGCTTCGTGCGTGACGTGCACCGCGCCCGGGACGGCAGCGGCTACGCCTGGATGCTGGACGGGCGCAAGGTGGAGGACGGCACCCGCCACGCCTATGGCCTGGCCTTCGTGCTGCTGGCCTATGCGCACGCCACGATGGCGGGAATCGACGAAGCGCGCGAGTGGATCGGCGAAGCCTTCGAGCTGATGGAAAAGCGCTTCTGGATCGCGGAGGATGGCCTGTATGCCGACGAAGCCAGCGAGGACTGGAGCGTGCTCTCGACCTACCGCGGGCAGAACGCCAACATGCACGCCTGCGAAGCGCTGCAGGCGGCGTACCAGGCCACCGGCGAGCGCCGCTACCTGGAGCGCGCCTACACTGTGGCCTACAACATCACCCAGCGCCAGGCCGAACGCTGCGGCGGCCTGATCTGGGAACACTACAACGAAGCGTGGCAGCCCGACTGGCGCTTCAACTTCGACGATCCGGAAAACCTGTTCCGCCCCTGGGGCTACCAGCCCGGCCACTTCACGGAATGGGCCAAGCTGCTGGTGCAGCTCGAGGAGCGCGCCAAGGGCGTGCTGGAACAGGATACGGGCTGGATGCTGCCGACCGCCGAGCGCCTGTTCGGGGTCGCGGTGAGCAAGGGCTGGGACGAGGAGAACGGCGGCCTGTGCTACTCGCTGGCGCCCGACCTGACGATCTGCGACTGGCACAAGTACTTCTGGGTGCAGGCCGAGAGCGCGGCGGCGGCGGCGATGCTGGCGCAGCGCACCGGCAACGCCCAGTACTGGGACTGGTACGAGCGCCTGTGGGCCTACAGCTGGACCCATTTCGTCGACCACAAGTACGGCGCCTGGTACCGCATCCTCGACCGCCAGAACCGCAAGCTCAGCGACGAGAAGAGCCCGGCCGGCAAGGTGGATTACCACACCATGGGCGCCTGCTACGACATCCTGACCGTACTGGGGAAGACCGATCATGCCTGATGTCCAGTTGACGAATGCACCCCTGATGCTGTGCGCCGGCGAGGCGCTCACCGACATGATCGACCAGGGCGGCGAACAGTGGGTGAGCCGCGTCGGCGGCTCGGTGTGGAACGTGGCGCGCGCGCTGGCGGTGCTGGGTCAGCCGACCGCCTTCGCCGGCGCCATCAGCCGCGACCGTTTCGGCGATGCGCTGTGGACCGCCAGCGAAGAGGTCGGCCTGGACCTGCGCCTGCTGCAGCGTGTCGAACGCTCGCCGCTGCTTGCCATTGTGGAAAAATGCGAACCGCCGCGCTACTTCTTCATCGGCGACGACAGCGCCGACCTGCACTTCGACCCGGCCGCGCTGCCGGCCGGCTGGGCGGACTCGCTGCGCTGGGCGCACTTCGGCGGCATCAGCCTGGCGCGCGAACCGCTGGCCTCGAAGCTGGTCGCGCTGGCCGCACAGCTGAAAGAGAAGGGCGTGGCGATCAGCTACGACCCGAATTACCGCAACCTGATGGACGAGCGCTACACGCCGGTCCTGCAGCGCATGGCGGCGCTGGCCGACGTGATCAAGGTCTCCGATGACGACCTGCGCGGCCTGTTCCCCCGCCTTGGCCTCGACGAAGCCCTGCAGCGCGTGCGCGCCTTCAATCCCGATGCCTACTGCCTGCTGACGCGTGGCGGCCAGGGCGCCAGCCTGTACCACGGCGCCCAGCGCTGCGACGCGTTCGCACCGAAAGTGGAGGTGGTGGACACGGTCGGCGCCGGCGACGCCAGCGTGGCCGGCCTGCTGCACAGCCTGGCGCGCCACCCCGGCCGTCCGCTGCAGGCCCACCTGCACGCCGCGCTGGCGGCCGGTTCCGCCGCCTGCCTGCAGGCCGGCGCCACCCCGCCTGAAGCCAACGCCATGCAACGATTGTTCGATCTGCTCCAAGGAGACGCGACGTGATGAGCCGCCCCCGATTCGACCTGTTCCAGCCAGCCTTACGCATCGCAGTAGTGGCGGCCTTCGTGCTGCCGCTGGCTGCGCAGAGCGCTTCCGCGCCCAACGCCACGCCGGTCAACACCTTCATCGGCACCCAGGATGAAGGCAATACCTTCCCCGGCGCTTCGGCGCCGTTCGGCATGATCCAGGTCGGCCCGATCACCGACCACTACGCCGGCTACCGCTACAGCGACAAGCGCATCCGCGGCTTCGGCCATTCCTTCCTGTCCGGCGCCGGCTGCTGGGAGCAGGGCGGCCAGCTCTCGGTGCTGCCGGTGACGGGCAAGATCGGCCCCGGGGGCGATTTCGACACCAAGAAGCCCGACAGCTTCAACCAGAAGACCTACGCCGCCGAGTACAGCCACGACGGCGAAGTCGGCCAGGCCGGCTACTACAAGGTCCAGCTCACCAGCTACGGCGGCATCACGGCCGAGTCGACCGCGCTGACCCGCGCCGCGGCCGAGCGCTATACCTTCGCCGCCGGCACGGGCACCGGCCACCTGCTGCTCAACCTGGGCCAGGCCAACGAACGCCATTCGGTGGTCGGCAGCGAGCTGCGGGTGCTGGACGACCGCAGCGTCGAGGGCAAGATCGTCACCAAGAGCTTCTGCGGCGGCGCCCAGTACGCCACCTGGTTCCGCATCGTGTTCGACCAGCCCTTCGCCGCCCACGGCGTGTGGAACGAGCGCGGCGGCTTCCCGGGTGCGAACGGCCCCAGCCAGCAGGGCGACAGCCGCCCGCACGGCGCCTGGCTGAGCTTCGACCTGAAGAACGGCCGCGCCGTCACCGCGGTCAGTGCGATCTCCCACGTCGACATCGAGGGCGCGCGCGCCAACCTGCGCGCCGAAGGCATGGCCGGCGCCAGGCCGATGACGTTCGACGCGATGCGCGACAAGGCGCAGGCGGCCTGGCAGCGCGAACTGGGCAGCGTGCGCATCGACGGCGGCAGCCAGGACGACCGCACCGTGTTCTACACCGCGCTGTACCACGCGCTGCTGCAGCCGCTGACCGGCAGCGATGCCGACGGCCGCTACCGCGGCTACGACGACGCGATCCACACCGCCAGGGACTGGACCTATTACGAGTTCTTCTCGCTGTGGGACACCTACCGCGCGCAGAACCAGCTGCTGGCCCTGCTGCGCCCGCAGCGCGCGCGCGACATCGCGAACTCGGTGCTGAAGATCCGCGAGCAGGGCGGCTGGCTGCCGCGCTGGGGCTACGCCAACTTCGAGACCAACATCATGACCGGCGACCCGGTCACGCCCTTCCTGGTCGACCTGTGGCGCTTCGGCGCGCTGAAGGGCCGCGAGCGCGAAGCCTACGCGGCGCTGCGCCAGAACGCGTTCGGCGTGCCGCCGGCGCTGGTGCGCGCCCAGGGCCGTTCGGGCAACCCGAGCTACCTGCGCCAGGGCTTCGTGCAGTACGACCGCGGCTTCGTCTCGAAGGGCATGGACACCGATCCGCACCACGGCGCCTCGGCGACGCTGGAATATGCGGTGGGCGACGCCGCGCTGGCGACCATGGCCTGGGCGCTGGGCCAGGAAGACGATGCGCTGACGCTGTCGCAGCGCGCCCTCAACTGGAAGAAAGTGTGGGACGCGGGCGTGAAGGACGCCCCGACCGGCCTGCAGGGCTTCCCGCGTCCGCGCCTGCTCGACGGCGCCTGGTTCAACGACGTCGACGGCACCTATGACCCGCGCAGCGAGAGCGGCTTCCACGAGGGCACGGCCTGGCAGTACCAGTGGCTGGTGCGGCAGGACATCCCGGGCCTGGCCGCGGCGATGGGCGGCCAGGCCGAGGCCCTGCGCCGCCTGGACCTGTTCTTCGACTACGACGCCCTGGCGGCCGACCCGCAGGCGGTGCGCAAGTCCTGGGTGGTCGGACCGTACAGCTACTACAGCCAGTTCCGCTACAACCCGAACAACGAGCCCGACCTGCACGCACCCTGGGTCTACACCCTGATGGGCCAGCCGTGGAAGACCACCACCGTGCTGCGCGCCGCGGAAACCCTGTTCGGCAACGGCCCCAGCGGCGTTACCGGCAACGACGACCTCGGCACCATGTCGGCCTGGTACATCTTCAGCGCGCTGGGCATGTATCCCGACATGCCGGGCAGCGGCCGCTTCCTGCTGCATGCGCCGCGCTTCGCCCGCGCCGAGATCGACCTGGCGGGCGGCCGCACCCTGCGCATCGAAGCGCCGCAAGCCAGGGTGGGCGAGCGCGGCTTCGTGCAATCGGTGAACTGGGCCGGCAAGCCCGTCTCGCGCGTGTGGCTGGACTGGGAGCAGCTGCAGGCCGGCGGCAAGCTGGAATACCGCCTCGCGCCGCAGCCGGACATGAAAGGCTGGGGCACGCATGCCGGCGACCTGCCGCACGCGCCGGCCGGAATGGCCCAGTAACACGGCAACACACATAACGACAAGCTGGCACCAGCTACAGGAGACTCGCATGGAACACATTTCGCAGCCGTCGCTACGGCCGCAATCGCACTCGGAAACCGGGAACACCGGGCCGCTGATCATCGTCACCACCCTGTTCTTCATGTGGGGCCTGCTGACCGCGCTGAACGACGTGCTGATCCCGCACCTGAAGGCGCTCTACACCCTGAGCTACGTGCAGGCGATGCTGGTGCAGTTCTGCTTCTTCGGCGCCTACTTCGCGGTGTCGCTGCCGGCCGGCATGCTGATCAAGAAGATCGGCTACCAGAACGGCGCCGTCGCCGGCCTGATCGTCGCGGCCGGCGGCTGCGCCCTGTTCTACCCGGCCTCGAACAGCGGCTACGGCCTGTTCCTGCTGGGCTTCTTCGTGCTGGCGTCCGGCATCACGATCCTGCAGGTGGCGGCCAATCCCTACGTGACGGTGCTGGGCGACGCCCGCGGCGCCTCGAGCCGGCTGACCCTGACCCAGGCCTTCAACTCGCTGGGCACCACGGTGGCGCCGGCCCTGGGCGGCATCCTGATCCTGTCGGAGAACGTCACCGACCGCGCGGCCCAGGCGGCCAGCGTGCAGGGCCCCTACCTGGTGCTGGCCGGCGCGCTGCTGCTGCTGGCGCTGCTGTTCGCCTTCGCCCGCCTGCCGAAGATCGAGCATGCCGACGACGGCGCGGTGCAGGCCGCTGGCGTCGAGAGCGCCGGCAGCGTCGAGCACATCGACAGCGCGGCCAAGCATTCGCTGATGGCCTATCCGCACCTGGTGATGGGCGTGATCGGCATCTTCCTGTACGTGGGCGCCGAGGTAAGCATCGGCAGCTTCCTGATCAACTTCTTCGGCGAGCCGCACATCGGCGCCCTGACGCCGGCCGCCGCCGCGCACTACGTCAGCTATTACTGGGGCGGCGCGATGGTCGGCCGCTTCATCGGCTTCGCCGTCATGCGCTACGTCAGCCCGGGCAAGGCGCTGGCGTTCAACGCCGCCATGTCGATCGCGCTGATCCTGTTCGCCATCTTCGGCCACGGCCAGGCCGCCATGTGGGCGATCATCGGGGTAGGCCTGTTCAATTCGATCATGTTCCCGACCATCTTCAGCATGGCCCTGTACAAGCTCGGCAAGTTCACCGGTCAGGCTTCCGGCATCCTGTGCATGGCCATCGTCGGCGGCGCCATCGTGCCCTTCGCCCAGGGCCTGCTGGCCGATACCTTCGGCCTGCAATGGTCCTTCCTGCTGCCGGCGGCCTGCTATGGCTTCATCCTGTACTTCGGCATGAGGTTCGCGCGGCTGTACAGCGCCGGCGCGCAGCAGTGAAGCGCAGGCGGCTCCTGCAGGCGATGGCCGGAGCCGGCCTTTCCGCCTGCGCCCGGCCGCCAGCGCCACCGGAAGCGGGCGACGAGATGTACCGCGCCGCCCTGGCCAGCGCCCGCCGCCACATCCGGCCGGCGGGCGGCCCGGTCTTCCGCCAGCCCTTCCTCGACGCAGCCTTCAGCAAGAACATCTTTCTGTGGGATACCTGCTTCATCGCCTGCTACGCGAAATACCACCAGGACCAGCTGCCGATCGCCAGCGCGCTCGACAATTTCTATGCCCTGCAGGACGCCGACGGCTGGATCTGCCGCGAATACGACGAGCACGGCCGCCCGGTGTGGCCGAAGGCGCACCCGGTCTCGGTCAACCCGCCGCTGCTCGCCTTCGCCGAGCTGGAGCTGTTCGACCAAGGCCGTGACCTGGCGCGCCTGCGCCGCGTCTACCCGGCGCTGAAGCGGAACTTCGATTACCTGACCGGCTACCTGCGCCGCGACGACGGGCTCTGCTTCAACGACGCCCTCGGCTCGGGCATGGACAACATCCCGCGCCACCCCGAGGGCTGGTGGGACGATGGCCGCGGCATCGCGCTGGGCCGCGACATCGCTTTGCCCTTCGATTACAAGGGCCTGGACCCGGCCTGGAACGTGCAGGGCCGGGCCGTCGACACCTCGGCCCAGATGGCCCTGTGCGCCGGGCAGCTGGCCCGGATCGCAGGGCTGGTCGGGCGCGAGGACGATGCCGCCGGCCTGCTGCGTTTTCACGCCGGGACGCGCCGCGCACTGAATACCCTGTGCTGGCACGAGGAAGACGGCTTTTATTACGACCTCGGCTACGGCAGGCAGATCCGCCGCAAGCACGTCGGCATGTTCTGGACGCTGATGGCGGGCCTGGTCCCGCCCGAGCGCGTGGCGCCGCTGCTGCGCCACCTGCTTGATCCAGCCAGCTTCTGGCGCACCGTCCCGGTCGCGAGCTTTCCCGCCGACCAGCCCGGGTTCAGGCCCGATGGCGGCTACTGGCTGGGCGGCGTCTGGGCGCCGACCAACTACATGGTGATCCGCGGGCTGCAGCGCTACGGACAGCACACGCTCGCGACGACGCTGGCGCGCCGCTACTACGCCTGCGTGGCGGAAGTGTGGCGGCGCACCGGCACCTTCTGGGAAAACTATGCCCCGGATGCGGTGCAGCCCGGCCAGCCCGCGAAACCCGATTTCTGCGGCTGGTCCGCGATCGCGCCCATCACCCTGGCGCGCGAATACATTGCTCCCGACAGGAAAGCCATTTTCGATGCGATTCGCTAGACCCTTCCACGCCGCGCTGTGCGCCGGCTTCCTGATGGCCCTGGCCTCCATGCCCGCCACCGCGGCCCTGCGCACCGTCGGCGCCGTCGTGCAGGCCGTGCCGTCCACGGATGGTGTGGACCTGCGCCTGTCCAGCGGCGCGCGGGTGCGCATCGGCTTCGTCACGCCCGACGTGGTGCGGGTGCGGATGAATCCCGGCGGCAGCTTCGGCCCCGATGTGTCCTACGCCATCGCCGGCACGCTGCCCGCATCGAAGGCGGCGCTGGCGAACAGCGGCGGCACCATGGAATTACGATCCGAAAGCGGCACCCGCGTGGTGATCCGCAAGTCTCCCGAACTGGCGATCTCGGTGGTTGACGGCGCCGGCCGCCTGGTCGTCGCCGACGATCCGGCGCGCCCGATGGCCTTCAATGCGGCCAACGGCGCCATCGAAACCTCGATGCGCCGCGACGACTACGAGCTGTACTACGGCTTCGGCGAAAAGACCATGCCGCTGTCGCGCCACCAGCAAAGCATGGTGATGTGGAACGCCGACGTGGCGCCCTATCCGGCGGGCCACGACCCTTCCTACCAGGCCATCCCGTTCTTCATCGCCCTGCACGAGGGGAGGAGCTACGGCCTGTTCTTCAACAATACCTGGCGCAGCTGGTTCGACATGGGCAAGCTCGATCCGCATCGCTACAGCTTCGGCGCGAATGGCGGCGAGCTGGATTACTACGTCTTCACCGGCGGCGCCGCGCGCACGCCTGCCGCCGTCCTGCGCGACTACACGGCCCTGACGGGGCGCGGCGCCTTGCCGCCGCTGTGGGCGCTGGGCTACCAGCAGTCGCGCTGGTCCTACATGAGCCAGGAAAAGGTGCTCGACATCGCGAGCGAGTTCCGCAAGCGCCGCATTCCGGCCGACGTGCTCTACCTCGACATCGACCACATGGACGGCTTCCGTGTGTTCACCTGGAACCCGAAGACCTTCCCCGATCCGAAGGCCATGCTGAGCCGCCTGCACGACCAGGGCTTCCACGCCGTGACCATCGTCGACCCGGGCATCAAGTTCGACCAGGATTATGCGATCTACCGCAGCGGCAAGGAGCAGGGCGTGTATATCCGCAATGCCGACGGCAGCGAACTGCACGCCAAGGTCTGGCCCGGCATCTGCGCCTTCCCGGATTTCACTTCGCCGGCGGCGCGCGCCTGGTTCGGCGGCCTGTACCAGCAGGCGCTCGACGTCGGCGTCGACGGCTTCTGGAACGACATGAACGAGCCCGGCGTGTTCCCGGCCGACGGTTTCGACAAGCCCGAAATCTCGCTGGGCCCGCAACGGACTTTGCCGGTCGACGCCCGCCACGCCGGCGACGGCAGGCCCGGCAGCCATGCGCAATACCACAACGTCTACGGCATGCAGATGGCGCGCGCCAGCTTCGAGGGTTTGCGCCGCCTGCGCCCGGAAAAACGTCCGCTGGTGCTGACGCGCGCCGGTTTCGCCGGCGTGCAGCGCTACGCCGCGGTCTGGACCGGCGATAACTCCCCGACCTGGACCCACCTCGGCCTGACGATCCCGATGCTGACCAACCTGTCGGTGTCGGGCGTGCCTTTCGTCGGCGCCGATGTCGGCGGCTTCATGGGCAGCCCGAACGCGGAGCTGGTCACCCGCTGGCTGCAGGCGGCGGCGCTGACCCCGTACTTCCGCACCCATTCGAACGACGTGTCCGCGCCGCGCGAGCCATGGGCCTTCGGCGCCGACCACGAACGCATCAACCGCGCCACCATCGAGCTGCGCTACCGGTTGCTGCCTTACCTGTACACCCTGTTCGCGGACAACGAGCGGTCCGGCCTGCCGCCGATGCGCCCCCTGTGGTTCGCCTATCCGGGCGACACGCGCGCCAGCCTGGTCGACGACCAGTTCCTGCTGGGCGGCGACCTGCTGGTGGCGCCGGTGCTGCACGAGGGGCAGCGCAGCCGGGAAGTCTATTTCCCGAAGGGCGATACCTGGATCGACTGGTGGGACGGCAGCCGCCACCCAGGCGGCGGCTCGGCGATGGTCGCCGCGCCGCTGGACCGCCTGCCGCTCTACGTCCGCGCCGGCGCCAGCCTGCCGACCGCCCCCGTGGTGCAGCATACCGGCGAGCTGCGGAACGTGCCGCTGACCCTGGCCGTGGCGCTGGGCGGCAAGGGCAGCAGCCACGTGTTCCAGGATGCCGGCGACGGCTACGGCTACCGCGATGGCGCCTCGCGCACGATCGGGGTGGTGCAGGACGGGCAGGGCGTGCGGCTGGACATCCCGCCGAACCGAGGCTACCAGCGCGTGGGCGCCATCGAGTTCATCGGCGTGGAGGCGGCCCCAGGCGTCGTCCTCGTCGACGGCCAGCCCGCGCGGGAACTGCATTTCGACGCATCGGCCCGCCGCCTGCGCGTCTCCTTGCCCGATGAAAACGTGAAGCAGGTCGTGCTCGCTCAATAAAGCCGGGCCGGAACCAAGGCCCGTGGCGGAGGTCTGAAGCTTGTTGGCTTCAATACAGGAGTTGGCAAGCATGAGCCCGGGTGTTCGTGACGACACCATTTCGTCAGAACTGGAGCGTACCTGCGCCCAGGAGCCGATCCATCTGCTGGGCACCGTGCAGGCCTACGGCTTCCTGATGGCGGTGGACGTGGCGAGCCGGTGCATCGTGCAGGTGTCGGCGGGCATCGTGCGCCATTGGCCGGGATTGCGGGACCCCGGCGTGCTGCTCGGCAGGCCGCTGGCGGAGTGGGCCGCCGCCGTGCGGGACGCCGCGGATGCCGCCGCCGTGGACGATGCGGACGGACTCGCCTCGCTGCCCACGTCGCATCCGGTGGCCTTGCCCTGGCGTCCGCGCTTCGAACAGACCAGCCCCGGGCCGATGCAGCCCGTGGCGCTGGAATGGGAATGCCTCGGGCACCGCTCCGGCGCGGTCGCGATCATCGAATGGCTGCCCGTGAACGCCAGCGCGGAGGAGATGCGGCGGCAGAACCAGGTCTTCGCCGATTTCGGCGCCACCGTCGCCCGCCTGCGCAGAGCGGAAGGCCTCGACGCCTTCTTTGGCGAGTGCGTGAAGGTGATCCAGGAAATCAGCGCCTTCGACCGCGTGATGATCTACCGTTTCATGCCCGACGGGGCCGGTGAAGTGGTGGCCGAGCACACTTCGGCGGAATACCGGAAAAAATACCTGGGCCTGCGCTTTCCCGCTTCCGACATTCCCGGCCAGGCGCGCGCGCTCTACCTGACCAACAAGCTGCGCGTGCTGGCCGACGTGGAAGCCTCGATGGATGCGCTGGTGCCGCCGGCGCTGCCGGATGGATCGGTGCTCGACCAGAGCCACGGCATGCTGCGCGGGCTGTCCCCGGTCCACCTGTCCTATCTGCGGAACATGGGCGTGCGCGCCACGCTGACCCTGTCCATCGTCTGCGACGGCAAGCTGTGGGGGCTGATCGCCTGCCATCACCATCGCCCCAGGACGCCGCCGTACCAGCTCAGGGAAGGCATGCGCCAGTTGTCCGAACTGCTGGCGGAAATCGCCAACATGCGCATCGAGGCCCTGTCGCACCTGGAATCGGTACGCCGTCGCCTGACCCTGGACCGTTTGCTGGGCCAGTTCCACCAGGCCCTGATCAAGGATGGCGACATCACCACCGTGCTGGAACTGTGGATGCCCCGGCTGCTGCCGGCCTTCAATGCCAGCATCCTCGGCGTGCAGATCGGTACGCTCGCCTGTGTCGGCGGGCCGGGCAGGCGCCAGGGTTCCACCCACCAGATACTCGACGAGGTCGGCGCGCGGCTGGACCGCCATGCCGCCAGGCCGGCGGTCAGCACCTGGGACGACCTGCTGGCCTCTCCCGGCAAGGCGCTGGCCTTCCTGCCGGAAGCCGCCGGCCTGATGGTGGCGCAACGCCATGAAGAGGAGATCATTTTCTGCTTCATGACGCGGCCGGAAGTGGTGCGCAAGGTGCGCCGGGGCGGCGAGCCCGTGAAGGACATCGTGTCCCAGCCGGATGGGCGGGTGCGGCTGGAACCGCGGCGCTCCTTCGCCGCGTGGCAGGAATCGGTGCGCGGCCATTCGGATGCCTGGCTGAAGTCAGATGCGGAGGCGCTGCAACAGCTGCTGCAGATCCTGAGCGAGGTGAACAAGCTGCAGGTGAACCGGAAAATGCAGGAGACCCTGCATTGGCGGGCTCATCACGATCATCTGACCGGGCTGTACAACCGCCGGGCCATGGAGGACGAGGTCTCGCGGCGCCTCGAGGATGGCGAATACAACACTGCCCTCATGCTGCTGGACCTGGACCATTTCAAGAAGATCAACGACACCTACGGCCACGAAACGGGCGACCAGGTGCTGCAGCAACTGAGCATGAGGCTGAAGGCGGTGATGCGCGAATTCGACCTGCTGGCGCGTCTCGGCGGCGACGAATTCATGCTGCTGCTGCAGATCCCGCATCCGAGCGCCGCCACGGCCCTGACCTTTGCCGAGCGCCTGCACCAGGCCGTCGCCACCCCGTTCGACATCAAGGGCCAGCAATTCCGCCTGGGCGTATCCGTGGGCATTGCGATTCCGCCCGGGCACGGCCGCACGGTCAGCGAATTGCTGCGCCACGCCGACCTCGCGCTGTACCAGGCCAAATCCCGCGGCCGCTCGCGCAGCGTGGTGTTCGAACTGGCGATGGCGGCCGACCAGCGCGACTATTACCTGCTCGAGCGCGACCTCGACGAGGCGGTCGAGCGGAACCAGCTGGCGCTGGTGTTCCAGCCGAAGGTGGATCTCATCAGCCGCAAGGTGGTCGGCCTCGAAGCGCTGGTGCGATGGAACCACCCGACGCGCGGGCAGAACAGTCCCGGCGCATTCATTCCGATCGCCGAGAACAGCGACCAGATCATCCGCATCGACCGCTGGGTCATGCGCAGCGCGATCGCGGAACAGGCCCGCATGCGGAACGATGGCCTGGCGATGCTGCCGATCGCGATCAACCTGTCGATCGCGGACATCCTGTCGCCGAACCTGGTCGACTACCTGACCCGGCTGCTGGAGGAATACCAGGTGCCGCCGGGCGCGCTGGAAATCGAGGTGACCGAGTCCTGCTTCATGCGCGAACTCGGCGAGACCCAGAGCGTGCTGCGGGCGCTGAACGAGAGCGGCATCTCCACCGCGCTGGACGATTTCGGCACCGGCTTTTCCTCGCTGAGCTACCTGCGCCAGTTGCCGCTGCAATGCCTCAAGATCGACCAGTCCTTCACCCGCAGCATGCTGCAGGACCCGAACGCCGAAAAGCTGACCCAGGCCATCGTGGCGATGGGCAATGCCCTGAAGATGACCATCGTCGCGGAAGGCGTGGAAACCCGGGAGCAGATGAACTGGCTGCTCGCGCACGGCTGCCATATCGGCCAGGGATATTTCTTCAGCCCGCCCGTGCCGCCCGAAGACGTGCACCAGGTGATCGAGCGCATCGAAGTGCGTTTGAGCGGCTGACCGTTGGATCTTCGCACTGAAAGGTAAATGAAGGGGAGGCGCGGTTAGAGTTCAGTCATATTCATCAGCACGATTACTGGTATTCATGAAAAACGCTAACCGACTCCCGCTGGAATCCTCCCAGCCGCACACCGCCGCAGCCGCGGCCGCACCCGTCCAGTCCAAGCCGCATCCGTTCTGGAAACTGATGGACATGCGCGTAGGCATCGTACCGCTCCCCGTGTATGCACTCCTGCTGGCGCTGATCGCCGGCTTCGTCGCGACGGGCAAGGTGCCGAACGATATCTGCGTATCGATCGCCATCCTGACCGTCGGCGGATTCTCGTGCGCCGAACTGGGCAAGCGCCTGCCGTTCTTCCGCAACATCGGCGCCGCCGCCATCTTCGCCACCTTCATCCCGTCCTACCTGGCGTTCAGCCACCTGATCCCGGCGCCCGTGCTGAAGAACGTGGTGGACTTCACCAAATCCACCAACTTCCTCTACCTGTTCATCTCGTCGATCATCGTCGGCAGCATCCTGAGCATGGACCGGTCGGTGCTCATCAAGGGCTTCGTCAAGATCTTCGTGCCGCTCGCGATCGGCTCGGTCGTGGCGGCCATCGTCGGCACCGCGGTCGGCGTGGCGCTGGGCCAGGACGCCTTCCATACCTTCTTCTATGTCGTCGCGCCGATCATGGCCGGCGGCGTCGGCGAAGGCGCGATTCCGCTGTCGATCGGCTATGCGGGCATCCTGCACCAGGAGCAGGGCGACGTGTTTGCCCACGTACTGCCGGCGGTCATGCTCGGCAGCCTGACGGCGATCCTGCTGTCGGGCATGTTGAACGCGGTCGGCAAGAAGCGACCGCACCTGACCGGCGAAGGCCGCCTGCAGCCGGGCGAACAGGACGACGGCAAGCCGCTGGCGGAAGTCCTTCCCCTGCACATGGACATCGGCCATATCGCCGCGGCGGGCATCACCTCGATTTCGCTGTACATGGTAGGCGTGCTCAGCTTCAAGCTGTTCGAGTTCCCGGCGCCGGTGGTCATGCTGTTCGTGGCCGTGATCTTCAAGCTGTCGCGCGCCGTGTCGCCGCAGCTGCAGCAGAGCTCCTACGTCGTGTATAAGTTCTTCTCGACGGCAGTGACCTATCCCTTGCTGTTCGCGATCGGCGCCTCGATGACGCCATGGGACAAGCTGGTCTCGGCCTTCAATGCCGTGAACCTCGCCATCATCGTCTCGACGGTGGTCAGCCTGATGGCCACCGGCTTCGTGGTGGGCCGCAAGATGAATATGTATCCGATCGAAGCGGCGATCATCAACGCCTGCCACAGCGGCCAGGGCGGCACCGGCGACGTGGCCATCCTGACGGCGGCCAACCGCATGCAACTGATGCCGTTCGCGCAGATCGCGACCCGCATCGGCGGCGCGATCACGGTCACCCTGGTCCTCATCGCGATGGCGAAGCTGGCCTGATCAATGCTTCCTGCCGGGCATCCGTGCCCGCACGAAGTCCCAGCCCTGGCGCACCGCCGTCTTGATCCTGCTCCAGGCCGGGAACTCGCCGCGCGGGTGCCGGCGCTCCCAGCCGATCTTCAGGCTGGGCTCGGCCTCATCCCAGGTATGCTCGCGGTAGGCGTCGCTCGCGCCCATGTCCTTGCCGTAGCGATAGGCCATGTCTTCGGCTTGTTGCCACGGCATCCCGGTGCCCATCGAATCCTGGTAGGTGTCGCCGTGCGGCGGCGAGTTGGCGCCCTGGGTGCCCAGGTAGCGGCCCTCCCCGAGGGAGCGGAATTGCAGTGAGCCGGGTTCGGTGCCCGGCGGATAGGCGCTGCTGAGCGCGGCAACGCCCGGCAGGTAAGCGTCGGCGCTGAACTGGTCCGATTGCTCGTGGCTTTCCTCGACGCCGGCCGGGCCGAAGCGCCCGATGATGCCGGCGGCGCGCTCGGCTTCCGGTTCGGATTCGGTCGTGAACATGACGATGTGCTCGCCATGCACGGCCTCGCCGGAAGGCTGCGCCGCATCGTCATGGTGCTTCGATCCGAACAGCCTGTCGAAGGCATGCCTGACCGAGGCGCCCAGGCCTTCGTGGTGTTCGGCGCCAGGCGTTTCGCCGGGTTCGTCCGACATGCTGACGTCGGCGTGCGTATATCCCGAGGCGAGCAATTCTTCCAGCACGTGCTGGGCATCGCTCCGGTTTGCGAAGACTGCTTTCAAGGTGTGGCGCATGATGTCCCCCTGTCATCGTGGCGAGCGGGGACGCGTAGGGATGCCGGAGTCCGGCAGCGATCGCGCGCGGTCCCCTTGTCATTCATACTACTCCGAATTTCGCTCCGTGTAAGGGGCTTCCAGGCTATATCTTTGCCTGGCAGGCCTCCGCCGCGAGATGGCTGTCCAGGAATTCGCGGAAGGCGGCGATGTGGCCGTCTTCGATCGTGAACACATGGACCCAGTCGCTATCGAAATCCCGGCCGGTAGCATTGACCGTGTACGCACCGTGTCCCAGCACGACCACCTTGTTGCCCTGGGCGATGAATTCCTTCGGCACGAACTCCCGCAGCGTCCGCGCCTCGTCGGCCACCCGGAAATATTCCGCGACCTGCTCGCTCCCCTTGCGCTTGCCGGTGAACGACAGGCCGGGCACGCTCGCCAGTTCCCACTCGATTTGCGGGCTCATGCACGAGAGAACGGCAGCCACGTCGCCGCGCCCATAGGCGGCATAGGCATCCTTGACCAACTGGGTATTCCGCTGCTCTTCCATGATCAGCTCCTGTCGGGTGGTGGACTTCCAGTATAGTGTGTCGCAACCATGAACACGCCAATGAAGATAATCGATCGCGACGCCACCCGGCAGGCACTGCCGTTCGATGCACTCATCGCGGCGATCGCCCGCATGTTCGTGAGCGGATGCCAGGTGCCGGCGCGGCATGTGCATGCGGTCAGCGACGGCAAGGGTGAAGGAGGGACCGTCCTGATCATGCCGGCGTGGCACGGCGATTACATGGGCATCAAGACCGTCAACATCTTTCCCGGCAACGCGGCGCGCGGCCAGCCCGGCCTGTATTCCACGTATATCCTCTACAGCGCCGCGACGGGCGAGCCGCTGGCGCAGATGGACGGTAACGAGATCACCTCGCGCCGCACCGCCGCCGCCTCCGCGCTGGCAGCCAGCCACCTGGCGCGGGGCGACGCGCGGCGGCTCGTCGTCGCCGGCTCCGGGCGCGTGGCAAGCCTGGTTCCGGAAGCCTACCGGACCGTGCTGCCGATCGACGACGTCACGATCTGGAGCCGCAACCCCGAAGCGGCGCAGCGCCTGGCCGGCGGCTTGAACCTGCCAGGATGCGCCGTGCGCTCCAGCACCGACCTCGAACAGGCCGTGCGCGCAGCCGACATCGTGTCCTGCGCGACCCTGGCGACGGCGCCCATCGTCCATGGCGAATGGCTCGCTCCCGGCAGCCATCTCGACCTGATCGGCGGCTTCACGCCGGCGATGCGGGAAGCGGACGACGCCTGCTTTTCCGGCAGCAGCCTGTATGTCGATACGGTGGAGGCCCTGCAGAAATCGGGCGACCTGCTGGGGCCGATGTCGCGCGGCGTGTTCGGTCCGGAAGATATCGCCGGAACCCTGGAGACGCTCTGCCGTGGGCAGGGTGGCGGAAGGGGAGGGGCGCAGGTGCGGACCGTCTTCAAGTCGGTCGGCACGGCGCTGGAAGATCTGGCGGCGGCGATCCTGGTGTTTGAGTCAATGCCGTCCAGCCTTGACTGAACGGCATCGAGCCGAAGGCGGCGCTTTCGATTACGGGTTCGTCTTGCGGCCGCGCCGGGACGCCAGCAGGCCCGCGCCGCCAGCGACCATCAGGAGCCAGGTGGCCGGCAGCGGCACGCCGGTCGGCGGCGGATTGCCCTCGACCGCCGTGCTTTCGATGCCGACGGTGAAGCCGTTCCAGTACTCGCTGGTCATGCTGCGCCAGGTCAGCGTGTCGAACGAGCCGGTAAAGCGGATCGCGCCATGCGGCTCGCCGGTGCCGATCAGCCGGTACTCGATGTTACCGCCGCCGAGATCGACCACCTGCTTCGACACGCTGCCGCAGCCCCAGTAGCCGCAGCTGTTGTTGCCGGGCGCGGCGGCGCCAAGGCCGGCGCCGAAACTGAGGATGTCGAAGTCCTGGTTCAGGAAGGCATAGCCGTTGCCGTTCAGGCTGACAAAAGCGAATACCGGGTTGACGACCGTCTGCGAGAACGTCAGCGTCTGGCTGCCTGCGTACTGCAAGGCAATGATATCGGTGCCGGTAGGCGGGTTGTCGACCTGGGCGCTGGTGTATGGCGAGTTCGTCACCGGCGTGCGTGGCGTCCAATAGTCGATACCGCCACTGGGCTGGTAAAAGCCGACCCCCGCGGCATTGGTGTAAGTGACGTTGACGGTCTGGGTCTGGGTGGTGATGGTGCCGTGGCCGGCGAACCCGCGTCCGGGGTCGGTGTCGGTGCCGGTCCAGTCGGTCCAGTAGACCGGGTTGGCACTGGCGACGCCACCGGCAAGTATCAAGGCTAAGGCAGGGATTGCACGAAACAGCGTTGCGGTAAGACATTGCGTAGTCATGAGTTCCCCCTAGTTGTTGTCGACCGTCTGGGTGACAGTCGGTAGGCCGGTGCTAGCAACCTTTGTGCCAAAAAAATAAGCAGTTGATTTTTAAGGAATTGATGAGCTAGCGAACAAGAGGGCGTCAATTTTCTCGACAGTGGACGGGTAGCCGGAAAGCAAAAACGCCACCCGAAGGTGGCGTTTCTGGTTCCCGGCCGCGAGCCGAAGAGTTGCCGGGCTCCGCCCGGCTGCGCATCGAAGCGCGGCTCAGATCACGATGAAGTCAGCATTGGTCAGTGCCAGTCCGGTTCCCAGCAGCGCGATCTGGACCGCTGCGCCACTTCCCGAACCATCGGCATCGTACAGCAGTGCCCCGGTTCCTTTGTTGTAGATGAGGTAGTCGTTCGAATCGAGCGCGGCCGTACCGATCCGGAAATTCGCCGCGTTCAATGCACCCGTCGCCGTGAGCTTCGTGAAGACGGCGTTTTCAAGGTAAATGGTATCGTCCACCACCGAGAAGTCGGTAATCCGGTCCATGTTGTTCGTCGTGCTCAATGTTGTGTTGAACACGAAGATATCCCGCCCAGTGCCGCCAGCAAGGGTATCGTTGCCGCTGCCGCCGTACAGCTTGTCGTTGCCCGCCCCGCCATTGAGGATGTTGGCGGCGCTGTTGCCGGTCAGGACGTTGGCCAGCGCGTTGCCGGTGCCGTTGATGGCGGCCGTGCCGCTCAGGGTCAGGTTTTCCTGGTAGTTGCCCAGCGTGCGGGTCACCGAGGAGATCACGGTATCGGTGCCGCCCAGGCTTGCGTCGCTCGATTCGATGACCTGGTCGGCGGCGTTGTCCACATAGTAGGTATCGTTGCCGAGGCCGCCGCTCATCTTGTCCGCGCCCGCCCCGCCATTGAGGATGTTGGCGGCGCTGTTGCCGGTCAGGACGTTGGCCAGCGTGTTGCCGGTGCCGTTGATGGCGGCCGTGCCGCTCAGGATCAGGTTCTCCTGGTAGCTGCCCAGCGCGCGGGTCACCGAGGAGATCACGGTATCGATGCCGCCCAGGCTTGGGTCGCTCGATTCGATGACCTGGTCGGAGGCGTTGTCCACATAGTAGGTATCGTTGCCGAGGCCGCCGCTCATCTTGTCCGCGCCCGCACCGCCATTGAGGATGTTGGCGGCGCTGTTGCCGGTCAGGACGTTGGCCAGCGTGTTGCCGATGCCGTCGATGGCGGCCGTGCCGCTCAGGGTCAGGTTTTCCTGGTAGCTGCCCAGCGCGCGGGTCACCGAGGAGATCACGGTATCGATGCCACCCAGGCTTGCGTCGCTCGATTCGATGACCTGGTCGGCGGCGTTGTCCACATAGTAGGTATCGTTGCCGAGGCCGCCGCTCATCTTGTCGGCGCCTGTACCGCCATTGAGGACATCGCGGCCAAGGCCGCCAAGCAGTTCGTCGTTTCCTGCAAATCCATAGATCGAGGCGGCCCCGCTTCCCGCGATGATCTTGTCGTCCAGATGACTACCGGAATAAATGATCGTTGTCGAAGAAGCGGTGATGCCAACCGGATCCTTATAGACCACGTCGGCACCGTTCATGAGGAATTTGGTGAAGCCGATATTCAGCGTCCCCGAGCCTGGGTTGCTGAAGACCAGCGTCGCCAGTTTGACGTTGTCTGTCGAGGAGACGTAGGTGCTGGCATTGATTCCAACACTTCCCTGAGCGCCGACGATGGAGGACGAGATTGAGCTTGCCGCAGTGCCAGCAAACTGTATTTTCTCGAATCCAAACCCGGAAGCGTTGTATTCAAAGTTCAGGGCGAGCGCATTAACGCCGGTCTTTATTCCGTTCGCAATGACGTCCACAAATATTTTTCCGCTCGCCGCATCCGCTCTTTCGACAAAAAGAAACTTGGGCGACGTTGCGGCAACAGCGCCTGTGAACTGGACCTGGGTATTGATACCGAGCGCGGCGAGTTGTTGGGAATTATAGGTGCTGACATTTCCCTGCTGGTCGGTAAGGCGCACGCTGGTAACGCTATATGTTCCAGAGGCATTGCTCGGCAAGATATACCTTGTCTCCGTCGACGCGCCGTCCGACCAGGAATCGCTGATCCCGTACAAACTGATGAAGTTGTAAGTGCTAGCCGAACCAGTAGCTGAATACGCGTATGAAATCGGCTTGTCGAAGTAGACCAACATCTCTTTGACGCCGGATCCTGCATCCGAAGCACTGCCGGTCAGCGAGAACGGCGCACTGCCGCTGGTCAGGCCAACCACCTCTGGAATAGCGAGGCTTTTCAGTACCGGCCCCGTCGTGTCCGCTACGGCGCCCTTGAGCTGAACTTGGGTATTGATACCGAGCGCGGCGAGTTGTTGCGAATTATAGGTACTGACATTTCCCTGCTGGTCAGTAAGGCGTACGCTGGTAACGCTATATGTTCCAGGGGCATTGCTCGGCAAGATATACCTTGTCTCCGTCGAGGCGCCGTCAGACCAGGAATCGCTGATCCCATACAAACTGATGAAGTTATACGTGCTAGCCGAACCAGTAGCTGAATATGCGTATGAAATCGGCTTGTCGAAGTACACCAACATCTCTTTGACGCCGGATCCTGCATCCGAAGCACTGCCGGTCAGCGAGAACGGCGCATTGCCGCTGGTCAGGTCAACCACCTGTGGAATGGCGACGCTTTTTAGTACCGGCCCAATCGTGTCCGCTACGGCGCCTTCGAACTGAACCTGGGTATTGATACCGAGCGCGGCGAGTTGCTGGGAATTATAGGTACTGGCATTTCCCTGCTGGTCAGTAAGGCGCACGCTGGTGACGTTATATGTTCCAGGGGCATTGCTCGGCAAGATATACCTTGTCTCCGTCGAGGCGCCGTCCGACCAGGAATCGCTGATCCCGTACAAACTCATGAAGTTGTAAGTGCTAGCCGAACCAGCAGCTGAATATGCGTACGAAATCGGCTTGTCGAAGTAGACCAACATCTCTTTGACACCGGATTCTGCATCCGAAGCACTGCCGGTCAACGAGAACGCCGCGGCGCCGCCCTTCAGGTCAACGAGCTTTGGAATCGAGAGGGCTTTCAGCAGCGGTGCGGTCGTGTCAGTCATGGGAAATTGCTTGTGATAAATATATGATTAATTTACCACAAGTAACTGACTACTATGCAACTAAAATTTCCAACTGCAGAAACAAAAACGCCACCCGAAGGTGGCGTTTTTGCTTTGAAACTTTGGTGGCCCGGGGCGGAATCGAACCACCGACACAAGGATTTTCAATCCTCTGCTCTACCAACTGAGCTACCAGGCCAAGGCGGCGAATTATAGCACGTCGCCGTACCTCTTCAATAGCCTCACGAATGCGTCAGGCGCAGTTCCTTGCGGCATTTGGCTTCCTCGAAACGGCGCAGTTCGTCCGGGGTAGAGGGCTGCAGCGGCGGCACCGGCACCGGCTTCTTGTCGTCGCCGACGGCCACCATGGTAAAGAAGCAACTGTTCACGTGGCGGACTTCCTGGGTGCGGATGCTTTCGGCCAGCACCTTGATGCCGACCTCCATCGAGCTGCGCCCGGTGTAGTTGACGGCGGCCAGGAAAGTCACCAGCTCGCCCACGTGGATCGGCTGGCGGAAGGTGACCTGGTCGACGCTCATCGTCACCACGTAGGCCCCGGCGTAGCGGCTGGCGCAGGCGTAGGCGACCTGGTCGAGCAGCTTGAGGATGTGGCCGCCATGGACGTTGCCCGAAAAATTGGCGGTGTCCGGGGTCATCAGCACCGTCATGCTGAGCTGATGGTTGGGAAGATTCATTGTTGTTCCTTGCTCTGCTAATGATTAACGCGTGCCGACCATGCCGCGCACCGAGGCATTCAGCTTGGCGGGATCGTAGCCCACGCCATCCTTGAACACGATTTCCACGTTCTCGATGTCCTGGATGCGGCGGGCCGGGTCGCCGTTGACGACGACCAGGTCGGCGTTCTTGCCGGCTTCGACGGTGCCGATGCGGTCCAGCTTGCCGAGGTAGCGCGCGCCGTTCGCGGTGGCGACCTGGATCGCTTCCACGGGCGTAAAGCCCGCTTCGACCAGCAGTTCGACTTCGCGGTGGTCGCCGAAGCCGGGCAGCACGCCGCCGTTGCCGGTGGGGTCGGGGCCGGCCAGCAGCAGGCCGCCGGCGCGCACGAAAGCCAGCTCGAACGCCATCTCCTTCTTCAGCGCCGCCTCCAGCTTGGCGGCGCGCGCCGGGGATGAGGCCGCCGCGGCGCGGGCCGCCAGGTGGCTGCGCAGCGATTCGGCCGACATCATCGCCTGCTGCTTGCGCGAGAGCACCGGCCGCGTGGCGACGAAGGATTCGAACACCGGCAGGGTCGAGGTGATCGCCACCTTGCGCGCCACCAGTTCGCGAATCAAGTCCTGCACCTGCGGGCTCGACACCTCCAGCTTTTCCCACGAGGCCGAGATCTCGGCGCCGGATGGGCACACGTCCTTCTTGCGGTTGGGGACGAATTCCGTGTCGGTGAAGACCGGGCCGTGCTCGAGGTTGTCGATGCCGATTTTCGCCGCCTGCCGGTAGTCGACCGAGCACAGGTGGCCGGTCAGCCTGGTGCCGTGCTTGTGGGCCTCGTCGACGGCGGCGGCCAGCACGTCGGCCGGGATGTTCATGTAGGCCTTGAACGAGGTCGCGCCTTCGCCGGCCCAGAAGGCCACCGTGCGGCGCGCCTGCGCGATTTCGTCCATCGCCGTCATCTGCGGGAAGTTGCTGGCCTTGCCTTCGAGGTAGGGGCCGGTCACGTCGATGTGCGGGCCGGGGATCTTGCCGGTGTCGACCAGGCGGCGGATGTTCAGGTCGGTATAGGGTTCGATGCTGCCGGTGGTGCGCATCGTGGTCACGCCGGCCGCCAGGTACATGCGCGGCGCCGAGAAGGCGATTTCGGTGACGAAGAAGCCCGGCGGCGGCAGCTTGTCATCTTCGTCGAGGTTGAGCGAGGCCGTGTACATCAGGTGGTTGTGCATGCCGACCAGGCCGGGCAGCACGGTGCGGCCGCGCAGGTCGAGCACCTGGGCGCCGGCCGGCGGCGCGACCGAGGCGGCGGTGATCGCTTCGATGCGGCCGCCGCGCACGATTACCGTGCGGTCCTCGACGGCCGGCGCGCCGGTGCCGTCGACCACGCGCACGTGGGTCAGCGCCATCACGGGCGCGTCGTGGGTGATGAACTTGCGGACTTCCGACGAGGGCGCCGGGGCCTGGGCCTGCGCCGCGAGGCCGAGGAAGGCGGCCAGCAGGGCCGGTATATGCCTCATTCGCATGGGGTCTCCTTGTGCATGACACCGCATGCTGACATGGAAACCCCGGCGAGGCAACCGCGGGTCGGCTCGAACCCCTGCTCAGAACTCTTCCCAGTCCTCGGCGACGGCGCTGGCCGCACCCTTGCCCGCGGCCGCGCCCTTGCGCGCACGCGCGGCGCGCGGGGCCGGCGCCTTGGCCGGCGCGGCCGCGGGTTTGCCTGCGGCGACGGGCAGGGCGGGGCGGGCCGCGGCGGGCGCGGGTGCGGCGCCAACCTGGAACAGCGCCACCAGCCCCGACAGCCTGGCCGACTGCTCCTGCATCGCCAGGGTGGCGGCGGCCGATTCCTCGACCAGGGCCGCGTTCTGCTGGGTGGCGCCGTCCATCTGGGTGATGGCCTGGTTGACCTGGGCGATGCCGCCGGCCTGTTCGCGGCTGGAGGCGACGATGTCGTTCATGATGGTGCTGACGCGGTCGATGCTGGCGACGATGTCCCGCATGGTCTGGCCGGCCTTGCCGGCGAGCGCGGAGCCGTCCGCCACGCGCCCGCTCGAATCGTCGATCAGGGCCTTGATCTCCTTGGCCGCCGCGGCCGAGCGCTGGGCCAGCGCGCGCACTTCGCCCGCCACCACGGCGAAGCCGCGCCCCTGTTCGCCGGCGCGCGCCGCCTCCACGGCCGCGTTCAGGGCCAGGATATTGGTCTGGAAGGCGATGCCGTCGATGACGCCGATGATGTCGGCGATGCGTGCCGACGACTCGTTGATCGCGCCCATGGTGTCGACCAGCTGGCCGACCATCGCGCCGCCCTGCCGGGCCACGCGCGAGGCCTGGGCGGCCAGCCCGTTGGCCTGTTCGGCGTTGTCGGCGCTGTGCTGGACGCCCTGGGTCAGCTCCTCGATCGAGGACGCGGTTTCCTCGAGCGCGGCGGCCTGGCTTTCGGTGCGGCGCGACAGCTCCTGCGACTCGCTCGATATCTCCGCGATCGTTTCGCCGATCGCCGCGGTGCCCTGGCGGACCTGGCCGACGATGCCGGCCAGGCTGTCGCGCATGCGCTTCAGGCCTGCCATCAGGCTGGTCTGGTCGCCGTCCGCCACCGCCACCTCGACGCGCAGGTTGCCGGCCGCGATCTCGCCGGCCACCGCCGCCGCCAGCGCCGGCTCGCCGCCCAGGCGGCGGAACAGGGCGCGCGTGAACAGGCCGCCGGCGGCGATGCTGGCGACCAGCGACGCCAGGCCCAATCCGGCCAGCGTGGTGGCGCTGTCGTGGGCACCGTCCAGTACCCGCGCGTACAAGGCCTGTTGTTCCGGTTTGTCGAGCCGCCGGGCCAGTTCGCTCGCGTCGTTCGACAGCAGCTCCAGGCGCCAGACGGCGATGGCGGTCGACAGGAAGGAGAGGGTGATCACGATGGTGAACGCGAACCGGAGCTGGTTCCGTACGCTGGCGGTGAGGGTCGTCGGCACGTCTTTTCCTTGTAGTGAGGGAAAAGGTCAATTTAAGAATGGGGTGCCTACCGGGGTGCTGAGATGGCGCAACGAATCTGCTAGGATGATTCCATGTCTCTCCTGCTCGTCCCCGGCTTCATGGCCGATGAAACCCTGTGGCGCGACCTCGAGGCGCCGCTGGCGCGCTTCGCGCCGATCCACTACGCCGACCTGCGCCACGACGGTTCGATCGCCGCGATGGCGCACCGCGCGCTCGACGCCGCGCCGCCTTCGTTCCTGCTGATCGGGTTTTCGATGGGCGGCTACGTCGCGCGCGAGATCGCCCGCCTGGCGCCGGAGCGGGTGCGGGCGCTGGTCCTGATCGCGACCTCGACGCGGCCCGACACGCCGGCGCTGCAAAAGCGCAAGGGCGCGATCGGCAATGCCGCGCCCTCGATCGCCTTCAGTGGCCTGAGCCGCATCGCGGTCGCTTCATCCCTGCATCCGAAGGAGCGCGGCAACGAGGCGCTGATCGAGCGCGTGCGCGCGATGGGCGCGCGCCTGGGAGGGGAGGTGTTCCGGCGCCAGTCGATGCTGGAGCGTCCCGGCGACCTCGATCGCCTGCACGAGATCCGCTGCCCGACCCTGGTGGTGGCCGCGGCCCAGGACCAGCTGCGCAGCCTGGAGGAGGCGCGCGAGCTGCAGGCCGGGATTCCCGGCGCCACGCTCGAGGTCATCGAGGACACCGGGCACATGATCCCGATCGAGGCGCCGCAGCGGCTGGCCGGGGTGATCGTGCCGTGGCTGGAGCGGTACGCTTGAAAGCCGTCGTTCCCGCGCAGGTGGGAACCGAAGTTCGTGGCGAACCACGAAAACTTGGATTCCCGCCTGCGCGGGAATGACGTGCTGGAGCTAGCTATTGTTGCCCAGGCGGTGAATCGCCTCCGCCACCCCATGTCCGTAGGCCGGGTCGGCGCGCAGGAAGTGCGCGATCTGGCGGTCCTGGGTTGAGGCATCGGCCTGGCTCAGGGCGCCGGCGATGTTCTCGACCAGGTTGCGCTTGCCCTCTTCACTGAGCAGGCGGAACAGGTTGCCGGCCTGCGTGTAATGGTCGTCGGTGGCGCGGGTGTCGTAGCGGCCGGCCGTGCCTTCGAGCTGCCAGCCGGCGTCGCCGTGGCCGAAGCCGCCCGCCGCCGGGCCGCCCGTACGCACCGGATCGTAGTTGGCGGCCGCGCCGCCGTTGGCGATCGCCATCGCGCCGTCGCGCTGCTGGTTGTGGAAGGGGCAGCGCGGGCGGTTCACCGGCAGGTGCTGGTGGTTGGTGCCGACCCGGTAGAGCTGGGCGTCGTGGTAGGCGAACAGGCGCGCCTGCAGCATCTTGTCCGGGCTGTAGCCCATGCCCGGGACGATGTTCGACGGCGACAGCGCAGCCTGCTCGACATCAAGGTGGTAGTTGTCCGGGTTGCGGTTCAGTTCCAGGATGCCGACCGGGATGCGCGGGAAGTCGCCCTGCGGCCAGACCTTGGTCAGGTCGAACGCGTCCCAGCCGGTCTTCGCTTCCCAGGCGACGCGCTGCTCGTCGTCCATCACCTGGATCTCGACGCTCCAGCACGGATAGTCGCCGCCGGCGATGGCGTTGAACAGGTCGCGCTGGGCGTAGTCCGGATCGGCGCCGGCCAGGCGCACGGCCTCCGCCGCGCTCAGGTTCCTGATGCCCTGCAGGGTCTTGAAGTGCCACTTCACCCATACGCGCTCGCCCTGTTCGTTGACCAGGCTGTAGGTGTGGCTGCCGAAACCGTCCATGTGGCGGTAGCCGTCCGGCGTGCCGCGGTCCGAGAACAGGATCGTCACCTGGTGCAGGCTTTCCGGCGCCTTGCTCCAGAAGTCCCACATCATCTGCGCCGACTTCAGGTTCGTTTGCGGGTCCCGCTTCTGGGTGTGGATGAAGTCGGGGAACTTGATGCCGTCCTTCAGGAAGAAGGTCGGGGTGTTGTTGCCGACCAGGTCCCAGTTGCCTTCCTCGGTATAGAAGCGCACCGCGAAGCCGCGCGGATCGCGCTCGGTGTCGGCCGAGCCTTTTTCGCCGCCGACCGTCGAGAAGCGCAGGAACGTCCCGGTCTGCTTGCCGACCGCGCCGAACAGCTTCGCCTTGGTGTAGCGCGTGATGTCGTGGGTGACGGTGAAGGTGCCGTAGGCGCCAGAGCCTTTGGCGTGGACCACGCGCTCGGGGATGCGCTCGCGGTTGAAGTGCTGGAGTTTTTCGATCAGGTGGAAGTCCTGCAGCAGGACCGGGCCGCGCGGACCGGCGGTGATCGAGTTCTGGTTGTCGGGGACGGGGATGCCGGATGCGGTGGTGAGATCGGTCATGTCAGCTTTCATGTGCAAAGATTGATTGCTATCGAATTTTTTGAATCGATAGTGTTTTTACTCATGGGCATGGTATGACGCGGTGGGAATTTACACAAACTATCTATTTATATGGAATCAATAGGAAAAATAAATTGCTTGCCTCTACCGAGATAGCGTTACTCTATTTCTCTGAATCATCAAATATTCCCTCCCGATCCAACCATGAGTGCCGAAATCCTGCCCGCAAGCCAGCTCAAATTATCGGAACTGATTGCCTCCTTGAGTTATGCCCTCGACATTACGGAGGGACAGCCGCCCGGCCATTGCGTGCGCGCGTGCTGGATCGGCATGCATATCGGGCGCCAGCTCGGCCTCGACGAGCGCCAGCTGTGGGAGCTGTACTACACCCTCCTGCTGAAGGACCTGGGCTGCAGCAGCAATGCCGCGCGCATCTGCGCGCTGTACCTGACGGACGACCTGGACTTCAAGCGCGACTACAAGACGGTCGGCGACAGCCTGCCGCAGGTGCTGGGCTTCGTGCTCAAGCATACTGGCCTGAAGGCGGGCCTGGCCGAGCGCTTCCGCAGCGTGATGACGATCCTGCGCGACGGACCCGAGATCGCGCGCGAGCTGGTCGCCACCCGCTGCCAGCGCGGCGCCGACATCGCACGCCTGCTGCGCTTTCCGGACGGCGTCGCCGAAGGCATCTATTCGCTGGACGAGCATTTCAACGGCAACGGCAAGCCGGCGCGGCTGGCGGGCGAGGCGATTCCCCTGTATTCGCGCATCGCCCTGCTGGCGCAGGTGATCGACGTGTTCCATACCGAGGGCGGCCGCGCCGGTGCGCTGAAGGAAGCGCAGGCGCGTTCCGGCCAGTGGTTCGATCCGCGCCTGGTCCGGGCTTTCGAACGGGTGGCGCACAGCGCCGGATTCTGGGCCACCCTGGCCAGCGAGGAGATCGACGACGCGGTGGCCGGCATGCAGCCGGCGGGCGAGGGATGGCAGCACGCGCTGGACGACGACTACCTGGACGATATCGCCGCGGCCTTCGGCCAGGTGGTCGACGCCAAGAGTCCGTACACGAGCGGGCACAGTGCGCGCGTGGCGCTGTACACGGACATGATCGGTGAAATGCTGGGGCTGTCGATGGCGCGCCGGCGCTGGCTCAAGCGCGGCGCGCTGCTGCACGACGTCGGCAAGCTGGGGGTCAGCAACAGCGTGCTGGACAAGGCGGGAGCGCTCGACCGCGCCGAGTGGGACGCCGTCAGGCTGCATGCCGGGTTCACGGAAACCATCCTGGGACGGATCGGCGCCTTCCGCGAACTGGCGGCGATCGCCGGCGCCCACCACGAACGCCTGGATGGCAGCGGCTATCCGCGCGGGCTGGCGGCGGAGGAGATCCGCATCGAGACGCGCATCATCACCACCGCCGACATCTTCGACGCGATCACCGCCTCGCGGCCATACCGCGGCGCGATCCCGATCCCGCAGGCGCTGGAGATGATGAAGAAAACGGTGGGGACGGCGCTCGACCCGGATTGCTACGATGCCCTGGTGCGGGCGGTCGAGCGCGTGCCTTTTCCCGAAGCGGCCTGACAGGACGCTCCGGGGAGGGTCTTAGACGACGGTCAGGGTGACGTCGATGTTGCCGCGGGTAGCGTTCGAGTACGGGCACACGCCGTGGGCCGCTTCGACCAGTTCCTGTGCCTGCGCGCGGTCCATGCCCGGCAGGCTGACCGCCAGTTCCACGGCCAGGCCGAAACCGGCCGGGATCGGGCCGATCGAGACGCTGGCGTCGACGGCCGCGTCGGCCGGCACCGCGATCTTCTTCTGGCCGGCGACGAATTTCATCGCGCCCATGAAGCAGGCCGAATAGCCGGCGGCGAACAGCTGTTCCGGATTGGTCGCGTCGCCCTTGCCGCCCATTTCCTTCGGCGGCGCCAGGCGCACGTCCAGCAGGTTGTCGCTGGAGATGGAACGGCCTTCGCGGCCGCCGGTGGTGTGTGCTTTCGCGGTGTACAGGACTTTGTCGAGCTTGGTGGTCATTGCGTTACCCTTTCCTTGTGTCTGTTGATCTGGCCGATGTTACGTTAAAAATCTCCTGGGCCCCGCCCGTTACCGTCGGGGCCGCTGTGATGGGAAGAATAATAGCACGCAATTAAATAGCGCGCTATTTAATTCGTCCGATGAGCCCGATAGATGCAGGCAATGCCACTATCGGCGCGGCTTCACGGACCGCGCGGCCTGCCGAACATCTGGGTCCAGTACAGCGTGCCGCTCTCGCTGGCCGGGTTGACGGCATAGGCGGCGCCCATCTCCGTGACCGTCGGATTCATGATGTTGGCGCAGTGTCCCGGGCTGTCCAGCCAGCCCGCGACCGCTTCCGCCGCCGTGCGCTGGCCCGACGCGATGTTCTCGCTGATCCGGCTCCAGTGGTAGCCGGCCTGGGTCGCGCGTACCGACGGGGTGCTGCCGCCCGGTTCCTTGTGGTTGAAGTAGCGCTTTTCGGCCATGTCGCGGCTGTGGCCCAGGGCGGCGCGCGCCAGGGTCTCGTTCCACGCCAGCGACGGGGCGGCGCCGAAGGCTTGCGCGCCGCAGTTGCGCGGCGTGGCGCGCGCCTGGTTGACCAGCGCCAGCAGTTCCGGGCCCAGCAGCGCAGGGTCGGGCAGGGGAGGGAGCACGTGCGGATGGGCGAGGACGACCTGCCATTCCCTGCCGCGGTGCGCCGTCCCGATGGCCGTGAACTCTGCGCTCAGCAGTTTGTCGCAGTATTTTTCGCGCAGCACCGTCATCGCCGCCTGTGCGTCTGGCGGCCCGGTCACCGAGATCGATTCGGCGCGCTCGGCGGCGTAGCCGGCCGTTTTCAGGGCCGATTCCAGGAAGGTGCCGAAGCCGATGCGCACGCTGGACAGCGCCGCCTCGGGCTGCAGCGGCGCAAGGGGCGTGGCGGCGCGGCCGGCGCAAAGACCGGGCGCGGCGCGGTAGGCATTGATCAGGGCGGCGAGTTCGTCGCCGTCGCGCGCGCGGGCGGACGGCGCGGTCGCGGCGGCGGCAAGCGCGGCGGCGAGCATGCACGCGGGGGCAGTTCTGGGCAGGCGGGGCAAGGCGGGCATGAAGTGGAGGCGCGGAATATCTTCCGATATGGCACCGGCGAACCGGAAATCAAGTCAATGAGCAAGTCAATGAGCACGTTACCGCGCAAGCCAGGCGGTCACTGTACGGGCACCCATATGCATCGAATTTAATCGCCCGGGCTGTGGCGAAAAACATGATGGTAGCTTGGCATGGATAAAGGTTTAGCTTAGCATCGGGCACCCGGTTCATCCATGGAGAGAGAAATAATGAAGCGTACCCTGTGCAGCGCCCTGATCGTGGGCGTGTTCGGCGGCCTTGCCTACGCCGGCGCACCCGCCGCCAACCCGGCGGCAGACACTTCGGCCGCCCGGAACGCGGCTGCTGCCAGCGCCCGTTCCGGCGTCGACGTCGGCGCGCTGGACCCCGCGGTACGCCCGCAGGACGATTTCTTCCGCTACTCGCAAGGCAAGTGGCTGAAGGACGTCGACATCCCCAACGACCGTTCGAGCTGGGGCGCCTTCAACATCGCCCAGGACACCGTCGAAACCCAGATCCGCACCCTGATCGAGAAGGCCGCGCAGGACAAGAACGCGAAAGCCGGTTCCGACACCCAGAAGATGGGCGACTTCTACGCCAGCTACATGGATGAAGCGCGCCGCAACGCGCTCGGCCTGGCCCCGCTGAAGATCGAGCTGGCGCGCATCGATGCGCTGAAGGACAAGCAGGCCCTGGCCATGGTGGCCGCGCGCTTCGAGCGCCTCGGCGTCGGCTCGCCGCTGAACATGAGCGTCCACCAGGACAACAAGGATTCGACCCGCTACATCGTCGACATCTCGCAGTCCGGCCTGGGCATGCCCGACCGCGACTTCTACCTGCAGGACGACGCCCGCCTGGCGGACACCCGCGCCAAGTACCAGGTCCACGTCGAGAAGATGCTGGCCCTGGCCGGCCACAAGGACGCCGCCGCCGAGGCGAAGGCCATCGTGGCGCTGGAAACCGAGATCGCCAGGGCGCAGTGGAGCGCCGTCGAGAACCGCGACCCGGTCAAGGGCTACAACAAGATGAAGGCCGCCGACCTGAAAAACCTGGCGCCGGGCTTCGACTGGGCCGCCTACTTGAAGGATTGCGGCGTGGCCGGCAAGGCGCCGGAAGTCAACGTCAGCCAGCCCTTGTATCTGCAGGGCCTCGATAAAATCATCGCCGCGACCCCGGTCGAGACCTGGAAGTCCTACTTCTCCTTCCGCCTGATCAGCGCCTACGCGCCTTACCTGTCGCAGCCTTTCGTCGACGAGAGCTTCGCCTTCCGCGGCACGGTGCTGAGCGGCGCCAAGGTCAACCGCCCGCTGCAGAAGCGCGCGATCGCCGAGATCAACCGCGACCTGGGCGAAGTGGTCGGCAAGGTCTACGTGCAGAACTACTTCCCGGCCGAGCGCAAGAAGCAGGTCGAGGAGATGGTGCAGAACTTCCTGCTGGCCTACAAGGAGCGCATCGAGACCCTGGACTGGATGACCGACGCCACCAAGCGGCAGGCGCAGGCCAAGCTGGCCAAGATCTCGGTGAAGGTCGGCTACCCGGACAAGTGGCGCGACTACTCTGCGCTGAACGTCAAGCGCGACGACCTGGTCGGCAACGTGATGCGTTCGCGCGAGTTCAGCCACAACTACGGCGTGAACAAGCTGGGCAAGCAGGTCGACCGCGGCGAGTGGCACATGACCCCGCAGACCGTGAACGCCTACTACAGCCCGGAGATGAACGAAGTCGTGTTCCCGGCCGCGCGCCTGCAGTCGCCGCTGTACGATGCGGATGCCGAACCGGCGATCAACTACGGCGCGGTCGGCATCTCGATCGGCCACGAGATCAGCCACGCCTTCGACGACCAGGGCGCGCAGTACGACGGCGACGGCAACCTGCGCAACTGGTGGACGAAGGAAGACGGCGAGAAGTTCGCCGCCAAGGGCAAGGTGCTGGTCGCGCAGTACGGCGGCTACAGCCCGGTCGAGGGCTACCGCCTGAACGGCGAGCTGACCCTGGGCGAGAACATCGCCGACAACGCCGGCGCCATCATGGCCAGCCGCGCCTACCGGATCTCGCTGAAGGGCAAGCCGGCGCCGGTCATCGACGGCTTCACCGCCGAGCAGCGCATCTTCATGGGCCTGGCCCAGGCACGCCGCGGCAAGGCCCGCGACGCCGCCCTGATCTCGCAGGTGAAGTCGGACCCGCACTCGCCGGCCGAGTTCCGCGTCAACGGCAGCCTGCGCAACCACCCGGGCTACTACGAGGCGTTCGACGTCAAGCCGGGCGACAAGATGTACCTGGCGCCGGAAGAGCGGGTCATTTTCTGGTAATCCCAGCAGCTTGAAACCCGTCGTTCCCGCCGCCGCGGGGACGACGTTGTTGGAGCGCGTTTTTTGCGGCCTGCGGCCTTACTTGCCGATCATCTCATGCAAGTCATAGCTCATGATGGCCAAGAAAGCCGCCAGGCCGAGATACATGACCGCGTAATTGATGCGCGTCTCGCGCGGCACTTCGTAGTACTGCGGCGGGCGGCCATGGTCGCCGCTGAGCGCCGCCTTGATCTGCGGGTAGGCGAGGACGGCGATCAGGATCAGCATCGGGCTGGGGCGGTAGAAGAACAGGGCCGCCAGCAAGGGCACGCCGGCCAGCCAGACCTTCGGCGAGATGATGGCCGTGATGCGGCCGCCGTCGAGCGGCGACACCGGGATCAGGTTGAACAGGTTGAGCATGCAGCCTGAATACGCCAGCGCCAGCAGCAGGTCGCTGCCGGTCTGGCGCGCCAGGCCGTAGCAGGCCATCGCCGCCACGGTGCCGGCCAGCGGACCGGCGAAGCCGACGAAGGCTTCCGTTTCGACGTCGTGCGGCATCTCCTTCATCTCGATCCAGGCGCCGACGAAAGGCACGAAGGTAGGCGCGCCGACCGGCAGGCCGCGCTTGCGCGCCGCCACGTAATGGCCCATTTCGTGGATGAAGATGAGCAGCACGAAGCCGACCGCATAGCGCCAGCCGAATATCCAGCTGTAGGCCAGCATCGACAGCAGCATCGTGCCGCCGGTAGTCAGCATCTTGCCGAACTTGCCGGCGACCAGCAGCCATGCGAGGAGTTTGCCCATTATTTGCTCAGGTCGACTTTATCGGATGCAGGTTCGGGTTCCGGCTCGAAGGCTTTCTCCAGGCTGACCGGGGCCGGCGCGGCCTTTTCGCGCTTGAAGAATTTCCACACCGCCGAACCGACCGCCGCGACGCCGATCAGGATCAGCTTCTTGAACGCCAGCAGCAGCGCGAACAGCTTGCCGAAGAAGCCCAGCTTGGCCGCCATGCCGCCGGCGACCAGCGCGGCGATGCCATATTCTGCCACCTTGTCGGTGCTGCCATTGAAGTCCGCGTAGCGATTGCCGTCCGTGAAATTGGTGAAGGACGTGACCTGCTGCATCTCGGTCTTGATCCGGTCGAGCTGATCGAGGCTGGCCACGGCGTTCAGCACCAGCACGCCTTCGCGGCCCAGCACGCGGATGTTGTAGTTCAGGCCGTGGTGCGCTTCGCCTTCGCTCTGCAGTTCCTTGGCCCAGTACAGCTTGTGGCTGGCCTTGTCGTAATGCGGCTGTTCGGCCCAGCCGATCAGGGTCATCGCACGGTAGCCCTGTTTCTTGCGCTCGGCATTGCTTTCCTCGAGCGCTTCCTGCATCTCCTTCAGCAGCTTGGTGTAGTCGATGCCGTCGGCGTCGTCGTCCTTGACGTGGCCGTCCTTGTCGTAGGTGATGACGACGCCCCAGCTCTCGGCCGACATCGGGTTGACGCCGGCAGGGACGATCATGCCCAGGCTCACGGTGCCGGGCGGATTGCCCCAGGCTTCCAGCAGCCGCGCCGAATCGGCCGGCGTCAGGTAACGGAAGGAGGCCGGCAGGTCGAGCGTGGCGATGCCGCCGGGCAGATTGACTTTCCCTTCCTGCGGTGTGAAGGAGGCGACCAGTTGCTGTTCCGCCTGTTGGGATGCCGCCTCGTCGCCGGGTGCTGCGCTGGCGCTGCCGAGCGCCAGGCAAAACAGGGCTGCGAACAAGATCTTGACCATGGGGTGCCTCTCAGTGAAAAAAGCCATATTACTTAAATGAAATACATATACATTCACCAATTGTCACGAGTTTGTGTCAATACGCCGTGGCGTGCGGCCGCATTGTTTGTTGAAAGAACAACTGCCGCCGACCATCGGGCGCGACATGGCGTACTTCGCGGAGCAAGCCGCCGATTTATGACTGCCAGTCACAAATAAAGAGCCGGCAGCGATGCGGGCGGCCCCAGGGATTACAATCGATCATCCCATCGAAAGGCTAGCCCATGCGTCCACAGATTCCCGTCCGTCCCGCCGCCATCCTTTCCTGCCTGCTGGCCTTGGGCGCTCCCGCCGCGCAGGCCCAGACCGAGGTCAAGATCGGCAGCGTCTCGCCGCTGTCCGGCACCGGCGCCCACCAGGGCAAGGACATCGAGAACGGCGCGCGCATGGCCATCGACGACCTGAATGCGAAAGGGCTGACGATCGGCGGCAGGAAGGTCAGGTTCGTGCTGCAGGCGGAGGACGACGGCGCCGACCCGAAGATGGGCACGGCGGCGGCGCAGAAGCTGGTCGATAACGGCGTGGTGGCGGTGGTCGGCCACCTGAACTCGGGCACCACGGTGCCGGCCTCGAAGATCTACAACAGCGCCGGCATCCCCCAGATCTCGCCGGCCGCGACCACCCCGCTGTACACCCGCCAGGGCTACAGGACGGCGTTTCGCGTGGTGGCCAGCGACAGCCTGGTGGGGCGCACGCTGGCGGCGTATGCGATCAAGACGCTGAAGGCGAAGAAGATCGCGGTGATCGACGACCGCACCGCCTTCGGCCAGGGCCTGGCCGACGAATTCACGAAAGGGGTGAAGGCGGTGGGCGGCGCGCAACTGGTCAGCCGCCAGTTCACCAACGACAAGGCGACCGATTTCAATGCCATCCTGACCCAGATCCGCGCGCACAAGCCCGACGTGATTTTCTACGGCGGGATGGATGCGGTGGCCGGCCCCATGCTCAAGCAGATGAAGGCGCTCGGCATCGAGGCGGCCTTCGTGTCGGGCGACGGCGTGTGTTCGGAAAAGCTGCCGCAACTGGCCGGCGATGCGCTCGGCAACGGCAAGGTGATCTGCGTGGTGGCCGGCGGCGTCACCGGCCCCAAAGAGGAGGCGGAATTCGCCGCCTTCACCGAGCGTTACCGCCAGCGCTACAAGATCCCGCTGCAGACCTATGCGCCGTATGCCTACGACGCGACGATGGTATTTGCACAAGCCATGCAGCAGGCCAACTCGACCGACCCGGCGAAGTTCCTGCCGGCGCTGGCCAAGGTCAAATACCACGGGGTCACCGGCGACATCGCCTTCGACCCGAATGGCGACCTGCACGACGCCGCGCTGACGCTGTACACCTATCGCGAGGGCAAGCAGGTCAAGCTGCAGGTCGTGCGCTAGGCCCGTCCCGGCCGCATGATGCCATGTTGATAAGGACGACGCCGATACATTTGTACGAATATAATAGCGGGTTCTCGAAGTAAAGAGGACTCTCAATGCAAATGTTTTTATCGGCGGGATTCATCCTGCTCGTCGTCCTGTGGGGCATCCTGGCGCCGGACAATATGGCGTCCGTGCTGAACGACACGCTCGCCTCCCTGACCCGCAATTTCGGCTGGCTCTACCTGTGGGTCGTCTTGAGCCTGGTGCTGTTCGCCGCCTTCGTCGCCTTCAGCCGCTACGGCAACCTGAAGCTTGGCGGCGAAGACGAGGAACCCGAGTTTTCGGTCGGCAGCTGGTTCGCGATGCTGTTCGCGGCCGGCATGGGCATCGGCCTGGTGTTCTGGGGCGTGGCCGAGCCGGTCTCGCATTACGTCACGGCGCCGCCGGGCATTGCGTCCGGCACGCCGGAAGCGGCGAATGCCGCGATGCGCTACGTGTTCTTCCACTGGGGCCTGCATCCCTGGGCCGTGTACGGCGTCGTCGCGCTGGCGATCGCCTTCTTCCAGTACCGCCGCCAGGGCGACGCCCTGATCAGCACCGCCACCAGCGCCTTGCCATGGACCGCGGTACGCCGCATGGGCGGGCTGTTCAACGGGCTGGCCGTGGTGGCGACCGCGTTCGGCGTCGCCGCCTCGCTCGGCATGGGCGCGCTCCAGATCAACAGCGGCCTGCAGGCGGTGTTCGGTGTTCCGGTCGACAAGACCTGGCAGGTGGGGATCATCGTCGTTACCACCGCCATCTTCGTGGCCTCGGCGGTGAGCGGCGTCGAGAAGGGCGTCAAGCTGCTGTCGAACTTGAATATGGTGCTGGCGGCGCTGCTGGCCCTGGCCGTGTTCCTGCTCGGGCCGACGGTGGCGATCATCGACACCTTCAGCAATACGCTGGGCAATTATTTGAGCGATATCGTCCGCATGAGCCTGCGCGCCACGCCTTTCCGCGACGGCAACTGGGTCGGCAGCTGGACCATTTTCTACTGGGCCTGGTGGATTTCCTGGTCGCCGTTCGTGGGCCTGTTCATCGCGCGCGTCTCGCGCGGGCGCACGATCCGCGAGTTCATCATCGGCACCGTGCTGGCGCCCTCGCTGGCCGCCTTCCTGTGGTTTTCGATCTTCGGCGGCAGCGCCCTGACGATGCAGATCTGGCAGCACGTGCCGATCGCCGCGGCGGTCAAGAACGACGTCGCGACCGCGCTGTTCACGATGTTCGGCGCCATGCCATTCGGGGTCGCGATGTCGGTGGTCGCCACGCTGCTGGTGCTGGTGTTCTTCGTCACCTCGGGCGATTCGGCGGTACTGGTGCTGGGCATGATGAGCACCGGCGGCAATCCGAACCCGCCGGCCCGCATCAAGCTCGTCTGGGGCGTGCTGGTGGCGGGGATCGCGGTCAGCATGCTGCTGGCCGGCGGCCTGCAGGGCCTGCAGACCGCGACCATCGTGTTCGCCCTGCCGTTCGCGCTGGTGATCGTGCTGATGGTGGTCTCGCTGTGGCGTGCGATGCGCGAGGACTGGATCGCGCAGGAGCAGAACGAGCGCGCCATGCGCCGGCGCCTGCGCGAGCTGGCCGCCAAATAAGCGGCGCCATCGCGGCCGGGATGTTCGGCCGCGAACGTTGCCGGCGCCCGGAGGCGGCTAGACTGGCGCTTCGACGACATCGAACGCGAGGCACACGTGCGCACTATGGATTTCAGTTCCTGGCATGCGGTCCTGACGACCTTTCTCGGACTCGCCATCGTTACCCTGGTCGGCGTCGGCATCCGGGTGCTGATGATGCAGACCATCCAGCAGCGCCGCGAGCGCATGAACCGCCAGATCAACGAGCGGCTGCGGACCCTGATCGCCGCCTACCGGACCCTGGGCGGCTCCTTCACGGGCGAGCTGACGGTCGACCCGACCCACCTGCGCGAGCTGCGCGCGGCGGCGCCAAGGGAAGGCGCGCTGCCATCCGACGGGACAGCCCCGATGGCGACAGCGGCGCCGCCGGATGGGCGCGCGCAGTCCGACCGCGCACGGCGCATCCGCGACGCCGTCGAGGCGGCGCTGGCCGATATCCTCCTGCTGGGCACCGAAGAGCACTGCCGCCTGGCCGGCCAGGCCGCGAGCGACATGGCGGCCGGGCGCCCGATCCACACGGCGGAGCTGGTGATCTCGCTGCGCGACTTCATCCGCGAAGCGCTCGATATCGGGCCGATGCCGCAGGGCGTCGCGATCCCGCTGCAGGGACCGACGCGCACGCAGGGCAGCGGCGGGGCGCGCGGCAGGGGAGAAGGTGGCGGCGGTGGCGGTGGCGGCGGTAAAGGCGGTGGCGGGGGAGGCGGTGGCGCCGGCGAAGGCGGCGGCGGAATGGGGATGGGCTTCGGCATGGGGCTGGGCAGCTCCCATGCCGATCACGATCACTAGATCACTGGTTCACGGCTTCATTAGTCGGTGACGACGTGCCACATGTCCTTGACCTTGTCGCCGGCCTTGTCGCCCGCCTTCTTGTCCTTGCCGAAGGTGTACAGCGGCTTGCCCTTGTAGGCCAGCTGTTTGCTGCCGTCTTCGCGGGTGACGGTCGAGTAGGGGGCGGAAAGCGGGGCATCGCCCGCCATCACCGGCGGCCAGTTGGTCGCGCAAGCGGCGGTGCAGGCGCTCTTGCCGCTGTTGGCGGTGTCCTTGTCGAAGGTGTAGACCGTCATCCCCTTGGAGTCGACCAGCATGCCGTTCATTTTCTTGACCGGCGGATCGGCCGCGTGTGCGGACAGGGAAAACAGGGCGAGCAGGATTGCAGAACCAAGGCTGACTGATTTCATGGATGTCTCCTGTGAAGGTTTCAGTGCGCGAATCGGTATGAACTGCCCGGCCATTGTAGCCCTGTGCGAAAACCCCCGCGTTCCGCATGCGCGTACTGTGTATTAGCGTACGGACAATGGCGCTCGCTCAAGGCACGATGGAACCATACTCAACACAACCTTGAAAGGAGCACGATCATGGGCAAATATTTCCTGGCGTGGATTCTCGGCGTTCCGGCCATCGTCCTGGTACTGATCTACCTGTTCTTCCACTGATCAGCAGTATGAGTTGCAAGCGCAACGCCACCCAAAGAAAAATGCCAGTCGGCCAAGCTGACTGGCATTTTTCTTTTGGCACGTAAATCCTGAGGGCCGGGCGGAATCGAAGCAGCGGGACAAGGAATTCAAATCGGGAATCGAGCACTCGGTGTTATCCGCATCCTGGCGGAATTGCCTCCAGCTGCCACGTTGGATTATTCCCCATCAATAAACGTATCCAGCTTATCCCTGCTAATCCCTGCGACGGCCGATTTGGCCTGATTCAAGTATTTACAATCCTTTTTTGAATTCCGGGGAAAGTCGGGCGAAGTGCACCTATGACCTTAAATAAATTTATCTCCGGGATAATAACCTGTAGCAATTTGGAAATAAATTGGCCATAATATTATTATTATAATTAACGGTCGGAGCTGGAATTGGCGCTTTCTTACACGGATGGACTCGGTAATAAATGGGATGTCGATAGCTACGGTAACCTGATCAGTGCCCAAATGGCGGGAACCTGGCAGGATGCGCTCGACACGCCCTCGTTCGGCATGTATATCGCAGGCTCATCGAATGCCGCATATATTTCCTGGGGCGCCGCAGTCGTTTCCGGTAATACGCAAAGCGTCACCGGCATGATCGCAAGCGACGGCATTTCGGTGACGCGCAAGACGTATATCGAAGGCGGATTTGTCCGTGTCCTCGAAATCGTTTCGAATACCGGTACTTCGGCGAAGACGGTCCGTCTCTCGGTGGGCACCGATATTTACTACGATAGCAGCACCCAGATCGTCGCCACGTCGAACGGCGACAAGGCCCTGACTGCTGCCGATGACTGGGTGGCGTACGGCAGCTCTTACAATGCTTCCGCTCCCAGGCTCGTGCATGTCGTAGCGGGCGGGGCGGGCTCTCCCACCCTGGCGACCCAGAGCAGTGTCGACAAGTCCGAGACCTTGTTCGACCTGAACCTGGCGGCCGGCCAGACAAGGACGATCATGCATTTTTATGCCTTGTCCGCCGATACCGCCGGCGCCACCGCCATCGGCAATTCCTTGGCAAATCTTGCTGCCTCCGACTATCTGGCGGGAATGTCGTCGACCGAACTGAATACGCTCGACAATTTCACTCTCGACGTCTCGGCATCGGTCACGACCACGCTGCTGGCCTATCAGCGCAATTTGACCCTGACCGGAAGCGCTGCAATCAACGGGACTGGTAATGCAGGCGACAACCTTATTACCGGCAATTCAGCAAACAATTCGCTGACCGGTCTCGCGGGCAATGACACATTGAACGGCGGTCTCGGCGCCGACAGGATGGCAGGCGGCCAGGGCGACGACATCTATATCGTGGACAATGCGGGCGATATCGTCATCGAAAACACGAACGAGGGCGTGGACACGGTCAAAAGCAGCATCAGTTACAGTATCGCGTCCGCTCCCTATATCGAAAACATCACACTGCAGGGCAGTGCGGCAATTTCCGCGACGGGCAATGGAGCCGGCAATATCCTCGATGGCAGCCTGAATTCGGCAGCCAATACCCTGACCGGCAAGGCGGGCAACGACACCTATATCGTTGGCGCCGGCGATATCGTGGTCGAGCTGGCGAACGAGGGCGTCGACACCGTCGTCGCAAGCCAGAGCCTGGTGCTGGGCGCGAACCTCGAAAACCTGGTGCTGACCGGTAGCGCGAACCTGAACGGCTCCGGCAATTCGCTGGACAACCGCCTGACGGGCAACAGCGGGCTGAACAGCCTGAGCGGCGGTGCCGGAAACGACACCCTCGACGGCGGCGCCGGCGCCGACAGGTTGACCGGCGGCCTTGGCAACGATACCTATATCGTCGACAACAGGGGCGATGTGGTCACCGAAGCTGCGGGCGCGGGCACGGACACTGTCATCGCATCGATCGACTACCGCCTGGGCAGTGACCTTGAAAACCTCACGCTGTCCGGGACCGCATTCCAGGCGGTGGGAAATGCACTTGCAAACAAAATCAACGGCAACGCCAGCGATAACCTGATCGATGGCGGCGCCGGCGCCGATACCCTGGCTGGCGGCCGCGGCAACGACATCTATATCGTCGATAACACGGCCGACGTGGTCATCGAGGCGGCTGGCGCCGGCATCGATACCGTCAGGACTGGGCTCAGCAATTACACCCTGGGAGCGAACGTCGAAAACGGCGAGATGCTGGGGACCGCCCTGGGGATGAACGGCAATGCATTGAACAACCGTATCGTCGGCAACGGTGGCGCCAATGTGATTGCCGGCGGTGGCGGCAACGATACCCTGATGGGCGGTGGCGGCAACGATACCTTGGACGGTGGCGATGGCGATGACTTGCTGATCGGCGACCAGGGCGGGCCCGAAGCGCAGATCGGCTCCGCGCAGGCGCTTGTCGATGGCCAGTCTGTCGTCCTCAACATGTCCGCACCCGAGTCGGCGACCGGCACGGTAAAAATCAGCGGCACGATCGGCTCCCTGAATGCCGCACAGGGAGGCATCAACCTCGTCTATGTCATCGATCACTCGGGCAGCATGGATGGCACGTTCACCGGGAATGTGAATATCCCGGACATGAACGGCGACGGCATCAGCAATACGACGATGGACGCCGCAATCGCGTCCTTGCAAAAGCTGAACCAGTCGATCGTCGCAAGCGGCCTGGGCAGCCAGATTCATGTCTCGCTGGTGCAATTCGACGATACCGCCGAGACGATCTATTCCGGCAACCCCGGGCTCGACGGCAATGGCAATGGTGTAGCCGATCTTGCCGATTGGCTGCAAACGATCCGCCAGGATGGCGGAACCGCCTATAACATGGCGCTCACCGAGGCAAAGAACCAGTTGGCCCTGAATGCCGGCAGCCAGAACATTGTCTTCTTCATTTCCGACGGTGCGCCGACCGACGGCAACGCCTACCTGGCGACGGCCGCGGAAATCCGGGCGATGGGGCCGGGCGGGACCGTCATCCGGGCCGTGGGCACCGGAACAGGCGCATCGGAAAATCCGCTCGACCTGCTCGACGACGGTATCGACAACGATTCCGCGATCATTGTCATGAACCCGGAAGAACTGGACGCTTCCCTGTTGAACACCTCCGTGCTGCGTGTCGCCGAGGTCGGCTGGGTCGAACTCTACAAGAATGGCGAACTGGTCGACCTGATCGGTTCGGACCGCTTTACCATCGGACCGCTGGGCGTGCAGTTCGAGTCGACGCCGATTGCCCTGAATGCCTCGGGCACGGACCGGATCACGGCCAAGCTGATGACCCAGTCGTCGACCGGCACGATGCTGGAAACCAGCCTGCCCATCACGATCGGCAGTTTCGTGTCCAACGACAGGCTGATCGGCGGCGCGGGCAACGACATGCTCGATGGCGGGTCGGGAAGCGACAATATGGCCGGCGGCATCGGTGACGACACCTTTGTCGTCGACAATGCGGGCGACGTGGTCTTCGAATATGCCGGCGAAGGTACGGACAAGGTGATTTCCAAGCTGGGCAGCTATACCCTGGCAGCCAATGTCGAAAACCTGGAATTGCTCGGCAAGGCAGTCACGGGTATCGGCAACCAGCTGGACAACGTCATTGTAGGCAATGCCGGCAACAATGTACTTCTTGGGGATGCAGGCAATGACTCGCTTTCCGGCGGATTGGGCAACGACACCCTGAACGGCGGTGCGGGCGACGACTTCATGGTTGGCGGCGCCGGCAGTGACGTGTATTACATCGATTCCGTCAACGATCGCATCAATGAAGCAGCGAACGATGCCGGCACCGACACCGTGGTGACGGTTTTCAATACGTCCCTTGGCGGCTATGTCACGAACATCAGCTATCCTGCCTATGTGTATGGCGTCGAAAACCTGACGCTGGCGGAGGGCTCTTCCGCCACGGTGGCCGTGGGGAATGATGGGGCCAACGTCCTGGTCGGGAATTCCAATGCAAACAAGTTGTACGGTCTCGGCGGGAACGACGTACTGAACGGCGGCGCCGGCGCCGACATGATGGACGGTGGCGCCGGCGACGATACGTATTACGTCGACAATGCCGGCGACGTCATCGTCGATGCCTCCGGCACGGATACGGTGATCAGCTCGCTCAACGGCTACAGGCTGGCGGCCGGCCAGGAGAACCTGGTGCTGTCCAACTTGTCGACCGTTCTCGCAGGAACCGGGAATACGTCTGCCAACAAGCTGACGGGCAATAGCTACAACAATGTTCTGGATGGCGGGGCAGGCGCCGACACGATGGCCGGCGGCCTCGGCAACGATACCTACTATGTCGATAGCGCATTCGACAAGGTCATCGAATCGGCCAACGCCGGCGTCGACAGCGTGAACTCGTCGGTCAGCTACATGCTGACGGCAAACGTGGAAAACCTCCAGTTGACCGGCACGGCCTCGATCGGTGGCGCCGGCAATGCGCTCGCCAATTCCCTGATCGGCAATGCGGGGGCAAACCGGCTGCTGGGCGCTGGCGGGAACGACATCCTGAAAGGCGGGGGCGGCAATGACACGCTGCTCGGCGACACTGGAAACGACAGCCTGTATGGCGGTACCGGCAACGATGTCCTGACGGGCGGCAGCGGCCAGGACCGGTTCGTGTTCGATACGGCGCTGAACGGCAGTTCGAATGTCGATTCCATTACGGACTTCGTTGCGGCCGACGACACGATCGTGCTGGAGAATGCCGTTTTCACCCGGCTGGCGACGACGGGAACGCTCCAGGCCGGTAATTTCAGGATCGGCAGCGCCGCGGCCGATGCTGACGACTATCTCATCTACAACAGCCAGACCGGCGAACTTTTCTATGACGCGGACGGATCGGGCGCCGGCGGTGCGGTCAAGATCGCCGTGCTCGTCGGCGCGCCGGCATTGAGCTATGCCGATTTCGCGGTGGTATAAGCTGCCTGCAGCCCGCGAGCCCAAATGAAAAAGGGCCTGGCCGAAGCCAGGCCCTTTCGAATTCCGGGTCGATGCGTTCAGTTCTTGCGGACGAATTCCGACTTCAGGCTCATCGCGCCAAACCCGTCGATCTTGCAGTCGATGTCGTGGTCGCCGTCGACCAGGCGGATATTCTTGACCTTGGTGCCCTGCTTGACCACGCCGCCGCCGCCTTTCAGCTTGAGGTCCTTGATGACGGTGACGGAGTCGCCATCCTGCAGCAGGTTGCCGGCCGCGTCGCGCCACACGCGCACCGCTTCTTCCGCGGCCGCCTCGGCCTTGACCGGCCATTCATGCGCGCATTCCGGGCAGACGTAGTTGCCGGAACCGTCTTCGTAGGTCAGCGTGGAGCCGCAGGAAGGGCAGGGCGGGAGGGTCGTCATGTCAGTCTCCAGATGAAATCGTGGGGCTAAAACAAAAACGCCAACCCAGGGGTCGGCGTTTTCATTTGAATCTTGGTGGCCCGGGGCGGAATCGAACCACCGACACAAGGATTTTCAATCCTCTGCTCTACCAACTGAGCTACCAGGCCAAGAGAGGCATGATTATAGCCAGTGGTTTCCAAGGCCGCAAGTCCCGGCCGGCAATTTTTTCACCGCCCGGCAGGGGACCCCTGCACAGGCCGGCGAAGCCGCCGGAAATCAAAGGGATATAATGTCCACATGACTACACAGACCTCTTCCTCCGCACAATACCGTGCCGACGCCCGCCGTAGCGACGTCTGCATCGTCGGCAACGGCGCGATCGCCAAGACCGCCGCCCTGGGCTTTTCGCAGGCCGGGCACAGCGTCACCCTGCTCGTGCCGCCCGCGCGCCCGGGCGCAGAGGAATCGTCCGCATCGACTTCTTCCGGTGGCGAAAAACCCTGGGACGTGCGGGTGTACGCACTCAACCATACGGCGCAGAAGCTGCTGTCGTCGCTGAAGGTCTGGGGCGCCCTCGACATGACGCGCGTGGCGCCGGTCGACGCGATGGACGTCAAGGGCGACGGCGAGCAGGGCGGCCACCTGGGCTTCGATGCCTTCGGCGCCCACACCGGCACGCTGGCCTGGATCGTCGAGGACAGCAACCTGAACAATGCGCTGGACGCGGCCCTGCGCTTCGCCCAGAACGTCGACATCGTCACCGGCCGCGCCTGCAAACTCACCTGCAGCCCGCTCGGCGCGAAAGTCGCGCTGGAAGAGGGAGCGCCGATCGAGGCGCAATTGCTGCTCGGCGCCGACGGCCGCGAATCCTGGGTGCGCGGCCAGTGCGACATCGGCATCGACTACCGCTCCTACCACCAGCGCGCCATCGTCGCCAATTTCTCCTGCGGGAAGCCGCACCACAACGTGGCCCACCAGTGGTTCACTTGCAAGGAAGGCATCATCGCCTTGCTGCCGCTGCCGGGCGACCGGGTGTCGCTGGTGTGGTCGGCGCCGGAAACCCTGGCCGATACCATCATGGACGAGTCGCTCGGCGAACTGGCGATCCGCCTCGGCGAGTATTCGGAACAGCAGCTCGGCCTGCTCAAGCCGCTGCAGCCGGAATCGGTGAAGGCGATCCCGCTGGCGCTGGTGCGTCCGCATGCGATCGTCGCGCCGCACGTGGCCCTGGTCGGCGACGCCGCCCACGCCGTGCATCCGCTGGCCGGGCACGGCATGAACCTCGGCTTCGGCGACATCGTCGACCTGCTGCGGGTCGTGAACGAACGCGAAGCCCACAACGGCATCGGCGACGAGCGCGTGCTGGCGCGCTACGCCCGCGCGCGCAAGGAAGACGTCCTCCTCATGCAGCTGGCAACCGATGGGCTCGAACGTTTGTTCGGCGCCAATCTCGAGCCCGTGCGCGCGATCCGCAATTTGGGATTAAACTTGCTGGATAAGTTGCCGCTCGTTAAGCGCAGGCTGATCGCCCACGCGATGGGTAAATAATCTTTTAGGGAATACATTCATGGTCAAGACCAAACTCGCCGTCCTGCTGGCGACCGGCCTTATCGCGTCCTGCGTCGGCGCACAGAATTCGGTCGAGGCGACCATCAAGAAGAACATCGAGCCGCGCCTGGGCGGGGCCAAGATCGAATCGATCAAGGAAACGCCCTACGGCGGCCTGTACGAACTGCGCGTCGCCGGCGACATCCTGTACACCGACAAGAAGGGCGAATACCTGATCATCGGCCACGTCTACGACGCCAAGACCACGCGCGACCTGACCCGCGAGCGCATCGACGACATCAACAAGATCAAGTTCTCGGACCTGCCCTTCGATTCCGCGATCAAACAGGTCAAGGGCGACGGCAAGCGCGTGATCGCCGTGTTCGAAGACCCGAACTGCGGCTACTGCAAGCGCCTGCGCCAGACCGCGCTGAAGGACCTGAACAACGTGACCATCTACACCTTCATGTACAACATCCTGTCCGAGGATTCGTTCGTGAAGTCGAAGAACATCTGGTGCTCGGCCGACCGCAGCAAGGCCTGGGATGACTGGATGATCGGCGGCAAGGCGGCGCCGGCGGCCCCGGCCAGCTGCGAGACCCCGAACGAGAAGATCCTGGCGCTGGGCCAGAAGCTGAAGATCCAGGGCACGCCGGCGATCTTCTTCGCCGACGGCTCGCGCATTCCGGGCGCGGTCGACCTGCCGACGCTCGAGAAAAAACTCGAATCGATCAAGCAATAAGATTTTAAAAAGCAGCACCCGTCCAACACCTGGGAGTAGTGAACTTGGTCACTCTGAACATCAACGGGCGCGACCAGCAGGTCGACGCCGATCCCTCCACGCCCATCCTCTGGGCGCTGCGCGACAACCTCAACATGACCGGCACCAAGTTCGGCTGCGGCGCTGCCCTGTGCGGCGCCTGCACCGTGCACCTGAACGGCGAGGCGATCCGCTCCTGCATCACGCCGATCTCCGCCGCCGCCGGCCAGAAGATCACCACCATCGAGGCGATGGAGGGCGACAAGGTCGGCAAGGCCGTGCAGGACGCCTGGGTCAGGCACGACGTGCCGCAGTGCGGCTACTGCCAGAGCGGCCAGGTGATGAGCGCCACCGCGCTGCTGCGCGTGAACAAGGCGCCGACGGATGCCGACATCGACAACGCGATGAGCGGGAACATCTGCCGCTGCGGCACCTATCAACGGATCCGCGCGGCCATCAAGGATGCCGCCAAGACCATCGCGTAAGGAATCCACATGCGACCAACATGGTTCAAGAACGCGGGCTCGCCTGGCGCCGCGATGGGTGCTGCATTCGCCACGACTTCGCGCCGTGGTTTCCTGAAGGCCGGCGCCGCCGCCACCGGTGGCCTGGTGCTGGGCTTCATGCTGCCGGGTGGCGGCCGCCTGGCGCGCGCCGCGGAAGGCAAGCCAGTCGTCTACGCGCCAAACGCCTTCCTGCGCGTGGCGCCGGACAACACCGTCACCGTGATCGTCAACCGCCTCGAATTCGGGCAGGGCGTGCACACCTCGCTGCCGATGGTCATCGCCGACGAACTCGACGCCGACTGGAACCAGGTGCGCGCCGAGCTGGCGCCGGCCGGTGAGCCATACAAGGACCCGGCCTTCGGCATGCAGATCACCGGCGGTTCCGGCACCATCGCCCACTCCTTCACCCAGTACCGCGAAATCGGCGCCCGCGCCCGTGCGATGCTGGTGGCCGCCGCCGCGGACCAGTGGAAGGTGAGCCCGGCGCAGTGCCGCACCGCCAGGGGCGTTGTCTACGGCCCGGCGGGCCAGAAGGCGAGCTACGGCTCGCTGGCCGATGCCGCGATGAAGCAGCCGGCGCCTGGCACCGTCACCCTGAAGGAAGCGAAGCAGTTCCGCTTCATCGGCAAGCCGATGAAGCGCCTGGATGCGCGCGCCAAATCCAGCGGCCGCCAGCAGTTCGGCCTCGATTTCAAGCCGGAAGGCGGCAAGCTGGCCGTCGCCGTGGTCGCCCACCCGCCGGTGTTCGGCGCCAGGGTCGCTAAATTCGACGCGTCGAAAGCGAAGGCCATCCGCGGCGTGCTCGAAGTGGTCGAGATCCCGGTGGACCGCGGCGGACGCGGCATCGCCGTGATCGCCGAGGGCTACTGGCCGGCCAAGCAGGGCCGCGATGCGCTCGAGATCCAGTGGGACACGAGTAACGTCGGCAAGCTCGATTCCGCGGCCCAGCTGGCCGAGTTCACCGAGCTGTCGAAGACCCCGGGCGCCGTGGCGCGCCAGGCCGATACGGCGAAGCCCGGCACGGTCGCGAAGAAGATCTCGGCCGTCTATGAATTCCCCTACCTGGCGCACGCGCCGATGGAGCCGATCAACTGCACGGTCGACCTGAAGGACGACAGCTGCACGCTGTGGGTCGGTTCGCAGTTCCAGACCGGCGACCAGGCCGCGGCTGCGAAAACGGCCGGCCTGAAGCCCGAGCAGGTGACCCTGCACACGATGATGGCGGGCGGCGGCTTCGGCCGGCGCGCGGTGCCGACCTCGGACTTCGTGGTCGAGGCGGTCAACATCGCCAAGGCCTACAAGGCGGCGGGGCACAGCGGCCCGGTCAAGATGATCTGGAGCCGCGAGGACGACATCAAGGGCGGCTACTACCGGCCGTCGCACGTGCACCGCGCCGAGATCGGCCTGGACGCCCAGGGCAGGATCCTGGCCTGGGACCACGTCATCGTCGGCCAGTCGATCGCCGCCGGCACGCCTTTCGAAGGCTTCATGATCCAGAAGGGCGTGGACAGCACCATGGTGGAGGGCATGGGCACGCCTTACGACGTGCCGCTGAACCTGTCGGCCCACATCGCCACGGCCAACGTGCCGGTGCTGTGGTGGCGTTCGGTGGGCTCGACCCACACCGCCTTCGTGATGGAGACCCTGATCGACGAGGCGGCGCACATCGCCAAGGAAGATCCGGTCGCCTACCGCAAGAAGCTGATCGACCAGAAGCATGCGCGCCACCATGCGGCGCTGGACCTGGCGGTCGCCAAGTCCGGCTACGGCAAGAAGACCCTGCCGAAAGGCCATGCCTGGGGCGTGGCCGTGCACGAATCCTTCAACACCGTGGTCGCCTACGTGGTCGAGGCCTCGATCAAGGACGGCACGCCGCGCCTGCACAAGGCGGTCGCCGGCGTGCACTGCAACCTGGCCGTGAACCCGCTCAGCATCGCCGCCCAGGTCGAGGGCGCCGCGCTGATGGCGCTGGGCACCACGTTGCCGGGCGCCGCGATCACGCTGAAGGATGGCGTGGTACAGCAGCAGAACTTCGGCGACTACACGGTGGCGCGGATGAACGACATGCCGCAGGTCGAGGTGCACATCGTGCCGTCGAACGACCCGCCGACCGGCCTGGGCGAACCCGGCCTGCCGCCGCTGGCGCCGGCCTTCGCCAACGCCCTGTTCAAGCTGACCGGCAAGCGGCTGCGCAAGCTGCCGTTCGACCTGGCTTCGGCGTAAGCCATGAGCGCCCGGGTCGTCGGCATTTTGCTGGCAGCCGGCCGGGGGCGCCGCTTCGATCCGCTGGGGCAGCGCAACAAGCTGCTCCAGCTCCTTCCCGGCGGCCAGCCGGTGGCCGTCGCCAGCGCGCGCAAGCTGCTTGCCGTTCTCGATACCGTGATTGCCGTGGTGCCGCCCGATGACGGCGGCGTCGGCGCGCTGCTGGCCGCCGCCGGCTGCGACGTCACCGTCTGCCCGGATGCCGACAGCGGCATGGCGGCATCCCTGGTGCACGCGCTCCGTGAATCCCTGCCATTTCGGCCCGATGCCTGGCTGGTGGCGCTGGGCGACATGCCGTACGTGGAATCTGCCACGCTGCGCAAGCTTGCCGATGCGCTGGTCGGCGGTGCGCCGATCGCCGCACCCCTCATGCACGGACGGCGCGGCAACCCGGTCGGCTTCGGGCGCATTCACCTGGAAGACTTGCTGGCGCTGAGCGGCGATCAGGGCGCGCGGCGCCTGCTGCAAACCTGCCCGGTCACCGAGGTCGCGGTCGATGATGCCGGCATCTTCCGGGATATCGACACCCTTGCCGATTTGTAAGCGGGTTTGAACACCTCTCTCCAAAAAATCCGATTACACTACGGCGGATGAGAGAATGATTGTTCACGCCATGAAAAAAACAAATCAGAAGAAGCAGGCCGCGGTCCAGTACACCATCGTGCCGAAAGACCTCGCGGGCCACCTGTTCAACGTCAGCGTCACCGTGGCGGCGCCCGCCGCCGAAGGCCAGGTGTTCGCGCTGCCGGCCTGGATCCCGGGCAGCTACATGATCCGCGAATTCGCGCGCAATATCGTGCGCATCCGCGCCGAATCCGGCGGCCAACCGGTCGAACTGACCAAGCTCGACAAGCACACCTGGCGCGCCGCCCCGGCCGCCGGTCCGCTGACCCTGCACTACGAGGTGTACGCCTGGGACCTGTCGGTGCGCGCCGCCCACCTGGACCAGACCCACGGCTTCTTCAACGGCACCAGCGTGTTCCTGCGCGTGCTCGGCCAGGAGGCGACCCCGCACCAGGTCGACATCCAGCGCCCGGGCGACCCCGCGGCATCCGGCTGGCGCGTGGCGACCTCGCTGCCCGAACTGGGCGCCAAACGCTACGGCTTCGGCACCTACCTCGCCGCCGACTACGACGACCTGGTCGACCACCCGGTGGAGATGGGCGATTTTGCCCTGGCTTCCTTCAAGGCGCATGGCATCCAGCACGACATCGTGGTTACCGGCCGCGTGCCCAACCTGGACATGGAGCGCCTGCAGCAGGACCTGAAGGCGATCTGCGAAACCCAGATCGCCTTCTTCGAGCCGAAGACGAAAAAAGTGCCGATGGACCGCTACGTGTTCCTGACGATGGCGGTCGGCGACGGCTACGGCGGCCTCGAACACCGCGCCTCGACGGCCCTGATCTGCTCGCGCGCCGACCTGCCGACCACCGCCGCGCCGAAGACGGCCGAACGCAGCGAAGGCTACGTCACCTTCCTGGGCCTGTGCAGCCACGAATACTTCCACACCTGGAACGTCAAGCGCATCAAGCCGGCCGCGTTCGCGCCCTACGACCTGCAGAACGAAACCTACACACCGCTGCTGTGGCTGTTCGAGGGCTTCACCAGCTATTACGACGACCTGATGCTGGTGCGCAGCGGCATCATCAGCGAAGCGGCGTATTTCAAGCTGCTCGGCAAGACCGTCGGCAGCGTCCTGCGCGGCAGCGGCCGCACCAAGCAGAGCGTGGCCGAATCGAGCTTCGATGCCTGGACCAAGTACTACCGCCAGGACGAGAACGCGCCGAACGCCATCATCAGCTATTACACCAAGGGCTCGCTGGTCGGCCTGGCCTTCGACCTGACGATCCGCGCCAAGACCGGCGGCGCCAAGTCGCTGGACGATGTGATGCGCGCGCTGTGGGAACGCTACGGCCGCGACTTTTACGCCGGCGCCTCCGGCAGTGGGCGTGGCGTGACGGAAAAGGACGTCGAAGCGCTGTTCGACGAAATCAGCGGCGTGCGCCTGAAACCGCTGTTCGACCGCTACGTGCGCGGCACCGAGGATATCCCGCTGGCCAAGCTGTACGCACCCTTCGGCATCAAGGTCGGCGACGATCGCAAGAACAGCAAGCCCTCGCTGAACGTCGGCGTCGGCCGCGACCCGCTGGGCGCCAAGCTGAACCAGGTGCACGAAGGCGGCGCGGCCCACCAGGCCCGCCTGTCGGCGGGCGACGTCGTGATCGCCGTCGATGGCCTGCGTGTGAACGGCAATCCGTCGAACCTGGACCAGTTGTTTTCGCGCTACCGCGTCGGCGATACCGTGCCGGTCCACGCCTTCCGTCGCGACGAGCTGATGCGCTTCGAGGTGACCCTGCAGGGCTGCGTCGCACCAACTGTCACCGTCGGCGTGGCGCCGGGCACGCGCAAGACGGCGACGATCAAGCGGCCGAGCGCGAGCTGATCGTACTTATTCGAGAGGCGAGGTAAATCCGGCCACCAGGGCGACGATCTCTGTCGTCCGCTCCTTATGCGGGACATGATGCGTCTGCGGCAGGATGCGCACCTGTGCCGGGCCGCCGGAATGTCCCGCAATCGTCTCGGGATGCCTGGTCGAGCCGTATTCGTCGAGCGCGCCGTGGATCGCCAGCACGGGACACGCTACCCCCGGCAGCACATCCCGCAGCGACCATGCCGCGAATGCCGGATCGAGCCATGTGCCGATCCAGGCATCGAGCACCCAGCGGGCCTTGTCGCCATGGTATTTCTCCAGGCGCGCCAGCTGCTGTTCGCCAGCGAACAGCCGTCTGGCTTCCAGCAAGCCTTCCCGTGTCTCGTCGCCGACGAAGGCTTGCGCGGACTCGGTGACGAGGGCGACGCAGCGTGACGCATGTTGCGCCGCGCAGTGCACCGCCATTCCGCCGCCTACGCTATGGCCGAAGGCGATGAAGCGGTCCAGCCCGAGCTGCCCGGCGACGGCCGGAAACCAGCTTGCCGCTTCGTCTGCGATGAAGTCCAGCGGGAGCCTGCCTTCCCTCCGGTCGGAACGTCCGAACCCCAGCCGATCGTAGGCCACGACATCCCGTCCGGTAGCGGCGCTGAGCCGGGCCGGGAAGTCGCGCCACAGTTCGACGCACCCGAGGGAATCGTGGAAAAGGACGATCGGCGTCTTCTTGCTGGCCGCTTGCTCTTCCTGGACGCTATGCCAGCGCCTGCTGAACAGGCGTCCGTGCGGATGGTCGATCCAGGCATCGCTGGCCAGGATGCTTGATGGTTCCAAGTTGATGATTCATTTGTTGTCGGAGTGTCCGATTATGCCGCATCGCGGCACTTTACTCCGCCGCCTGCGGCCCGGCCAGGCTGCGCAACTGGTAGCGCTCGCGGTCGGCGAACAGGAAGGTTTCCGAGAACGTCAGCCTGCCGGTCGCCAGCGCCAGTCGCTGCGGGCGGGGCAGGGGTGTGCTGCGCCGCACCGCGGCCAGTGCGACCTGGGAGGCGCCGGGGTCGCGCGAACGCTGCACTTGCACGTTCGTCAACTGGCCATTTTCATCCACGGTGATCTCGAGCACCACGATGGCCGGGAGCATGGCCGGCAGCTGGCCTTCGTAGCTGTGGCCGGGGTTGTGCCGCACCACGTGCTGGGCGACCTGGGTCTTGTAGTTGTCGAGGCCGGCGGGCGCCGGTCTGGAGGCGGGAGCGGGGGAGAAGGGGTGAACGATGCGCTCGGCCACGCGCTCGATCGAGGAACCGACGGTCGTTGCCGCCGTCTTCACGCTCGCACATCCGCTCAAGCCTGCGAGAATTACCAAGATGGGAACCAGGCTCAAGCGGATGATCGTGTTCATGATCTAGTCGAAAAGTCGTCGCAGTTCCGTGCCAGGATCGGGCGCGCGCATGAAGGCTTCGCCCACCAGGAAGGCATGCACGTTGGCGTCGCGCATGCGCTTGACGTCGGCCGGCGCCAGGATTCCCGACTCGGTCACTACCAGGCGCTCCGCAGGGATATTTTGCAGCAGGCCGATGGTGGTGTCGAGGGTGACTTCGAAGGTGCGCAGGTTGCGGTTGTTGATGCCCAGCAGCCTCGTCTTGAGGCGCAGCGCAGCGTTCAACTCGTCGCCGTCATGGACTTCGACCAGCACATCCATGCCGAGTTCCTGGGCGCAGGCTTCGAGTTCCGCCATCAGGCCGTGGTCCAGCGCCGCGACGATCAGCAGGATCGCATCGGCGCCCATCGCGCGCGCTTCGTACACCTGGTACAGGTCGACCATGAAATCCTTGCGGATCACCGGCAGATCGCAGGCGGCGCGCGCCTGTTTCAGGTAGTCGGCCGAACCCTGGAAGAACTGGACGTCGGTCAGCACCGACAGGCAGGAGGCGCCGCCCCTGGCGTAGCTCTCGGCGATGGCGGCCGGCTGGAAGTCCGGGCGCAGCACGCCCTTCGACGGCGAGGCCTTCTTGACTTCGGCGATCACGCCGGCGCGCCCGGCGTCGATGTTGCGGCGAAGGCTGGCTTCGAAGCCGCGCAGATTGCCGCGCAGTTCGCTGTCGCCCTCGACTTCGCGGCGCAGACTGTACAGGTCGCGGTGTTTTTTGGCGGCGGCGACTTCGTCGGCCTTGACCGCCAGGATCTTGTTCAGGATGTCGGACATGGTTTCTTCAGGTTTGGTTCGCCGCGCCCAGCTGGCGCGTGACGCTGACGAACTGGTCGAGCTTGGCCAGCGCCGCGCCCGAAGCGATGGCCGCGCGCGCCTTCCGCAGCCCTTCTTCGATCGAGGCGGCGACACCGGCCGCGTACAGCGCGGTGCCGGCGTTCAGCGCCACGATGTCGTGCGCCGGACCCGGTTCGCCGCGCAGCGCTTCCAGCACGCGCGCCTGCGATTCGGCGGGGTTCGCGACCTTCAGGTTGCGGCTGGAGATCATTGCCATGCCGAAGTCTTCCGGGTGGATCTCGTATTCGCGGATCTCGCCGTTGACGAGCTCACCGACCATGGTGGCGGCGCCTAATGAAACCTCGTCCATATTGTCGCGGCCCCAGACCACCACCGCGTGTTCGGCGCCGAGGCGCTGCAGCACGCGCACCTGGATGCCGACCAGGTCGGGGTGGAACACGCCCATCAGGATGTTCGGCGCGCCGGCCGGATTGGTCAGCGGACCGAGGATGTTGAAGATGCTGCGCACGCCGAGCTCGCGGCGCACCGGCGCCACGTTCTTCATCGCCGCATGGTGGTTGGGCGCGAACATGAAGCCGATGCCGGTCTGGGCGATCGACTGGGCGATCTGCTCGGGCTTCAGGTCGATCTCGGCGCCCAGCGCCTCGATCAGGTCGGCGCTGCCGCTCGACGACGACACGCTGCGCCCGCCGTGCTTGGCCACGCGCGCGCCGGCGGCGGCGGCCACGAACATGGACGCGGTCGAGATATTGAAAGTGTGCGCGCCGTCGCCACCGGTGCCGACGATGTCGAGCAGGTTCGTCGTGTCGGCCATCGGCACCTTGGTCGAGAACTCGCGCATGACCTGGGCCGCGGCGGTGATCTCGCCGATGGTTTCCTTCTTCACGCGCAGGCCGACGGTGATCGCGGCGATCATGGTCGGCGAGATCTCGCCCGACATGATCTGCCGGAACAGGTGCAGCATCTCGTCGTGGAAGATTTCGCGGTGTTCGATGCAGCGCAGGAGCGCTTCTTGTGGGGTGATCATGTCAGCGCTCCAGGAAATTCTTCAGCATCGCGTGTCCGTGCTCGGACAGGATCGACTCGGGGTGGAACTGCACGCCCTCGATGTCGAATTCCTTATGGCGCACGCCCATGATTTCGCCGTCGTCGGTCCATGCCGTCACTTCCAGGCAGGACGGCAGCGAGGCGCGTTCGATCGCCAGCGAGTGGTAGCGGATCACGGTGAAAGGGCTCGGCAGGCCCTTGAACACGCCTTCGCCGGTGTGGGCGATTTTTGACGTCTTGCCGTGCATGACCTGCTTGGCGCGGATGATCCTGCCGCCGAAGGCTTCGCCGATCGCCTGGTGGCCCAGGCACACGCCCAGGATCGGCTTCTTGCCGGCGAACTCCTTCAGCACATCGACCGACACGCCGGCATCCTTCGGGCTCTTCGGGCCTGGCGAGATGCAGATGCGGTCCGGGCTCATGTCGGCGATCTGCTCCAGCGAGATCTCGTCGTTGCGCACGGTGCGCACGTCCTCGCCCAGCTCGCCGAAGTACTGGACGATGTTGTAGGTGAACGAGTCGTAGTTGTCGATCATGAGCAGCATGTCAGATCTCCCCATCTAGTCCGTCTTGCACTTGCTCGGCCGCGCGCAGCACGGCGCGCGCCTTGTTTTCCGTTTCCAGCCATTCCATCTCGGGGATGGAATCGGCCACGATGCCTGCCGCCGCCTGCACGTACAGGTTGCCGTCCTTGATCACGCCGGTGCGGATCGCGATCGCCACGTCCATCTCGCCCCCAAAACTCAGGTAGCCGCAGGCGCCGCCGTAGATGCCGCGCTTGACCGGCTCCAGCTCGTCGATCACTTCCATCGCCCGCACCTTCGGCGCGCCGGTCAGGGTGCCGGCCGGGAAGGTGGCGCGCAGCACGTCCAGGTTCGACATGCCTTCCTTCAGCTCGCCCTCGACGTTCGAGACGATGTGCTGCACGTGCGAGTATTTTTCGATGACCATCTGGTCGGTGACCTTCACCGTGCCGGTCTTGGCGATGCGGCCGATGTCGTTGCGCGCCAGGTCGATCAGCATCACGTGCTCGGCGACCTCCTTCGGGTCGTTCAGCAGCTCGTGGGCCAGTTCGATGTCGCGTTCCGGCGTCGAGCCGCGCGGGCGGGTGCCGGCGATCGGGCGCAGCGTGACCTTGCGGCCGCCTTCCGGATCCTGTTCGTTGCGGACCAGGATCTCCGGCGAGGAGCCGACGATCTGCATGTCGCCGAAGTTGTAGTAGTACATGTACGGCGAGGGGTTCAGCGAACGCAGCGCGCGGTACAGCGACAGCGGCGAATCCACGTAGGGCTTGCGGATGCGCTGGCCGATCTGCACCTGCATCAGGTCGCCGGCCATCACGTATTCCTTGGCCACCGCCACCGCCTTCAGGTACGCCTCCTTGCTGAAGTCGCGCACCGCTTCGGTACGCACCGAGGACGAGGTCACCGGCGCGTCGACGCTCCGGCGCAGCATCACGCGCAGGTCCTTCAGGCGCTGGCGCGCCCGCGCATAGGCTTCCGGCTGGGACGGGTCGGCGTAGACGATCAGGTAGAGCTTGCCCGACAGGTTGTCGATCACGGCCAGCTCTTCGGTCTGCATCAGCTGGATGTCCGGCAGGCCCAGCTCGTCCTTCGGCGCCTTGCCGGCCAGCTTCTTCTCGATGTGGCGCACGGTGTCGTAGCCGAAGTAGCCGGCCAGGCCGCCGCAGAAGCGCGGCAGTCCCGGGCGCAGCGCGACCTTGAAGCGCTGCTGGTACTGTTCGATGAAGTCGAGCGGGTTGCCTTCGTGCGTCTCGACGATCTCGCCGTTCTTCTCGACGGTGATGCCGTTCCCGTCCTTCGTTGCGCGCAGGATGGTCTTGGCCGGCAGGCCGATGAAGGAATAGCGGCCGAAGCGCTCGCCGCCGACCACCGACTCCAGCAGGAAGGTGTTCCTGCCGGCGTCCTGGCTCTGGGCCAGTTTCAGGTACAGCGTGAGCGGGGTTTCGAGATCGGCAAAAGCTTCCGCGATCAGGGGTATACGGTTGTAGCCTTGCGTGGCGAGCGATTTGAATTCGAGTTCGGTCATGCTTTTCTCCGGGCCGGCCGTAAGGGGAGGTCGGGCGGCGTTTTCTTCAAAAAACCTGCCGGCTTGTTTGCACGCGGAGGCGTGCGCCGGCAGCAATCGATAGGGGGTTAGTTAGCCCAGGATTGCCAGCGTCGCCACAGCCAGGCCTCAAGGGCGCCGGTTTGGTTGACGGTGTGTTTTTTGGTGAAAAACATGTATAGATAAGTTAGTTTGATGTGCTGTTGTGCGCAGATACCAGCTTCGCTGCATCGAGCAGCGAATCAACTATACCATCGGAATTAATACTTTGCACAGGCATTCCGTGGTTATAACCATATGGCACTGTGAGCACAAAGCAACCGGCCGCGCGCGCCGCCTCGGCGTCGTTGCTCGAGTCGCCGATCGCCACCACGCTTGCCGGCGCCAGGTCGAAGTCGCGGCAGACCTGCTGCAGCGGCAGCGGATCCGGCTTTTTCTTCGGCAGCGAATCGCCGCCGTAGACCAGTTCGAACCAGGGAGATAGCCCCTTCCTCTCCAGCAGAGGTAAAGTAAAAGCAATAGGCTTGTTGGTGACACAAGCAAGGCGCAGGCCCAGCTCCTTCAAGGCGCGCAGGCCCTCGATCACGTCGGGGAACAGGGTGCTGCGCTCGCCGTTGATGGCCAGGTAGTGGCGCTGGTAGGCGTCCATGGCCTGGTCGAACACGGCGTCGATGCGGGCGCTGTCGTAATCCAGGGCCAGCACGTCGCGGATCAGCTTTTCCGATCCCTTGCCGACCATCGGTTCGATGGTGGCCTGGTCGATCGGCGCGAGGCCGAATTCCGCGCGCATGCCGTTCAGCGCCAGTTCGAAGTCCGGCACCGTGTGCAGCATGGTGCCGTCGAGGTCGATGATGGCGGCCCGGATGGCCGCAGCGCCGGCCCGCATTTATTGCGCCTTGACCGAAGCCAGTTCGGCGCGCATGGCGTCGATCACGGCCTTGTAGTCCGGCTTGCCGAAGATGGCGGAACCGGCCACGAAGGTGTCGGCGCCGGCGGCAGCCACCGCGGCGATGTTGTCGGCCTTGATGCCGCCGTCGACCTCCAGCATGATGTCGCGGCCCGATTCATCGATCAGGCGGCGCGCCTGTGCGACCTTCTTCAGCGCTTCCGGAATGAAGGACTGGCCGCCGAAGCCCGGGTTGACCGACATGATCAGGATGATGTCGATCTTGTCCATCACGTGGTCGAGGTAGTGCAGCGGCGTGCCCGGGTTGAACACCAGGCCGGCCTTGCAGCCGTTATCGCGGATCAGCTGCAGCGAGCGGTCGATGTGTTCCGACGCTTCCGGGTGGAAGGTGATGATGTCGGCGCCCGCCTTGGCGAAGTCGGGGATGATGCGGTCGACCGGCTTGACCATCAGGTGCACGTCGATCGGCACCTGCACGTGCGGACGGATGGCCTGGCACACCATCGGGCCGATGGTCAGGTTCGGGACATAGTGGTTGTCCATCACGTCGAAGTGGATGATATCGGCGCCGGCGGCAACGACGTTCTTCACTTCCTCGCCCAGGCGGGCAAAATCGGCGGACAGGATGCTGGGAGCGATGCGGTAGGTGGTCATGGCGTTTTGCAAGTATCAGGGACCGCTATTGTACGACGCCGCGCTTTTCGCCAGCGTTGTATGATGGCGTCTTAGAAAAAAGGAAAGCCATGCCCGCCTACGATTTCGCGATCAATGTCAGGACCCAGTACCTGCCGGAACAATCCAAGCCCGAGCGGACGTTGCACGTATTTACCTACACGATCACGATCAAGAATACCGGCTCCGTGCCGGCCCAGTTGATCTCGCGCCACTGGGTGATCACCGACGCCAACGGCAAGACCCAGGAAGTGCGCGGCCTGGGCGTGGTCGGCCACCAGCCGCTGCTGAAGCCGGGCGAGGAATTCGAATACACCAGCGGCACCCAGCTGGAAACGGTGCAGGGCTCGATGGTCGGCGAATACTTCTTCGTGGCCGAGGATGGCCACCGCTTCGAAGTGAATATTCCCGAATTCGTGCTGTCGCTGCCGCACGCCTTGCACTGATCGAGTTTATTTTCGTCCGGAAAACATCGTCCACCAGACGATGAAGATCAGCAGCAACAGCGCCGCCCCCGCTTCCAACACCAGTATCCACATAACGGTTCCTTATGTTTTCGACACGCCGAAGTGTACCCGCCCGCAGCGTCGCCGGGTTGGTTTTCATTGCCGCCTTCCTGGCCGCCTGCACCACGCCACCGCAGCCGGCGCCGCAACCGGCTCCGCAGCCGAAGCCGGCGCCCCAGCCGCAGCCACCAATCAAGATGCCGCCGCCGGCCGCGCCCGTGCCCTCGGCGCCTTCGCAGCAGCCTCCGGCACCGCTGTTCACCCCGGTCGCCTTCGACGCGCTGCCGGGCTGGCAGCAGGATGACCTGCGCCAGGCCTGGCCGGCCTTCCTGGCATCCTGCCGGGCGCTGGCCGCCAAGCCGGACTGGAAAATGCCCTGCGCGACGTCGAAACTGGTCGATGCCGGCGACGGCGTGGCGATCCGCCAGTTCTTCGAGACGAATTTCGTGCCCAACCTGGTGCGCGCCGCCGACGGCGCCGACACGGGACTGATCACCGGCTATTACGAACCGATGCTGCACGGTTCGCGCAAGCGCGGCGGCGCCTACCAGACCCCGCTCTACAAAGTGCCGGACGATTTGGTGACCGTCGACCTGGCGAGCGTCTATCCGACCCTGAAAGGCATGCGCCTGCGCGGCCGCCTGGTCGGCAAGACCGTGGTGCCCTACGGTACCCGCGCCGAGATCGAGCGCGCGCGCCTGCCCGGCAAGGAACTGGTCTGGGTCGACGACCCGGTCGAGGCTTTCTTCCTCGAGGTCCAGGGTTCGGGCCGGGTGCAGCTCGACGATTCCGGCGACGTGGTGCGCATCGCCTACGCCGACCAGAATGGCCATCCCTACAAGGCGATCGGACGCTGGCTGGTCGAGCAGGGAGAGTTGACGGCAGGCGAGGCCTCGGCCCAGGGCATCAAGGCCTGGATCACTGCCCATCCGGAGCGCCGCCAGGAACTCTTCAACGTCAATCCGAGCTATATCTTCTTCCGCGAGGAGCGCCTGCCGGATCCGGGCGTCGGCCCGAAAGGGGCGCTGGGCGTGCCGCTCACGCCGAGCCGCTCGGTGGCGATCGACCCATCCTTCCTGCCGCTGGGCGCGCCGATCTTCCTGTCCACCACCGAGCCGGCCAGCGAGCTCCCGGTACAGCGCCTGATGATGGGCCAGGATACCGGCGGCGCCATCCGCGGCGCCGTGCGCGCCGACTTCTTCTTCGGCTTCGGCGGCCAGGCGGCCGAGAATGCCGGGCGCATGAAGCAGCGCGGCCAGTTGTGGGTGCTGTTGCCGAAGCCGGCGACGATCCAGGCGTCGCGCTGAGGCAGCACCGAAAGCGCCTGTAAAACCCACAGGGCAAGGCGCATTGTCGAAGGCAGTACGCGAGTACGGCGGGACGATGCAACGCGGCCATGTGGGTTTTCCGGCGTTTTACGCCTCGATGCGGTGCAGGCGGGTGCCGAACAGGGTACTCGCCGTCAGCAGCAGGGCGCCCGCCGCCACCACGCCCAGGCCGCCGCGTACGCCGATCCGCTCCGCCAGCAGCCCGGCCCCGGCCGCGCCCAGCGGCGCCATGGCGACCGTCATGAAGCGCATCGTCGAGGTCATCCTGCCGAGGAAGGCGTCCGGCGTGACGCGCTGGCGCAGGGCGAGGTAGGGCAGGAAGAACAGGGTCGCGCCGCAGTCCAGCCAGAACACGACCACCGCATACGCGCCCGCGCTGGCGGCGCTGCTGCCGAACAGGTCGCGCGGGATCGCCGGCATCAGCACGAAGCCGATGCTCGAGGCGCACAGTCCGATCGCCACCGTGCCGCCCGAGCCGAAGCGCTTGGTCAGGGGTTTCAGCAGCACCGAGCTGGCCAGCACGCCGACCCCGCCCAGCATCTGGGCCGTGCCCATCATCCCCGGCGACATCCCGAGCACGCGCGTCGCAAACAGCACGTACAGCGCCATGTAGCCGTAGAACAGCAGGTGCCAGCAGGCCGAGGTCCAGGCCAGCAGGCGCAGCACCGGCTGGCGCCAGGCGAAGGCCAGGCCGGCCAGCATGTCGCGCAGGACATGCGATTCGGGCGGGATCGGCTGCGGTTCGCGCGCTTTGACGCGCCGCAGGTTCCAGATCGAGACCGTGAAACCCGCCACATTGCAGAGGATGGCGAAGGGCGCGCCCAGCGCCTGCACCAGTACGCCCGCCAGGCCCGGACCGAGCAGGCGCGAGGCCGATTCGGTGGCCGCGAACTTCGACTGCGCGTCGATCAGGCCGTCGCGCCCGACCAGGAAGGTCACGAAGATCTGCTCGGCGCCGCCGCCCACCACATAACCGGTGCCGAGCACGAACTCGACCGCGTACAGCCAATGGATGCTGAGCCAGCCCTGCCACCAGGCGAACGGCACGCTGGCCAGGCTCAGCGCCACCATCGCATCGCTGCACAGCATGACGGGCAGGCGCCGGCTGCGGTCGAGCAGGACCCCGACCGGCAGTCCAAACAGCAGGAAGGGCAGGGAGCCGAGCGCCGCCAGGGTGCCCATCTGGGCCGGCGTGGCGTGCAGCAGCAGGGCCGCGCAGATGGGCAGGGCCAGCAGCGTGATCTGGGCGCCGAAGTTGCTCAGGATGCTGCTGAACCAGAAGCGGCGGAAATCGGGGTTGCGCAGCTGCCGGTCGCTGCCGAGTTTGCGGAGAAAGGTGATCATTCTTGTTATTTAAGCCATCGCAGGCGCTACAATCGCAGGGTTATCTTATATGAGGGGTGTCCCATGGAATATTCTGACCTGCTGATCGAGAATCATGGCAAGGTTGTCGTGATCCGCCTGAACCGCCCGAAGGCGATGAATGCCCTGAACGACAATATGATGAACGAACTGGGCGATGCGCTGTACAAGTTCGACGCCGATCCCTCGGTCAATGTCATCATCCTGACCGGCAGCGAAAAGGTGTTCGCGGCGGGCGCCGACATCGCCGCCATGGCCAACTACACCTATGCCGATACCTATCCCGGCAACTACATCGGCCGCAACTGGGAGCACATCCTGAATGTGCGCAAGCCGGTGATCGGCGTCGTCTCCGGCTATGCGCTGGGCGGCGGCTGCGAGCTGGCGATGATGTGCGACTTCCTGATCGCGGCCGACAGCGCAAAATTCGGCCAGCCGGAAATCAAGGTCGGCGTGACCCCGGGCGCCGGCGGCACCCAGCGCCTGCCGCGCGCGATCGGCAAGTCGAAGGCGATGGACATGCTGCTGACTTGCCGGATGATCGATGCGGCCGAGGCCGAGCGCACCGGGCTGGTGTCGCGCGTGATCCCGGCCGACAAGGTGATGGAAGAGGCGCTGGCGGTGGCGAACACCATTGCCGCGATGCCGGTATCGGTGGCGATGCAGATCAAGGACTCGGTCAACCGCGCCTTCGAGACCACGCTGACCGAAGGCGTGCGCTACGAGCGCCGCTTCTTCCACGCCGGCTTCGGCACGCCGGCGCAGAAGGAGGGAATGGCCGCGTTCCTGGAAAAACGCAAGCCTGACTTCGAAGGCATGTAATCAGAGGCAGTTCCCCGGTACCCGCGCGCACAGGGTGTTGAAGATGCTCACCCAGCGGCTGTCGGGGATCGACGCGCCCTGCACCTTGGGATCGCGCGGGATGTACCCGTAGGAAGTCACGCCGACCACGCGGTTCGAGCCCGTATTCGAACCGGTGCCGCCGCCGGCCTGCAGCAGCTGGAAGTTCTGGATCCAGGGGCCGCCACTGGAGCCGCCCTCGGCGTCCGAACCGTACTCGACATTGTTCGGCGCGACGTTGCGGAAGGCTGCACTGGTGACGATCTGCATCTTTCGGCAGTTATCCAGGTTGCAGGGATAGCCGAGCTTGGATGTGTGGTTGGCCGACAGGCTCAGGGTTTGCCAGCCGAGCCAGCCGGTCACGTCGCCGAGGGCGCGCGTGACGCCGCCGATGGGCTGGTCGGCGAATTCGATCATCGCGTAGTCGGCGGCATTCGGGACCGTGCCGCCGCCGAACGCCCAGGTACCGGTCACGGTCGCCGCGCGCCAGTTCCAGACCAGCAGCGGCGCAGTGCCGTCGCGATAGGCCGGCACGAACACCCAATTACTGTGGAAACCGCTCGCAGTGCCGCTGTGCACGCAGTGGCCGGCCGTGGCGACGATACGGTGCTGGATTACCGAAGCCGAGCAAAGGTAGGGTGCGCCGCCGATCGAAAAAAACAGTGTGCCCGTAGTAATGTAGGGATAGGCGCGGTCCGCGGAGAACGGGGCCGCCGAGCCGGTGAACTGCGGGAACACGCGGCTGCTGGTGAAGTGCGCGCCAAAAGTGCCGACTGCGCCCGGCGATGCGACTTCACTATTGTGGTCCTGACCGGCGTCCGGCTTGGCGCCACCCGGCGTGAACAGCCGTTTCGCAGGCGGAGCGGCGCGCAGCGAGGGCGCGCGGGCGTCGCCGCTTTCGACTTGCTCCTCCAGGCGCGGCGCTTCCTGCGGCTGCGCGGCACCCGGCGAGACCTGCGGCATCGGCAGCGGGCGGGCGGCCTTGAACCGTTCGGGAGTCCAGTAGGCGGCAACTGCCCTGGCGTCCGGGTTGGTCAGGACCACCATATTGTCGTTCTGCTTCTTGTCTTGTTGCTGCTCTTGCGCGTGGCTCGCCGGCGCGCCGGACAACAACAGCGCGAGGACGGGGACGCAAGCATGCGCGAGGGTTTTCATATTGCCTCCAGATAGAACTCATCGAATGGCTCGGGAAAGTACTGCGAGCTCAGCTTAAGAGCGCAGGCGAGGGAAGTTCGACGGATTTCGCTATCTGCTGAGGAGCGTCAATACAAAACGGTGACGTGGTTTTGGGCAATATCCTCGGCTCAGCATTTGAATACGGAAAACTTTGGCCGGAGTTGCGTCGGCGCGTCAGATTCGCTTGGTGGACCCTTGCGCGTTCGCGTACTGGTTTGCTATAGTTCGCGTCCTGCTTCTGCAGCGCACAAAAGATCCAAAACGATGTGCACACTGCAGAAAAGGATGAGTTGACGAGTTAAACGAAACACTGCATAATCTCGCTTCTCTGCTGCTGACGAACACAACGATTCGCAAGCGCAGCAAGGCAGTACCGGATACCGATCTTTAACAATCAACAGTCGATAAGTGTGGGCGTTTGATGAGGTGCCAGTATCGTTTTGGCGATACTGAATGCTTAAATTATCAAATGTTCACAAAAAGTATAACGTTGCTCAGTAATGAGTAACGGTCAGTATTTTGAGTGAGCGACCCTTGAGCAATCAAGGTGGCAGCAATGCCAAAAACAGAGATTAAACTGAAGAGTTTGATCCTGGCTCAGATTGAACGCTGGCGGCATGCTTTACACATGCAA